>ERZ808270.10-NODE-10-length-122512-cov-13.859804_pt1 | contig 122512 bp, 91 predicted proteins | sample MGYA00521082_ERZ808270 | MGnify/ENA primary metagenome ERZ808270 (study PRJEB31516, sample SAMN03275594) | gut metagenome | biome: mammalia-associated habitat; material: feces | host: Papio cynocephalus | place: Kenya | collected 2012-07-27 ... | reverse complement strand
CTACGTGAGCAGGAACTGAAGAAGAACCAGCAAACTGTGCGTCAGAGTGCATACGACCCATAGTATCGGTCATACCATAAGAAGCAGGACCTGCTGCCATGTTATCTGGGTGAAGAGTACGACCTGTACCACCACCAGAAGCTACAGAGAAGTAAGGCTTGCCAGCAGCAAGACGCTCTTTCTTATATGTTCCTGCTACAGGATGCTGGAAACGTGTAGGGTTAGTTGAGTTACCAGTAATTGATACATCAACATCTTCACTCCAGTTGATAGCAACACCCTCACGAACATCGTTAGCACCATAGCAATTAACCTTTGCACGAGGACCATCAGAATAAGCGATGCGGTCTACAACCTTCAACTCACCAGTATAGTAGTCGAACTCTGTCTTTACATATGTAAAGCCGTTGATACGGCTGATAATCTGGGCAGCATCCTTGCCAAGTCCGTTAAGGATAACGCGAAGTGGATTCTTACGAACCTTGTTAGCCATCTCTGCAATCTTAATAGCACCCTCTGCTGCAGCGAATGACTCATGACCTGCCAAGAATGCAAAGCACTGTGTCTCCTCACGAAGAAGACGAGCTGCAAGGTTTCCATGTCCAAGACCTACTTTACGGTCGTCGGCAACAGAACCTGGTATGCAGAATGACTGCAAACCTACGCCGATAGCCTCGGCTGCGTCAGCAGCAGTTTTTGCACCACGCTTGATGGCGATGGCTGCACCACAAACGTAAGCCCACTTAGCGTTCTCGAAACAGATACGCTGAGTGTCCTCACACATCTGATAAGGATCAACACCTGCGTCTTCGCAGATCTGATTAGCCTCTTCTACGCTCTTGATACCCTCAGCGTTGAGAGCTGCAAGAACCTGCGCCTCGCGACGCTCCTGACTTTCGTAACTTACTTTTCTAATCATATTTCTGTTTCTCCTTATTATTCTTTACGTGGATCAATAGCTTTAACAACACCCTGCTCGGCGGTTGTACGCCCATAGCGACCTGTAAATTTCTTCACAGCCTCATTTGCGTCCATACCATTCTTGATAGCTTCCATCATCTTGCCAAGATGTACATATTCGTAACCGATAACCTGGCTGTCCTTGTCGAGGAACTGCTTTGTGATATAACCTTCGGTCAATTCCAAATAACGTGTACCTTTAGCTACAGTGCCATAGAGTGTACCTGTCTGTGAACGAAGTCCTTTACCCAAATCTTCAAGACCCGCACCAATTGCAAGACCGCCTTCAGAGAATGCACTCTGAGAACGACCGTATACAATCTGCAAGAACAGCTCACGCATAGCTGTATTGATAGCATCACAAACGAGGTCTGTATTTAAAGCTTCGAGAATAGTTTTGCCCGGAAGAATCTCAGATGCCATAGCTGCAGAGTGAGTCATTCCTGTACAACCAATTGTCTCAACAAGAGCCTCTTGGATTATACCGTCCTTAATATTAAGAGACAGTTTACAAGCACCCTGCTGAGGTGCACACCAACCCACACCATGTGTATAGCCGGAAATATCCTTGATTTCTTTAGCATAAACCCATTTTCCTTCCTCAGGGATAGGAGCAGGTCCGTGGTTCGGGCCTTTTGCCACGACACACATGTTCTTTACTTCTGTTGAATAAATCATAATTTTATTATAATGTATTATATATTTATAAACACTTAATTGTATTTATTGTTATCCAAATTCCGAATACAAAGGTATAAATATTTTTTGACTTCTACCTATTTCTGGGTATTTTATTAAAGTGATTTAATATTTTATTGACAATAACAAGTAGCAGAATAAATTTTAGAACTTGTTTTGCGATATGCAGTTTACAAAAATGTCAAGATAAGAACTATTACATATATTTTATATAAAACACTCTTTTTATGAAAATGACAAACCGTCAAGTTTATTTCTCAGTTCTTCTGCCATTGACTTTCGTATCGACAATGTTATTGTACATGTATTGTCATAAGATTGGGACAATATACGTGGCTGCATGACTTTTACTATTTTCATAACTCCGTTCATCATGACATATGGGAATGAGAATTTCACTATTTCTTCTATGAATTTCTCTTTCACTTCACAGTGTTCTATCGCATCTGCTGCAGCAGTTCGATATGCTACAATTAATCCGCCAGTTCCAAGGTTAATCCCTCCATAATAACGAATGACAACAATTAAAATGTCGGTAAGGTCGTTTGACAGAATTTGACCTAAAATTGGTTTACCTGCAGTACTGCTTGGCTCCCCGTCATCATTTGACTTGAATACCTTTTTCTCCGCTCCAAGCATATACGCATAGCAAACATGACGCGCATCATAATATTTTTTTCTGTATTCTGCAATAATATCCTTTGCTTCATCTACAGATTCTATATGATGGGCAAAAGCAAGAAATTTACTTCTTTTCTCGCTATAAAATCCTTCACCGATATCAGATGATATTGTTTTGTATTTGTCTTCCAACTTTAAAATATTAAAATAAAAAGGCGTGTCCTAAACGTAACAAAAAAGGACACGCCATTTATGTTTTACTTATTCAAGCTCATGAACAATAAGTCCTGAGCGTAATTTCGGTTCAAACCAAGTTGCCTTAGGAGGCATAATCTTTCCACTATCAGCAATATCCATAATTTGTTTCATAGTTACAGGATATAAAGCCAATGCCATCCTCATCTCACCAGAATCCACACGACGTTTAAGTTCGTCAAGTCCTCTTAATCCGCCAACGAAATCAATTCGTTTATCAGATCTAAAGTCTGTAATACCGAGTAGTTCATTAAAAATCAAGCGACTTGAAATATCTACATCGAGCACTCCGATAGGATCATTTGGGTTATAAGTACCTTCACGAGCTGTAAGACTATACCATTCGCCATCAAGATACATAGAGAAGTTATGCAGTCTGTTTGGCTTATAAGTATCATGTCCTTCTTTCTCGACAATAAAATTCTTTTCCAAAGCTTTCAAGAAGTCTGTTGAAGTATAACCATTAAGATCCTTTACGACCCTATTGTAGTCAAGAATTGTAAGCTGTGAAGCCTGGAAACAAACAGCCATAAAATAGTTATATTCTTCAGAACCTGTATGGTTCGGGTTCTGTTTAGCTTTTTCTGCACCTACAAGGGCAGCGGCAGCAGAACGATGATGACCATCTGCAATGTAAAGCGATGGCATAGAAGCAAATTCATCTGTTATGAGCTTTATATCTTCTGCTGCTGATACAATCCAGAACTGATGGCGGAAACCGTCAATAGGAGCAATAAAGTCATATTCCGGTTTGGTTGACGCATATTTCTCAAGCAGAGAATTCAGTTTAGCATTATCTGGATAAGCAAAGAAAACGGGTTCCATATTAGCATTGCATACACGCACATGTTTCATACGATCCTCTTCTTTATCACGTCTTGTAAGTTCGTGTTTCTTTATAACTCCTGTAAGATAATCATTAACATAGGCTCCAAGAACGATGCCATATTGTGTTTTGCCATTCATTGTTTGGGCATAAATGTAATAATGCTCATCTTTGTCCTGAACGAGCCAGCCATTAGCTTTAAATTTACTAAAATTCTCTGCAGCTTTTTCGTATACGCGAGGATCATATTCGCTAGTTCCTGGAGCGAAATCGATTTCTGGCTTTATAATATGATATAGACTTTTCTCATTATTGCCAGCTTCTGCACGCGCCTCTTCTGAATTAAGGACATCATACGGACGAGATTCTACTTCTTCAACTATATCCTTTGGAGGCCTGAATCCTTTAAATGGTTTAACAATTGCCATAGTTAATTTTTATATTTATAATGAATAATGATAATAGTTTTTTATTTATTTACTTGATATTTTGTACAGCCGTCAGTAAAATATGCATTAATCTGCCGAGCTGCTGCAATACCAGCATTTATATTAGCTTCAGCAGTTTGTGCTCCCATTTTCTTAGGTGTACTGAAATATCTTCCATCAAGTTTTTCTGCAAACTCGTCATTCAAATCTGGCTTGATATCTGTAACAAATTTTAAATCTGTTCGTTTCTGAAGCAATTCCAAAAGCTCAGGCTCGTTTATTATTTCCTTTCTTGCTGTATTTACAAGAACGGCTCCCTGTTTCATCTTTGAGACAAGATTAGCGTTAATGCTCTGTTTCGTCTCAGGTGTGGAAGGTATGTGGAGAGAAACAACATCACATATTTCAAAAAGTTTCTCTTGATTTTCCACAGCCGTTACCCCAGCTGCTTCAATGACTTCCTTAGGACAGTATGCATCATATGCATATATATCCATACCAAATCCCTTTGCTATTCTTGCAACATTTCTTCCAACATTTCCAAAAGCAAGTATACCAATCTTCTTGCCTTTAAGTTCCGTGCCTGCCTTTCCGTTATAGAAATTGCGGACTGCGTATACAAGAAGACCGAATACAAGTTCTGCAACAGCATTTGAATTCTGACCTGGAGTATTTTCTACAATAATTCCTTTTTGCTTTGCATATGCAGTATCGATACTGTCATATCCTGCTCCTGCACGAACAATGATTTTTAGTTCTTTGGCAGCATCAATAACTTCCGGAGTTATCTTATCCGAACGGACAATAAGAGCGTCAGCATCAGCAACAGCTTCAATAAGCTGACCTTTATCGGTATACTTTTCAAGTAGCAATAATTGATTGCCACAATTCTCGACTTCTTTTTTAATGCCATCCAATGCAACAGATGCAAATGGTTTTTCTGTAGCAATTAGTACCTTCATAATGAAAATGTGTTTTAAATATATTAAATATGCAATAAAAACTCAAAAGATGATTCTATTAAATTTTTAATCATAAAGATATAAAAACTTAATAGAGTCATCATTTATGTTGAGTAAAAAAACTAATGCTGAGCTTCAAACTCCTGCATGCATTTAACCAAAGCCTTGACACCTTCGATACTCATTGCATTGTAGCAACTTGCGCGGAAGCCTCCCACAGAACGATGTCCCTTTATTCCGACCATACCCTGAGCAGTAGCATATTCAAGGAATGGTTTCTCAAGATCCTTGTACTCATCGTTCATAACAAAACATATGTTCATCAATGAACGGTCTTCCTTTGCAACAGTGCCATGGAACAATTTATTTCTGTCAATCTCCGCATAAAGAATGTCTGCTCTTTCATGAGCTCTTCTATCCATTTCCTCTACTCCACCATTCTTCTTAATCCAACGAAGAGTTTCGAGAGCAGTATAGATAGGAACTACAGGAGGTGTGTTAAACATGCTACCTTTCTCTACATGAGTTCTATAATCAAGCATTGTAGGGATTGTACGTCCAGCCTTACCTAAAGCATCATCCTTAACAATAACAAGTGTTACTCCAGCCATAGAGAGGTTTTTCTGTGCACCGGCATATATGCAATCATATTTTGAAACATCAACAGGACGGCTAAATATATCTGATGACATATCACCAATAAGAGGAACAGGAACATCCAAGTCTTTACGCATTTCAGTTCCAAAAATCGTATTGTTTGTTGTTATATGTAAATAATCGCAATCTGCCGGGCAAGACCATTCTTTAGGTATAAAAGTATAGTTGCTGTCAGCAGAAGAAGCTACCTCAACAACTTCACCAAACAACTTTGCTTCTTTCATTGCCTTCTTTGCCCACGTTCCAGTGTTTAAATATGCTGCTTTTTTTGCGAGAAAATTATATGGAACCATGCAGAACTCCATAGAGGCACCACCGCCAAGGAACAATACAGAATATCCGTTTGGAATATTCAGCAATTCTTTAATAAGAGCTATTGCTTCGTCAATTACCGGTTGGAAATCTTTCGCTCTATGGCTTATTTCAGCAAGAGATAATCCACTTCCGTTAAAATCAAGAATTTGCTTTGCTGTATTTTCAATCACTTCTCTTGGAAGGATTGAAGGACCTGCATTAAAATTGTACTTCTTCATGTAGATAATGGTTTTAGTTAATATTTTGCATTTGCGAAGTTACGCCTTTTATTTTGAACAGCCAAATATTTCTAATGGAAAATGTAAAATATAACTATTATGAGCACGTTTAGTATCAAAACGACACTTGTATACAAAACATCCTGTACACAATGTACAGAATGTTTGTTGTATAAAATAAAAATTACTATTTTACAAATTTTGCACCGCGTAATAAAAGGATTTTTACTTTTTTCCCTTTGGGAATAACAATTTTGTGCCATTCACCTCCTGTCAATGCAATTGAAGTCAGTTTTCCTTTGGGGGCGTTGGCTACTGCATCTTCCAAGTTTGAGTATTGTCCATTACCGGTTTTTGAAACATAGATATCATATTTTATATGGTGCTCTGCTAATTCTGGAATCTCCTTGCATAATGCATCTGCAAGGAGTGAAGCAACAACATTTGCACCATAAATGTTATAATGCGTATTATCTTGTCTGCCGTCAGGCAAAGATGGCGTTTCTCCTGGGGCAAAAATCATATGAAGTTTTTTAGAACCGTCAACACCTAATCCCTGTTCTAAGTCATGTGTTATTTTATTTGCATCAATAAATATGACATTCATTTGTTTGGCAACACGATAAGGTGATATAAGATATTCGCCATGGGTATCTATTAAGAATTTGCCGTCTTTCAAATTTTTCGATGAATTATCCCGCAAGTCATCATCCTCTACAGCCGTTTTCGAATCACTGAAATTCCTTCTGACTACGCTATTCATAAGAATTGGGATACCACCTTTTTCTCTTGTCTCGCGAACATATTTGCGAAGAGTTGAGTCAAATGTAGTTCCTGGTTCTGTATGTCTTAAAGAGTCTTTTTTCTCATCATTATGTCCAAACTGTATGATTACATAATCTCCAGGCATGATTTTATCTAATACTTTTTCCCATCTTCCTTCGTTTATAAAACTCTTTGAGGAACGTCCGTTGACGGCATGATTATCGACAATAATATTATCATCAAAATAATTCATCAACATCATACCCCACCCTCGTTCTTGCTTGTCTCCAGATATATCTTTATTTGCCATAGTGGAATCACCAACCATAAAAATTGTGCGATGTTTGTCTGCTCTAAAAGAAGTCACTAAAATGATGGCTGTAATAAAAGATAATACCCTAATAATAGAACTCAATTTATTTTTAATCATAGTTATTACATTAATTTGTTTAAGAAACAAGCATGTCAGATAAGAAAACAATTCTATATCCGACATGCTTTAATCATTATATTAAAAAAAATATTAACCTTTTACGATCTCTATCATTTCGTCAGGTGAAACCATTTTCTGCTCTCCAGTATCCATATTCTTGAGAGTAACCATGCCATTTTGGATTTCATTTTCTCCGGCAAGGACGACAAATGGAATATTGTTAGCATTGGCATAGTTCATCTGCTTCTTCATTTTTGAAGAATCAGGGAACAGTTCAACACGAATTCCATTAGCACGTGCCTTTCCAACAATTGGCAAACAATATTCAGTCTCTTTTTCTCCAAAGTTAATAAAAAGCAATTGTGTATTTGTTGTTATCTCCTTTGGATACAAATCCAGTGCATTAAGGACATCATATATACGATCAGCACCAAAAGAAATTCCGACACCACTGATTCCTGGCATTCCGAAAATTCCAGTAAGGTTGTCATAACGTCCGCCACCTGTAATGCTTCCCATTGGGGTATCAAGTGCCTTAACTTCAAAAATTGCGCCAGTATAATAATTGAGTCCTCGGGCCAAAGTAAGATCAAGCTGTAATTCATTTTTCAATCCAACTTTGTCTGCCATTCCGAGTATAAAGCGAAGCTCTTCAATTCCTTTCATGCCAACTTCTGATCGAGAAAGGAATTCTTCCATTACCTTTAGTTTTTCTTCATTTGAGCCAGATAAAGAAATGACTGGTTGTAATTTAGATATCGCCTCCTCACTTATTCCATCAGCACGAAGTTCGTCATTGACTTTATCCAATCCGATTTTGTCCAACTTGTCAATAGCAACAGTGATGTCTACTATTTTATCTGCTTCGCCAACAATCTCTGCAATCCCAGAAAGCAATTTCCTATTATTGATTTTTATCTGTACTCTGATACCTAAACGTTGAAAAACTGTATCCATAATTTGAACCAGTTCAACTTCGTTAAGTAGTGAGTCACTACCTACAATATCAGCATCACATTGATAAAATTCTCTGTATCTACCTTTTTGCGGGCGATCTGCTCTCCATACCGGCTGAATTTGATAACGCTTAAAAGGAAGCTGTATCTCGTCTCTATGCATTACAACAAATCGTGCAAAAGGGACTGTCAGATCATAGCGCAATCCTTTTTCGCAAATTTTAGCCGACAGAGAAAGTGAATTTCGTTCTTTAAGTTGCTCATCCGTTAGCTTCCCGAGGAAATCTCCACTGTTAAGAACACGGAACAGGAGTTTGTCACCCTCGTCTCCATATTTCCCAAGAAGAGTTTGCAGCGTTTCCATCGCTGGAGTTTCTATTTGTCGAAATCCATAGAGTGCGTATACAGAGCGTATTGTGTCAAAGATATAATTACGCTTCGCCATTTCTAAAGGCGAAAAATCACGAGTCCCCTTTGGAATTGATGGTTTATTCATAAAATTCTCAGTTTATTTTCTTACAATAGTTTGTTCACGATCCGGACCGATAGATATAATTTTTATAGGAGTTTCGAGCTCTGCCTCCAAAAAATCAATATAATCTTTGAAAGCCTTCGGGAACTGATACTCATCTGTAAATTTAGTCATATCAGTTTTCCAGCCTGGTAATTCCTTGTAAACAGGTTCTATTCCATGTTCAATATCATAAGGGAAATCACGAGTTTCAACACCATTCTTTTTATAGGCTACACAAGCCTTGATAGTATCAAAGCCATCAAGAACATCACTCTTCATCATAATAAGCTGGGTAACGCCATTGATCATAATTGCATAACGCAAAGCCACGAGGTCAATCCAGCCACAACGACGTTCACGTCCAGTTACTGCTCCATACTCATGACCAAGATCTCTTATCTTTGCCCCAGTCTCATCAAAGAGTTCAGTAGGGAAAGGTCCTGCACCAACACGAGTACAATATGCTTTCATTATGCCATATACTTCACCGATTTTATTTGGTCCAATGCCAAGTCCTGAACATGCTCCGGCACATATGGTATTTGAGGATGTTACAAATGGATAGCTTCCAAAATCAACATCAAGCATTGTTCCTTGAGCTCCTTCGCAAAGTATATTTTTACCGGAACGCAGAATTTTGTTTATCTCGTGTTCCGAATCAACTATTTCAAATTGTCGAAGATACTCAACACCTTCCATCCATGTCTTTTCAACATCTGTAATATCATAATCCGTATACCCGAGCTCTTTTAGCATCTCTTCATGACGCACCTTGTGCTGAGCATATTTCTCAGAAAAATTGTCGAAAATATCACCAACTCGAAGTCCATTACGAGAAACTTTGTCCGTATAGGTAGGACCAATACCCTTCCCTGTCGTACCTACTTTATTCTTTCCTTTCTTTGCCTCGTAAGCAGCGTCAAGCAGGCGGTGTGTTGGCATTATAAGATGGGCTTTCTTTGATATCTTCAAACGCTTTGTAAGAGGGTGACCGCTTTTCTCCAGTTCTTTAGCTTCAGCCATGAACAGATCTGGAGCAAGAACAACACCATTACCGATGATATTAACCTTACCACCTTGAAAGATTCCGGACGGAATACTTCTCAAAACATATTTCTGTCCTTCAAATTCTAACGTATGTCCAGCATTCGGACCACCTTGGAAACGTGCGATGACATCATAATTCGGTGTTAATACATCAACTACCTTTCCTTTACCTTCATCGCCCCACTGCAAACCGAGCAGGACATCAACTTTTCCTGTATTCATTATTTATGCGTTTTAAGATTCTTTTTTCTTTTTATTGTCAAACTATGAAAATCCAAAGACCCGACAAAAATACTACTTTATTTTCTATTATGTATGTATAATTCAAAAAAAATTATTCTATATTATTCTTTTTCATAGCAAGACTCACAATTTTCTGATGCATGTCGCTAATTGCAGCAAAACAATTTAGACTATTCATTGCTGCATGTCTTACAGGTAACGAATCATCAGAAAGTGCAGCAAGAGCTTGATCGACGAATTCATTTATGTCTCTATCTGCAGGTTCGTGTCCTTTTCTAAAAAGACACGAAAATAAATTGTAACCACATATTTGTGTTATCGCATTATTTGAGGCAACCCAGACGAAAGCGTACAATGAAGCATTTTCGAGATGCTGATATAAATTGAAAGTTGCATACTCTGCTATCTCCTGTGTGCTTGTTTGTTCCATCCAAAGAGAAACAAGGTCATCTTTCATCATATCGCATGGCATAATTAATGTTGCAAGAATTTTACATTCTCTTACATTTTCTTTCCATAGTGCAATTGAAAGATCATAATTTTTTCCATACTCATTGGCCAACTCTTTGAGCGCAGGCAATTGAATACCCCAATTTAAGTATCCTCCGACACCTTTTCCTCTCATAGATGAAGATGCCACACCATTCATCATTAAAGGAAATTTTTGCTTAATTTTTTTTATTGTATCTTGTATTTCGTCTTGTCTCATCTTTATAGCTATAATGTGTAATGAGTTTATATGAGGGAGGCATAATCCTTGCTGTACCTCAACATTTGGTCATCATATGTCTCTGTGTAGTCAATATCAACGTCTTGAATTTCTCCATTTTTGTCAAACCTCGGTTTTAATATCGGATTTATGAATCCTTTATATGGTGCAAGATTAAGTTTAGAGTAACGGATTAGGACTTCTTCATGTAGTTTCTCGTCGATATTCACAGCATAATCCTCGACAATACGTTTCGCTGCCTCGTAGTCGCCTTCACTTTTAATTCTCTGAATTTCAGCAAGAAGAATTGCAAACAGTTTTCTAAGTGCTACATAGTCATTAATGCGTATAAAAGTTTTATTGTCCTTTACGAAAAATTCTATTACTTTGTTTTCTTTGCCTTTCTCATAGCACCAGTTTGCAATCAGTGCCCTATTCCTCATGTGAGCTTCTTCAATTTTGTCGCCAGGCTTAATTCTAACAAGTTGTGTCATAAGACCATTCAAAATGTAGGAATAATATGATGCTTTATAAGCTTCGACATCATCTAATAAGCCAAGTTTCAAAAGTTTTCTGTCGGCAATATAGTATAATCCGAACAAATCAGCTCTTGCTTCCTCTATCGTGCTTCCATATGCTTTTAGTGCATCTGGAGATATCCCGTCAAGTAGCTTTCCGCTTCCATGTCCAAGACATTCATGTAAATCTGTATGCAAGTCGTCGCATGCATCGCCATATTTATCGATAAGGCTTATTATTGTATCGTCATCAATAAATTCCTCCTTAAAGCCATTTCCCCGTGCGGCAACATTATAGGCATGTATTAAATTACTTATTGTTACACTTTTACTTCCATACTCAGCCCTAATCCAGTCAGCGTTAGGTAAATTAATACCAATTGCTGTTGACGGATACTCATCGCCACCAAGCATCGCTGCCCTTACAACATGGGCAGTAACTCCTTTAACTTTTTCTTTTTTAAATTGAGGAGCAACGGGAGAATGATCTTCAAACCATTGGGCATTATCGCTAATTGTCTTGGTTCGCTTTGTTGCCTCGAAGTCCTTATATTCTACGATGCCCTCCCATGTACCTTTTAAGCCAAGAGGATCACCGTAAACTTCGATAAAGCCATTGACAAAATCAACGTCAGCCGACTGTTCCTTTACCCATTTGATACAATATTCATTAAAAACGTGTAAATCGCCCGTTTTATAATATTTTATGAGGGTATCAATATAACCGGACTGCCCTTCGTTTTCAGCTACGTCACGAGCTTTTTCAAGCCAATATATAATATGCTTAATAGCATTACCATACAAGCCGTTTAAAGACCATACATCCTCAGAAATCTTGCCTTCTTTTTTTCTCAATGTTGAGTTCAGTCCACAAGAGACGGGCTCAACCTCATCTGGAGTATTGAAATTCTTGTAAAAATCTTCAACTTCTTTCTGTGATACACCGTCATAGAAATTGCAGGCAGACCCTTTAACCATATCAATACCTTCTTTCGTGTTTACACGTTTGGTCATAAATTCATGATTGAATATCACATCACGAAGCTCATCAACGAGTGAATCTGGAGTTTCTCCACAAGAAATAGGGAGTAGAGAAGCAGGAATACTATTAACAGCATTTCTCAAGAACTGTTCCGAGAATCCAGGGACAAATTTTTCGCATCCATAATGATGATGAATTCCGTTAGAGAACCATACTTTCTTTAAATACTCCGACATAGCTTTATAGTCCTCTGTATTTTTGTCAACCTTATCTGAGGTATATATAGCCTCAAGCATTTTCCTTATCTTAAGATTATATTTTCCACATTGGTCAAATGTGATGTCTCTTCCCCAAAGAGTTGCCTCAGACAGATAATAAATAAGTTTTTTCTTATTCAAAGGCAATTTTTCAAAGTCATCAAGCCGGTATCTAAGCATTTGGATATCAGCAAAACGCTCATCGGAATATTTAAAGTTTTCCATATAAATAAAAAGTTAAGTCGATTCTAACAAATTCTATCCTATAGGCTTTGGCACGAGCATTTTCTCAGACTTTGGAGTATCTGAAAATTTATATTGTCGTGGAGTAATGCCTTCAAATCTATAGAAGGCAGCATAAAAAGATTGCCTATTGGCAAAGCCAACCATGCTGCTAATGTCTTCCATTGTCAGTGCTTTATATTTTTCGTCTTTCAGCAAGAGCATAGCCTCAGACACTCTGTATCTATTTACGAAAGAAGTATAATTCATACCAAATCGTACATTAAGCACTGCTGATACATATCTCGTATTTGTACCTATGTCAATAGCCAAACGCTTGGCTGAATAAGTCTTTTCCTTGTACATTTTCTTATTCCCGATATATTCAACGATTCTGTTCATCAGAATATCCATAAGTTCCGGGTTTACGAGATTGAGATAAGTTACATTCTTTTCTTTCTTTTCTCTAATATTATACTTTGCCATACCTATTAAATATTATTGGGCATATTAGCCCATCCTGCTACAATACATTTTACTAATGCAAAGGTAATGCAAAAAAATTACACAAAAAAATATTTACGAAACTTTCATTTCTGGCAGACGTTAAAGAATTTAAAGAAGGTCCTAAAGAGTAATAACAAAATATCCATGTTACTCTGTTCAAGTATGAGCAACATGGATATTACAAGTTATACGATTACAAACCGCAATTTATTTTTGATTCTTTTTGTCTTTTATCTTCTGAACATAAGCGTCAATTACGGCAACCGCAGTAACATTTACGATATCACGTACAGAACTCTCAAAGTCTGTAAAATGTATTGGCTTATTAAGTCCCATCTGTATCGGGCCGATAATCTCAGCATCCTTATCAAGACATTTCAAAAGCTTATAAGCATTATTTGCACTACTCAAGTTAGGGAATACAAGAGTGTTGACATCCTGGCCTTTAAGTCTTGAGAAAGGATATTTAGAGTCGCGCAGTTCTTTGTCAAGAGCAAAATTCACCTGCATCTCTCCATCAATAGCCAAATCAGGGAATTCTTCCTGCAACTCAGCTACAGTTTCATGTACTTGCAACGGACTGCCACAATCATCGGTGCCGAAGTTTGAATAGCTTATCATTGCAATCTTTGGCTCTTCGTTAAAGAATCTGACAGTAGAAGCACTAAGTTTTGCAACATCTAAGAGTGTATCTTTATCCGGATGTCTGTTGATAAGCGTATCGGCTATATAATATACACCCTTACTGGTATTAAGGATATGCATAGTCGCAAAATGCTTGTATCCTGGCTGAATTCCAACTACCTCTTTTGCAACCTTTATAGTATTTGAATATTTTGTATACAGACCGGTTATAAAAGCGTCCGCCTCACCAGTCTCAACCATCATCATACCAAAATAGTTGCGCTCAAACATCTTGTCGTTGGCCTCTTCAAAAGTATAGCCCATTCTCTGTCTCTTTTCTGCCATAATCTTAGCATAGCGCTCACGTCGTTCACTTTGGTTGTCATGTCGCAAGTTAACGATTTCAATGCCGTCAAGATTAAGGTCGAGTTCCTTGGCGAGTTTCACGATACGCTCATCATTACCAAGTAATATAGGCTGGCAAATGCCCTCTGCTTTTGCTTGTACTGCTGCTTTCAGCATAGACGGATGCAAGCCTTCTGCAAATACGACTCTCTGTGGGTGCTTTCTTGCAGTATCATAAAGTTTCTGTGTTAGCTTTGTCTCTTGTCCGAGCATCTCACGCAGACGGTTCTTGTATGCAGACCAATCTGTAATTGTAGTACGAGCCACTCCACTTTCAATTGCCGCCTTTGCCACAGCAGCCGAAACCTCGGTGATAAGACGTGGATCTACAGGTTTTGGTATAAAGTAAAGCGGACCAAAAGTGAGGTTGTTAACATGATATACATCGTTTACCACATCTGGAACAGGTTGCTTAGCCAAATCAGCAATAGCGTTTACTGCAGCGAGCTTCATTTCTTCGTTGATTGCAGAAGCGTGTACGTCCAATGCTCCACGGAATATATATGGGAAACCAATTACGTTGTTAATCTGGTTAGGATAGTCCGAACGTCCGGTACTCATCAAAACGTCAGGACGGCTTGCCATAGCATCTTCGTATGAAATCTCAGGCACAGGGTTCGCCAGGGCAAAAACAATAGGCTGTTCAGCCATAGAGCGAATCATATCCTTTGTAAGCACATTACCTTTAGAAAGACCTACAAATACATCAGCACCCTTTATAGCCTCCTCCAGATTGTGTACATCGCGGCGATCTGTTGCAAAAAGTTTCTTCTGTTCTGTAAGATTCTCCCTGTCGCTTGTTATTACTCCCTTTGAATCGAGCATAACGATATTCTCTTTTCGTGCGCCTAATGCTACATACATCTTTGTACATGATATAGCGGCTGCACCGGCACCATTAACAACGATTTTCACTTTTGAAATATCTTTGCCATTCACTTCAAGTGCATTTTTCAAACCGGCAGCAGATATGATTGCTGTACCATGCTGGTCATCATGCATTACAGGAATATCGAGTGTGCGTTTCAGTCTATCTTCGATATAGAAGCATTGTGGTGCCTTTATATCTTCAAGGTTTATTCCGCCAAATGTAGGAGCGATACGTTCTACCGTTTCACAAAATTTCTCCGGGTCTTTCTCCGCAATTTCAATATCAAAGACATCGATACCTCCATATATTTTAAACAGAAGTCCTTTGCCTTCCATAACCGGTTTTCCACTCATCGCTCCGATGTCACCAAGTCCCAGTACGGCTGTTCCGTTACTTATTACGGCAACAAGATTCCCCTTATCTGTATATTTATATGCATCATCAGGCTTTTCCTGAATTTCAAGGCAAGGGAAGGCCACTCCTGGAGAGTAAGCCAAACTAAGGTCTGTTTGTGTAGAATACGCTTTCGTAGGCTTTACCTCAATTTTTCCAGGTCTTGAGCCTTCATGATAAGCCAGTGCGGCTTCTTTTGTTATCTTAACCATAATGTTTGAGTTATTATAATAGATTTTAGATTTCTTTTCTGTAGTTTTCTGATGCAAAATTAATAAAATTAATAGATAAACAAAGAAAATATCAAAAAAGTTTGTAACTTTGTACCAAATTGTAACAATAATGCATAAATACAACAATACAAATATCTCATATCACCGACAGGAACTTCGCGAGAAAATACTTCGCACAGCCGACAATATGTTTAAACGCGAAGGGATAAAATCCGTGCGTATGGATGATATTGCTGCACGTCTTTCAATATCAAAGCGCACTCTCTATGAGCTTTACGACAATAAGGAAGACCTTCTTCTCGAGTGTGTGAAAATGGATAAAGACGACTTTGCAAAACGAATACAAGACTATGCCATGACGGCAGAGAATGAGATAGATATTGTGGTAACGTTTTTCCGTTACAAGCTTGCTGATTTCGACACGATAAGTCCTCTGTTTTTTGATGATCTCGACAAATATTCTAAAGTCAAAGAGTTCTTACGTCAGCACCATGCAAGTCAGCAAGAAAGTTCGTATGAGTTTATAAGAAGATGTGTTGAGAGAGGTTTTTTTGCTCCACATATTAACTTTAATATAATACAGGATATTTGTGATACTTTCGTGGAGTCGAAAGTAGCAGAAACTCTTAGTCGCAAATATACATTACGTGATATTTTCCTGAATTTCTTCGTTGTTCTGTTACGTGGCTTCTGCACGGAAAAGGGTCTTATTCTTCTCGATCGCTATATAAAAAAGAGCAAATTATAACATCTGTGTATAATATTTTCTATTCAGATATGGAATCTATATTTTTTTGTAGCTCTTCTCGGCATCATTCCGCTTGGTGATAATGATGGTCGTGGTGCTTCGTTAAAGTCTCTTTCCGAAACAGACGGTCCGTTGTATCTTGCACCTCCATACTGTGCATAGCGCTGACGTATACGGTCTACATAATCTACTGTTTCAGAACCTCTCATATATCCGTTTTTTACTATCGGATCATTATAATATTCAGGGCTTTGCAATTTTAAAACATAAGGTGCGACATGACTCCACCTGTGCGGATTCCCCCCATATTTTCTCGTTAGAGCCATAGCATCTTTTATATGATTATAACCACCGTTGTAACTTGCCAATACAAAGTTCTGTCTTTCTGCATTTGAAGAAACATCACGGAATTTTGCTGTTAGCTCAGCCAAATATCTAACTGCAGTCTCTATACTTCGCTCTGGATTAAACAAGTCTGAATGTGGAAGTCCGAGGTGGTCTGCCGTAGACGGCATAATCTGCATCAATCCGCAAGCTCCAGCCCATGATTTTGCATTAGGGTCGAAACAAGACTCCTGATAACATTGTGCAGCAAGCAGTCTCCAATCCCATCTTGCCATTGGTGCATAACGTCTAAACAAAATATCGTATTTTGAAATAACTCCACTTGCTCTGTCTAAGAAAGGTGCATAAACATGTCTTTTTATGCTCTGCGCAGAAAAAAGATATTTTTCTTCACTTTTCACTTGTGCCATAATCTGGGGCTTGTACCAATTGTCAAGAGCCTTTGCAAGTTCCGTATTGCCTTCTTTTACAGCCCATCCCATGGCAAGAGAATCTATTCGGGCGCCACAGAGTCGCAGTCCCTTTGCCTCTTTCTTCGGAATCATAAATGCGATAAGGTCTGCTTCACCTTTCTTCAGTCTATCCACCATCTCTGTGGTATCCTTACATACTTCCACCCGCAATGAAACTCCAATATGCTGTGCAAACTTTTCACAAAGCAGATATTGGGTTCCCATTCCGTGTCCGTGGTAGTCAAAGTATGTCTCTGGACCACTCATTGTGAGTACTATCATTTCTCCATTTTCAATAATGTCATCCATAGATAGGATGCCCCCAAAAGTGTTTTCTGCTGTATCATTAAGCGTTTCTCCCCATGGTGTTGTATCATTTCCACGTTTGCCACCAACACATGAGCAAGTCGCAATGACCAAGACTATTGCAGCTATGAAAATATGTATTTTATTGAGCATAAATATCCAGTTATAGTTGTTTGTCCAACATTAATTGTTCAAATTAAATACAAAGATACAACATTTCTTGCAAATTAGAAGCAATTTATTTAATTTTGCCCGAATATAAATTAAATCGACAATTATATGGGTCGGCAAATAATGAAATAGGTATAGAATTATTTACTTTAAAAGATAAGCTTATGATACGAATAGCAGTCCAGTCAAAGGGTAGACTTTCTGATGACACGATGAACCTCCTTGCAGAATCTGACATAAAAATCAATGCAAAACGACGTACTCTATTAGTCCAGTCATCAAATTTTCCTATAGAAATTCTTTATCTCCGCGATGACGACATTCCACAGAGTGTTGCTACAGGGGTTGCAGATATTGGTATCGTCGGCGAAAACGAATATTGCGAAAGATGTCCTGAGGCGGAAATCGTTAAACGTCTAGGTTTCAGTAAGTGTCGTCTCTCGCTTGCTATTCCCAAGGGCGAGAACTATGATGGCCTACATTGGTTTGACGGTAAAAAGATAGCAACTTCCTATCCTAATATCCTTGACAAGTATTTGTTGGAAAACAACATCAAAGATGCCGAAATCCATATTATAACCGGTAGTGTGGAGATAAGTCCAGGAATAGGTCTTGCTGATGCTATATTTGATATTGTTAGCAGCGGTTCTACTTTAGTCAGCAATAATCTTGTTGAGGTAGAGACTGTTATGAAAAGTGAGGCTCTACTTATAGCAAATAAAAATCTTGACAACGAGAAGAAAGCAATCCTTGAGCAGCTCCTTTTTCGCTTTGAAGCCGTGCGCAATGCAATAGACAAGAAATATGTGCGCATGAACGTACCTAAGGCAAGTATGGATGAGATAATTAAAGTATTGCCAGGATTGAAAAGTCCTACTGTTATTCCTCTTGCCGACAAAAACTGGTGCTCCTTGCATACTGTACTTGATGAGAAATGCTTTTGGGAAATAATCGGTAAGCTGAAAGCTCTCGGAGCTCAGGGCATTCTCGTTACACCTATCGAGAAAATGATTCTTTAAACCTTGCAAAATATGGAAATAATAGAATATCCGGAAGTAAAGGACTGGAACAAGATTGCCGTTCGTCCGCAAATAGACCTTACCTCCCTTTACAGTACCGTAAATTCTGTACTTGAAGACATCAAGGCTAATGGTGACTCTGCAGTTAGGGAATACGAACAGAAGTTCGACCATGTGGAGCTTCAAGATCTGCGTGTCAGCGACGAAGAGATAGCAGAAGCTATAAAGGATGTAGATGCGGAGCTTCTTTCTGCCATCCGTCTTGCTCACGACAATATATACAAATTTCATGAGGCTCAGCGATTTCAAGGTGTGCATGTTGAGACGCAGCCTGGTATAGAATGTTGGCAGAAGAGCATTGCAATAGAGAAAGTCGGACTATACATTCCTGGCGGAACGGCGCCTTTATTCTCTACTGTCTTGATGCTTGCCACTCCTGCTCGTATTGCCGGATGCAAGGAGATCGTTTTGTGTACGCCTCCCGGAAAAGACGGAAAGGTAAACAATGCTATCCTTGCTGCTGCCAGTATTGCCGGAGTTACACAGATCTACAAAATCGGTGGTGTCCAGGCTATCGGGGCTATGGCTTACGGCACAGAAACGGTACCTAAAGTATATAAGATTTTCGGTCCTGGCAACCAATACGTCATGGCTGCGAAACAGGCTGTTAGTCTTCATGATGTAGCCATCGACATGCCTGCCGGTCCATCGGAGGTTTGTGTCATAGCTGATGAAACGGCAAATGCCACATTTATTGCTGCAGACCTCCTCTCTCAGGCTGAACACGGCACGGACTCACAGGCTCTACTCATTACAACATCAAAGGAAATCTTAACCAATGTTTCGAAAGAGTTGCAGAATCAACTTGCCACATTACCGAGGAAGGATTTTGCTGCCAAATCCCTTGCTAACAGCAAGGCGGTTCTCGTTCATGACTTGGATGAGTGCATGCGTCTTTCTAATGTCTATGCTCCGGAGCACTTGATTATCGCTACAGGAAACTGCCGTAAACTTGCCGAAAAGGTCGTTAATGCCGGTAGTGTTTTCTTGGGCAATTATGCTTGCGAAAGTGCCGGCGACTATGCCAGCGGAACAAACCACACTCTGCCTACCCATGGCTATGCCACAGCATATAACGGTGTAAACCTCGACAGCTTTTGCCGCAAGATTACTTTTCAGGAAATATCCCACGACGGTATACGTAGTATAGGCAGAGCTGTAGAAACAATGGCTGAAAACGAATCTCTTATTGCTCATAAAAGGGCTATGACATATAGAATAGATAGTTTGAAGCAACTGACAGAAAATACTGATTAATAAATCCCATTGTTTTTGGGACTATAATATATTATAAAAATGAAAGACCTTGATCAACTTGTAAGAAAGAATATTCTTAAACTCAAACCATATAGCTGTGCGCGTACAGAATACAGCGGCAAAGGGGCACGTATATTCCTTGATGCTAACGAGAATCCATATAATGAACCTTTTAACAGGTATCCAGACCCTCTGCAAACTGATATAAAGAAAAAGATATCGACAATTAAGCGCGTTTATCCTGAATGCATATTCCTAGGCAATGGTTCCGACGAGGCTATTGACCTTGTCTACAGGTGTTTTGTCGAACCAGGATGCGATAATGTCGTTGCAATAGAACCTACTTATGGTATGTACAGGGTATGTGCTGAAATAAATGACGTAGAATACCGTGCAGTGGAACTTGAAGAGAATTTTCAACTCTCTGCCGACAAAATTTTGAAGGCGTGCGACTGGAAGACTAAGGTTATATGGCTTTGCTCTCCAAATAATCCTACTGGAAACTTGCTCGACCGTGATGAGATATTGAAGATAATTAATGGATTCGAGGGATTTGTTGTTGTTGACGAGGCTTATTCTGACTTCTCCAAGCAGCCACCATTACGACTTGAATTACATAAATATCCTAACCTCATTGTTCTCAACACTTTCAGCAAGGCATGGGGATGTGCCGGTCTTAGACTGGGTATGGCTTTTGCTCATCCTGAGGTTATTGATATTTTCAATAAGGTTAAATATCCTTACAACATTAACTCGCTTACTCAAAGAGAAATCAGTCGGCAGCTTAATCATAAATATGATGTCGACAAATGGGTGGGTATCTTGCTAATGGAAAGAGACCGTGTCATGGAAGCTTTTTCTCTCTTGCCTACTTGCAAGAAAGTTTATCCCTCGGATGCAAATTTCTTCCTTGCTGAAATGACTGATGCTGATTTGGTGTATAATTATCTGAAACAGAATGGTATAATTGTCAGGAACAGAAATCAGGTAAGTCTGTGCCACGGTTGTCTGAGGATAACCATTGGCAGTAAGTCTGAAAACAGCGAATTACTCTCTGTACTTAGACAGTTTAATGGGTAACGACTTATGCATAAAACTATAAATTCAAACAGGAATGTATTTTACAGGATTAATAATTGCCATAATGGCGTTCCTCATTATCGGGATATTTCATCCGGTAGTGATAAAAACTGAATATTATACCGGTACTCGACTTTGGTGGATTTTCTTGCTTCTCGGCTTGGCTTGCATTGCTGCAGCTCTGTTTGTTGAGAGCATCATCGGATCTGCAGCTCTCGGTATCATTGGTGCATCATTGTTATGGTCTATTGGGGAATTGTTTGAGCAGAAAGAACGCGTCAGAAAGGGATGGTTCCCGATGAACCCTAAACGCAAGCATGAATATGGAAAAAGTGAGGAGGAGAAGTAATGAAGACTAAATTGATTGTTGTAGGAAAGACTAACGACAAGAATATAATACAAGGCATTACTGACTATGTAGGTCGCATTGGTCACTATATGCCTTTCGACATTGTCGTAATCCCTGAACTTAAAAATACAAAGAGCCTCTCTCCTGATGTTCAGAAGGAGATGGAAGGCGATTTGATTCTAAAGCAGTTACAGCCTTCCGACTTCGTCGTCTTGCTTGACGAACATGGTAAAGAATATCGCAGCATAGAATTTGCAGCATGGATAGAGAAGAGACGTCAGGCTTCACAGAATCTCACCTTTATCATTGGCGGTCCGTATGGATTTGCAAAGAAGGTCTACGACCGTGCCGACAGTAAACTTTCACTTTCAAAGATGACTTTCTCCCACCAAATGATTCGTTTGCTTTTCGTTGAACAGATTTATCGCGCCTGTACCATCATTAAGGGTGAACCTTATCACCACGAGTAAAAGGTAGAAATTAGTATTGCGAAATATAAAAAATAAGTCCAGCCTTATGAGGGGATTCCACATAAAGACTGGACTTTTTTATTTTATATTGAACCTATAGCAATTTCGAAATTTCCTCAAATTTCTTTCCCATATTCAAGTTCAGGTAGATATTATAGAGAGCTGCTGCCCAACGGTCTTTTTGGTCAGGTGCCAGCTGACGATAATGCTCCATATAGGGCAGAGCCTTTGAGTATGCGTCCTTTGCATGTGCCTTGCTTCCCTTTCCACCATTTTTCTGAGCCTCGAAGGCAAGATTTAGATACGCTACACCTGCCGTATAATATGCGTCTGCTACGGAATCGTTTATTGCAATGATATGGTCGCATACCTCTATACATTTTTCGTATTCGCCAATGTTAAGCAATATGTTCCCCTTAGCATACAGGAAGAGTGTATTCAGCGAATCGCCTTCAATGGCTTTGTCGGCTACAGCCATAGCTGAATCCTGCATGTTGTTGGAATTATAGTAGTCAACAAGTCTTGTAAAGAAATACTCCGACTTGGGATATTCTTCAACCCCCTTTTGCAAAATGTCCCGATACTCCCCCATCCGTTTTTCTTCATTATATATATCGGCAAGAAAACGCATGGTGTTCTCTCTGCCGTTTTTATAAAGAAGTGCATTTGCCGAATGTTTCTCCGCCAGTCTGTTTTCGTGGAGTTTTACTCCGCAGTATGTTGCAAGATATGATGCCGACAGTGCAACTGGTTCTGTAGCAGTATATTTCATAGAGGAGAAAAGCGGCTGACGGGTGCAGTCGATATATGCATCAAACATACTGAAGGCTTCAGCAAATTTCTGTTTTGATAAAAAGAAAAGACCGCCACTATACAGGTTTTTGCGGAAAGGCACAAGGAAATCCATATTTTTCTTTCTGAATCTCGGCTTTACCCTATCCTTCTTGTCAGGCAGAGCATCTATACTATCCATCGCCTCGTAGGCAAGAAACATCTTGCGGTTAGTAAGGAAAAGTGCTGTCGTATCATACGCCTGCTTCAGATATAGTTTTTCATTACCCTGTTCGTATTGTTTTTTTATAGCCTCGGTCAGAGTCAACCAAATCTTCATATTCTCTCTGTTGGCTGAGTCCTGCAGTAATTTACGCATTGAAGCCTCTGCTTTGTCAAGATTTGCCCCGCTTTTTATATAGGTTTGCGCTTGTGCTATTTCTTTCTTTTGGGCATAGGCGCAAATCCATACCGGCAATAAGGCGAACATCAAGATAATGAATCTTTTTTCAACTAAACCAAACAATCTTTTCATCCTATCAAAAAAATAAAAAAAGGTCAAGACAGGCTACATTTCAAAGTAACCTCTCTCGACCCATATTTTTGAAAAATAATTATTTTGTCAGAGCCTCTGCATCCTTTGTCTTAGGATCATCAGCACCGAGAGTACGATACAGGCAAGTATAGAGCGAGTAAGCCCAGTTTGCCTTATATTCCATCTTCTTGTCAAGATCCTTGGCCTTGTTCAGATACTCGATAGCCTGATCGTAAACACCAATGATAACCTTCTCTGCAGCAGCAGGTATACGACCCTTTGTCTTTGCAGAAATTTGCTCAGCCTTTTCCTGTGCAAGGAACATGTAGCAGTTTCCAATAGAAGCTATAACAGGTACGTTATCCGGCATAATCTCAGCAGCTTTCTTCAAGTCCTCGATAGCCTCTTGCCATTTGTGGTCGTTCATATAAGCCTGACCTCTCATTGCAACAGCAGCGAAATTCTTTGGGTTCTGTGCCAAAGCCTTGTCAACGAGAGCATTGAACTCTGCCTTACGACCCTGAGCAAGATAAAGAGATGTGAGATTGCTGAACACTACCTGATTGTCTGGATACTGTGCATAGATGTTCTCTACCTTCTTTGTAACGGCAAGAGTATCCTCGTGACTCTTCATTGTATTCTGCAAAGCATTAAGCTTTACGGTCATGGCATCCTTTACATATGCTGTATCTGTAATAGCCACATCTGAATATCTGTCAGCAAGGTCATACTCCTGTCCGAAGAATGCTGAGAGTGCTGCAAAATATGCAATCTGTGTAAGATACTGGTCTTGACCGGCTGCCTGGAAAATCTTTGCGCTACCACTGTCTACATATGAGCCGAATGCAGCAGCAGCCCCCTTGTAGTCCTTGGCATCATAGAGAGCCTGTCCTGCATTGATAAGCGCTGCACGTGCAGGCTGCAAACGGGCTGCATTCTTTGAACCGAACTTTGGCTTAATCTTACCCTTTGCATTTGGTTTGTTGTCATACTTGTCACACTCGAGTGCAGCCGTAAGTGCTGTCTCTGCAGCCTTATACATAGCCGGTTTGTTGGCAGTCTGCTCATGCTTTACCTGATCCTGCAGTTCCTTAGCCGACTCTGTGTTGTATGCATCGAGTGCGAGGTCTACAACCTTGTTGTAAGCTTTAGCCATGTCCTCATCGTTAAGCGAAGCCTTAGCCGACTGAATCATTGTCAGAGCCTCGTTGTAGTCTTTAGCCCCGAGGATTGTTTTGATGTCCTGGGCATACATTGACGCACTGCTGAGTGCTGCCAATGCAAAAACCATGATTTTTTTCATTTCAGTTTATTTTTAAAGTTGTTTGATTGTTTATTCTTCTGTCGGGAGGTTTTCATTATTCTCACCCTCCGACGGCGTTACTTCTTCGTTGCTTTCTACACTTGTATTGTCGCGGCGGATTTCCTCACTTGCCTTGTCGAAGTTCGCACGGCTCTCCTCTTCGGCAACTGCCTCAAGGTCTGAGCTCATCACCTTGCAAACGCTTGCGATGACATCGTTTTTCTTCGTCAAGTTAATTAGTCTTACGCCCTGTGTAGCACGTCCCATTACTCTACATTCCCTAACGGCAAGTCGGATAACTATACCGCTCTTGTTTATAATCATCAGGTCGTTGTCGTCGTTTACAACCTTTATTGCCACGAGTCTTCCAGTCTTTTCGGTTATGCCGAGCGTCTTCACGCCCTTGGTTCCACGGTTTGTAACGCGGTAATCTTCCACATTACTGCGCTTACCGTATCCGTTTTCGCTGACAACCATAATGGTCTCATTCTCCGGATCGTTAACGACAACCATTCCTATCAGTTCGTCATCTCCACCGTCGAGTCTCATTCCTCTAACACCGGTAGAAGTACGTCCCATTGCCCTTACGGTATTCTCGTTAAAGCGAACAGCACGTCCGTTCTTGTTGGCGAGTACCAGCTCGTTGTTTCCGTTTGTCAGTCTAACTCCTACTACTTCATCACCTTCGTTGATGTTGATAGCATTAACGCCGTTAGCTCTCGGACGACTGTATGCCTCGAGCAGAGTCTTCTTTATCACGCCCTGCTTCGTTGCGAACACTACATAGTGGCTGTTGATAAAGTCCTTGTCGTCAAGTCCTTTCAGGCGCAAGAAAGCATTCACGCTGTCATCGCTGTCGATATTGAGAAGGTTCTGTATTGCCCTACCCTTGCTACTCTTGTTTCCTTCTGGAATCTCATAGCACTTGAGCCAATAGCAACGACCCTTCTTCGTGAAGAACATCATCGTATTGTGCATCGTTGCCGGATATATATATTCGGTGAAATCCTGTTCACGACTGTGTGCGCCCTTGCTGCCTACTCCGCCGCGTGCCTGCTCGCGGAACTCGCTAAGTGGTGTACGCTTGATGTATCCCAGATGACTGATAGTAATGACAACAGGATCATTTGGATAGAAATCTTCCGGATTAAACTCCTCGCTTGAGTATTTAATCTCCGTACGGCGCTCATCGCCGTATTTCTCCTTAACTTCCTGCAACTCATCCTTCATAACCTTCTTGCAAAGCTCTGGATCATCGAGAATCTGCTGCAAGTAGGCAATCTGGCGTTCCAGTTCGTCATACTCAGCATGCAACTGCTCCAGACGGAGTCCGGTTAGCTGACTGAGTCTCATGTCTACGATAGCCTTTGACTGGAGCTCGTCGAGGTTGAACCTCTGTTCCAAGTTGCGCTGTGCGTCAGACGGTGTCTTGGATGCACGGATGATATGTACCACCTCGTCGATATTATCGCAGGCGATAATAAGTCCTTCGAGGATATGAGCACGCTCCTGAGCCTTCTTCAGGTCATATTTAGTACGTCGGATAGTAACGTCATGACGATGCTCTACGAAATACTTCACGCATTCTTTCAGTGTGAGCAAGCGTGGGCGCCCTTTAACCAATGCAATGCAATTCACAGAGAATGAGCTCTGTAGGGCAGTCATCTTAAACAGTTTATTCAGTATGACATTTGCATTAGCATCCTTCTTTACATCGATAACGATACGCATTCCCTGGCGTCCGGATTCATCGTTGGCATTAGTAATGCCGTCGAGTTTTCCCTCTTTCACGAGGTCTGCGATATATGAGATAAGCTGTGCTTTGTTTACGCCGTACGGTATTTCGGTTATAACGATTTTATCATGCGAATCACCGCTTTCTATCTCAGCCTTTGCACGCATCACGATGCGTCCGCGACCGGTTTCATAAGCATCTTTTACGCCCTGTATTCCATAGATATATGCTCCTGTTGGGAAATCCGGTGCCTTTATATAATGCATAAGTCCGTCGGTATCTATTTCCGGGTTGTCAATATATGCACAGCAGCCGTCGATTACTTCTCCCAAGTTATGTGTAGGAATATTTGTCGCCATTCCCACGGCAATTCCGTTTCCTCCATTTACGAGCAGGTTTGGAATCTTTGTCGGCATTACCGTTGGTTCGAGGAGCGAATCATCGAAGTTGTTTGTCATATCAACGGTGTCCTTGTTTAGGTCATCCATGATATGCTCTCCCATTTTCGATAGTCTGCACTCTGTATAACGCATAGCTGCCGGGGAGTCACCGTCTACACTTCCGAAGTTACCTTGTCCGTCGACGAGGGTGTATCGCATGTTCCAGTCTTGTGCCATTCTTACGAGGGCTCCATAAACTGAGCTGTCGCCATGTGGGTGGTATTTACCGAGCACCTCTCCTACGACACGTGCACATTTCTTGTATGCCTTGTCGCTGGTGTTTCCGATACCCATCATTCCGTATAGAATTCGGCGGTGTACCGGTTTAAATCCGTCTCTCACGTCTGGCAGGGCTCGCGCCACGATTACCGACATGGAGTAGTCGATGTACGAAGACTTCATCTCCTCTTCTATATTTATTTTGAGGATTCTGTCTTGGTCAATTGTGTTACTGTTGTCCATTAATATTTAGTTTGTTAATTTTCTTAAATATTGCATTTAAGGCTATTTTTGTGCGTTTTAAAGCACTTTGCCCAATTTGGGTGCTAAGTTACTCAAAATATTTCACCCGTGCAAATTTTAAGTTCTAAAACTGTTTGTTGGTCTTATTTGGCCGGTTACAACGCATCAACTTTCATCTTGTGCTGTTCTTTCGAATTTTCGCCATTCAGCCCATCTTGTTTATCCTCTCACAAATGGCTCAGTTACATCATCTAAGTATGTTGCTTACGTTGTCTAAACATATTACTTACACCCCCTAAATAAGGTATTCTCCAATAAGGTATTCCTAAAATTGTTTCATGTTTCATTAAGGTCTTTCCGAAGTGCAGAAAAAAGGTTTATATTATATATATTATATAATATATATAATATAAAAATATGTTTCCACTTTTTTGAAGGTGCTTAATGAAACATGAAACAATGAAACATTTTGTCGAATTAGGAATGAAAGGTTAAGGATTAGGCAGATGAACTTCTGATTACAGATTCTAAGCTTTTATATATACAATCCTAAGCGTATGGTGCATAAATATACCATTAAAAAGGAGGAAAGTGCCCTTTTATTAAAAAAATATCAACAAAATTTTGTCATTTTAAGAAAAATGTTTATTTTTGTAAGCGTAACATATATAGCTAAAATCTATAAACGCTAACTTTAGCGGAAGTGATCCGCATAATAAAAGAAACGCAACGGTATTAATTGAAAAAAAGAAAATTTATTATTAAAGTGCGATATTTCATTGCAGTGTTTACACTGATTCTATGCTTTGCTTATGAGATGAATGCACAAGTAACTACTACCGACAGTAGCTTCATCAATAAGGCAAGACCTATAAAATTCAACGTAAACAAAACGGACATTGCAGAACAAGACAGGTTATGGATTACTTCTGTTCTGGTTCCAGAGCTAAACGCTTTGGGAGAGGACGGTATTGTACTCGGACGTTCCGGTGCTTCACCGGAGGGACCGACTACTAATAACTGGCGACTTGCTCAGAGCAGACGTAAGGCAATGGATGCAATCCTTGCTGAATACGGTATTGCTACAAGTCGCATCCGATATGATGTCGTGGCTGAAGACTATCCTCTCCTTGGGGCTCTCATGCGACTCGCCAACGATCCTTTGTATCCAGAATTCGATTCTATTGTAAATAAATACAGAAATGGTGGCGATGCTCTTAAGAATGCTCTTTTAAAATACAAGAGCGGCAGTTTGTGGCAGCATATCTTTAAAGTATATTTCCCTAAGCTTAGAGCTGTCAGAATCATGGCTATCGACCGTAAACTTGTCGACATTACGCCTCTTGCCTTGCCCATCAAGGCTGTTCCGATGCTTTTTCCTTACGACATGACTGTTGTGGCTCCTGCTCTGAGTATCGATGTTCCGCAATATACTCCGCCTACTAAGATTTCTCGAAGAGAACTGATGAGCGTAAAGACGAACTTGCTGCTCGACTTTGCTTATATGCCGGGATACGACCGCTTCTGCCCTATCCCTAATGTGGCTATCGAATATTATCCGCTTCACGGACATTTTACTTACGGAGCGAGTTTCGACGGTCCGTGGTGGCAGGACTATGATGCCCATAAGTATTTCCAACTGCGCAATTATCAGCTCTTTACTCGATACTACGTGAAGAGTGGCGACATTGCCAAGCGTCGTCCCGGTGAGGGGGCTGCTTTCAAGGGCTTATTCTTTAATATGTATGCGCACGCGTTCCTATATAATATATGCTTTGGCGAGAAGCGCGGATGGGAAGGCGAAGGTTGGGGCGCCGGTTTGGGTATCGGGTATGCCGTACCGCTCGGTAAGTCGGAACACTGGCGATTGGAATTCGGCATTCAGGCCGGGGTTTTCAACACCAAGTATGACCCTTACCAATGGCTCTGTCCTATTGACCCTGATAGCGACAAACAACTATATTACTACAAATGGTATGGTGAAGCTAAGAATTTTAAGAAAAGACAACATAGCTACTGGTGGCTCGGACCGACAAGGGCGGAAATTACTCTTAGCTACGACATCTTTTATAGAAAATGGAAAAATTGAAGAATTTAAAGATTGAAAAATTAAAAAGCTAAAAATCTTCGTGCGACGGCGTTTCTACGACCGTCGAATAAAATAAAAAATACAATGCAACTGACTACATCAACCATATCATCCACCTTCTTTTCTGCATGCCGTCGTGCGTGCAGAACATGGAGTGCTATGTGTTTGGTAACTATGTTTATCTGTCTTTCTGCATGCGAGCGTGAGCCTGACTTGCATCTGCACCAGGGCACGGAGATTGAGATGCAGTTGCCAGTTGTCGACCTTAGTCTTAATGCTCTTTGGGACTACCTCTTTAAATATGATGAGGAATACGACTGGCAGGCGGAATGGCTCTACGGATGGGACGATACTGACTTGGCTCAGTTCGGAAAGATTGGCTACGAGGAACCTACGGAGTTCGAAATACGTCGTTACTTCACGCAGCAGACGCTCCTCGGGCAGCATAATGCTCCATATTCTCATCATATCGAGGGAAACTTGCTGTCGGCGAAATACGACTTTGGTTTCTGGGACATATTGGCATGGAATGATATTAAGACTTCAGACGGTGTGCAGAGCATTCATATCGATGAACAGTCTACTTACGACTTCGTAACGGCGTTTACAGGACAGACGATGTATCCATCGAAATACAACGCTCCTAAGTATAACCACTCGTTCTATCAGCCTGAGGAACTTTTTGCAGGATATGACAGCGGTATTGATATTAACCGTAGTTTGGAAGGTTTTACGTTTGATGCTGAGCGTAACTGCTGGGTGAGAAGGCTCGACATGGACTTGCAGCCTGTTACATACATATATCTCGTGCAGGTCATTCTGCATAACAACTATCGCGATTTTCGCAAGGTAACGGCTACCGACGGTACGGCGAACCTCAGCGGTATGGCGCGCTCCGTGAAACTGAACACGGGGGTGACGGGGACGGATGCCGTAACCGTGAGCTTCAACACTCGTATGAAGTTTGACGTGAATGGAAAGAATGGTGAGAAGGTGGATATTATTGGTGGCAAACTGATGACGTTCGGAATGCCTAACCTTAATCCGCATAAGTTGAGCACCAGGGCATATAAAGAGTCGCTGTCGAAGATTGCTGAGACTGATCTTAACAACCGCCACTACATCGACGTGAACATGCAGTTTTACAACGGTAAGGACTCTACGCTCGTCTTTGATGTTACCGACCAGGTGCGTCGCCTCTTCCGTGGCGGCGTCATCACTATCGATGTTGACATGGATCATGTGCCGACTCCTAACCGTAAGGGTGGCTCCGGCTTCGATGCCGTAGTGAAAGACTACGATGAGGAGGAATGGGAATTTGATATGTAAAAATTAAAAGTAAAAATTAGAGAATACAATAAACACTTTTATTAACTTTTAAAACACTATTTCTTATGAAGAAGTATTTTATTTTCGCAGCTTCTGCTCTGGCTCTTGCTAGCTGCTCAAGCGATGACTTCCTCGGTGAAGGACAAGGGAATGGTAAGGATGCGAACACTGCAATTAATTTCAGCAGTGTAAATGGATCTATTACGCGTGCAGATGGAGAGCTTTCTCACGAAGAGAGTGCTGCTGCCCTCGGAAACAACTTCGTTATTGTCGGCTTTAAGGGTAGCGCGACTGAAGCTGCTAATAACGAAACTTATGCTTTCGACCATTACAACGTTAATTATGTTAATGGTACTGCCGGAACTACGGAGTCGAACACCGCAGACTGGGAGTATGTAGGACAGCAAATGATTATTAAAGGTGCTACAGGCTCTCTTGCGCAGAGCGGCGCTACGCAGCAGACAATCAAGTATTGGGACTTGTCTTGTGCAAGCTACGATTTCCTCGCATTCTCTATGGGCAAGGGATATAACAATTCGCAAATTGGATCTGGTCCAGAATATGCCACTCCTACTGCTGTAGACAAGGATAATCTCGCTACTGCTGCTTATACTTTAAAGGGTGATGTAAACACCTTAGGCCAGTGTTACATCTCAAATATCACGACTGTAGAAAAGGGTAACTACAATAAAACAGCCGTAAAGATGACTTTCCGTCACGCTACGAGCAAGGTACGCATGGCTCTCTTCGAGACTGTACCTGGTTATGCCATAAACGACATCAAGTTCTATAGTAATGATGGTCAAAGCGATGCAAAACCTACCCTTACCGGTGAATTCAACAAAGAAGGAACTATGACTGTTTACTTCCCTACTACTGGTACGAATAATAAGAGCAATACAAAAGACTATAACGTAGCTCACATTAATTTTAATGCAACGTCTACAGACAAGGACTTAAGCTTCACTAAAGTAAATTACGGAAAAATTACAGAGGATGCTATCGATAATGTTGGAGACTATCTCGGACGGACAAAAGAAACAGCATCATACTGCGGTACCGGAGAAAATGGCCGGGATTACATCTCTGTTCTGCCGGCAGAGAACAATGGTGGCGAAATTTCCCTCAAGATTGACTATACCCTTACTGCTACTGACGGAACGGGAGAGAAGATTAATGTGAAGGGAGCTACTGCTAAGATTCCAGCTCAGTATACAAAGTGGAAGCCTGGCTATGCCTATACTTATATCTTCAAGATTTCCCAAAACACCAACGGTACAACAGGTACTCCGGATGTTGACGACAAGGGCTTGACAGCCATCAGCTTCGATGCTGTCGTTCTTGAGGACGAGTCTAACGGCAACCAGGAGACCATCACTACTGTTTCTGATCCTTCTATCACTACTTACGGATTCAAGGACGGTAAGGTTACTACCGACGGTGCCGAATACAAGACCGGTACTGATATTTACGCTACGGTCTACATTCCTGCAACTACTGGCGAGGGAGCAACATCGGCTAAGACTGTCGCTCCTCAGAATCTGTACATTGTATCTAAGGATGAAGGTGCAGCCCAGACTATCAATGAAGCAAGCGTGGCTAACGCTATCGCAAAGGGAACTAAGGATAATGAAGAGAATCCAACAGCATGGACTGTAACAGATGCCAATGGCAAAAAGTTGCATGTATCTATAGCTACAACAAAGGCTACCTCAGTCGATAATGTCCCTGCTGAAGACGGTCACGATCTTGAAATTAACGCCCTCAAGTGGACTGCTGATGCAGCAGGAACATACTATGCTGTAGAGTACACGGGCGATGCAGGCAAGAAGACCTACAAGATTGTGAAGATTTCTGAGTAATATAAATATCCAGCCTTTGTGCGCGGCGTCTCCCGCCGTCGCATAATGAAATAACGACGCTGGCCGGATGGGGCTTGCTACCCCTTCCGGCTTCTACAGATGAAAACAATAAAGACAAAACATTTTTCGCATATATACAATATGAACCGTCAACTACCATTTCTGCTGCTTGCAGCTGCAACGATGCTGTCGTGCTCCTCGTCGAAACACGTCAATGACCCTATTGACCCCGATAACCCAAACGAGCCGGACCCTACCCTCGTTAGTATTTCTTTCGGCGGCAATGGCGGCACATGGCAAGATGCACCCTCATCTCGCAGCACGCAAAGGGCAAACAACTCCGGCAAAACGGGTCTGGAATCGCTCTTCTCTACATTCCGTGTGTGGGGGTATAAAACGAGTGCGGCTGACTTGACACAGGCGCAGACGGTGATGGATGGATATAGGGTGCTCTTCGTGAAAGACAGTGAGGGAAGCACCGACTCGAATACTGACGGATGGGAGTATGTGGGGGTAAAGAACCCGAAGCTGGCTTCCAGTCAAACTATAAAATACTGGGATTTCTCTGCCACGAGTTACCGCTTCTTCGGATATAGTCCGTTCGACAATACAGAGGCGACGATAAAGACGGAGGGGAGCAACCTGTCGTTTACAATCCCATTTAAATATTCAGAAAAAGCTACAGCATCCTCTATCCCATACGCCAGCAACCTATGGATCGCCAAGGCTTCTGACAATAGCTCCTCTGACGAGACGACGGCAGATGATGGGAAATATGGCTCCTGCGTAACGCTCACATTCTCCCCAATAATCGCAAAGGTGCGCTTCCGCTTCAGCTATCCTGACGGAACGGAGGATATTAGCATTAAGGACATTAAATTCTGCGACAGCAGATACATCGACAATCCTACAGCTGCCGACACTCCCCTGCAAGGCAACATTACGACAAGCTATCCACTGACTGGCAATCCGCCATCTACTATCCCTGAATTCTCATGGGAAACAGCTACATCTAATGGGGCAAAAGGGGTGCTCATATTAACTACTCCATACGAAGAAAAGGATGCGACGATACATATCATACCATCGGTAGAGGAATATGCTAAATGGTATTATCTCCCTCCGATGGCAGCAATACCCTATGAACAGGGTCCATACACTATAACGGCACGTATCAACGGAAACCTTTCCGCAGCCACGGTGCCTGCCGCCTACATGCAATGGAAGGCTGGCTATCAATACACATATATCTTCAAAATTACCGAAGCTGGCACAGTGATAACGTTCACCGACCTACAAGTGGAGGAATGGCTGCCTGGCTCCAAAATAGATAATAACGGCAATGGGACCGAAGGCTGGTAACAGTATTCGGCTATTTTGCGTGCTCCGAAAATGAGCACGTTTTTCTCTCGCGCGCCCGCATATAATATATAAACAACGCTTATGAAGAAACTTACATACATATCGGCTACTCTCCTTCTCGCAACTCTTACGGCTTGTGACAGTAGCGACAGTACTCCTGTACAGCATCCCGACGGTTATGAGCTGATTACTTTCTCTGCGAAGACGGAGAAGGTTATGACTCGCACTAACCCTTATGAGGCTTACAGTCCGGAGAAGCATCCTCTAACTATGGGTGTCTTTGGATGCTACAATGGAAATATAATAAACAATATCTTTAACAACACGACTGAAACCTACGACCAAGCAACAATGAACTGGACGGACACGGAACGTAAACGCTGGGATGACTACAAGGGCGTTTCATCGTATGACTTCCTCGCCTATATGCCGAAGACGGATGGGGCTACGGTTACGATGCAGACGGACGGAGGATACCTGCTCTCTGTGCCAGTGTCGCTGGGTAACAACTCTCCTTTAGTCTTTTCTACTAAGGAGGCACCGATTATCTGCGCTACTCCTGAACGCAAGGTGGCAACGACGGCTGAGGGTAAGGACCTCACTTTTGAACGCGTGGTTGACTTGCAGTTTGACCAGACGCTCATCGGCTATCAACTGTTCTTCATGCTCGATTCTAAAATGGGAGCTATCCGACAGTTTCGCATTAAAAACGTTTCGCTCTCTGGAAGGATTGCAACGGGCGGCACCTTGCAGCGTTCTTACTCTATGAAAGACGGTTCGTGGACTGCAAGCGACATCGTATGGACTGACCTGCAACGCACGGCTACAAGTGATGTGCCGTTTATTCTTCCATACAAGGAGTCGACTGATGCGGATGCCGATAATACCTCTAAGTCTTTAAGTATCAACGTGAATGACTACAAGCAATGGGGAGAAACGTTCTATATGATTCCTGACAAGAACTTTCAGCCTGTCATCTCCGTAACATACGACGTGGAGATGAAAGCACAAGACGGCTCAACTATTATCACAAGAAAGGACGTAACTTCAGACATAACGCTAAACAAATCAAACTTTAGTACTCTGGCAAATGCCAAGACTGCAATGGTCTACCCTATCCGGATACTTATCCAGCCTCGATATCTCTACGTGCTTGCCGATCAGGATGCATATAGCGGATATCTACTGATTGACTGATTAATGCTAATAAATTACTAACGAAAAAGTAACAGAACTATGATTCGATTTTTTTCTCTACATACATACAAGACAATTGCTGTGTTATTCATGCTACTCACTGCTTCGGCTGTCTCTGCACAGGAAATAAGTAGTGATGACATAACGGAGTCTCTTGACTTCGTCAACGGAAATGTGGCTTACTCTCTCAAGACTGACAACATTCCCGACGGCAGCACTCTTACATGGACTATCAACGGTAAGGACTTTACGGATGGCGTGTCTGACGATGGCAGGACCGTAACTATACCGCTAAGCAGCACCGTGAGAAAGGCAAAAGTTACAATTACATGTCCTGGCTCTGATGCTAAGTATTTGGAATTTGACATTGAGCCGAAGAATTACGGTGAGGACTACAATGGCAAGCATTTTTATGCCGATGCTTTCCATTCCGGAAGCGGATTGAAAGACGACCCGTATATCATCAGCAATGATATGGAACTTGCGTTGCTTGCCCACAACGTAACAAACGGTAATGCAGAGCAGATGTATTCCGGCAAATACTTCAAGCTGTCTGCCGACATCGACCTCAACAAGGGCTATTGGATGCCTATCGGTACTTGGAGCACCAAAACAAAACATTTCTTTGCAGGAAAGTTTGACGGCGACGGACACACCATAAGAAATATGCATATCTCATGGACTGCCTCTGACGAGGATAAAATAGAGGCGTCGTGGGGTCTCTTCTCCCGCTTGTATGGCAAATCTTCTGACGAAAGCGGATATGCTGTGGTAACCAACCTGGTTATCGACGAAGCCAAAGTGGAGAAAAAGACTAATTACCAGCCGGCAAGAAACGGAACGGTGAAGATTGGTGTTGTTGCCGGCGACCTTACCGACAATGCGGAAATCAGCAATATCATCATACAGGAATCTATGGTGACGGACAATGATGAGAGTTATTCTACTACCGGTAAATATCGTTTGGGAGGTATCGTGGGATATCTCGACGGAAAGCGTTACAAGATATACAACATCGCTGCCGCTACTGAAATGAATATGCTGAAAAACGCGAAGGTGAACAACGACGTAACGATTTCAGCCGGTATCGGCTGTGCCAGCAGCTTCAGAGCGGACAACGCCATTCTGCCTACTAATATCTATGTGCATGGAAAAATCGCTACCAGCAACTCCGGCAGGGTGCGCCGAGGAGGTGTGGTTGCTTTCTACAGCACCTCGTATAAGTTTAATGCCGAGCAGCAGAAAACTCTGTATTATTCACCTGAACTGAAACTGACGGGTGGCAGTATCGACAACTACGGAACCGAAAAGGATATCGCATCCTTCGGACAGGATTTTGCCACTCTGTGTAACAACTATATCAGCGACAAGTCGCTTGACAAGAAGATGTGGACATTCTTCAGCAATGCAGGGCGCTTCTCGTTCAGCACTACAATGCTGAAAGTGGAACGTGGCAAAGAGGATGTACTGACCGTGGCTGACAAAGACGGTGTGGTTTCTACCGAGAAATACTACTGGTATGTTTCATACGACAACATTACATGGAAGGAACTCAATCCTAATGATCCATCCAGCAAATACACTCTGCCGAGAAAAAACTACAACCAGTATGTTTATGCTATGCTGGCTGACGGCAGCATGAGAACGAACATAGAAATTGTGAAGGCTATCACGGCAACGGCTATACTTGACTCAAAGACAACCCCCGGAACTTATATAATCACGGTAGACAATAATACGGGAATGAGTAACGAGAACTTGGGACTGACGATAACCTATGAATGGTATAACGGAGATACAAAGTTGAGCGAAAGCGGCAACACATTCAAGCGTCCGGAGTCTGCCGGAGAAAACGACAAATACAGATGCCACGTAACTGTATACAGCGGAAGTGTGCTCCTGCTCGACAAATGGTTCAACACGACAACGGTGGTTTATCTTAAACCTACCGACGACCAAAACTATACGGAAGATTATCGTATGGGCAGCGAGGAATGGGGATATTCTCCCGACAAACCTATGAAGACATGGAAGGGAGCATACAGCAAACTCTCGGCTAACGCTTCGTGGAGCGAAAACTATATCGTGCTTATAGGCGAAAGCAGTTCTGAAGTTACGAACGATACTGAAACGGGATTCTCTGTTACTCCAAACTACAAGGATGAAGGAACTAATACAAACTTGACTTACGATGATTGGAAGAAAGTTGTAGACAGTTCTCCTCTGTGCCGCAACGTTACTATAACAGGAAAATGGGAGGATACCGACTATAACGGTATTATGCAAATCAAAGGTGCCAACCCGGGAATTCCTCTCTGGGGTGATACAAGGTTCCAGAACATAACCTTCAAAAGAGGCTGGAACTACTATAGCATCATATACTGCCAATACCACAACTTAGAGATGGGCGAGGGCATTAAGATGGAAGGCTACAATCAAGTGTTGCCGGGATACGGCTCTATCGACGGTGCTGTAACAAATGCCTTCCATATCTTTGGAGGTTTCAACAATGATGCCAGATTCCCTAATCTGGACACAGAAGAGAAAATAAAACAATTCGAAGAATCGATGCCTCACGGACGCGACGGCTTTAAAATAAAAATCATGTCGGGTTTCTACTCTTGTATCTCTGCCGGCGGCAGACAAATAGGTAGTAACGACCTTATCAGTAAGCAAAATGGAGCGATGGGTACTCCTAATTTGCCAATTAAGTGTACGATAGATATAGATATTGATAGAGACTGGAACACCAAAAAAAATGAAAAACGAAAACTAATTACCGGAGAGGAAAGGGAAAACGACTATGATATTGGTATCATCCTTGCCGGCAACCACGAGGGTGCAATGTATGCCGATGTTGATATCATTATCAAGAGCGGACGTATAGCTCGTGTGGCTAACGGTACGTTGGGAAACCAACGTAATGCAACACTGACATACGACAAGAAGAAATACAACATACCAGACAACACGTTTATGGGCCGTGCAAACATCCTGATTGACCCGAAATCTTCTGAAAAAAATACGATAGAGAAAGGAGACGACCGTGTTGTAATTACCGAGCTTTATGGAGGAAGTACGGGACGTGGACAAGAAGAAGGAATCACCGTGAACAACCCGTTTTATGGTTACAGCACTATTACCATCAATGGCGGTACCTTCAAGATACTGCCGGACGACAACAAGGAAAAGAGTAAGATCTTCTCCGGTATCTATGGAGCCGGTGCAGGCGGTATGAATGGTATCGGATATGGAAATGACGGCGACGAAACGCTCACGAAAGACCAAAGTATACCTTTCTGGAATGACGACGAAACAGTGATGCTCTATGGCCCATATTCCACAGCAAAGAATCACCTGATAAAGTATCACTGCTACAACGCTGCTGAAAATACATATACCGACATCGACCCGTGCGACACGAATACGAAAATCATCATCAACGGCGGCAAGTTCGGTTCGTCTACTGAAACTATCGACGGTATCTATGCTGGCGGTAGCGGATATATGAGTTCTGGATTGTGGACAAAAAATAATGGAGACAACCTGCCTAAGCCAAGTATATATGGTGGCAACATATACGGAAACAAAGAAGGAAACGCTACATCACTGACCATTTACGGCGGTGAGTTCTATTGTAAGAACGGTATCTTTGCCGGCGGACGTGGCACTTACTATTATTATCAGCAAAATCCCTATGGTGGAACAGACTCTGACTATACCGACTTGGGTAAGACTTACGGCAATGTGGAACTGGATATCCACGGCGGCACCTTCCATTGTCCGGTATATGGTGGAGGGTATGGTGTGGCTGACGCTAAGCTGAAGAGCACACAACAAATCTCTACCCTATCAAACATGGCGAAGATATATGGCAAATCTACCGTAAACATCTTCGACGGCACGTTCTACAAGAATATCTACGGTGGCGGTGATATGGCACAGATTGAATATAATGGCGACAATAATGCCACTACCTTAAATATCTACGACAAGGCTGACATCCGCGGCTCTGTTTTTGCCGGAGGTAACGGAAAGAAAAAGAGACTTGAAACTGTTACTAACATCAATGACGACACCCAGAGTCCGGAACTGGTGGGACGCATTATCGGAAACACTAATGTTTCGTTCTATGGCTCTACGGAGATGGCACCTTATATTTATGGCGACATATACGGTGGAGGAAACTTGGCACAGGTGGAAGGAAACACTAATGTAAATATCTATGCGGCAAACTTTGCCGGACAGGTGTTCGGCGGAGGTAAAGGAAGAATTTATGATGAAAGTGGCAACCCTCTGACTAAAGACTTGTATACTTCTGCCGACATTACCGGTAATACGAGCGTTACTTTGTCGGAAGACCAAAGGAGCAACGACATCGGCAAAGAGGACGACAAATACTCCATCAACGTGGTGTGGAACAAGATGTGGCAGAGCGACAACACGTTCTACACCTGGAATTCTTCTGTAAAGGGCAATGAGGGCGAAACGCTCATTCCAGACTCTACCCAATTCTTTGATGAAGGCAAATACATTAACCCTCACAATATATATGGTGGCGGTAATCTTGCATGCAATGTAAGCGGAACTGCATATGTAACGGTGCTCAAGGGTATGACACCGTTCTCTCTGCTCCAGACTCAGGAATGGAAAGAATCATATACGGACAACGACAATCCTCACTTCTCCGTCTTCGGCGGAGGATATGGTGCAAACACATCTGTCGGCTATACCGATGTGTTTGTTGACGTGGAGGGCGACTACGGCATATACGATGCCGAGACTGATGACAACACCGACCAGCTCGCTAAAGACCACAACACCGACTTGTTTGAAGATGATTCCACGCCAGCAGCCAAAAAGAAAGCTCGCCGCAATGCTCGCAAAAAGGCTATTGCAAAAAGCGAACCTACAATGCCTGTGTTCGACAACTCAAAGGGTATTCCAAACTTCACCATCCTCGGCGTTATGGGTGGTGGATACTCGGGTATCGTGAATGGCGATACCAAGGTGACTGTTGACGGACAGACATTCCTGCACCGTATCTACGGCGGTGGTTTCGGCGACCCGGAGTCTACAGAAAACAACACCACGGGACAGGTGAAAGGAAACACGGAGGTGTTTGTGCAGGGTGCAAAAACCTATGGCGATGTGTTCGGTGGCGGTGCTGGTGTGGCGCCAAAGACCGTCGACGGTATTCACTTCACGGATGTGGCTCGCGTGCTCGGCACTACTATGGTTAAGGTTTCCGACGATGCCAACGTCTACGGTAAAGTTTTCGGTGGCGGCGATATGGCTAATGTCGGTGAAAAGACTACTCAAGATTATTCCGTAGCTGCGTCGAGCGTTTCTACTCTCGACCAAAGCAACAACGGTGCCGTCCTTGGCTACGAGGCTAAAGACTATCGCTCTTTCGTGAACATCATCGGCGGTAATGTCTACGGTGAGGTGTTCGGTGGCGGCAAAGGACTCACCAAGGCAAAGGCTACAGAATACTATAATGTGGGACGCATCAACGGAAACACTCTCGTGCATATAACCGACAGCAAACCGGGTGCAGGCTTTGACGATGCAGACAACATAAAGCCTTACGTTTGGAACCGTATCTATGGCGGATGCGCCTACGGCACGGTGGACGGCAACACTCTTGTTCATATCGAGGGCGGTATGCTTGGTCTTAACATCTTCGGCGGTGGATACGGCGACGTGCCTATCAACAAGGACGATACGCAGGACGACCAGAATACGGGTGCTTCAACTTCGATGACGATTCTAAATCAGGTGCTCGGCAAGAAGGATCTGGCAGGCAACGGCACTTATGCCAACATCCTTGGCAACACCAAGGTGCAGATTGACGGTGGCTCGTGGATATGGAACCAGATTGCCGACATCAACGGCAATAAACTGAAATGGACAGCAAGCGATGCCGACAACGCCAAGGTGTGTGATGACTATATCGACTTCCGAAAGATTGCATTTGCAATGCAGGATTCGTCTACTGCCGACATTGCTACATTGATGAAGTTGCAAAACATAATGCAAAAAATCAGTACGGACAAGAGCACTAAGGAATTCTTCGACATTAACACTTTATCTTTCAAGAAGAATCATAATATCTTCGGCGGCGGCAACCGTGCCTGCTATGTGGGAACATACACAAACTCCTCTGCCGACAACATGCTCTCTGAAACACCGGCTACGGGTACGGGAGAGGCTGAGGTTGTGATTAACCACTCTCCGCTGACAGATATTCCCGACAGCAAGGGTAACCTTGTGAATCTGCTCGACAACACCACGCTGCAGGGTTTCTGCTGGGTGCTTGCCAACAGCAACACGGCTCACCCACAATTCTCGGTGTTTGGCGCGGGATATGGTGCCAACACCAAGGTGGGCAATGCCAAGGTGTATGTGCAGCCAGGCGCTCGCAGCAACAATTACGGAAGTGACGCCATTGAAATTGACGGGAAGAAAATCAGATATGTAAACCAGCATGCTGACGGCGAGAGATACAGAAGTTTGATAAACAGGTTTGCAGAAGACTTCACAAAAATATCAAACGACGACAAGAGACGCTATTACGGAAGTTCTGACGGTACTGACAACGACGGTAAAACGTATCAGCGCTACCGCACGACACGCATGGCTTGGGAACTCGGTGTGCCCAACAGCACTTTCTTTGAGATTCACGGTGGCGGATTCTCCGGATATGTAGTGGGAGACACTTACGTGGAGACGGACTGCCAGCTTATCTGCCGCAACATCTATGGCGCAGGTCTGGGACATGTGCCTTACGGCGACATTATCGATGACACAAAATATGATTTCGGAAGCATCGGCGGAAAATCCAAAGTGTTCATAAAATCCGGCTACGTGGCAAGAAATGTCTACGGAGGAGGTGCCGGAGTGGAATCGGTTAGAGTGAACGGAAGGAGTATCGTTGGCCTAAACGATTCGGGGAATATTGTAGACTTCCCCGACATGGCTCGCGTAAACAAAAAATCTGAGGTGAATATCTATGGCGAGGATATCATAAGTGGAAATAATATCATCGACCGCACTCAGATATACGGCAGCGTGTATGGAGGTGGCGACGTGGCTAACGTGGGTACCGAGGAGATGAAGGCTGAAGCTAAAGAGACTGGACACGAAGCTTATTCCACACCGCAAAACTACACATCACTCGTCAATATCCGTGGCGGTGCTATCTTCTCGCAGATATTTGCCGGTGGCAACGGACGAAAGGAATCACAATGTGACGACTATACAAAGTTGGGTGGCATATACGGCAACACGTGCATCGTAATCGACCGTCCTGCAGCAGGTATGACTTATCCTTATTATAACGAGGATACCAAGGAGTGGAAGAATCCTTCTGACGGAAACATGATGCATCCGGGAACCGGAGTAAACGAAGATATTATTCCTTATATCTTCAACCGTGTTTACGGCGGATGCGAAAACGGTACGGTATACGGCAATACTATCCTGGCTATAAACGACGGATACATTGGCCACAATATCTTCGGCGGCGGATGGGGAAACTGCGACACGCTGACGGTAAACGGCACGGAGGTTGTTAAAAAGACATCGGCCGACGTTACAGGAAATACCAATATGGTAATAGTGGGCGGAAAGGCTTTGCTAACTTCCTACTGGAATGCAGACAAACGTTTCTGGGAACCGTCTACAATTATCGGCGACAAGACGTATTCTCCACAATATGACCCTACGACACGTAAATTTTATATCAACCACAATATCTATGGCGGTGGAAACGAGGCTTGCGTTGTGGGAGAGGATAGTGTTGAAAATAGTGGCAACACATACCTTACTATGGTCAAGGGACTGCTCTACGACGACACACAGGTTCTCTCCGGACAGTCGGACGACAAGAAATTCTTTGAACGCGATGAGTGGAAAGAGGTTTACGAAAAGGTGGGTTCTCCTCACTTCGGTATCTTCGGCGGTGGATATGGCGAAAACACAACGATACTCGGCGACACTCACGTGAATGTGCAGATGCATGGAAGCAGTTCTTCTAAAAAAGACGACCTAACGGTAGGCGAGGAATACAAGCACTTCTTAAGCGGATATTCGGTGATGGATATCGTGGGCGGCGGCTACTCTGGCAAAGTGAACGGCAACACTCATATTACAGGTGCCGGCGGAGTGTACTGCCGACGTATGTTTGGCGGTGGTTTCTACAATACCGTTAACGCCACAGAAGTTGAGGTTAAAGCCGTGGACTGCCATGATATCTTTGGAGGAGGACTGATGGGCGATGTGTATACAAGCACTACTATAAATATTGGTCACGATGCCTCTTCAGGCTCTTCAAGTAATACTGAAACGTTTTCAAATTCCAACATTTATATCCATGGCGATGTGTATGGCGGAAACGACGTGTCGGGCTATGTTAATGTTACACTCGACAATGCCGGATACTTTGCCGACAACGGCGGAACGGGAACTCACATCAATATCTATGGCGGACGGATTGACGGCAATGTGTATGGTGCCGGCAACGGCGACTATCTGTATTCCCTCGACAGAAAGGGACATACTCAAGTTACCGTGAACGAGCATTATCCGCTTAATCCTAACGACCCGAACTCTGAAACGGAGCCTTTGGTTTATACCGTTCCTATGCGCGAGACTATGCCTTCGTACAAGGCAGCGAGCGATGCAGCAAAAATTGTGAACATCAACTCTTGGCGTCCGCTTACCAACAAGGTTAGCATCAACATCAAGGGTAATAGCAAGGATGACTATGTAAACATCAAAGGCGACGTGTATGGCGGTGGTAACTCTGCCACCGTGCAGAAGGTGCAGAAAGTGAAACCGCAAATTATATCAGACGACGATACCGACGGCTTTATCAATTTTAATATCGGCAGCAACGTCAATATAGGACGCGTATTCATGGGATGCAACGGTGATGCCCTATTCTCGGCTTCTGAAGACAACAACTTTATGAACAAGTTCCAGAAGCTGAACGGAGATATAGACGACTTCACTAAGGAACTGAACCTTGGAGATACCATCGACTGGAAAAACGATCCTTCGAACAAGGGTATCAGTACGCTGTATCTCTCTACTAAGAACGACGACCGTCCTACGGTCTACCCTCACCTACTCGACCTTTATTTCCAACCTGTGGAGACTGATATCCAGGCTTCGCTGAAATGGAACGGAAGTGAAAATGGCGATGGACTGACAAACTGCACCATCGGCACGTTCTGCTGTGGCGGTAACCGAGGAAACATGAACGTTTATCCTAACGGCAACGGTAATGCCTTTGAATATACATTCCCGGAGGGGCTGACTATCACTGGTCAGATTGTGGGTGGATGCAACAATGCCAACTACGACCTCAAGGGCAAAGTGGAACATGAGGGCGGATACTTGCTCGGATTGGCACACTCTAAAGAACCGTTTATCAAACTCAACGTGAAATGCAAATTCCAGCCGAATGAGAAAAACGGAGCTTACTATGGAGGAAATGTCTTTGGCGGATGCTACAAGACGGGTACGGTGCGTGGCGACATCACCATCAACCTCGTCAGCGATATGCTTGAGGGCAAGTGTCAGGAAAAACTCGAAAAGTCTAATGAGCTCCTCTCTTCCGACCCAACATATGCTGCCCTCAACGTTTACGGTGCGGGATATGGTATGGAGAGCTATGTTTACGGCAACACTCACATCAAGGTTGCCGAAGGCTTGGAGTGCAAAAAGCCACAAACTACCGAACAGACTTCATCCTCTGACGGTGGTTCTACAACTGCCACACAAAATGTATTCAATGCTTCGGGTACCTCTGCCAACTTTATCTACGGTGGAGGTCAGCAGGGTAATGTTATCGGTATGACAAACGTGGAGGTGTTCAACGGACATGTGTTCAAGGCTGTTACCGGAGGCTCATACTCTGGCTATGTGTGGGGCTCTACACAGGTCAAGGTGGGTTATCCTAAATATTATAAGGTACATTCTGACCACTATGTCAGCGGCAGATACATCCTTAACCGTGCCGACCAGAACAATAAGTATATCGACCGTGTTGGCAAGACGGAGGACGGTGCCCTGCGTACTGACCTCGCTTCGGAAACTATCAAGCAGAGCATCAACCTCATTACGGACGACATAATCTCACAGGCTGTCTACGAGGATATCGTGGCAAAATATGACAGTCTGACCAATACTAATGTGGATATTACAGGCAACAAGTCTTACTACTTCCAGGAGATTCCTGCCGAAACGCCTTCTGTGGGATGGGACAAAATCTACATCCAGATTGGCGAGGCTGTTTATGGTGGCGGATACTCCGTAGGTCAAGGAACTTCGGTTTTGGCTAACGCTACAACGGTGTTGAAGTTTACGCCCAAGTATAATATCGACAACGCATTCAACACAAACGACCAGCATATAGAGGAACTTAAAAATCTGCCTGGCGGTACGACGGCTGGATTTGGAGGTAACACCACAGTACTCGTTGGCGACCTCACAGACTCTTCTTCAACTCGCGACCACATCACTATCTCTCACCAGCAGATGAAGAAAATCGTTCTGCCTAACGGTACCGACCTCTATGGCTACTACTATATGGACAAAGAAAACAACTATCGCTATATTTCTCTTCAGGATACATACAAGTATGGAGAGAAGTATCCTAAAGAACAAAACGTGGATGACAAGAATATCTATGAATACGACAGCGAGGGCGGTATCTTCGGCGATGGTCACCAGTCGTATGCTCAGGGCTTCCGCAGTGCAGACCTTACGGGCTACGGCTTTGCAAGCTACAAGGTTTCTACGGCAAAGATTCTGAACACATTCCAGCGACTCGACATCCTACGCCTGGAAGACAACTGCTTCAGTGTGCTCGGAGCCCGCGACTATGCCACGAATGCCACAAACAAGACTCCTTATTCTATAGCCCGTGTGGGAGAGATACAGATGCATGCTGTAAATGTGCAAGTTGATTCTGATGGAAAATTAAAGGGTAATAGTAGCTTGCGTGCCCGTAACTATATGGGTCTTGCAAATAATATCCACTATGTCGGTGCTATAACATCTAATGTTGTATTTGAAAAAGACGAATGGCGCGACGGTACAGGAGCTCTGGCTTCTTCCGGTAATAAATTTAGCGGTAAATCATATCAAGAAGTTAAGCAGACCTATATTGACGACTACTATAAAGGCACTGACGGAAACAAAGGCATCGTTTCTTTGTTCCAGAAGCGCAACGACGGTACGGCAAAGAACATGATTGGTATCGCCTCTGGCTACGCTCTAAAGATTCATGGTGTACAGGAGACGTATGACAGTAACCACAAGGTGGAGGACAATATCTATTATGGTCCTATCTATGGTGTCATAGAGATGAACCTTATAGATGCGCGTCCTGACGAAGGTGGTGGATATGTATATGCCGACAACGTGCATAAGCGGTCTACCGATGAAAATGGAAACAAACACGATGTGGACTTCCTTGAAACTACAGGAAACTTTGTTTATCCTTACACTGCCCAAGAAGGACACTTCATCGTTGACGACTGTTTCCCTACGGGATATGAGGACTTGAAAGACAAAGATAATCCTGATGAGGCTGAAGATGTTCACTATTGGTATGTTACTGGTTTCAACTACTATTACAATGTTCATATCACAGCCTATACGTATAAGGACAACATGAAGTTCAACAGCGACAACTCCGACGGTCTTACGGTTCTTTCCGGACTGAAGGGCGGTCAGCCGGTCGAAGTGTTCAGTTGGAAGATGCGTAGCGGTCATCCGGAGGACGAGACAGAATACAGTTGCGATCTTGAAAACCGCAACTATCTCCCTAAAGACACTGAGGGTAATGTTGACATGGATGGCAATTACGTAAGTGGTAAATACAAGCTATATGTCGGTGCTGCTGCATCAAATGAATTTTCTGATCCTGACAAGGAAGAGAAAAAAGCAGACAAGGGCTTTGCAGCTCTTCTTCCGATGAAAGGCGAGTTTGATGCTGTTAATGACATGAAAAAGAATACTCTACCTACGGGTTTGAAAGATGATGCCAAGATAACATTCCAGCTGCAAGACTGTGTAAACAACACCACTTCTGACTATTTCAACAAGCATCTCTCCAAGAAGTGTCTTGCCACTCTTATCCTTACAGCTCCTGCATACAAGAGCTATACAAGTGAAGAGAAAAACGTACCCGTTATCAGCAAAATCGCTGCAGCGATGTTCTATACGAAGAATGAAAACGGTGGCTATGACGAAGTGCCAGCCCACAGCACCCTGAATGCGGGAACTGACTATTATATTAAGAACGGCTTTATCGAGGATTATACTTTGGTGAATCCAGATAGTATTTTCGTAAGAGACGACACATCTGACGACGGATATAAAAATATTTCTATTACAGATGTGAAAGTTGACGAGCCGATATATTACTGTGCTGTGCCTCGCCACTACACCTATACCGTCTATCTCACTATCGAATATGTGCAGGGACCTACTATTGATGGTAATATCACTATCGAAAACTGTGCCCTCCCTGGCGAAATGATTCGTATTAAGAAGAATGAGGTAAGTATCAAGGGCGACCAGTCGTTCTCTGCCAACGGTTACTATTGGCGCATCGGAAGGTGCAAGAAGGATGACAAGGGGACACTCTCGTTCGTTGACGACACCGAATGGAAAGTAGGCGCCACTGCCGAAGGCTATGACACCTACAAGCAGGGCGACAAGAATGGAACCGGTGTCTTCACAGGATGCTTCTATGACAAGACGGAGGATTATCTTGAAATTCCGGCCTACTATTATATGATGGGCTATGGAGTGCAGCTCGGTATCACGATGAATGGTATCGACAAGATTTTCCCTGTAGAGATGCAGGCTGCCGACACTCTACTGGTTCATAACTACCACAAGATGTATCCGGGACAGACGGGTGTTAATCTGCATCTTGCTGAAGCTGTGGCAAGAGCAAAGGCTGAAAAAGACTTTGCCGAACCTCGTATCTATATATCTGACAAGAACGACATTTCGTCGTTTATAAATTATGTCGATACTGTCGGTACCGGCAAGGATGGTGGATATGTCGTGGACGGCAAGGAGTATGTAAAAATGGGCGTAAGGAAAGATGGCGAGATATGGAAGCCGTTACTCTATGAGGTGCCGCGCAATGGTGCAAACACCCAGTTTGTGATTCAGAACAATCTTGACATCTCGACATTCGACTACGACGGTTCTTCTCATACCGACTTTGCCGGGAAAGTACATGGAAACGGACATGTCATCTCTGGACTGAAAGCGGGAAGATGCCTGTTCAACAGTATTTCGGGTAATATATACAACTTGGGACTCGTTTCTGGAAAGATATCAAACATGCAGACAAGCGACGGCAAGATACCTAACTACCATTGCTGTTTTGAGTATGCCCCGATGCCTAACAAGTCGTCTACCCCAGTTGTCTACCGTATGGACGGTACTGCCGTTACTACATACTCGAATGGGGACTTCAAGAATGGAAAGGTGGCTTACGACCTCAACGAATATTACTTGCGTGCACGCTACAGCAACGACAAGAACAACAAAGAGGATATGGCTACTCTGAAATACATTTACGACTACTATGCAAACGGAGATTATCAGTATGCACACCGCTCCGACTCTATAACCGGCAGAGTGACGGGAATTACATTCCTGCGTACTGGTAAGGACAGCGACCTGCCTAACTACGGTCAGGCGGAGACGCGCCACAACCAGGCACACACCATCGACAAGGCGCGTATCGTGTACAGCGCTTCAACTTCTGACGGCTCTCAGTCTGATGGAACTTCCACGCCATCTACATCTGCGAGCTTCGTCTACGAGCCGCTTTTCAACGACAATCATGAAAAGGGAGCTACCTTCAAGATGAACGACTTCCTCTTCTGGGGACAGTTGCTGCAGTCAACTCCTGCCGAATACCCTTCTACGATTGGATATCAGCAGTATACCGATAATGTTTGGGCACACCGCATAGACTACATGACAAACCGCGTATACCGCACGGCTGGATATTACGGCGACACAAAGCTTGACGCATTCCACTACAATGCCTACAACTATAACGGAAGTAGCATGGACACATATATCCATGATGCAAAGACCACGGCAATCGACTTCACATGCCAGAATGACCTGCAGAAGGCTTTGGGCATGACCGATGCTACCGCCACGGCTAATGCCGTTTACTATCCGCCGGTTGACGACAACGCCACTGTATTCCACGGATTGACAATGAAGGATGGTGTCAGTCAAAACCTGTTGGTATATACTGCCGCCAACAATGAGAATGTGGATACGGAAGCTTATGACATTGCCGACAAGTCGCTGGCTTACGACGGCTCAACAAAAGAGGCTGTAATAAAGGGCCACCACATCTATAATAACGGCAACGGCTTCTCCACTCCTCTACTCCACCTCGTGGAACGCACTCCTGACAATATGAACAGCGAGGAAGAGACGTGCAACAACAATGACTTCTGCGCTCCTATTGCATTCTCGGTTACAAACCGTGCATGGTATACACGAAAGCCGCAGTATTATGCAGAGAAGAATACGGGTGCTTGGGAAGGTGTCTGCCTGCCGTTTACTGTCGACAAAGCTGAGGCTTATATCAACGGCGAGATTACGCATTTCTATGGCACGCCGACTGCCGAGGAAATTGACGACCCGGCGAAGAACATTCATGATTTGCACCACGAATACTGGCTGCGCGGTTTTATGTTGACAACACAAGATAGCAACGGCAAAACGCTTGCAACATTCCAGCGTCCTGGTGCAGCCGGCAGCACTGCCGACGGTAAGACCATTGCTGAAGGTGGAACTCCTCTCTTCGCTCCTGTAGACAAGGATGGTAACTCTCTGTGCGAATCTGTTTCATACGGATTCGACAATCCGTTCTTTATCAACACATACGAGGATCGTCTCTACAACAAGACTGCTAATCCTTACTATGGCGATGCGCATACCTACGAAGGCTATCAGTTGCAGGTTGCCAACGTGCCATATATCGTGCGTTTCCCTGGAGAGCAGTATTACGAGTTTGACCTCTCAAGCAAGTTCTACAACAACATCACGGGTAAAAAAGCTACGGAGCAGACCGTTACCTTCAATGCCTACGGACCGCAGAATGTAAACTCTGCCCATTACGGCAACGGCTCGGTAAATATCCCAGTAACATCAGCGGAAAATACGTCTACTACTGTAGGAAGCTATTCTCACCGCGGATGCTACGCTGCAACACAGGTTGCCACGGGCAGCGTTTATGGAATGAACGCCGACGGTACGGCTTTCGAAGATGCCTCTACCCTATCCACCGTCATGCCGTTCCGCACGTATATGACTGTGGCTGCCTCTGGAGCAAAGACACGCTCTGCCATTCCTTCGGTTATCAATATCGCCGAACCTACTGGTATAGACAAGATTTCTCCTGATATGGACAACAACGGCGAGGATGCTGACGAAGAAAACAGTTTGATTGTTCGTCCTATCGGCAACCACCGCGTCTGCATAGAGAGCACGCAAGCTATGCTGCTTGATGTCTACACCGCTGCCGGTCAGCTTTTCCGCAAGCTCGACATTCAGCCTGGCACCGCCACATACAGCGGTTTCCCTTCTGGAATGTATCTCTTCGGAAAGACAAAGGTTGCAGTAGAATAAGAAAGAAATGTTTACCGAATGAGAATATAGGAATGACAATATAAAGGAGACTATAATTTTACAACGATATAAACAAAGAAATAAAAACTCTCGATATATGAAGACTAAAAACAAGACATTTGGAAAAGAGTTACTACATGCCGTCATGATGATAATCTTGATGGGATGGACGAACACTGCGTGGGCAGAAAGGGACCCGATAGTAGCGAAATGGGATTTTAAAAACGGGAACTATGAAGATCTAGAAATAAAGGGCAAAACTGCGCAGTTAGACGCTATGGATATGACACCTACCAATACAACACCTTTGTCCTTATTTATAGATGCTTCAGGTGGTAAATTTGTCATACAAAATAAAAAAAGGAGTGTATTAAATAAAGGGACGAAATTGCATATTCCTGTAGTGTCTACCAAGGACGAAATCGAGATGCAGGTTAATGACAATAACGACCGTCCGATGGAGTATTTTGAAATAGGCGAGAATCAAATATCAGGTCTACCTGTAAGTAATAATATAGCTACAGTAACGTATAAGGCAAAGAAAGAAGACGTTGAAAGAGGATATGTCATTGTTGAAGCTGTCGGTGCACCTAAAAAAAACGATCCGACAGCAATGAGTAATAACTCATATATCTATTACATCTCCGTAACCCAATACCCTCCTGTCTACGAGGAGAAATGCCTGTATTCTACTGATTTTCAGGACTGGAACAAGGTAACCGCTCAGATTCCTGCCGTTAATGTGTCTAAGAAAACTGTCGACGGGCAAGACCTCGTATTCGAATTGTATAATATATATGTGGATCCATCAGGTGAAAAAACATCTAAATTTACCAACGACTGTATTACAAAGGGTTATCTATATGCAAAAGAAGGAACTACAGATGACGGATATTATTTTGAAACTTCTGTACTTAAAGATGTCACGTCGGTTAAATTTGTACAGGCAGCTACAGGTGGAGCAAAGGTGCGAGGCTGGGGAGTAAAAGCTCTCGTAGACGGAGAAACTGAATGGAAAGATATTTATACAACAGGTATTGCGAATACCAAAGGAGAAAGCCTGTCATTGGATGTAAACCTGAAAAAGGTAAAGCTGCGCTTTTATAAATTGGATAAGGACAAGACAGCCTATATGACCTCCATTGAAATCTACGGCAACGTGGAAGTGAAAGAGGATGTGAACATCACCTATTACGATACCGACGGCACGACCGTGCTTGACAAAGAAACAGTATCGGCAAGCGAACCGCTTACGTTTAAGGAAGGCATTGAGAATATGGTGACCGTTCCAAGCGGACAGAAGTTCCGCGGCTGGTTCGATGGGACCAGAGCAGATTCCGAGAAAGTGCTTGAGGGATCAGAACTGTCGGTTGACCTCAGTCTCTTTGCCAAGGCAACGCCTATTGAAGAAGCCACCAATGGCAGCTACTATGAATACGACATGACGAAAAGGAATTTCTATCAGGAAGACCACGAACTGATAGAGATAGCTGGCGGTGTATGGCATGACAACAAGCATGGCTGGAGTTTCAGCAAGGGCGGTACAATAAGACTGCAAGTGGCAGGCAAAGCCCATATCGACATGACACTATGCTCTGAAGGCAAGGGCGGTACTATCTCCGTAACCGATGAAAGCGGAGATGCCGTGAGTAGCTTCGACGCAAAAGCCGCTACCGATGCCACTGTTCAAGGCATTGACTATACAGGCGAAACGCCAACCACACTAAACATCAGTATACCTGCCGGAACATATATCCACGGACTGAACCTTTTCAACTACGTACCCGTATACCTTACCTTCGACTGCTCCGACAAGAACATACAAGGCACAGGACCAGACGCTATCCTCTGTGAAGCCCTGACAGGCAAGGCAACGATGCCAAACCATACCCTTCTCTACCGCAAGGGATGGACGTTCAAGGGATGGACCGACGGTATAAATGTGTATAAATCCGGACAGGAATATGTATTCACCAAGAGCGTAACGTTAAAGCCCAAGATGGAGGCAAACGACATCGACCTGACCGATACCTACACACCAATCGAGGTGGTATGGCCATTCGACCATAGGGAAGCACCGGTAATAAACATAACTTCAAGCAGTACGGAAAAGACTCTCCCCTACACAAAAACCGTAAAAGTGGAAGGCGAAGAATATGATGTGACTATGGTGATAGATGCCACGAACGGTAAGATAGTAAATAATGACAGCCGTATCAACGACTTGAACAACGGGTCGAAAGGAGCACAGATAAACAACAAGACCCAGTTCACCATTCCTGCCGTTTATGGCATGACCGTCACCATACATGCCTCCGACAAGATAGACGGCACCTCGTCGAACAATGAGACATTCTTCGGTAAAGATCCAGCAAATGATGCAATAATACAGATTAGCGACGCCAACGGATATTCACTGAAGAATGGTACGGACAACGAGAACATATCCGTATCGTCAGACTATAAGACACTTACCTTTACGTATAAGGGCGACGCTAAGGAGGCTGTGATATTTATAGAGAAATCCGGTTCAAACGACCAATGGGGCTTCTACAACGACATCACCGTGACCTATCCTGTGTTGCCGAGCATAGACCTTATGTACATCATATCCAATATGAACAGCGACAAGTTCCCCAACGAGCGGCCGATAAACGCCGGTAAAGCAACGGTAACTCTGAAGAACACAGAAGCGTCTCGCGACAATATCGGAATAAGGTATAAAGAGGGCGACGTGGTGAACATCAATGTGAAACCTGACTACGGATACGAGTTTGACAACCTAACAATCAACGGAACAACATATCAGTCGGACAACTTCGACTACACTGTTGTTTCCGGCAACAACAGTGTAGTCGTGTCATTCATGCGAAAGGAACTGCACAGAGTTACGGTAAAGTCTTCGGACATAACACTCGGTACAGTGTCTCTCTCTCCCAAATACGACAACTTCTATCAGGAAACACGCAATGAAGACGGAAGGTTGGTACAGGTTGAAAGCTGGTTTGAGGAAGGAACAGAGGTCAACGCAACTGCTTCGGCTATGAGAAACTATATGCTGAACTATTGGGCAGAAGACGGCAACAATGTTTCAAACACAAACCCATACCCCTTCACGACAGGAGCCGCCGACAAAACCCTTATCGCCCACTTTACTCTCGGAAACAAAGGAACCGTGATATTCAAGATACCGGAGGGAACTGTAAACGCCGCATCCGACAATTACAAGGGTTCATACAGTATCACCCCCGACGAGCAGAGAAACGTGCGCTCCTTCGCTATCCCTACAAACTATACATTCTACAAGAACGACGACGCTGCCAGCTACGGCTCTACCCTGCAATATTGGAAAGCAGAAGGCACCGAAGGAGACAACCACTTCGTCCCTGGACAGCTTTACTCTTTCAAAACACCAGGCGAAACGCTTACCCTCATACCTGTGTTCAAAACGAATCCGGCATCATATACCAACCGCATGAGCAATGCCGTGTTGCGCTTCGATTTTGCCCGTGAGATACAAGAATACAACGACCCGGATTTGAACATGCGCCGCAACGTGTGTGCCCAGGAAGTGAATATAGGAAAGAACGAAAAACCATTCTGGACAGCACAGGCACATATCACAGTTATGGAGGGAGGAGAAAACAATGACCACGACCGCGACGTGGCACTGTGGTGTGACACTGGCAGCAAGGGATATATCCGCAATACCGACCTCGACAACTGGTGCGCCTTCGGACCGGGCACCACTCTTTGGGTACCAGCAGGAACAGGAACGAAAATCTCGATGCTGACATATGCAAAAATTACGACGACAACTTTCGATGGCGTGGTGCCTACTCTCGACGAGGAACGAACACAGCAGGAGCGCGAAAAGGCAGGTAGTGACAAAATGTATGTATATACATACACCACTACAAGTTCTGCCGATCGTGTGGCTATATGCATCGGCGACGACTACTCCTACTACAAGTGGCTGGAACTGAACATACAGCCGGCCAACCTCGTGAGTATGCATACCACCGTAGACAGTGAGGGCCGCGGAGTGGTAAGCAAGATTGAATCGGTGTCCGGTACGGAAGTTAAGGAACTGGAAGACGGCGGATATGCCTTCCACCAGGGCGACCGCGTGAGACTTACGCTCAACCGTAAGTTCGGCTACAAACTGGACAAGATTGTAGACCCTGCAAAGACCGATGCCAACGGCGAACCCCTTGCTGTACTCAGAATGAACTACGATGACGGCACTGTGGACATGGTGGGACTTGGTGACGTTTCCACAACATCGAAAGTAAGCAAAAATGCTGATGGCTCATGGGGCGACGCAGACAATACGGTGTTCCTGTTGAGAGAAGTAGCGCCTACGGCACAAGAGACCGCCGACAGCTTGCGCACCCGCTATGAGATAGAGTTCAACATTACAACCCACCGAACCTTTGAAGTGTATTTCAAGGAGAAAGACACCTACTATATAACATACAATGCAGGAGAACTGGCAACGGGAACGGCTCCCGAGGCGGCATGGCTGGAGGAGGGCGACACATACACCATACCGCGCAACCAGACGCTCTACTACGAGGGAAACACCCTCGACCACTGGAGAGACGATGCCGGCGGTACATATATCATCGGAAACGACTACAAGGCCACGACAACCGACTTGCGACTTTTCCCCGTATTCGTGCCAAACCCGTTCAATATCCTTGACCTGACAGAAGACTGCACAGCCACATGGTATCTGGACAAGGAGGAAGGAGCACCTACCATCAACTACGAGGGTACGGCAGGAATCCTCGTTACCCAGCTGACCAACAAGGCGGGTGAGAGCATCGACATGAAAGTGCGTCTCGATGCAACTCAAGGCGGAAAATTCAACAACACCGATGCAAACAGGACGGAACGTATACAGATCAACGGCAAGTCAATAATTGAAATCCCCGTCACACCGAAGTGCGTTGTGAAATGGGTAGCCACCCAAGACATATCACAATTGAGCATCGCGGGAAAAGTCGTTACGCCTACAGGCACGCAGAAACGTGAGGTAGAAGCCGAATGTGTCGGCGACAAGTCTATCGACCAAATTCTGTTCCTCGACGGTATCTATAGCAAGAACTTCAGTATAACATACAAGCCGCAGACCGCCACAAAGGCCACGATAGAAAGTCTGACATGCAACGGCGAGACTTACACTGCCGAACAGATTGCCGCACAGATGGCAGCCGACAATCACGTGACTTTCCACGTGTCGCCATGGGAAACCGATGAGAAGATACCAGCTGTAACTGGTACGGCCACAGAGAACGGTACGGTGACGGCAACTGAAGCCACCATATACGCCAAAGCATGTGTTGCTACAGTGCGCACCGCAAGCGGTATAATCGTAGAAACATATCCTATAGAGTTTGTGTTTAATACCCCAGAAGCCGGCAATACCCCACAGTTCGTAAAGATTACGGTGAATGGCACGGATTATACCGAGACATCAAACGAAATTTATGATGTGCCTCAGAGCGGACTGATAAGAGTGGAGTTCAACCGCACTATGGAGGCAACGACCATAACCAGTCCGGAATACAACATCACGAGTACCGCCAAGTCAGCCAAGACGCTTGAATTCAAATATTGGGATGTACCAAAGGGTGGCACTGTGGTGCTCAACATTCCTCATGAGGCAGGTCTGTTCAAAGACATCTATGGCATGTCATGCCAGCAGGATTTAAATCTGACCCTGCATATCATTGACGACAAGGACTACTATCATCACCACCAGTTTGATTTTGTTGTGGGAATCGACGGCGATATGGATGAGGCAATCAGGGCAGCCAATGGCGAGGCGACGGACAAAATATACAACAACACGAAGGAGAATAACCACCGCTACTTCGTCTTCGTGCCCGACGGGAAGTACGAACTGACCGGAAACTCCACGATATCCTGCCCGACAACAGGCGACCTCGTGCCAAAAGACGAGGCCGGCAAGGTGCGTCCCGACATGAATGGACAGAACAACCACATGACAATCGTGAAGAAACCTAACGTGTCGATTGTAGGACAGAGCAAAGACGGCACCATGATATACAATCACCCGATAGTGGAGGGTATCAGCTATGCCGCCACATTGAATACCGACAAAACAGCCACCGACTTCTATGCCGAAGACCTTACACTTGAGAACAGGTTCAACTACTTCGGCTCCATGTCAGGACAAGGCACCGGCGGAGCCGGACGTGCCGCAGCCTTCCTCGACCGCGGCAACAGGACAATAATGAAGAGCATCGCCCTGAAGAGCTGGCAAGATACCTATTATTCAAGCAACGCCAACAGCGACTACCGCGGCTATTTCGAGAGCAGCGACCTGTATGGAGTGGTCGACTGGCTCTGCGGAAACGGTAATATATGGTATGAGAAATGCAACATCATCGTTCGCGACCGAACGGGAAACAACATCGCAGCCCCGTCTACAGAGGAAACCCAAGACTTCGGTTATGTGTTCAACAACTGCACTATAAAACCCGAAGATGAGAACCCGACACAGCTGAAGGGTAACGACTGGACGCTGGCTCGTCCGTGGAATAAATCTCCTGCATGTACATTCCTTAACACAAGGATGTATACACAGCCGCGAACATACGGATGGAACAAGATGACAACAGAACTGGTAGTGCGCTTCCATGAATACAGAAGTATGGACGGAGCCGGAAACCTTCTCTCTCTCGGTACGCGCTCGCTCGCAGCCTGCTCTCCTGCACCAGGTTCAGACGACTGTATCTTGAGCGATGAACTTGCAGAGAACTACACTATCCGAAATGCTATGGGCGGCCCCGATGCATTCGAGCCTAACGAACTGTGCAAGCAGATTGACGCCACTTCGGCTACTGAAGCTGACATGGACGAGAACCACGAGTTGTGGGACGACCAGATAGAGCTTGACGACGACAACCTGATATGGCAGGCCCAGCCGTCGGCACTGTGCTACTTTGTGTTCAAACTCGAAGAGAAAACCGGCAAGTGGATTTACAAGGAGAATACAACCGACACGAGCGTGAACATCACTGGCTATGGCTCCGGTTATTACAACGTGCGTGCTGCCAACCAAATGGGCGGACTGGGAGCAGCAACAGATACAATACATTTTGAACTGCAAGACCCATACGAACTGGAGATTAAGCAGACGGGCGACTTGACCGTAGACGGCACTCCTTACGGATGGAGCACCATCTGCCTGCCGTTTAATGCCAAGGTGCCACAGGATGTAACAGTGTATGCTGCAACCGCACACGACAAGACTACGGATGATGAAAAAGTTACCGACCTCACGATGACGCTCACACCGGTTACGGTAATCGACAAAGAAAAGGGTTACGTGGTTTACGGTCCTGTGGGCATCCATCCGTTTAATCCGACGTCACGCTCATGCACAAACCCGACAATCCTTACCGGTAACCCTACAAAGAATGATATCTCGGCTACAAACATCAACTGCTATGTCCTTGCCAACAAAACATGGGGACTTGGCTTCTATAAGTTTACCGGTACGATGCTGAAGGCTTATAGGGCATGGTTGCCTCAAGATATGGTGAGCACCAGTGGACAGAGTGCACTGGCAACGGGTACGAAGGCTATCCGCTTTACATTTGCCAGCGATACAAGTATTCCTTCCTACCCTATCCATGGTGATGACGATTCTGATGAAGAAATCGAAGAGCCTATAAAGGATACTTTATACACCACCAGCGGACAACGCATTGAATCCGCAAATCAACAGGGTATTTACATTTCTAAGAGGAATGGAAAATTTGCTAAGAAATAAAAGAATTTTATAACTAAAAAATCACGGAGGAATTTATTATCTTCCGTGATTTTTTTCTTATAAGTAGTTACGCACAATTAATTTATACAAAAAACAAAATATTAATATTTAAAAAACAACCTTCACAACATAGACAACCCAAACAACCTTCATGCTTGCCACACACGCAGGTGTTGTATTTGTTGTACCGGTTGTTTTTGTTGTTTTATTATATTAAGTCGTCTCCATTGTCTCTTTTGTCGTTCATATAAGATAATTATGAACAGTTACTTATTAATTTAAGTTTCTGTTTTAACTTATAAAGATAAGAATTACAGTATTTTCTTACACTCTGTTTTAATTGTTTGTTACAAAAGATTGATTTCCTATTTTTTATGTTTATCGCCCGATGACGGTTTTATCTCAAAACGAAAGTTTAGTATATAACATGAAATCATACACAGACCGTTATGTCGGGGAATGAAATAAAAAGTCCAGGTGAATAACACTCACCTGGACTACATTTACTGGTACTTATTTAAAACGATTCTGATTAATCTTTATTGGCAGTTGTATCAGCAACCTCACCTTCTTTCTTAACAGTTCTCTTTGAAGTCTTCTGAGAAACAGCTTTTACCCTATCTTTCTCAGTCGTCTTAGCTTTTGCGGTAGGAGCTTTCTTCTCGCCAGCCTTCTTTAACTTGTCAGCTACCTTCTCATATTTTGCTTTCAGCTTCTCTTCTTCAGCTTGAAGCTTAGCCACTTTAGCTTTAAGTCTGACAATCTCACTATCCTTAGCCTCAATCTCATCCCCTTGGTTCTTTATTGCCGTAAGAAGTGAATCAAGTTCTTCGTTGTCAATATCCTCAGGATACAGAGAATTAACTCGGCTTATAAAGTCACCCAAGATATTCATATAGTTTGTAAACGCATCAAATGGTGATGAATAAATGCCACGGTCAAGACCGACATTAGATGCTTTCGTCGTCATAAAGCGGAAATTATTACTTGCCTGCAAATAGTCCCAGTCTTGATTTATACGAGGGTCATTGGCAATACGCACACGGTCGGCAATACTATACAGTTTTCTGAAAGCCTCACGTTGCATCGGATTACCAAGCCAGCAGCTAACATCACGTTCCTCATCTACCCACGACAGGGTATCAGGAACCATAAGGTCGCCAACACTATTCATCTTACTGCAAATTTCCGATGGCGTAGAAAAAGTAATTCCCCTTTGTTTTGCACACCTCGGTAGTGCTTTTATAAATTCAAGAATATTTGACGACAATGGCTGAGAGATTCCAAGCGCCAAAAGTTCCATAAAGATGTTTATAATCTGCTCATTATCAGGCAGAGATGCAATCTTGTTTATGTAATTGTCGGCAAACAGCGGATATCCTTGCCAGTCAGGATTGTTGAAGCGCAAAGAGATATCATCGCTTAGTTCAACATCACGCAGCAAAAGCTTAAGTTTTGGAGCCATACAACAATTGTAAACATAATGTGGAGATTTCCAACCCAAAACATGTTTTGCACCTTCAGTAAGCATTCCCTTGAATCCCATTTGTGCAGCGACACTACCTATTTCATCACTATAGATAAGTGAAGAGTTACGCAACACCGTTGGCTTCTTGCCGAAATACTCCTCCATCTTAGCCATCTGTTTCTTCACGTCAGCCATGAAACACTCCTCATTAGCCAACGAAGATAAACCATGAGAATATGGTTCGGCAAGGAATTCTACGCATCCCGTATCGTTAAGCTCCTGAAGTTTTGCAAGCACCTGTGGCGCATGCATCTCCAGCTGTTCGATACCTACACCAGAAAGCGAGAACGCAACCTTGAAATAATTGCCGTTTTCCTTAATCATTTCCAGGAAAGTATTCAAGGCTGGCATATACGACCTCTCGGCAATGTCACCTATGCTACGGTCATTCTCATAATCGTCATAATAATAATGATCCGTACCAATATCAAAAAAACGGTATCTCTTTAGATGTATTATCTGGTGTATCTCAAAATACAGACAAATTGTTTTCATATTATTTGATTTTTTATTCTTGTGAAATATGCGATATTTATTTGTTAAGCAGCTGCAGATACAACTTCCGTATTCTTGCTCCTACTTTCTCCCATGTAATCTGGTCAACCTCCTTCTTACCTTCCTCCTGAAGATAGTGGAAGAGACTGTCGTTATGACATATTGAATAGATTGCATCGGCAAGTGCATGAATATCCCAGTAGTCAACCTTCATGCAGTTAGTAAGAATCTCACCGCATCCGCTCTGTTTTGAAATGATAGTCGGCGTGCCACATTGCATAGCCTCAAGCGGTGATATACCAAAAGGTTCACTTACAGAAGGCATTACATAAACATCTGAATCCTTCAGGCATTCGTACACTTGTTTTCCACGCATAAACCCTGGGAAATGGAATCTGTCGGCAATACCACGCTCTGCAGCAAGATAAATCATCTGATCCATCATGTCGCCGCTACCCGCCATACAGAAGCGTACATTTCTTGTACGGTGAAGCACCATATTGGCAGCCTCTACGAAATACTCCGGTCCTTTCTGCATGGTGATTCTTCCGAGGAAAGTTACGATTTTCTCCTTGTTCGTATGATCAGGTCGCGGTATATCCTCCAGCTCCTTGCGCAAAGGATATACTGCATTATGCATAGCAAAACACTTGCGCGGATCTTGATGATACTGGTTGATTACTGTCTGACGGGTAAGCTCCGACACACACATTATGCAGTCGGCATTATCCATTCCGTCCTTCTCAATTGAATATACAGTAGGATTTACTTTTCCTCGACTACGGTCAAAGTCTGTAGCATGAACATGTATACACAAAGGTTTTCCGCTGATTTTTTTTGCATGGATTCCTGCAGGGAATGTAAGCCAATCATGAGCATGAATTATATCAAAATCTTCCGTACGGGCAACAACACCGGCAATAATTGAATAGTTGTTGATCTCATCATGCAAATTCTGGGGATATCCACCGGCAAATTCCATACATCCAAGATCATTAACATGCATATAATTGAAGTCGGCATATAGATGATCCCTCAAACGAAAATAATAATCAGGATCCATTATATTCCCCACTCTGTTCTTCACATAGTCATAGTCTACATTGCGCCAAGCAATTGGAACACAATTCATGGCTACGATACGTGCTGCCGTTTGGTCTTCATCGCCGAATGGTTTCGGCAAACATAATGTTATGTCAACATCACCCTGAGCATGAAGTCCCTGTGTGATACCGAAATTTGCAGTAGCGAGTCCGCCAAATACATGAGGAGGATACTCCCATCCAAACATTAAAACTTTCATTCTGTATTCCTCCTCTTTAAATTAAATATGTATATTTTTCCAACAAACTTAGAGTTCGCAGGGTTTCACCCACATTCATTGCAAATGAAATTGCTCCGCGAGCCTTAAATGGTGGATTTCCGTCAAACATTTCAGGCAGAGTGCCAAGGCAATTTGTCTGCATCTCATCCTCAAAACCAATCAACTGTCTTTCAATAAAGCTTAGTCTTGATTTGCGGTATATCTTCATACAGGCTTCCAGATAAAATGTTCCTAACCATGGCCATGCCGTTCCTTGATGATATGCAAGATCTCGTTGCATCTGCGAGCCCTCACATATAGGATTATATCCGCCACTCTTTGGCGACAAAGAGCGAAGTCCTTTAGGTGTCAGCAATTCGCGCGTACATATATCAAGTACGCCTTTCCGCTGTTCCTGAGATAATGGTGAGTAATCAAGTGCAATGGCGAATATCATATTAGGACGAACACTCCAGTCCATCATGTTTCCATCCACATAATCAAACAGATACCCACAGTCGTTTAAGAATACCTTCACGAAAGACTCCTTGCAGGCAGCGGCTCTGTTTTCCAGTTTTTCCGTCAACTTTGGATTACCGTTGATTTTATGCAGTCTTGCAGCATATTCGAGTGCATTATACCAAAGGGCATTAACCTCTACGATATATCCGCTGCGCGGAACAACCGGCTTACCGTTTACCGTAGAATTCATCCATGTCATTACCTTTCCTTTTCCGTCGACATACAGCAGATTATTGTCATCGACACGCATATATGGATGTTTTCCATCTACTATAAAATGAATAATGTCGAAAACGAACTTGCCGTATTTCTTTAGGCATTTCTCATCACCAACAACTTTCTCATATTGTTGTATTGCCCAAATAGCCCAAAGCAAAACATCTGGCTGATCTATTTCCGAAATATCTACAGTCAAAGGACTGTCTTCCATAAACTCACGACATCCGCGCTCAGCTGTTGCCATCACCTTTTCAAAATACTCCTGTTCGTCGATAGACAGTGTAAGTCCTGGCAATGAAACAAAAGTATCACGTGCACGACTCTTGAACCAAGGATAACCGGAAAGGAGATAAGTCTCTGAACCATTCTTGGTATTATGGAACTGGTGTGCCGCATTAACAAGACAGTGGAAGAAATTATCCCTTGGCTTTCGGTCATCAACTTCTTTTTGGAAGAGAGCCTGTATACCACTCGGCTTACTCTCTGATGTAGATGCAGCAAATACAATACTCTCACCTTTCTTTATATCCATCTCGAAATAGCCTGGCACGTAGAGGTCTTCATTAGAATCGTAGCCTCTTTCCTGCTCCTTCGGATATTCCAGTCCTCTATACCAGTCTGGATGAAATATAAAATTGTTCTTCTTACTGAACTGCATATACAGATAAGGATATCCCTTATACATTCTTGTCCGTATACCATTAGCAACAATCTCATAGTCATGACTTGCTGCAGAATTTTCATGCGTAAACTGTCTTACGCTGCGAAAGGCAAGAAAAGGCCGGAAGCGCAAGGTTGTCTGACTATGTGCATCCTCTAAAGTGTAGCGAATCAATATACGATTCTCATAATGCTGGAAGACTACTTCCTTTTTCAGAATAACTCCGCCTACTCTGTAAATTGTCGTAGGCACCTTGTCGCAATTGAATTCCCGGATGTACTTATGACCATTTGGACTGTAGTTATTGCCCCCATATTTATGTAATCCGAGATTAAACTCAGCACCATGCTGAACAACAGTAACATCAAATGAGGAGAGAAGAACATGGTTGTCATTATCCAACTCAGGAACAGGAGCGACCAACAAACCATGATACTTGCGCGTATTGCAGTCTACAATTGTCGAGCAAGCATATGCACCTGAACGGTTCGTCCTTAAAATCTCCCTTGAAAGAGACTCCTCAAGATTTGTCATTAAACTTCTTTCAAATCGAAGATAACTCATAATATTCTATTAAGGTGTTTATATTAACATTTTTAGCCATGTAGATCGTGTGTTTTCGCAGTACAATCGTTTGGCACTTCAAAAATAATAATTTTATCTCAACCGACAAAATATTGAATGACATTTTTCCTATTCTTCGGAATAATTATGTTATAAAGCATATTTTTTGAACATAAAGTTAAGATTTACCAATATTTTTATTAATTTTGCAGATGGTAAATTCATTGAAATAAATAACATCGAAAAAAAGATTGTACCAGCATAATGACAACTGAAAATAAAATATCAAAAAATGATATAGAGGAAGTCTTGCTATCACTTTGGCAACCACTCAACAACGAAGAAAAAAAATTGATTCTGGAAAACTTTTCAACTGAACAGTATGAAAAAAACGAATATATATATAAAGAACTTGAGATCCCGAAAAGTATAAAATGTCTAATAAGCGGCAAGGTTAAAATTTGTCGCAACGGCTCTATGGGGCGCGACCAGATTTTGAGAACCATTCGCCCCCACGAACTCTTTGGCTTTAGGGCATATTTCGCAAACGATGATTACCTGACTTCTGCCGTTGCTTTTGAGACTTCTTTAGTTGCCTCTATACCTATGAGCATCATAGAAAAGCTGATGCATGAGAACAACAGCGTTTGTATGCAGTTGATAAAACAACTTGCCATTGAACTCGGCAAGGCTGACTGCCGTACGATAAATCTTACTCAGAAGCATATTCGCGGCAGACTTGCTGATACTTTGCTGATGCTCAAAGAACATTATGGACTGGAGGAAGACGGATATACTATTAGTATCTATCTTAGTCGCGAGGATTTTGCAAATATGTCTAATATGACTACAAGTAACGCAATAAGAACTCTTTCTGCTTTTGCCTCTGAAAAGCTTATTGCCATTGACGGCAGAAAAATTAAAATTATAAATGAAGAGGAGCTGAAAAAGATTTCCAAAAACGGATAATTTTTATCATATATTTTTTTGCTGTTCCGTGAATAAAAGTTTTTATTCCGGAACAGCAAAAATTTTATTCTGGAATAAGGAAATTTATTACTTCCTGCTCCACCCCTATTGTATATTTACCGACAGGCGTCCCCATAAGTCTGCCGTCTACTGACACAAGAGCATTTGGCGCTTCCACAACAACCATGGTCCTAATACGGTATGGATGCACACTCTTGTGGTTTAGGAATTTACCCGTCAGCAGTAGATAAAAGCCCTCTATCAACTGCACCATCTGTGGATGATATACAAGAGAAACATCAAGTAATCCGTTATAAGGCACAGCATTTGGTGTCTGTCCGTACCCTTCTGCATTACCGACACACAGCGTCATAACCTTTCGCTTTATTTCTTCATCATTAATTTTCAGATGCATGCGGTATTCTAAACGCTGAAAGACCATGAGTAGCATTGAGAAAATATACGACAGCGTTCTTGAACCGAATAGTTTGCGAGTTTGGTTTCTTAAATTCATTATTGCCGACAGCAGACCGATATTTACGCAATTCAAAAAATAACGATGACATTTCTCTCCTTTTGAATTGACATAACGAATACACCCTAAGTCCACTTTTCTAACTCTGCCTTCTTTTAGCCATTTTATAGTCTGTTCAGGGTCTGATTCCTTAAATCCCCAATAACGAGCAAAATCATTCATCAAACCATTTGGTATAACACCAAGTCTAACGGAATTTCTTGTCGCCTCGTCTGCTTCCATAATGCAATTTACGGCATCATTTAAAGCAGAATCTCCTCCTACGATTATAATTGTCTTATAACCATTGCTGAGCATCATGTTCATCAGCCGAACAACACTGCTACTCTTCTCACTCTGCACGAAATCGTATTCTATTCCGTTAGATTTCAGACATTTCTCTATCTTCTCCCAACGTCCTGATGCAGAAGATAGAAAACTTTTCCTTGGGCAATAAAGAATTCCCCATCGTGTTTGCTGTTGCAACATAATTTACCCTTCCTGTTTTTTATCCATATAGGATTTGATTATATTTCGTATAGCTTTAATTTTTTCGTCCATGCTATCTTGGGCTTTTATCCAATTTATGCTGAACCCTCTTCGTTCCATTCCTCTAAACCAGGTCATCTGTCGTTTGGCGAACTGATGTATCGCTATCTCTAAAGTGCGCACCATTTCGTCATACGAAAGTTTGCCGGTTAGATATTCTGTTACAAATTTGTATTCGAGTCCATAATAGATTAAATTCTCTGCTGGAATTCCGGAATCAAGTAAGCTCTTCACCTCCTCTATCATTCCACTGTCAAGCCTTTGTCTTAATCGACGACTTATCTTTTCTCTTCTGAGCTCTCGGTCTATTTCCACACCGATTATGACTGTATCGATTTTCGGAAATTCCCGTTCCTCTACAGGTGCATCCCGATATGCAGTCTCAATTTCTATTGCTCGTATCGCCCGTTTTGCAGTGTCTACATCCGTTGTGTTGTGCATTACAGACTTGTTTTCTTTCTTTAGTTCCTCCAGTACCTGAGCAAGTTCTTCGAGCGTTTTTCCTTCAAGACTTTTTCTTAATGCTTCATTCTCCTGAACCGGAATCAAACGATATCCTTTGAGCACAGACTCAATATATAATCCTGTTCCGCCACAAAGTATTACATTCTTTTCCCTGCTGCACACCTCTGAATATGCATCGAGAAAATCTCTTTGATATTCAAATAGATTATATTTTGTGCCAGGTTCCATAATATCAATAAGATGATATGGTATGTTTACTCCATCCACACAATAGTCTGCAAGGTCTTTTCCTGTGCCGATATCCATTCTGCGATATACCTGTCGCGAGTCTGCACTTATTATTTCTGCATTAATCTCTCTTGCAAGATGAGCAGCAAGTTCCGTTTTCCCACTTGCTGTTGGTCCCAGAATGGTTATCATTGGCATTTTTTCCATATCAAAAATCTGATGTATTTTAATGAAATTATTTTTCGGGAACAAAAGTAGAAAAAAAAGACCGCACGGCAAAGCCGAACGGTCTTTTTTATACTAAATGTCAATCACTTTTCTTGATTAGCCATTGTGCTTCTTCATGATCTTGATCAGATCAACAACCTTGTGAGAATAGCCAATCTCGTTGTCATACCAAGAAACAACCTTTACGAAGTTGTCTGTGAGGTATACACCAGCGTTAGCGTCGAAGATAGAAGTCAATGGGCAACCCAGGAAGTCAGAAGAAACAACAGCATCCTCTGTGTAACCCAGTACACCCTTCAGCTCACCCTCTGAAGCAGCCTTCATTGCAGCGCAGATAGCCTCCTTAGTTGCAGGCTTCTTCAAGTTTACAGTCAGGTCTACTACAGAAACGTCCAATGTAGGAACACGCATTGAGATACCAGTCAGCTTACCGTTCAGCTCAGGAATAACCTTACCTACAGCCTTAGCAGCACCAGTTGTTGAAGGGATGATGTTGCCGGCAGCAGCACGGCCACCACGCCAATCCTTCATAGAAGGACCGTCAACAGTCTTCTGTGTAGCAGTTGTAGAGTGAACAGTTGTCATCAAACCAGTCTCGATACCGAAGTTATCGTTCAGAACCTTAGCGATAGGAGCCAAGCAGTTTGTTGTACAAGATGCGTTTGAAACGATCTTCTGTCCAGCGTATGTATCTGTGTTTACACCGCAAACGAACATGTCAGCCTGACGACCATCCTCACCCTTCTTTGAAGGAGCAGAAAGAACAACATACTTAGCACCAGCCTTCAAGTGCTTCTCTGCCTTCTCATAAGCAAGGAACAGACCTGTAGACTCTACTACATACTCTGCACCAACCTCGTCCCACTTCAAGTTCTCTGGGTCACGCTCTGCAGTAACACGGATGTGGTTACCGTTAACGATCAGCTCGCTCTTCTCAACGTCAGCCTCGATAGTACCGTCGAACTGTCCGTGCATTGTGTCATACTTCAACATGTAAGCCATGTAGTCTACTGGACACAAGTCGTTGATAGCTACTACCTGTACTTCTTTTGCGTTCTCAGCCTCTACTGTTGAGCGGAAAACGAAACGGCCGATACGGCCAAAACCGTTAATACCAATCTTAATCATTGTTTTGTTTATTTTAAGTTGAAAATAAAATTTTTACTTCTTATTATAAATTACATGCAAGTTGCTATACCTATTATATTTTATAATGCGCCAAGCGACACATAAAAGTTTTTGAACCTCTTATCGAGGATTTCTTTCTCTTTCGGGCGCAAAGTTACAAAAAAATCTCTACATTTGCACAAAGATTTTCTATTAAATAATATAAAAATTACACTTATGGGAAAATTTATCAACGAATTTAAGGAGTTTGCCGTGAAAGGAAATGCGGTTGACATGGCTGTCGGTGTTATTATCGGTGGCGCTTTTGGTAAGATTGTGTCGTCTATCGTCGACGATATTATCATGCCTCCTATCGGATGGCTTATTGGTGGGGTTAACTTTACCGACCTCAAGATAACGCTACCAACGGAGGAGATTGCTGGACAGACTCTACCTGCCGCTACCATAAACTATGGTAATTTCCTACAGACTACTTTCGATTTTATCATTATAGCATTCTGCGTCTTTCTTCTCGTCAAAGGCATAAACCGTTTGGCTCGCAAGAAGGAGGCAGCTCCTGTTGAGGAAACCAAGGCTTCGGAACCGTCTAATGAGGAAAAGCTGCTTACCGAAATCCGCGACCTACTGAAAGAGAAAAATAGGGATTAGAGATTAGGGATTAGAGATTAGGGATTGAATGCCCAAAAATAAAGGTGCAAAGAACATTCGAAGCTCTTTGCACCTTTTATATTATATTCTCTCTCGATATTTTATACTGTCATTATTTCCTTATTCTTTGCAGCCAGCAAATCATCAACTTTCTTGATATATTTGTCGTGAATCTTCTGCAATTCGTTCTCTGCATCCTTCTCGTTATCCTCAGAAAGTCCGTCTTTTATTGCCTTCTTAAGTTTGTCCTTAATGTCAGCACGAACATTTCTAACCTGTACCTTAACCTTCTCACCTATTTTATTACATTGCTTTGCCAATTCCTTACGACGTTCCTCTGTCGGCTGTGGAATACCCAAACGGATAATCTCACCGTTGTTCTCTGGTGTAATACCTACCTCGGAATCCATGATAGCCTTCTCTATTTCACGAATCATCTTCTTGTCCCAAGGCTTAATGGCTATTGTTCTGGCATCAGGAACAGAAACACTTGCCACCTGATTTAGTGGAACTTTCGATCCATACGAATCAACTCTCACGCAATCAAGGATTGCCACATTTGCACGTCCGGCACGTATACGGTTTAGCTCCTCCTCAAGATAGAGGGTTGCCATCTCCATTTTCTCTTCGCTGTCTTTCAGCGTCTGCTTTACATCTATCATATTCTTTGTATTTTTTGTTTTTCAATATTACTTTTGCAAAAATAAGTATAAATTATGAAGTATGCAACGGTATTGCAAGAAATTTATCTTCCGTAACATAGCATTTCATGTAAAGCAGGCTATTTACTTTATTTTATATATAAGTAAATGTTCAAAAATAAATTTATAAATCAAATGAAATATATAAACGACAATAGAGACAACAATAGACAACATTGTCTTCTATTGTCTCTATTGTCGTTTATATTAAATTAATTCTGATTAGTTACTTAAAAAAATCTGTGTTCTTCCGTGTAATCTGTGTAGAAATAAAAATCCGCAGGACAATATTATATTGCCTGCGGATAAATCTTTTTATAACAGAATTAAAATGTTATTTTTCAATCGCTGCTACTCCTGGAAGCTCCTTGCCCTCAATTGCCTCGAGCAATGCACCACCACCAGTAGAGATATATGAAACCTTGTCTGCCAAACCGAACTTGTTGATACATGCTACAGAGTCACCACCACCAATAAGTGAGAATGCTCCGTTTGCTGTTGCCTCTGCAATTGCTTCAGCGATAGCCTTTGAGCCACCGGCAAATGTATCAAATTCGAATACTCCTGCAGGACCGTTCCAAAGGATTGTCTTCGCTGCCTTAATAGCCTCGGCAAATGCCTTACGTGCCTCTGGACCGGCATCCATACCTTCCCAAGCGTCTGGAATATTCTTAACGTCACATACCTGTGTATTGGCATTGTTGCTGAAGTCATCACCAGCAAGGCAATCTGTTGCAAGAACGAGGTTTACACCTTTTTCCTTTGCCTTCTTCATCACGTCGAGAGCAACGTCCAACTTGTCATCCTCACAGATAGACTTGCCAATCTTACCGCCCTGTGCCTTTGAGAAGGTATATGTCATACCACCGCAAAGGATAAGGTTGTCAACCTTGTCGAGAAGATTCTCGATGATTCCAATCTTGGTAGATACCTTTGAACCACCCATGATTGCTGTAAATGGACGCTTGATATCAGAAAGCACTTTGTGTACTGCATCAACTTCTTTCTCCATCAAATAACCAAGCATCTTATGATCTTTATCGAAGAACTCATCGATTACAGCTGTTGAAGCATGCTTGCGGTGAGCTGTACCAAATGCATCCATAACATAGCAGTCTGCATACGAAGCAAGTTTCTTGGCAAAATCCTTCTGCTTCTTCTTCATCTCCTCTTTTGCCTGAGCGTAAGCCGGATCTTCCTTGTCGATACCTACTGGCTTTCCTTCTTCCTCTGCATAGAAACGGAGATTCTCCAAAAGCAGTGCCTCACCAGCCTTGAGTTCAGCCACTTCCTTATCTGCATTAGCACAGTCTGAAGCAAATTTTACATCTACACCAAGTGCATCTGATACGTTCTTTACGATCTGACTAAGTGACAGTTTTGGATTCACCTTGCCTTTTGGTTTACCCATATGGCTCATCATGATAAGTGCACCACCGTCAGAAAGTACTTTCTTTAATGTTGGGAGGGCACCACGGATACGTGTATCATCTGTTACATTTCCATTCTCATCCAATGGTACATTAAAATCAACGCGCACGATTGCCTTTTTTCCGGCAAAGTTGAAATCTTCGATTTTCATAATTCTTTGTTCTTTATGTTTTATAAAACTTATTTTTTCCTTTTCTAAGATTTATAAGTTGTATTTATTACATCTTATATTGCAAAAGTACAAAAAATGTTCGTCTTTTTGAAGCTTAATATTTAATATTTTACGAATTTTGACACGAAATACAACCAAATGTAAAACTGATATTGCAAAAGATAGGCATTTGAGTTATACTTTTCTTCTTTTTGGGTATTTAACTTTGTTGATTCAGTTTGGCTGAAACGAGATTCGTAAGTTCTACAAACTGTTCTATCGATAGTTGTTCCGGACGCTTTGTCATCAGCTCATGGGTAAAGAATTCGTCTGATGTCTCCAGGCCGTTGAGTATCTGTCGAAGTGAAACTCTGAGCATTTTCCGGCGCTGGTTAAAGACTGTCTTTACGACGCGCTTAAACAATGTTTCATCACAACCAAGTTTGCTGACATTATTACGCGTCATACGAATAACTGCACTCTTTACCTTTGGCGGTGGATTGAATACGTTCTCGTCTACGGTAAAGAGATATTCCACATCATACCAGGCTTGTGTCAGTACACTCAAGATTCCATATTGCTTGTTGCCTGGCTTTGATGCCATACGCTGCGCCACTTCGCGCTGTATCATTCCTGTACAACAAGGTATGAGATCGCGATTGTCGAGCATCTTGAAGAATATTTGCGACGAAATGTCATACGGATAATTACCGGTAAGGACAAACTGTTTACCGTCAAATACTTTATTTAAATCCATACGCAGAAAATCCTCACCTATTATATTATCACGAAGCATTGGATATGCCTCGTTTAGATAGGCTACTGATTCACGGTCGATCTCGACGACCTTCACAATACGGTTCTTTGCTGTCAGGTATTGCGTAAGCACGCCCATTCCCGGTCCCACTTCAAGTATCGGTATCTCTGGGCACGCATCTACTGTATCGGCAATACCCTTTGCTACGTTAAGGTCTGTAAGAAAATGCTGACCTAAATTTTTCTTCGGACGTACTGCTTTCATTTATTCTTTATCTTTTTCTTTCTTTTCAATATTTCAATTTTTTAATCTCTCAATATTATTAATGTGTTATCTAACATCATTTCAAGTCTGTAAACGACAAAGGCATAAGGTTACGGATTGAATCCATCACATAAACGCCCTTTTTGCCGTAAAGCAGGATATGCAGTGGCTGCGAATATTTCTGCTCTATCTCTACCATCACCTGACGACATGAACCACATGGCGATACTGGCTCTTGCGTAAAGCCTTCTTCGTTTCTTGCAGCTATCGCTATACTTAATATCGCTTTGTCTGGATAATTTGCCTGAGCTGCAAAGATGGCGGAACGCTCTGCACATATTGTAACCGGAAATGCCGCATTCTCCTGATTGGCTCCTTTTATCACCTTTCCTCCCGCAAGTCTAACGGCTGCTCCGACACGAAATTTGGAATATGGCGAATACGAGTTGTCTGTTGCCTGTATGGCGGTTTGCACCAATTCTTTGTCTTCATCAACGAGCTCCTCTATCTGACAGAGCCTGATGTCTGAGGAAACGTTTACTTTTTCCATAACTTTATTATATTAAGGTTTAACAATCATTCTTTTGCTTCTTCTACATACTCATAACAGCCCATATCCGGTTCATCATCGCGTTTTCGCCCGTCACGGTCTAATGGCTCTGAATAGCCTCCTTCCTTTGATGCCGCACCAATTGCCCTTGACTTCTTACTTAAATGGAAGTCGTAATGTTGCTTTGACGCATCAACAAGGCGGAAGTTCTTCTCACCTCCCGATACGGTATCTATCTGCACGGAGTCTGCATTTTCCCATATTACATTTTTTATTTTTTCGCTGTCGTCAAGGGAGTCTGTCCTCAATATCGAGTTTACGAATTTGTATGAGTATGCCACTGTCGAATCCTGAACGACTCCCATCACTACATCATCGGCATATCCCGTTACAATTGAATTTATACAATCCATCTGATACAACGGATAGTCATGCTTGCCACTCTCGTCTGTGATACCATTACTGAAACGCAAGGCTGCACCGCGATTTGAATCGAATGGATAAAACTGTGCTATTGTACAATTGAGCAGCATCGCACCACCGCCGTATATTGCGACACAGTCATTGAGGGTATTGGTAAGTTGACTGTTTCTTACATCCACCACGCTGTTCACGGTCTTTAGTCCGTAACCCTGACAGTTGTGCACAGTACTGTTGTATAAAGCAAGCTTCAGTTTGCTCACGTCTGAAGAGTCGCATACTATTCCGTTAAACGTACTGTGGGTATCGGTATACGACATTATATTCTCATACGATGAACTATGGAAATGTATTCCGTTCCATTGTCCGCTTACCATATCATACGGAAGATAGTCAAACATTCTGTCCGTACGGTCTCCTCTGAAAGTAATGTTTTTGTCTGCTGTGCCTTCTGCCAACAGTCTACCGTATACATCAAGTTTTGCTCCAGAATGGAAATACAATGTTGTTCCAGGCACTATACGTGCCGTCGCAGAACTGTCAATTCTCATATCTCCGTAAATCACGATAGGTCTGTCGGAGGAAATAACAGTATCGCCTTTTATCCTGAGATTTTTTACGATATCTGCATCCCAGGAATAGGCATTGAGATTTATTTTCTGCTCCACACCGCTTTCGAGAGTAAACACAAGATTGTCTTCCATGAACACTGGACCTATCTTGTTGTTACGTAGTGAAGTCAGCTCTATGTTTACAAATATGCTGTCCTTGTTTCTTATCTCTACATCTGCTGTCTGGAAACCTGATTCTTTACTTAGGTATGTTCCGTCTACATTGATGCGGAAACCGGAACGTTCGCCATTTTCAAGACGCACATTGGTACAACGAATACCGTCACCGGACTTGTTGTATACCCACAGCGACTTTCGACTTGTAGGGACTTTTGAGAAAACGGTATCCATCTTTATGGTATCCGAAGAGAATGTAAGCAAATTATTTGGCGAGTTCGAAAACGAGTCGTCATCGCTGCAACTTGCCGCGAGCAATATTACTACCGCTACAAAAAAAATTGTCTTTATATATTTCATCAGATATATAACGCAGATTTACCGTTTATATTGTATTTCATTCACAAAACGAGTTCGTTTTATATTTTGTCTATCTCTTTTAGCCATATCGTACTGTCGGCATCCGACGGCATACGCCAATCTCCGCGTGGACTTAAACTAACGCTTCCTACTTTCGGTCCGTCTGGCAGACAAGAGCGCTTAAACTGTTGATTGAAGAATCTACGGGTAAACTCTCTTAGCCAATGCTTTATAACTTTTTCGTCATACACTCCTACTCTATCGTCTGTACCGTCAAATGCTTTTTTTGCGAGCATGAACAGTTTCGACGGACGGAAGCCAAAACGCAGGAAATAATATAGGAAGAAATCATGAAGCTCGTATGGTCCTACGAGATCTTCTGTCTTCTGCGAGATATTGCCTTTTTCGTCTGCCGGAATCAATTCTGGACTTATCGGGGTGTCTATGATGTCGAGAAGTGTTTCCCTTGCCTTTCCTTCCACTTCGTTTACGGCGACATGGCGTACCATATGTTTTATGAGGGTCTTGGGGATACTGCAGTTTACGCCATACATGCTCATGTGGTCTCCGTTATATGTTGCCCATCCGAGCGCGAGTTCCGACAGGTCTCCTGTTCCTATCACAAGTCCTCCTAACTTATTGCTCAAATCCATAAGTATTTGTGTACGCTCTCTTGCTTGTGAATTTTCATAAGTTACGTCATGTACATTGGCATCATGCTGGATGTCTATGAAATGTTGCATCACGGATGATGAGATATTTATCTCCATCTGTGACACGCCAAGACTCTCCATTAGTGCCACGGCATTGTCATGTGTTCTGTCTGTTGTACCAAAACCTGGCATGGTAACTCCGACGATTCCTTTGCGCGGAAGTGATAACTTGTCGAATGTCTTTACACATACGAGCAATGCTAATGTACTGTCTAATCCACCGCTAATGCCTACAACCACTGTCTTACAGTTTGTATGTACAAGTCGTTTTGCAAGTCCCATCATCTGTATGGAGAATATCTCGCCGCAACTTGAATTCATATCTTCTGTTGTCGGGATGAACGGCAGCGGATTGTAGGTCCTTTCAAGTTTGAAGTCGCGCTTCTTCACCGGGATGGTATCGATATAGTCTGCCGCACAGTCTTTCTGTGCACTCATGTATGTACTGTTTGCCCTACGCTCGTTACGCAACTTCTCTACATCGATTTGTGTTACTATTGTCTGCGGATTTAGTGAGAATCTCTCTGCTTTTTCTAACATCTGACCATTCTCACAGATAAAGGCATTTCCACCATACACTACATCTTGTGTACTTTCACCAAAACCGCAGCTACTGTAGATATATCCTGTTATCGTTCTGGCGCTCTGCTGTCTTATCAACGTTTCGAGATAGGCATGTTTACCGATTAACTCATCGCTTGCCGACAGGTTGAATATCAATTCTGCTCCTGCAAGAGCGAGTTTGTTGCTCGGTGGTACTGGTGCCCATACATCTTCACAGATTTCTATTCCGAAACATACACCGTCTGCTGTACGGAATATCTTGGGATTTGAATCAACGGTAATTTCCTTGCCGGCATAATGAATGTCGGTCGACTTTAGGTCTTGAGATGAAGCAAACCAGCGTTTTTCGTAAAACTCGCAATAATTGGGGAGATATGTTTTCGGAACGATGCCAAGTATTTCTCCTTTTTGGATTACTGCAGCACAGTTCAACAACAAATCACCTGCTACGACAGGTATGCCTATAATCGTTATGATATCTAAATTGCAAGTTTTTTCAAGCAAATCTCCAACGGCATGTTCTGCTTCTTCGAGTAGCAATCTCTGACGGAAAAGATCCTGACATGAATATCCCGTAACCGACAGTTCCGGGAAGACTATTATCTCTACCCCTTCCTTGTCGGCGCTCTTTACCATCGACTCTATCTGCTCTATGTTATATTGACAGTTTGCTACCTTTACTGCCGGAATAGCCGAGGCTATCTTTATAAATCCGTTCTGCATAAATGGTGTTTAGTGGATTGTTACCTGTGTCGCTCCATATCCATATTCCTGGAATGAAGCATCTTGATAAGTAAAGCTCTTGTACCTGTACTTCAACTCGTGGATAACGGCATTGCGTAAAACGCCGTTGCCTTTTCCGTGTATGAAAATGATTTTCATACCCTTGTTTTTCTTGAATTCTTCTATCGTCTTACAGAACACGTCGAGCTGATAATTCAGTATGTCGGCATTTGACATTCCTGCTGTTGTATCGAGCAGTTCTGAAGCATGGAGATCTATAACGAGGGGTTCGTTCTTGTCGTGCTTCTTACTGCTTTCCTTACGTGCCGGTGCTGTAACGTCAATCTTTTGCTTTTCAAGCATCTTTTCTTTTAACTGATTACTGTCGATTGACAGCTCTTTTACTGCTACTCCATTCTCTGCTACTGGAATGACGAGGGCGTCTTCATCGAAGAAATCATTCTCACGGAACGTATGGAGCTTATAGAATTTTACCGGATCTATACGAAGTCTTACGTCAAGTGTTGGCTGCAACTGATATGGCTTTCCTACTTTATAGGAAGTGAGCTGTATCGCTCCGTTTTTGTAATCTGCAATTTCTTCTATACTCACCTCTGATATCAGTAGCTTTGTGTTTGGCTCTAACTCGTTATGCGACAAGAGGGTCCACTCCTTGCCGTCGAATAATGAATAGGTGTACGACAGGAAATAATTACTGTCGTTTATTGCATATAGATGAAACTTCGTATTGCTGATTTGTTTCTTGTCTTGAGGAACAAAGCCCAAATACATGTTTACTGTCTCTGCTCCTGAACGCTCTACAACATGGATATGTGTATCGCTGTTCACTTTATCAAGTATCTCGTCATTATGAATGGCATTTTCTTTCTTTATCTGACGCTTGTTGTAATCATTGTCCTGAGCCGGTATCATTTTCTGAACTGTTGTTGCCTGCTTATCGTCGTTTACAACAACAAGATCGTTTACCATCGTAGGAATCTGAAAACCGTCTTCATCTTCTACAAGGGCTATGCTGCTACTCTGAAAACCTGCTATGACGCCTCCTCCTGTGGTACTCAGAAATCTTACTTTATCTCCTATTTTCATATTGCTTTTTATTTTTTCTCTGTTAATTTTGTCTCTTCTGTCTACTCTTTTTCCCTTTACTCTGGAATCAAGAGTGAACTGTCTCCATAGCTCAAGAATCTGAATTCATGGGCAAGGGCATAATCGTATATTCTTCTCCAGTCGCCATGCAGGAATGCACTTACAAGTAGCAATAGTGTACTTTGTGGCTGGTGGAAATTTGTTACCAGCATCTTTACTATCTTGTAGTCGTATCCCGGCACGATTATTATCTGTGTTGAGAAATGTATGGTGTTTACTTCATGACTGTCCATATACTTTAAGATATGTTTCATCGACTCGACAGATGATATCTTTCTTGCATTTTCGTCATACGGCTCCCATTGTTCTACATGAAGCTCTTCTTCTGTAGAATCTGGTTTTGCAGCCAGTTTTAATCCTACATAATAAAGACTTTCGAGTGTTCGCACACTTGTCGTTCCTACTGCTATCGCCTTTCCGTCGTGGCGGATAAGTTTCTCTATAGTGGAACGATGCACGCAGATGAATTCTGAATGCATGTCATGACCTCCTATTTCATCGCTCTTCACTGGCTTGAAGGTTCCTGCTCCTACATGTAGTGTTATCTCTTCGCGGTCTATGCCATGAGCGTCTATCGACGTCAGTACTTTGTCGGTGAAATGCAGTCCTGCGGTCGGTGCCGCCACACTGCCCTTGATTTTTGAATACACCGTCTGATAGGTCGTCTTGTCGCTTTCCTGTGTGTCGCGGTTTAGATATGGGGGTATCGGTAACTCTCCTGCTGCATCAAGGATATCGGCAAAAGTAATATCTGTATTGTTCCATGAGAATTTCACCTCATGGGATGTATGACATTCACCGATATAGTCTACCTTTATTGTTACTGGCTGTCCCTTTACTTCTATATCTCTACTCAATTGCTGACCTTTCCATTTCTTCAGATTGCCGATAAGACAAAGCCAGGTGCATTCTGATGTTGTCTGAAACATCTGTTCATAATCTGCAGGGCGGTATGGTTCGAGCAAAAAGACTTCTATCAGTGCTCCTGTTTCTTTTCTGAAATGCAGACGTGCCTGTATTACTTTTGTATTGTTGAAAATCATCAGGGCATCTGATGGCAGATATGAGGTGATATTGAAGAACTTGTCTTCTTTTATTTCCCCCTTGTCATATATCAGCAGTTTGCTGTGGTCTCGTTCCTGAAGGGGAAATTTGGCTATTCTTTCTTCTGTAAGCGGATAATTGTAATCCTTTATCTTTATATGTTTTACTTGTTCCATTTCTTTGATTTTATTTTATGCCATTATAAACGATATTATCATTGATACGATATATATCAACACGATAACACATAATACTATATCTACTGTTGATATAGTATAACCTTTTGAGGTGTATTGCGTGGAAATGAATTCACCGGGACTGAAAACTTTTGAATATAGTCTTACATACAAGCTGTATACCAAGACACCGATGAATGCTCCCCATAATAATCCTACAAGTATGTCTGACGGATAGTGCAGTCCTAAATACAGCCTTGTATAACAGTTTGTCAACGACCATATCAGCAAAGCTACAAATAGTTTCATGTTCCTAACCAAAAGCGAAAAGAATACTGCTAAACTTATTGTGTTTGCTGCATGCGACGAGAAGAAACTGAAGTCTTTTGGCACTGCCTTACATGCCGAAACAATTATATCGCCTAACATCGGATCGTTTATCGGACGTACCCTGCAAACAAGCGGCTTTACTACATAGTCGCTCAAACCTCCTGAAAAGACTACACACAACAACGCACATCCTACGACAAGCATTATTTGAGACATTGTCTCACTGTTGTAGATTACAAGATACAACAAGGCTATATACAATGGAATCCATGTATAGCCGGACGTCAGTGTCAGCATGAAAGCATCCCAGAATGAGGAAGTGCTTCCGTTAACAAGTTCTAATATACTGATATCTATACTATCTGTCATATTCTTTCTATTTGCGATACGTGAAGCCATCCGTCACGGTCGTCACCGAGACGAACGTGTTTCCATTCCTTCATCGAATCATCTATTATCTCTACTTTTGTTCCTTCATGTACAACGGCGGCGTTTCCTCCTTTTTCGTCTGGTGTCTTCTTCAACTGCACTGAAGGTGATACGACGATTGCACCGCGTCGCTCCTGATAGCGTTTCTGCTGACTGTATGCGCAACTATATGATATAATTGCTGTCAACAGCATTACTACACTTGTATAGAATCCTATCTTGCGCATGAATATCTTTCTTGTAAACAGATATACGAGGAGGGCGACTATTGCTATTGCTAACGTAACGACAGACATTGTTCCCCATGAATCCATTTTCATCATGTCTACAACACTGTTGGCCCACTGTACAAGTATCATCTGCGGCTCTGAGGATATCTTGTCTATTGTCTTTGACTGGGCAAGTTTCAGGTTGTACTGGATATCGTCGTCTCCCGGCGACAATAATGATGCGCGCTCATAACTGAGTATTGCCTGCGTGATATTGTCGGTCCGGTAATACGCATTACCTAAATTGTAATACAATTCTGCACTTTTTCCACTCTTCAATAATTCATTATAATCCTTTATTGCCTGCTGATAATTGCCTTTTCTATATTCTGTATCTGCATTTTCCTTTGTCACGGAATATACCGGTGCTGTCATGAACAGTGCTATGACAAGCAATATTGCTGTATGAGGAAGATGCTTCTTCTTTGATTTTAGCGACTCCTCGATTGAGGTTATCGTATTCATCGCTTTTTCGAATATATCATTCATATTGTTTACGGTTGAAGACGGTGAATAATGCTCCATTTCACATGTGTCTATTATGCTTATAAAGTCTTCCACCAACTTCTTGTCTATATTCTTTACTGCAAGAACTTTTTCGATATTCTCTCGCGAACGTTCTTCTGCCGTCAGACTGAATTTTTCTTCTACGTATCCCATGAGGGCTTTCAATACTTCCTCATAGAATGTTGCCTTGTCGCCATGCAACATCAGCTCGTCTGCCTTGCGCAGTCGCTTGAGGGCTACACGGTTTGCTCCCTTTACCCTACGGGTCGTATCGTTCATGGATGCCACAAACTTGTTCAGCAGATAGGCTATGATAATCGACAGAACTATAACTGACAGTACGACAGCCCAATATGCCGCTGAGTTGAAGAATGGATGATCCATGTCGGTTATGGTCATCTCTCCGTCTTTTATCTGACGGATATCTTTGTTCTTCATATCCTCTGAGTAATCATCTACGGATGATGATTCTCCGGAACCTTTCTTTACATCTATTGTAAACGGCTGGGTCTTTATTGTCTTGTAGCTGCTGGTGTTTGTATCAAAATACACGAACTCTACCGAAGGTATCGTATACGTACCTTGATTTCGCGGTACAGCGATAAAGTCGTATATCATATTGCCCTCCAAGCCATTTCCTGTTATCTTGGTCTTGTCGGTTACTTTCGGGTCATACTTGTCAAAGTCCTTTGGGAACTTTACCGTCGGCTGTTTTATCAGTTTCAGGTTTCCTCTTCCGCTTATCACAACTCGAAGCGTGAACGGATCATTTGAACGGATATCCGTTTTGTTTAGCTGCGCACTGATATTAAACGTTCCTACTCCACCCGAGAAATTCGATGGCTTTGTTGGCAACGGCAACACATTGAGGGTCAGTCCTGGAGCTACAATGTCTTTCTTGACTTCTACGTATGCTGAACCTCCGTTGAAAAAGGCTTCAACGGGATCTACGTTCTTGTTTTGCTGTACTATGGATCCCTTGAACACTATACTCGGTATCTTCAAGGCTCCATGCATCTGCGGATACATTATATACTGACTCCAGGTGACACAACGGTATGGACGTCCGTTATAATTCTCTATATGGAACGACTTCTGCTGTGGCAGTGGCACTTCAAGGGTGTGGAATCCTGTCAGATCTGGCATGTCGCCCTTCAATTCGTTTAGGTCTACAAGGGTATATACTTTATATGTGAGCACTACCGGCTCTTGCTCATATACTCTATTCTTGCTTGCAGTAACCTTGATAAACAGGTCCTTACCTGAGATGGCACTGCCCGCTGAACGCATTCTCGGCTCTCCCGACGAACTGTCGTGCATCTTCGGAGTACCGCTGGCGGATACATTCTTTCCCGACACATTTATCTTTACGGCATGTGATGTATACCGATGTCCGTTGGCTACTACTGTCGCTGCCGGAATATTGTATGTTCCACTTTTTGTGGCACATAGGATGAAGGTATATGTCGTCGACGATGAACTGCTCGCATGTCCGTTTATTACCTGATAGCTTGACTGCGAGGAACGGAATGGACCGGTTATCAGCTCTAATGCTTCGGGGATGTTTCCCATGTGTATGTCTGAGGCATCCTGGGTGCTGATGACATATACAAGACGGAAGTTTTCTCCCGTTGCCACGTGGGACGGTGCACTGACTCTTAGTCCCTGTGCATTACTTACCAATCCAAGTATCGCAAATAATATATTTAACAAATATCTCTTCATATTTTATATAATGTTCTATACTGCTGTCCAAACAAAGATATCTAACGTTATCACCAATTTTTCTCGAAATGACGCGACTGCTGTTGCTGCCGACTTTTATTCAGGCGTTCCTGCGTCTGCTGCTCTTGCTGCATGGCGGCATTCAAGAGCTGCTCCGCATTGTCTTTGCTCATCTGCGGCTGGTCTTTCTGACTGTTGCGCTGCTGGTCTTTCTTGTCGTTGTTCTTTCCAGCATCGCTTTTCTGCTCTTTCTGCTTGTCTTTTCCTTTTTGCTTGTCGTTATTCTTGTTCTGATTTTTGTTCTTGTCCTTGTTCTTGTCGTTTTTCTGCAACTTTTTGCAGAGGGCAAGATTATACCTTGTCTCGTTGTCCGAGGGATTGTTTCGAAGCGACTCGCTATATGCCTTTATTGCTTCGCCATACATCTTGCTCGACTGACAGATTATTCCTATATTGTGGAAGATCTTTGCTCTTCTCATCTTGTTCGTCTCTATCTTGCTCGCCTTCTCATAAAGCTTTATCGCCTCGGAACCTTTATTCTGCATCATCATCACACAACCGAGATTATACAATGCCTGAGGGTTATTGGCATTAAAAGAGACTGCCTTGCGGTACTCCACCTCTGCTGCCGGATATTTCTTCTCTCTGTAAAGCTTGTTTCCGCTTCTTATATGGTCTCGGTCGGTCTGTGCCGATGCTACAAAAGGAAGCACAGACATGAGGAGCAAAACTGCATATTTTATCATCTTTTCCATTATTCTCCCTTTCTCTTAAAAAGTCTGACGTTTTTAAATAACGGATTCTTTGCCTCTAATATCAACATCTCTATGACAAGGACTACAAGTGCAAGGAACGCGAATGTCTGAAACTGCTCGTCGTATTCACTGTATACGGCATTCAGCATATCGCCTTTTTGCAACTTGGCGAGTTCTGAGTCAAGAGCATCTTGTGCACTGTTCGTATTGTCTACATGTATGTATGCTCCTCCGCCTGCCTGGGCTATCTGCTTACACATGTCTTCGTTGAGAACAGACAGCACCTCGTTGCCATGGTTGTCTTTCATATAACCGCCATGACCATCGGGAATGAGCCCTCCCTTGGGCATTCCGATGCCGAGTACAAATACGTTTATTCCTTTTTTCTTTGCAGCCTTTGCTGCCTCTATTGCTCCTCCTTCATGGTCTTCTCCATCGGTAATGACTACTATCGCTCTTCCTACATTCTCTTTTTTCGTGAAACAGTTGATGCAGGTATTTATGGCTCCTCCGATATCGGTTCCCTGTGAGGCTATTAGCGACGGATTTAAACTCTGAAGGAACATCTTTGCTGATACGAAATCTGTTGTGATTGGAAGTTGGACAAACGAACTGCCTGCAAATACTACAAGACCGACTTTGTCGTTCTTGAATCCGTCTATCATATTCTCTATCAGCATCTTACTCTTGTCTAACCTCGATGGGGCGACGTCTTCTGCAAGCATGGAGTTACTGATATCCAATGCCACCATCGCCTCTATTCCGTTTCGCTTCTCATTACTTATCTTTGTCCCTGCCTGAGGACGTGCAAGTACTATTACGAGTAATGCATATACAATAAGCGACAACACGTATTTCAACAGGGGGCGTATCTTTGAACGGTTTGACATTAGACTATCCTGTAGTCTCTTGTCAAAGGCTCTGTTGATTAGTGTTCTCGTCCTCCTGACATGTATTAGCCATATTATCAGCAATACGGGGATGACAAGTAATAAATATAAATATGTAGGTTCTGCAAATCTTAGCATCTCTTTTATATTTTTGAATTAACGAATACTTTTATGGCAAACGTCTAAAGACTGTCAGCCTCAGTATTATATCCAACAGCAGCAACAATACTGCCGCAAGGGCAAACGGATAATAGTTTTCCGACAATTTTGAGAAATTCTTCGAACTTAATCGAGTCTTCTCCAACTTGTCGATGTCTTTATAGATTTTCTTCAACTCTGCTGTATTTGTTGCCCGGTAGAAGTTTCCATCGGCGGTCTGAGCAATTTGCTTCAGTGTACCGGTATCGATGTCGGCACGCAGATTGACATACCGTACTGTTCCTGCTACTTGTACAGGATATGGTGCCAGCGACTTACTGCCTATTGCTATCGTATATACTCTTATGCCATAACTTTTTGCTATCTGTGCGGCGGTCAATGGGGATATGTCGCCCATATTGTTACTGCCGTCGGTCAACAGTATTACTACCTTACTCTTTGTCTTACTGTCTTTTAAGCGTGCCACGGCATTTGCCAGTCCCATACCGATTGCCGTTCCGTCCTGAATTAGTCCTCTCTCGGCAAGATCCGTACGTACTGACATGAGCATGTTAAGTAACGACTGGTGGTCGGTGGTCATCGGACATTGCGTGAATGCCTCTCCCGCAAAGATTGTCAGTCCGATGTTATCGTCTTCTCTTCCTGAAATAAATTCTGCCGCCACATTCTTGGCTGCCTCTATACGGTTTGGCTTCAAGTCCTGTGCCAGCATACTCGTCGACACATCCATGGCGAGCATGATATCGATGCCTTCTGTCTCTTTCACGCCCCAACTGTTGTGTCCCTGCGGACGGGCGAGGATTATGACTATCAAGATATAGACCACTACTCTCAACACATCTGGCAACATTATCAATCTTGTGCGCCAGCTCTTATGAGCATGCAGATAGGCAAATGAATCTGCAACATTTACTGTCGGTTCATTTTTCTTTCTGTATAACATACACCATAATATATATGGTATTATGAGCAGCAGAAGAAATAAATATTCTTTATTTGCAAATTCCATAATGGACTTAAATTAAAACGTAAACATTGTATACAGTCAGAATAAGCAAGACTACGGCAATTACTATGATGAATGCCAATACCATTTTCTTGACTATCCATTGCTGTCGTTCTTGTTCTTCTTTCTTTTCTTCGGCTGTAACAACCTGTATCTGTGGCTTTTCCTCTAATTTCGTATCGTTTATAAATGACAAGGCACTCATGAGGTTTGCATCGTTCTCATTGATTAGGGCTGAATGCTTGGCAAACTTCACAAGGTCTGCCGTGCGGAACAGACTGGTTATCTCATTTAACGCCTCTGTATCCTCATTGCGCAAACGGTCTATTATCTCTGAACTTGTCATCTCCATCGCATCAAAGCCAAATCGTTCGGCGATGTACTGACGAAGTATTGTCGTTAACTTCGTATAATACTCTTTCTGATTTTCCGAAACTGTTGCCCTGTCGCTCTTCAGCTTTTCTATGCCGTTTAAGGCTTTCTGATGTGGAGGAATATATTTTACGACTTTTACTCTGCTTATTATCGGCTTGTTGCTTTTCATCCTTCGCCATATATATAATGCGAGTATCAACAGGAATACGGAAATGATGCTATATGACAACGGGGCTTTCCATTCGCTCCATGAGAATGGATTGTCCTGTACGTCTTTGGGGGGATAGAACTTGTCTGCATGCAAGGTGTCAACAGGAACTGTCAACACCTTTAATGCCAGTGCCTTAGACGCATATACTTTATTGTCTACCTTTATTTTCTGCGACGGGATGTAATATAGTCGTTCGTCGAACGAAGTCAAGACATACGCTCTTGATACTTGCAGACGACCGCCGTCAAGCGATACCGTATCTGGCTTCATACATTCGAGTACTTCTACTCCTGGCGTAATATACTGACTTCTTCCAAACTCCGGAAACTTCACTTTCTGTCCGTCATTTACAACGACAGACAGTGTCAGTCTTGACTGTTCTCCTATTAATATCTGCATCGAGTCTAATTTCTGGTCCATTGTGACCTGAGCACCACATATATGGCAAGACAAAATGGATATTAATAAAAATATAATGCGTCTCATTGTTTATTTTGCTATATGTAAACGTTTTACGACCTCATCTTAAAGAGATGGATTAAGCTCGAAACATAATCTTCGTCTGTTGCTATCGACACACTGTCAACATGTGCTCTCTTGAAGAGCGTATCCATTGCTTCCTCTCTGTCAACCCAATATTCATGATGAGCCTTTCTTAGTTTCTTGTCACTCGTGTCTATATACATCTCGTGACCGGTCTCTAAATCTGAAACCTTCATCAGTCCTACATCTGGAAGTGTCTTGGCAAACTGGTCGTAAACCTGTATCGCTACTACATCATGCTTGTTGCTGCATACCATCAGCTCTTTTTCAAAACTCTTTCTCGAATAGAAATCGCTTATCAAAAAGGTGGTACACTTGCGCTTTACTGCCTTGGCGATGAACGCTAAAGCACATGAGATATCGGTCTTGCGACTTTCCGGTTTGAAGTCGAGCATCTCGTGAATGATATACAGTATGTGTTTCTTTCCTTTCTTTGGAGGGATAAATTTCTCTATCTTGTCGGAAAAGAATACTACTCCTATCTTGTCATTGTTCTGTATCGCACTGAATGCTAACGTTGCACATATCTCGGCTACGAGGTCGCGCTTCAACTCTCCACGTGTTCCAAAGTCGAGCGAACCACTGACATCTACAAGCAACATTACGGTTAACTCTCGCTCTTCCTCATATACTTTCACATGGGGATTACGACTCCTTGCCGTTACATTCCAGTCGATGTCTCTTACGTCATCACCATACTGATATGCACGCACTTCACTAAATGCCATTCCGCGCCCCTTAAAGGCTGAATGGTATTTACCGGCAAATATATTGCTGCTTAGTCCTCGTGACTTGATCTCGATTTTATGGACTTTACTGAAAAGATCCCGGGTTTCCATCAAGGAACCTCCACTTTATTGATTATTCTGCTTACTATCTCCTCGCTCGTGATATTGTCTGCCTCTGCCTCATACGACAGTCCGATTCTATGACGCAAAACATCGTAGGCTACTGCTCTTACGTCTTCTGGCACTACATAGCCACGACGGCGGATAAAGGCGTATGCTCTTGATGCCTTGGCAAGATTTATACTTGCACGCGGACTTCCACCGAATGTTATCAAGGGCTTCAACTCGTCCAGTCCGTAACGCTCCGGATAACGCGTTGCAAATACTATGTCTGCAATATACTGCTCTATCTTTTCGTCGATATATACTTGCTGGACTATCTCGCGAGCCTTCACTATGTCGGCTAAACTGACTACTGGCTTTACCTCTGGCATGGAACCGCTGAGGTTTTCTCGTATTATCAGCTTTTCTTCTTCAAGCGAAGGATATTCGATTACTACCTTCAACATGAAACGGTCTACTTGTGCCTCTGGCAATGGATAGGTTCCTTCTTGCTCTATAGGATTCTGGGTTGCCATGACAAGGAACGGACTCGGCAACTCAAAGGTATTGCTGCCTATCGTTACCTGCTTCTCTTGCATCGCTTCCAATAGGGCACTCTGCACTTTTGCAGGAGCACGGTTTATCTCGTCCGCCAAAATAAAATTGGCGAATACCGGACCTTTCTTTACTTGGAAATTTTCGTTCTTCTGGGAATACACCATCGTTCCTATCACATCTGCAGGCAGCAAATCCGGAGTAAACTGGATTCTGTTGAAATCTGCATCTACTAATTGCGACAGTGTCTTTATTGCTAAAGTCTTCGCCAGTCCTGGCACTCCTTCAAGGAGTATGTGTCCATTGCTCAGCAAACTGATAAGCAAAGAATCTATAAGATGTTTCTGACCGACGATGACACGGTTCATGCCATTCGTGATATTTGTTAAAAAAGCACTCTGCTGCTCAATAAGGATATTGAGCTCGCGTATGTCTACAGCCTCTGCCATGATTTTTTATTTTAGTTTTATGTACATTTTCTTTTTATACGGCAAAAGTAATAATTTTATATGCGTAATAGAAAGAAGATGTACATAAAATATATTAAAATAGCTCCACGAATGGCTAATTTTAAGAAACTTTTTTATTCGTTGCCTTCTTCTTCAGCTTCAGTTTCGGAATATTTACCTTTTCGCCCTCTCTTAGCTCCAGTTTGTTGTTATATACCTGGATGTAACATTCCATTCCTTCTCCTAAATATAATCTCGACAAACTCTCTAAGGTCTGACCAGGTTTTACAGTTACGGTCTTGTCAAGTCCGTCTATTGTATACGCTCCTGTTTTTACCATACGCCGGGCATTGTCAAGACTGCCTTTTTCCTCCGACTCTCTTTCCTTGACTTCCTGACGCTCTTGCTCTATGGCTTTTGCTTCGGCAACCTTTCTCAAACTGTCTTGTATTGCTGCCGTGTCTACGTGTTGTTTCTCTTTTTTTGCCACTTGACGAACTGCTGCCTTTTTTGCAACTTTTACTGTCGGGCGTTCTGGTATCGTTTCCTTTATTGCTCTATTGCTTTGCTTACCGAAATATACACCTCCAAAGAAGATTACTACAAGCAATACCACGGTTGCCACTGCATACAGTGTTTTTTTTACATACGAAGATTTACAACGAACGTGTGTCGGCTCTACCGGTTCGTCTGATTCTGCCCACTCTACCGGTTCTTTTGGTTCTACCGCTTCTCTTGTCGGATGACAATCTTCTATTTGTTCTATTGGCTCTACCTGTCCGATTTGTCCTATTGACTCTATTTGTTCTATTTGCTCTGTTGCCTCTTCTGCCTCTGCTGTATCTTCCTCTACTATCGGCGGAAGCTCTTCTTTTGCTTGCGACAAAGCCTCCGTTATAAGAGATTGGGGCTCTCCTGCTCCATTTGCTTCATCTTCGTTATCTGCTGTCTTCTCTTCTACGGCTTCTGAAGGATTATCGGCGAACTCATCACTTTCTTCATTGCTTTCTTCTGCAATGTCTCCTAATGTAAGCTTGTCAAAATCTACTCCTTCGTTCAATACTACGGTCTCGAATTGCGAGAAGGGTTTGTTTACGAGTTCTTTTAATGTGTTGTCGGGGGTGAAAGAGATTTTCGAATGTCCGTCGATTACTACTCTTTCTCCTGTGTTTATGTCTACACTTTCCCTGTCTCGTACTTCTACGAGCTTGAATGTTCCAAAGCCTTTTACCTTTACGACCTTGTCGGGGATGAGGGATTCGCTCACTAATGCAAAGAATGTCTCTACATATTTCTCTGCATCAGCGGCATCCATACCTTTTTGGGCAGCAAGCATTGCTGCTATATCTTTTATGCCGTACTTTGCCATTATTCATCACCTCCGTTTTTTATCTTCTCTTTTACAGCGGCTGACGGTTTGAATCCAAGGACAAGTTTTGGGGGAACGAGCATCTTCTTCTTTGTCGTCGGCGATACCATTACTCTTTCCATACGCTTCTTTACCTCGAAGGTTCCAAAGTTGTTTATTACTACTACATTTCCTTCCTGAAATGCCTCGTTCATGGAGTCTACAAGTGCGTATGTGAGCATCTGGGTCTCATCGATGCTTTTTCCTATTCTTTTTGATAGTTCTGATATGAAATTTTTGTTATTCATTATTGTCCTCCACGACTTCGGCATACACATCGTATTCCTCTGCGTCTGTAACTTTCACATTATAAAAATGTCCTATCTCCAATGGCTTTTCATCGCTAACTGGAATTAGTATTTCCGGATCTACCTCTGGTGATGAGTATTGACTTCTTGCTACATAATAGTCGCCCTCTGTTCTGTCGACTATTACTTTGAGCTGCTTGCCAATTTCTTCTGCCTGCAGTTCTGCACTTATACGCTCCTGCACTCGCATTATCTTATCAAGGCGCTTTTGCTTTACGTCTGCCGGAATATCGTCCTTATAATGTTCTGCACTGTATGTACCTTCTTCTTCTGAATATGCAAAGGCTCCCATCCTGTCAAAGCGTGCCCACTTTACGAATTCTATCAGTTCTTGGAAGTCTTCATCGGTTTCTCCCGGGAAACCTACCATCAATGTGGTTCTGATGCAGATTCCTGGCACTTCTTCTCGAAGCCTTTCTATCAGATGCATTGTCTCGGCTTTTGTCGTATTGCGTCTCATCGCTGTCAACATATGGTCTGAGATGTGTTGTAATGCAATGTCAAGATATTTGCATACATTATCGTGCTTTCTCATCACCGGAAGCAATTCATACGGGAAGTGTGTTGGATAGGCATAATGGAGTCTTATCCATTCTACACCTTCTATCTTGGCTATCTCATCCACGAGCTGAGCTATCCGTCGCTCGCCATAGAGGTCTACACCATAATAGGTCAGTTCCTGTGCTATTATCTGGAATTCCTTTACTCCTTTTGCCACAAGTTCACTTATCTCTCCGAGAATATCTTCCATCGTGCGACTTTTGTGCTTTCCGGTTATTATCGGTATCGCACAATAGGCACAATGACGATCACAGCCTTCACTGATTTTTACATAAGCATAATGTAATGGCGTAGTGAGATGACGCTCTGCCGTGTCGCTGTCGCTTTCTACTTTCCTTTCTACTCTTCCTAAATCTTCAAGTAAACCGTTATAGTCAAATTTGCCATAATACTTGTCTACTTGCGGTATCTCTGTCTCAAGTTCTTTGCGGTACCTTTGCGAGAGACACCCCATTACAAAGAGTTTCTTCAGTCTGCCTTCTTCTTTTGCCTGGGCAAACCTCAATATCATATTTATGCTTTCCTCTTTTGCATCATCGATAAACCCACAGGTGTTTATGATGGCTATTTCTCCCTCCGGATTGTCGCTGTCATGGGTGCAGTCATATCCGTAACTCTCAAATTTCCTCATCAGGCTCTCTGTATCTACAAGATTCTTTGAGCACCCCATTGTTATGAAATCTATCTGATTGTGTTTCACTTTTCTGTCTTAAATAATGAATCTACAAATTCGTTTTTGTCGAATAACTGGAGGTCATCTACGCCCTCTCCAAGTCCGATATATTTCACCGGCACTTTCAGCTGGTCGGAGATTCCTATCACTACTCCACCCTTTGCTGTTCCGTCGAGCTTTGTTATTGCCATGCTCGTTATCTGGGTAACAGCAGCAAACTGCTTTGCTTGCTCGAAGGCGTTCTGTCCCGTACTTCCGTCTAACACAAGCATCACCTCGTCTGGTGCCGTCGGAGCGAGTTTCTTCAATACGTCTTTTATTTTCTTCAACTCGTTCATCAAACCGACTTTATTGTGTAAACGTCCTGCTGTGTCTATCAATACCACATCGGCATTATTTGCTATTGCTGAACTCAAGGTGTCGTATGCTACGCTTGCCGGGTCGGCTCCCATCTGCTGCTTCACTACTGTCACGCCGACACGTTCTCCCCATATACATAACTGCTCTACGGCTGCCGCACGGAATGTGTCTGCTGCTCCGAGGTATACTTTCTTCCCGGCATTCTTGAATTGTTTTGCAAGCTTTCCTATCGTTGTTGTCTTGCCTACTCCGTTTACTCCAACCACGAGTATTACATACGGCTTGTGATCTCCTGGAAGATTCCAGTCTGAGTAACTGTTGGTGTCATCTAGTAGCTTTGCTATTTCTTCACGGAGTATTGTGTTCAGTTCTGCAGTCGAGACGTATTTGTCCCGTGCAACGCGTTCCTCGATACCTTTTATTATCTTTATTGTCGTTTCCACTCCAACGTCGGAGGTTATCAATACCTCTTCCAAATCGTCCAAGACATCATCATCGACTTTTGATTTTCCTGCAACGACATGAGCAAGTTTCGAGAACACGCTCTGTTTTGTTTTCTCGAGACCTTTATCTAAGGTCTCTTTGTTCTTTTTTCCGAATAGACCAAAAAATGCCATAGTGTTTATTTATTTTCGGGTACAAATTTATAAAAAAAAACTCACTGCAGCAAATAAAAGATTATATGGGTTGATAAATTTCTCCCACAGATTAATTTTCTCCCTCAGATTCCACAGATTTACACAGATTATTTTCTATTCCCCTGTTGCAGCGAAGCTCGCAACAAAATATTCGTGCAATCCGTGCGATTACTTCCCGTTGGTCAGTGGGTCTTCGACGAGTCTCGTGTTCAAAACAAAATCCGTGTTTATCCGTGTCTATCCGTGTGCAAAAAAATATTCGTGAGATTAGTGTTCAAAATAAAAATCCGTGTCAATCCGCGTAATCTGTGGGAGACTTAATATCCGTGGGAGCAAAAAAAAGAGCCGCAAAATAATTTGCAGCTCTATTTTATTCTATAGAATCAGGATTTATTTGAAGAAATCCTTTACGTCCTCGTTAGGAACCATACGCTCATCAAAAACATATGCACCTGTCTTAGGACTTTTCACCATCTTTATAACCTTTGTATAAGCGCGACCGTCATTTGAACCTTCATGAAGGGTTGCGACTGCTTTCTTTGCCATTTTCTAAAGTTATTTTAATTAGATTATTTAATTTCCTTATGAAGAGTCATCTTCTTGAGAATTGGATTGTACTTCATAAGCTCCATTCTCTCCGGAGTATTCTTACGGTTCTTGGTTGTCACATAACGACTTGTTCCAGGAAGACCGCTCTCCTTCATCTCTGTGCATTCCAATATAACCTGCACACGGTTGCCTTTAGCCTTCTTTGCCATTGTATTATTCTCCTATAACTTTTATATCCTTCCAATCGCAATAGCCGTTAGACACTGCACTCTTAATGGCAGCATCCAAACCAACCTTGTTGATCAGGCGCAGACCAGCAGCACTAACCTTCAGGCTAATCCAGCACTGCTCTTCTACATAATAGAATTTTTTATTAAACAAATTTACGTCAAAGGAACGCTTTGTGCGATGCTTTGAGTGGGAAACGTTATTGCCCATCTGAGCCTTTTTCCCTGTGATTTGACAAATTTTCGACATTGCTATCTACGTTTTTTGTTGTTTCCTTTTGATACTTATTCCAAACAGGATGCAAAATTACAAACTTTTTCCGATTTAGCAAAACATTACAGCTTTTACATCCCATAATTAAGTTTTTTTTGCTTTTACCCCCCCCCTACCAAACCTACCAAACCTACCAAACCTACCCAACCTACCCCACCTACAAAAAAAGGGTAGACCTCCAGTCTACCCCATTCTTTTCTTTTAGCAGAAGATTACTCTGCAGCTGGTGCTGTCTCTTCAGCTGGAGCCTCTGCGGCAGCAGCCTCTGCAGCCTTGGCAGCTTCTGCCTCAGCTTTCTTCTCAGCCACCTTCTTAGCGATAGCCTCATTTACCTTCTTCTCCTCAGCAAGGTTCTTCTCATAAGCAGCTTTCTTTGCCTTAGCCTCTTCCTCACGGAGATTGTCAAGACCCTTCTGCTTGTCAGCCTTCCATGCGTCGAATTTCTTCTGGGCTGTCGCCTCGTCAAAAGCGCCCTTCTTTACGCCACCCTGCAGGTGCTTCATCATGTAGACACCTTCACGCTGCAAGATATTGCGTACTGTATCTGTAGGCTGTGCGCCAACATTTACCCAATAAAGAGCACGATCAAAATTCAAATCTACTGTGGCAGGATTAGTGTTTGGGTTATAAGTACCAATCTTCTCAGTAAACTTTCCATCACGTGGAGCTCTAACGTCAGCGATTACGATGCTGTAGAAGGCATAACCTTTACGACCACCGCGCTGTAATCTGATTTTTGTTGCCATTTTAAATTTTTAATTTTTAGGTTTGAATTTAATGCCATTAACTCGTAATGGCGTGCAAAGATATTCTTTTTTTGTCAATTATCTTTTAAAGACTTTGACTTTTTAAATATTTTTAAACCTTACTTCTTCTTTAGTCTTACACCACACTCCATTCCGTCCATTCCTGACAGTAGTGAACCGGCGGTCTTCAGCATTGAGTTTCCTGAGAGGTTGCCTACTACTCCGGCAAACTTCAACAGTTTTGTGGCATCCATTACTATCAGCAATGAACTGCCTTCGAGCTGGGTTGTTCCGAGGAGCTGCGACATTCCTGTGGCATATTTCAGTTTCACACTTTTTCCATCTACGGTATAGGTTCCTTTTACGGTCTTTTTACCTATTGTCTGTGTGAAGTTTCCTTTTTTGTCGAATGTCATGGTCATCTTACCTTTCTTGATGCCATATTTGTTTAGTATTGTCTGTAGACGCTTCTCTATGGCTGATGACACCATCGTACCGCCGGCTTTCTTCAACATATTTGAACTCTCAAACACTACTGCCGGTTCTTCGTATACCCATGTTCCTACGAGCTTGTCGGCTGTCGCCACCTTACTGTTTGAGAATATTGTTGTCAAACCGGAGAGTATCGACTGACCCTTGTCACTTGTCGACGAACTGGAGCTACTACCGTTTGATATTGCTCCCGCTACGCCCTCGAGAATACTACCGATGTTTGACTGCGCACTGGCGTTTACTGTATATCCTGCCATCAGTGCACAGAAAATTACTGATTTTACTATTACCTTTTTCATTGCTTTATTGCTTTATTTGCTTTTTTTATTTTTATCTTAACCAAAATCCTAATTGGTCGCAGACCAACCAATTCCTAATTCCTATTACCTTTTTCATTGCTTTATTGCTTTATTTGCTTTTTTATTTTTATCCTAACCAAAATCCTAATTGGTCGCAGACCAACCAATTCCTAATTCCTATTTCCTAATTCCTAATTAATTAAGATTAAACGCTCCCATCGGTGTCTTTCGCTTTAATATATCAACGACAAAATCTTTACCTATTTTATATGTACCTTGCGAAAGTTCTTCTTCCATCGTCTTGCGCAACAACTCTGGATGGTTGTTTTCTTCACTTAAATGACATAACCATATATGCTTTAATTTTTCCGTTGCACATTCACGTATCGCTTCTGCGCATGTCGTATTACTCATATGACCATAGTCGCCTGCCACACGCTCTTTCAGATACTGCGGATAAGGTCCATCGGCGAGCATCCCCTTATCATGGTTCGCCTCTATCACCAAATAGTTTGCCAAAGATATATTTCTGCGTATGTCGTCTGTTACATGACCGATGTCTGTCATCAGACAAAATACCGTTCCGTCTTTCTCTATCCTGTATCCTACATTCCCTTTGCTGTCATGAGGAACATCAAATGGGGTGATACTGAATTTTCCAACGGTGAATGTTTCTCCTGACTTTATTGTTATTTTATTTGCAACATCTACTTTCTTTCTTACGCAGTAATTTGCCTCAATACCTTTATGCACGGCTTCTGTGGCATACACCGGAATATTCAGTTTGTTGCTTAAAGCTCCAACGGCTTTTACATGATCTGCATGATCGTGGGTTACGAGTATGCCTGTGATTGAATTTAACGGTATCCCGAAGTCGTGTAAGTATTTGTTTACCGATCTTATCCCTATACCTGAATCTATCATTAACGTCTCTTCGTCTGAAACGAGGATATAGCAATTCCCGCTGCTCCCACTTCCGAATGAAATGAATTTCAACATTATCTTTTGTTTTTACACCTTTTTTAGGCGCATGCAAAGTTAGAGCTTTTTATCGAAATACAAAAAAAATTTCTTCTTGTTTTGATTTCCGTGTTTATCCGTGGAAGCTTCCCAACCATATCCTACAGATATTTTTCTCCCACATAAATATTTATTTTCTCACACGGATCTCACGGATCTCACGGATTTTATCCACCCCTATTGTAGCGAAGCTAACAACAAAATCCATGGAATCCCATGTGCAAGAAATCAGTTTAATCAGTCTTATCCGTATTCAAAAATAAAATCTGTGTTAATCTGTGAAATCCGTGGGAGACTAATTATTCTGTGGAACTAAAAATATTCGTGTTATTCGTGTGATTCGTGTTCAAAAATAAAATCTGTGTCAATCCGTGATCTGTGGGAGACTCATCTCAGTCTATATTCCGACTACATTCCACGGATATTTTTCTCCCACAGATCTCACAGATTTACACAGATTATCTATCTCCAACACATATATATTTTTTTGAACACGAATTACACGAATCTCACGAATATTTTGTTGCGAGCTTCGCTACAATGGGTGATAGGGGAGAATCCGTGAGATCTGTGAGATCCGTGTGGAAATATATAATAAATCTTATTTTTGCACACGGATTAACACGGATAGACACAGATTTTTTTTGAACACGAGACTCGTCGAAGACCCACTAACCAAAGGGAAGTAATCTCACGAATTTATACTCCCACAGTTGTAGCGAAGCTAACAACAAAATCTGTGGAATCCCATGTGCAAGAAATCAGTTTAATCAGTCTTATCCGTATTCAAAAACAAAAATCTGTGTTAATCTGTGAAATCCGTGGGAGACTAATTAATCTATGGGAGACAAAAAAATTCGTGTGATTCGTGTTATTCGTGTTCAAAAATAAAAATCTGTGTTAATCTGTGGGAGACTATATCATCCGTGGGAGACTGATTTTTCGTTTATATTCCGCTGATCATCACACTTCTTCTTCCGCTCTTTTTCCTTCCGCTCATTTTCCTTCTTTTTTTCTTCTAAGATATACCCATCCTCAAAAGCCGCATCCGTCAGCTTCCGTTTCACACGCTCAAACTCATTCTCATCAGGGATAAGCTCTCGCAAACCGGAGACAACTCTGGCATAGGTGCTCAGACTATAGTCACCTACCCCTTTTTTATATTAGACACTCGCTGGTTCTGAACCATACACACGCTCATCAAATCACTTACATTTAAACCATAAGAAGTCAAAACTTCTGTCAAAACTTTCCCAAAAAGACTGTTGTTTGCTGGAAATGCATTCTTAAACATAAAAAATTTACTTTAAAATTATTAATATAAATAAATATTTACTCAAATATTTCCCATATATGGGAAACGGAGTTTGTTATAAATTTCGTAATTTCGCAGATGAAAATTTACTAACACGGATCATACTAATCTCATGGTAAGGATTTTCCTGATACCATACATCCATGTCAGTCCGTGTTCATAATGAATTTATTTAATGTCAAACTATTAAACAAAAAAACCATGAATGTAAGTTTCTTTAAAAACTACACTTCAAAGCAACCGTTAGACGGTACACTTGAGTTTATTGCTTCTCTCATGAGAGACGACAAGAATCTTAGTTCTTTCACACAATCCTATCGCCAGACTGGCAATAAGACGTTCAAAACTGAATGTCCACTCTTTGCCGTTGCGTGCCGCTTCGAAGGCGGCAAGGCGAAGGAGAACATTACAGGACTGACAGGACTGTCATTGGTCGACTTCGACCATATAAGTCCTCTCCAAGTCAAGAGCCCCCTCCAAGTCCCCCAAGGGGGAGAGTCGCAGCTAACCGGAGCTATTCCATCCCTTACATCTTCCCCCCTTGGGGGGACTGAGGGGGACTCTCTTTCCGCTCTCAAAGCCAAGATTATTGCCGATCCTCACACTGTGATGTGCTACACCACTATCAGCGGCAAAGGACTGAGGGTTATATTTAGGTATAGTCTGCAACAGAGCTCCAGTGACTCTGCCTACACCGCCGCTTTCTTCTGTGGCAACTCCTACTACGAAAAACTTCTCGGCATCAAGGCTGATATGCAATGTAAGAACATTACCCGACTGAGCGGTCTTGCACACGATCCTGATGTTTTTCTCCGTGACCCAGCTGAAGCAGTGCCTTTTACTATCGATGAGATTGTATCCTCTGCGGCAGCTTATACCAAACAGAGTAAGGAGGACAAGCAGATGCAGCGCATACAGACGTATTTTGATACTCTCATCGCTCCTCAATTGGCTAAAGACGGTATCGTGTTCCAAAGTGGCAGTCATAACAATTATGTGATGCGGGTGGGCTATCGCCTCGCTGAACGACGCTTTTCCAAGAAGGTTGCTGTAAGATGGGCTGTCGAACGGTTCGGAAAGGATTATCCCGACACTGAGCAGGTTGTCAACTCCTGTTTCACCACTCAAGACTCCTCCAACTCAACCAAGGGGGAGAGACAGAACTCGAAATTCGCTTCTGTCGAAGATATTAAGTCGTTCCTTGACGGTCATGCTGAACTGAGGTTTAATGAGATAACGAGGAGGGTGGAGACCCAACCAAACACCCACCCCATGCCATCTCAAAGGGAGGGAGATGAAGACACAAAATATTTTGTACAAGGTTCCGCAGCATCTCATTCCCTCCCTTCGGGAGGGCCAGGGTGGGTTTCCAAGTGGGTTCCTCTTACCGACCGCATTGTCAACTCCCTATGGTCTAAGATGTCGGAAGTAACAAGAGTCAACAAGCAAGACATGTATAGCATCATAGAATCCGATTACGTTCCGTTGTATCATCCTTTCAAAGAGTACCTAAGCGCATTGGAGAAATGGATGAACACCAATGATCCTTTTGTGTTGACCACGAATAACACAAATCACACGAATGAAGTTATTCCTAGCAAAATGCTATCTGCCGAAGCAGACGAAAGATTCGTGGAATTCGAGAGATTCGTGTTCAAAAAAGATTACGATTACATTCGTGATTTGGCGAATACTGTCCGGGTGAAAGGTGGTGAGCAGGAGCAAACTATCTGGTATCATTACTTGAAGAAGTGGCTCGTGGCGATGGTGGCAAGCTGGCTCTCCGATGACGTGGTGAACAACGTCATTCTTGTCCTCATCGGCGAGCAGGGAGCCTACAAGACTACATGGTTCAACTATCTCTTGCCGCCAGAGTTGAAGCAATACTTCTACACCAAGACCAATGCTAACCGCATGTCGAAGGACGATCTCCTCACTCTGGCTCAATATGGACTGGTTTGCTGTGAGGAGCTGGACACCATGCGCCCTTCCGAACTGAACCAGCTCAAGGCTGCCGTCACCATGTCGAGTATCGACGAGCGAGCGGCATATGCTCGTTACCATGAGCACCGCAAACATATAGCATCGTTCTGTGGAACTGGTAACAATACCCAATTCCTCAGCGACCCGACCGGCAACCGCCGTTGGCTTCCGTTCGAGGTGGAAAGCATCGTCAGTCCAAGGGAGCACCCTTTCAATTACGAAGGCATCTATGCCCAAGCCCTTGCCCTATACAAGAGCGGCTTTCTGTATTGGTTTACAAAGGATGAGATTCAAGAGTTGAACCGTCATAACAAGCAGTTTGAGACACCACGCCTCGAACACGAGTTGGTGGACTTGTATTTCCGGAAACCAACGGTCAACGAACTGGGCGAGTTCATGTCTGTAGCACGTGCCCTGCAAATCATAAGCAACGGCATCAGTCAGAAACTTAGTGCCGTCAACGTGGGCAGAGCCTTCTGCGATCTTGGTTTCAAACGAGTGCGCACCAACAGCAGCCGTGGCTTTATCGTTGTCTGCCGCACAGCGGAGGAAATCAAGGCTTACCAGCATCGCTTATCTGCTGACGCTCAACCAGATACGACTGACGACTTGCCTTTCTAAACAGCACAACGGCGAGTGACAGATGACACTTGTGACACCTGTTTTCTTAAAATCCACTCACGCGCGGGCAGGAAAACATAATATTTAAATTATAATTAAAAATAGAATATTAATAATTATAGAAAACGGCTGTCATATCTGTCATCTGTCATTTCCATACTGCTATCGTAACTACCATAGATAGACATCGTAAATAGCCTATTTAGCCTATCTAAATGCCATAGATAGACTTCGTAAATGCCATAGATACATATCGCAAACCGTATGTTTGGAAATCTCCCACAGATTACACAGATTTACACAGATAATCTCTGTGCAACTTTTGTAGCGAAGCTAACAACAAGATCTGTGTAGATATATTTTTCATAAAGTCATCATGTAAAAAATCCGTGTCTTCTGTGCTATCTGTGGGAGATATTAATCATAACTTCAAATATCGGATGAGCCAATAAGAATTCGTGTTCAAGAAAGCAACATTCGTGAAATTCGTGAAATTCGTGTTCAAAAAAATAAGAATTCGTGTTCAAGAAAGCAACATTCGTGAAATTCGTGAAATTCGTGTTCAAAAAAATAAGAATTCGTGTTCAAGAAATATTAATTATCAAACGAAATCATTATGAAAATTCGTAATTACAGCAAACAGGAGCTTGCAATGCTCTACTTTCCCGACAGTGATCCTCGCACTGCAACTTGTCATCTAATGCGTTGGATCAACCGTAATGTTTCCCTCCATAGAGAGTTGAGTGCCACAGGCTACTACCGCCACAGCAAGTTTTTCACAAGCCGTCAGGTATGTGCCATCTTCGATTTCCTCGGAGAACCATAACTCTCTCCCTCTGATTATTTTTCTCCCACAGATCTCACAGATTTACACAGATTATTTCCTATTCCCCTGTTGCAGCGAAGCTCGCAACAAAAATCCGTGTCCATCCGTGTCTATCCGTGTGCAAAAATAAGATTTATTATATATTTCCACACGGATCTCACAGATCTCACGGATTCTCCCCTATCACCCATTGTAGCGAAGCTCGCAACAAAATCCGTGGAATCCCATGTGCAAGAAATCAGTTTAATCAGTCTTATCCGTATTCAAAAATAAAATCTGTGTTCATCCGTGCAATCTGTGGGAGGCTAAAAATATTCGTGTTATTCGTGTTATTCGTGTTCAAAAATAAAATCTGTGTTAATCCGTGGAATCTGTGGGAGACTAAATTATCCGTGGGAGACAGAATAATCCGTGGGAGACAAGAAAAAGCATCAATAAATGCAAGAAAATCCACACAAATGCATGAAAGTGCCAATTGCCCGTCCCCGATGTCGTATCTTTGCATCGTGATTCAGAAGAACCACATACGGTAAGCGCTGCCGAAGGAAACATTTTTTATTAACCTCTTAACACACAACAACATGATTAAAGTTTCTCTCTACCAGAACCAAAATTCTACTAACGAAAGTTGCTACAAAAAATGGTATCCACGCGTCGTCTCAGAGGAGACTATCGGTCTTGATGAACTCGCCGAACACATGGCTCACCACAACACCCCGTTCTCGAAAGGTGCCATCAAGGGAATCCTCACCGATGCCGTCAGCTGTACCAAGGAGCTGCTCCTGCTTGGCAAGAACGTTAAATACCCCGACCTCGCCATCTTCTCCATCGGTCTGAAGGTAAAGGGTGGTGCTGATACTAAGGAGGAGTTTAGCGTTACCAAGAACATCGATGGACTGAGACTCCGTGCCAGAGCTACCGGTGAACTGATTTCTGCCAACCTCGACACCAGCGTCAGATGTATCGATAGTACATCGAAGAGTTCCAAGGAGGCTGACAACCAGAATAACGAACCGTCTGGCGAGTAGCAGATAGTATGAATGTTAGGTAGGATGTAGTCCGGGGTATTCCGATGGCACCACCGATAATGATGAATTCCTTTATCACGAATTATCCATTATGAATTATGATCTGCCATGAACGGGTACTCGCTCATCCTACCCATTTTAAATTGAGAAATTGAAAAATTGAAAGACTGAAAAAAATCAGTAATTTCAGAATTGTAAGAATTTAAACTATTAAACTTTAAAAACCACTGAATTATGAATAAATCCAAATGGTCAACACTAATCCAGTTCGTCATCACCGTCTTAACGGCTATCGCCTCTGCCTTCTGCGTACAATCATGCAGGTGATATTTTAAGTCTCCCACAGATTACACAGATATTTCTTGAACACGAGACTCGTCGAAGACCCACTGACCAAAGGGAAGTAATTACACGAATTACACGAATTTTAATTACTACTGTATCGTATATCTTTACTATTGAGATTCGCAAGATTCGTGAGATTCGTGTTCTAAAAAACAAATCCGCATGCCAATGCATATTCGTGTTATTCGTGAGATTCGTGAAATTCGTGTTCTAAAAAATTAATTCATCTGCAAATCTAATAATAAATCCTGTAAATCACATGAGGAAAATCGACCTTATCATCATTCACTGCTCTGCCACCAGAGTCAACCGTAATTTCTCCGTTGAAGACCTTGAAGCCTGCCACAAGGCTCGTGGTTTCAAGACCATCGGCTACCACTATTATATAACCAAAGACGGCACTATCTACCCCTGTCGCCCCGAAGAGATGATTGGTGCCCATGCCAAACACTACAATGCCCACAGTATCGGCATCTGTTACGAGGGTGGTTTGGATGCCAAAGGCAATCCTGCCGACACACGAACTGAGACACAGAAACACAGTATGACTGAACTCTTAAAGAGTCTCTGTCTCGACTACCCCGATGCTGAAATCATCGGTCACCGCGACCTCCCCTGGGTCAAGAAAGACTGTCCCTGTTTTGACACGAAGAAGTGGTTGGAACAAATAGACTTCCACATTTAGTCTGTATCTAAAAATCCCAATCCGTAAGCCAGACGACCTACAGGTTGGGATTTTTTCTCCCATAGATAATTTTTCTTCCACAGATTTATTTTCTCCCACAGATTCCACCGATTATCACAGATTATTTCCTATCCCTACAGTTGTAGCGAAGCTCACAACAAAAATTCGTGCCTATCCGTGTTAATCCGTGTGCTAATAAAATATTCGTGTTATTCGTGCGATTCGTGTTCAAAAAAAATCCGTGCCTATCCGTGTTAATCCGTGTGCTAATAAAATATTCGTGCAATTCGTGCGATTCGTGTTCAAAAAAATCCGTGCCTATCCGTGTTAATCCGTGTGCTAATAAAATATTCGTGTGATTCGTTTTATATATTTCCACACGGATCTCACAGATCTCACGGATTATTTTATCACCCATTGCAGCTAAGCTCGCAACAAAATATTCGTACAATTCGTGCGATTCGTGTTCAAAAACAACAAGATCCGTGAGAGATTGAAAAATCTGTGTTAATCGGTGGAATCTGTGAGAGAATAATTAATCTGTGGGAGACAAAATAATCCGTGGAATCCGTATGTCAATACTACATAAACTTCGCCTTGATAAACTGCGGCACCTTCCATGCCATTTTCATCAACTTCGTCAGCGTGACCGGTTTGAAGCCATAGCCCGAATACACCCGAATATCCTCATCCCACATCTTCTTGCGCTTAGCCGAATCCGTACTCATCCCTCCCATACGCATCCTCGTTACGAACTCCGGGAGATACGCCACTTTCAGATGGCAGTTATAGAGGTAGTTCACCAAAAGATTGGTATCCGCAGCAATCTTGTAACTCTCATCATAGAGCCCACACCGCATCATCACCTCACGACGGATATAACACGTAGGATGCAACGGCAGCCAACCGCATCTCACCTTCCAACGGGCATACTTGCCACCGATCCATTTCCTCACCACCTTCTCCGTATTCTCAGCATTCACAAAGATACCGTCGGCATAGAGGAAATCACAATCCGTCTCCTCCATCTTCTTCACCACATGCGACACAGTATCCCGGGCAAACATGAAATCATCCGAATGACAAAGTCCGATAACATCCCCCGTTGCCATCCGAATCCCCTTGTTTATTGCCTCATACATGCCGTGGTCAGGCTCCGACACGAACTTCACCTTATCCTCATGTCCAGCTATCGCCTCTCGGATAATCTCCACCGAACGGTCTGTCGAAGCCCCATCCACGATAATATATTCAATATCAGGGTAGTCCTGTGCCAACACACTCTCAATACACCCGCGAATCGTCTTCTCACGGTTGTAGCAACTTGTTATAATCGAAACTTTCATTTGTTTATTCTGTAATTTATATAAGTAACTAATCAGAATTAATTTAATATAAACGACAATAGAGACAATAGAAGACAATGTTGTCTATTGTTGTCTCTATTGTCGTTTATATATTTCATTTGATTTCTAAATTTATTTTTGAACATTTACTTAAAACAACCGTTACAACATATACTACCCAAACAACTTTCATGCTTGTCACGCACGCTGCGTGTTGTACTTGTTGTATAAGTTGTACTTGTTGTTTTTTATATTATCTCCATTGTCGTTTGTATAAAATAATTTTGACTTGTTACTTACAATAACAAAGACAATAAACTATATCGCAAAAAATTGTCTCTATTGTCTCTATTGTCGTCAAAGAATCCGATTTCATCTGATAATATATATTATATCATCATGAAATATACATGGTAAAAATTAAGAAAGATATTTCTCTTTCAAATAAGCTTTTATCTTCTCTTCATCAAAACCAAACCGTTTCTTCAGTTCAAAAATCTTTGCATCAACGAGGAAACGATAAGAGAAACCTTGCAGGAAATGCCAGATAAACCCTTCCTTACCATCAAGGAAACCGGCTTTCAACACATAACGGATTATAAAGTTGATAAACGGACGAAGGAATAGTGGTGCCTTGATATATTTCACCTTTAACCAACGTTTGCGCTGCTCCTCCGTTCCAAAGAATTTTGGCACTACCTCCTGCGACGAAGCATCCAAAGCATACTCCATCATAAGCATATCTGCCATTTCGCGTGTAGCATATCCGTTGTGTTTGTTCATCCACCATGTCAGGTCATTGAGATTGGCATCCACCTGATCTCCTTGCTCCACGGTAATTGCCCGTCCGTCGAAGATTCGGATATGCTCGTCCATCCAGCGGTTCTCGCATTCGCCATGTCCTCTGCGCCATACTTTCAGGTGATAACTTGGATACCAACCGCCATGTAATAGCGGTCTGCCCATAAAGTCTATACGCTTGCGAACATAAATGCCGTTTACATCATCGCTGCACTCGTTTATGGTTTTCTTCACATTTTCACCGAGTCCTTTATCTAAATACTCGTCGGCGTCTATACGCCAAACCCAATCTGCCGTAATAGGACAGTTGTGCAGTCCCCAGTTAAACTGTGTAGCATAATTCTTCCATGGATGCTGGTAAACTTTAGCACCCAACGACTCTGCGATGCTCTTTGTATTGTCCGTACTGAAGCAGTCTATTACGAAGACTTCTTCGCATACCCCTTTTAGGGACTTTATACAACGAGCGATATGCTTCTCCTCATCCTTTGTAAGGATAATAGCAGCTATTGTATTACTCATAATTATTTTATGTGATTATTTATATTCATCAAAAATCCAAAGAATATGAATTAAGAATGTAGAGTTAAGACTGTAGAGTTTATTGGTCTCTGACCAATTATGAATTTGAAATTAAGAATTAACCTATAATAGGTCTGTAATTCATTTATTCTTAATTTAAAACCTATAAGTAGTTACGTACAATTACTTTATACAAAAAACAAAATATTAATATTTAAAAACAACCTTCACAACATAGACAACCCAAACAACCTTCATACTTGCCACACACGCAGGTGTTGTATTTGTTGTACCAGTTGTTTTTGTTGTTTTATTATATGAGAATATTGTTCTTATATGCATTTGTCTAAAAACTAGTGTTGTAGCGAAGCTTACAACAAAGATCTGTGTCTATCCGTGTAAATCCGTGTGCTAAAATTTTCGTGTGATTTATTATATATATTTCCACACGGATCTCACAGATCTCACGGATTCCCCCTATCACCCATTGCAGCGAAGCTCGCAACAAAATATTCGTGAGATTCGTGCGATTCGTGTTCAAAACAAATATCCATGTTCATCTGTGAAATCTGTGGGAGTCTTATCCTCCGTCTACATTCCGTCTATATTCCGCGGATAATTTTTCCCACAGATTTCACAGATTTACACAGATTCTTATCTTCTCACAATTTTTTATTTTTTGAACACGGATTACACGAATCTCACGAATTTTTCACTCAACCTCAGTTGTAGCGAAGCTAACAACAAAAATCAGTATAATCAGAATCTATCCGTATTCAATATAAAAAATCCGTGTCTATCCGTGTTAATCCGTGTGCCAAAATATTCGTGAGATTCGTGCGATTCGTGTTCAAAACAAAAAATCCGTGTCTATCCGTGTAATCCGTGGGAGACTTACAACCCTTGGGAGACTATTTCATTCTCTGTTTCAGAGTAATCCCAATCCTCCGTGGAATCAGGAAGAAGATATCCTTTGGCGCCAGCCGGAAAAACCTTACGCAATGGCGTAAAGCCCTCGTTGCCGTCTCAAAGCTCTTCATTTTCCCTGTAGAATGACTCTTATACGCCCTCCGTCCGAAGTTTCCACTCTCAAGGACAGTCGCCATCAACTTGTCGGCAAACCTATAATCCGATACACCCAACAAACAATATTCTGACGCACACTCCACACCGAGATACCTCTCTGTCAACGCTGCCATAGCACGGAATGCCTTCCAATACCCTATTCTCTTCAGATGACTCTGTAATGCAGCCATGTCTACCCTGTCCTTATATACATTCATGAGCACAGCCAAATCCACGGTCTGACGCAGTCCCACGCCCTCCACTAACAGATGATTGAACCAGTGCTTAAAAACTACTATAAGGTCTTCTGTTGGCAGCAGAACAAAACTGTCCGCAGTAACCGCGCCTTCAATCATCCGGTTAAAATACCGCTGATGCCGTTTGCTACCGAACGTCTCTATCTGGTAGTGCATCTCAAAGCGAGTGCCTTGATAATCAAAACTATAATGTTTGTCAATATCCTCTTTCTCGATATTCACTTGCAGCTCCCGCTCTATCACCGCCACCGCCCTATTGAAATCAGAAGCCGGAACATAAAAATCCACGTCTCCCATCGTCCTCGTATACGGCACAGGATAATGTCGTGCCACAGCAATGCCTTTGAAAATCACATACTTCAGACTGTACTTCTTCATCAGAGCAGCAAACTCAGCAATGGCTTTTTCAAACTGGAAATAGCTGCGCTGATGCATCACGTTCACCTGCATCAGCGTCATCACCGCCTTCTGTTTTTCGGCAGACATATCGTCTGTTATCTTCAGCCGTCCCTCCATGACAGCATTTGCCACCAGTCCCTGTACGGTATGATCCTTGGCAAGGCGCATCACGCCTTTCAGCTCCGCCAATGACAAGGTCCTCTCCTGCTGTTCCCCGCAGCCATGCACCTCCCTTCCAAGAACATCCATCAAGACATTCTCGGTATTATCTGTTTTCATAAATAAAAAATCGTTTTTTCTCCCACAGATTTATTTTTTCCCACAGATTTATTTTTCTCCCACAGATTTCACAGATTTACACAGATTCTTATCTTCTCACAAATTTTTAATTTTTGAACACGAATTACACGAATCTCACGAATTTTTCACTCAACCTCAGTTGTAGCGAAGCTAACAACAAAAATCAGTATAATCAGAATCTATCCGTATTCAATATAAAGAATCCGTGTCTATCCGTGTTAATCCGTGTGCCAATAAAAATATTCGTGAAATTCGTGTTATTCGTGTTCAAAACAAAATTCCGTGTTTATCTGTGTAATCTGTGGGATATAAATCTCCGTTTATATTCCGCAGAACCTATAGAACAAAACTACTCTGACAATAAGTCGCAAACATCTTCAGAAGACAAAACTTTAATTTTATCTTCTTCAAAATCTTTTATATTTCTGGTAACAATAATATCAGCATTTGCCCTCTCTGCGGAATAATATTGTACACCATCCTCAAAATCATTCCATTTTCCATCATAAGAATGATATACATCAGAGGCATCAACAGAGCAGACTTCCATAAACTCTCTAAGAAAATCTATCTTCTTCCTAAAAATTTCCACAGGCATTTTACATCGCTCTACACAAATAAAATTGGCCGTAACAACACTAATAGAACTTACACATATTTCAATACGTCCTTCTTCTGCATAGGATATTATTGTAGCCGAAGCAAGATAAAAGCTTTGCCTTTCTAAAATAAAATCAATCAAGACATTGGCATCTAAAAATAATTTCATAAATATTTACTCATTATGACATCACCAAATTCTTCTCTATAATCTTCTGACAAATCTAAAGGACATACAAAACCTGTCTCCATTGACTTTACCTTTGGAGAAACATAATATTTGTCTGATTTGTTTACCTTTGATTTTATTTTCATATCACCCAACAAGGCTTTTATACCAGCCTTTAGCACATCTGCTATGCTTATATTATTAAGTTTGGCATATAAAGCAGCCTCATTATATGTTTTATTATCTAAATATATTGTTGCCATTGTCTTTTTTCATAAATGTTTTTATTGACAGCAAAAATAGTTTTTTCTTTTGATTTTTACAAGCTATTCTTTCAAAAAACTTTAAAGACATATAGAATTTAACATATTATGCTACCTTCTGACTATAATTAATATTTTACATATCTATTTTTCTTCCACAGATTTGGCTTCCCCTTTGGTCGCGATTTTCAATTCACAGATTTTTCAATTTCATAATCCGTGTTAATCCGTGTGCTAAAAATTATTCGTGTGATTCGAGTTATCCGTGTTCAAAACAAATATCCGTGTTCATCTGTGTAATCTGTGGGAGTCTTATCCTCCGTCTACATCCCGTCTATATTCCGCGGATAATTTTTCCCACAGATTTCACAGATTTACACAGATTCTTATCTTCTCACAATTTTTTATTTTTTGAACACGGATTACACGAATCTCACGAATTTTTCACTCAACCTCAGTTGTAGCGAAGCTAACAACAAAAATCAGTATAATCAGAATCTATCCGTATTCAATATAAAAAGTCCGTGTCTATCCGTGTTAATCCGTGTGCCAATAAAAATATTCGTGAAATTCGTGTTATTCGTGTTCAAAACAAAATTCCGTGTTCATCTGTGAAATCTGTGGGAGTCTTATCCTCCGTCTACATCCCGTCTATATTCCGCGGATAATTTTTCCCACAGATTTCACAGATTTACACAGATTCTTATCTTCTCACAATTTTTTATTTTTTGAACACGGATTACACGAATCTCACGAATTTTTCACTCAACCTCAGTTGTAGCGAAGCTAACAACAAAAATCAGTATAATCAGAATCTATCCGTATTCAATATAAAGAATCCGTGTCTATCCGTGTTAATCCGTGTGCCAATAAAAATATATCCATATGATTATATTCCCACACGGATCAACACGGATCTCACGGATTTTCTCCTTACTCATCCAGTTGCAGCGAAGCTCGCAACAATATCCGTGTCAATCCGTGTTAATCCGTGTGGTAAAATATTCGTGAAATTCGTGTTATTCGTGTTCAAAACAAAATTCCGTGTTTATCTGTGTAATCTGTGGGAGAATAACATTCCGTCTAAGTTTTTAAAAAATCAAGCACAAACGCTTAATCATCCTTTTCACGCAACAACAAATCAGTAAACTCCTTAATTTTCAAAACAAAAATCTTCGGGAAGTTTATTTCATTTAAAATCTTAAAATGAGCATCATTACTCACAATACAACTTGCTCCAGCAGTAAAAGCACAATCTACAAATTTATTATCATCCTCATCCGACTGAATTAGGTGCATTTTATAATAAGGCGTTACAAACTCTACATTCTTTTTACTTAGAATAATTGAAACTACATTACTAGCGATCTCTGCTGTTGTCTTCTGCTCTATGATCTCTAAATACTCTTCAACAATTTCATTTGTCACGCACATAATTAACTTTCCTTCCAAAAAATCATCCCAAATCATACGATAAGGACTAATTTTTGGAAGGCTCATTAATAGACAATTTGTATCAAGAACAATCTTTCTCATTTGTAAGAAGTGCGTAAATGTTCATTTCCCCACTTCTCAATTGTATCAGTGGTTATAGCTCCACTATTACACAAAGCATCCAAACCGGCATCAACTTTCTTCGTAAAGTATTGAGAAATGACATTTTCAAGATTATCAAGTTCCTCAGGTGTCTTTATAAAAGACATCATATGAAGAATTCTCATCTGAGCAGGATTAAATACGGTCTGTTCCATAATTCTCTATTTTTAACTTTTAAATATCTTACTTATTTTGCAAAGATAGTGCAAATCGAATGCAGAAAATCAAGCTTGCTTGTATTTTATGTTGAGATGCCGCCTATCTTATGCAAAGATAGTGCAAATCGAGAGGAGAACAAAATGAATTCATTCATTTTTTATCCCAAGATGCCGCCTATCTTATGCAAAGATATACTTATATTTTCATTCTTCAAAATATAGCACAAAAAATATACATTTCAAGATCTAATGGATCATCCATTTTTCAAGTCCTCCCGTTGTTGCGCAGCTAACAACAAAAATCAGTATAATCAGAATCTATCCGTATTCAATATAAAAAATCCGTGTCTATCTGTGTTAATCCGTGTGTGCCAAAATATTCGTGAGATTCGAGTTATCCGTGTTCAAAACAAATATCCGTGTTCATCCGTGTTAATCCGTGTGCTAAAAATTATTCGTGAAATTCGTGTTATTCGTGTTCAAAACAAAATTCCGTGTTCATCTGTGAAATCTGTGGGAGTCTTATCCTCCGTCTACATCCCGTCTATATTCCGCGGATAATTTTTCCCACAGATTTCACAGATTTACACAGATTCTTATCTTCTCACAATTTTTTATTTTTTGAACACGGATTACACGAATCTCACGAATTTTTCACTCAACCTCAGTTGTAGCGAAGCTAACAACAAAAATCAGTATAATCAGAATCTATCCGTATTCAATATAAAAAGTCCGTGTCTATCCGTGTTAATCCGTGTGCCAAAAAAAAATATATCCATATGATTATATTCCCACACGGATCAACACGGATCTCACGGATTTTCTCCTTACTCATCCAGTTGCAGCGAAGCTCGCAACAATATCCGTGTCTATCCGTGTTAATCCGTGTGCCAATAAAAATATTCGTGTGATTCGAGTTATTCGTGTTCAAAACAAATCAGTGTTCATCCGTGTAATCCGTGGGAGACTTATCTCCGTTTAATAACCTTCGCCGGATTCCCCCCAACGACAACCCACGGTTCAACATTCTTATACACCGAGGCGGTGGCACCGACCACTGCCCCCTCTCCTACTTCCACACCCATACCAATGAAAGCACGCGAGCCTATCCATGCCCCACGACGCAACACGATGGGAGCCGTAATAAGTCCACTGTCGGCAGTATTGGCATGATTAGTGTCGTGCCCTGCCGTACAGAGATATGAGTATTGCGACACGATGGCATCATCTTCGAGCACCACCCAGTCCTGATTATAGCAGATAACGTCAGGACCGAGACAGGCACGATGCCCCATCCGGAGCATCCACGGTGCCCAAATCTTCACCGATGCATACACATTAGCATCCCACGCTACCCTTGCTCCGAACATCCGCAGCACAAGGATGCGCCAACGGCGAAACACGGGCGTGATGAAGGGACGGAACAGCAATGCCGCTGCCACATTCCATACCACGCGCTTCAACTTGACACTCCGGGACACCCGTCCAGGAGCGTGACGTTCAATTATTATATTATTATTTCCCATTTTATCTTTTAAAATATCCATTCGCATTTTCCACGGATTAATTTTCTCCCACGGATTATTTTTTCTCCCGCAGATTCCACAGATTTTCACAGATTATTCTCTATCCCTACAGTTGCAGCGAAGCTCGCAACAAAAATCCGTGTCCATCTGTGTAATCTGTGGGAGACTAAAAAAACCGTGCGCCAACATTTTTCAATCTTTCCATCTTCCATACACCTCCATCATCTCCTTAGCCATCACCCGAGCAGAATATTTCGTCTCTATAAGCTTGCGACCATTCCGCCCCATTAGCTCCAGCTCCTCGTCCGTCATTGCCAAAAACTTTCTTAAAGCCTCAACCAACGGCTGCATACCAATCTCTATCCACGCCCCAGAATGGGAAGTGTTAAGGTCGCTCCACGGAGTACCGACGGTAGTAATCACCGGTGTTCCCGAAGCAAGACTCTCGGCAATGGCGAGTCCGAAGTTCTCGGAGTGTGTAGGGAGGACAAAGAAATCTGAAGACTGGAAGAGACGCCATTTCTCTTCGCCATACACCCCACCTATAAGCTGCACTATATCCTGTAGCCCTTTATCTTCAATCTGTCGTTTGAGGGAAGATACATACTCTTCATCCCCCTCACCGGCAACAAGAATCTTATACCCCTTCAACTCTTCACGAAGAATCTCCGCCGCCTCAATCAAGAAGTTAATACCCTTCTTCACGTGCACACGAGAAAGGAACAGAATCTGTCGTGTCTTCTTCCACGACTCCTTCATCTTGATACCGTCAGCATCGATACCGAGTTTCACCACACTAATCTTGTCGTTGTATCCGAGGTGCAGCAAATTGTCATATTCGCTCTCCGCCGTAGCCTGCAAGCAGTCTGCCTTTCGTATTGCTGCCTTCTGATAGAGCAGTAAGGCCGGCAGTTTCCTCGTCCAGTAATGTCGCTTGATAATCCACGGCTCCAGCATACCATGCGGAGTCAGTACTACCCTATATCCACACTTCTGTGCTATCCGCTGCACGGCAGCGCATGCCGGCATCCAACAGCAGTTTACATGTACGATGTCGGGACGTATCTCCTCCATCATAGCAGCCACGAGTTTTGTCCATGTCCTTTTGAACGGGTTATACTCCGGCACATAATGCACCGTGCAGTTCTCCATCGTCAGAGGATTTTCCGACGCATGCGTAATAATATGCACCTCTGCAAGCTCCCCCAATCCCTTGGCGAGCACCTGCATATAAGTAGAAGTACCGCCCGCCGTGCGGTCGATACTCGGTATATAGTGAATGATTTTCATATCGATTGTTAAATAATACAAATTATTAGATAGTATACGCCTAATTTGGTAAGTATCTAATCAGAATTAATTTAATATAAACGACAATAGAGACAATAGAAGACAATGTTGTCTATTGTTGTCTCTATTGTCGTTTATAATTTCATTTGATTTATAAATTTATTTTTGAACATTTACATATGAGTGCGAACACAGCCATCAACATATTCGTAAAAGCAGTTATCCGCGGTCGCAGCATTCCTTTTTCAATAAAAACAAAAGATGAAGACGATGTTACAGCCAAGGGGCGAGCTGCATTTGAGAACATCCGGGTTGCAGCAGAAAAAGGCGAGACTCCAAAATTGACATTGGATGAAATAAATGAAGAAATAAGAGACGTTAGACGATTAAAGAAAGAGCGCAATGGTTTATGCAGTCATTGATACAAACATCTTTGTGTCAGCATTGAAATCTCAGCAGCGCAGATGATGAAAATTCTTGAAAATGATTTCTGATTTTCACAGATTATTTCCTATCCCCCTGTTGCAGCGAAGCCCGCAACAAAAATCCGTGTTAATCCGTGTCTATCCGTGTGCTAAAAAATTATTCAACCTGTATGGTTGGAAATCATAGTAGGTGCGGTGTCTCACCGCACAATAAAGAATGAGATATAGCATTTTCAAGCTAAAATAGTTATACTTTTCTTGCTGCTGTGCGGTGAGACACCGCACCTACTACATTGAGCATCATTTATTGATAATCTGAACTGTGATTTTCCAATCGTACAGCTCGAAATTATTCGTGCGATTCGAGAAATTTGTGTTCAAAAGCAACAAAATATTCGTGTGATTCGTGCGATCCGTGTTCAAAAAAAATCCGTGTCAATCTGTGTCATCTGTAGGAGGAAACACAACAAAAATTAAAGAATTGGCAGAAACAAATGGCCACATCTAAAAGACATCACTATGAGAACCAGTATTAGTCATAATCAATACAAGTTCCTCATCATATTGTTCCCAAATCAATAACCAATCTGACATGATATGACATTCCCATTTCCCTTCATATTGCCCTGACAATTTATGTGGTCTATATTCAGAAGGCAATTTGCCTGTTTCTTCAAGCAAGCATATTACCTTCTTGAACTTTTCCATAGGAAGTCCACGTTTAACACAACGCTTCACGTCTTTTTCAAAGCGTTTGGTTAGTATAAGCTTGTATTTCATATCCCTAATTTCTCAAACATATCCTCAGCACTTTTATATTCAGTCACTCTTCCGTGACGAATATCGTCCATTGCTTCCTCAATGCCTGTTTTTTTCTTCTTTTTTGTAGGGACAATGACAACCCCATTCATGGACTTTAGAACTCGTTTAAGTCCATTCATCACGCTACGGTCTTCAACTTGTATTGTCAGTGTATTCATAATCTCAATATCTTAAACGTTTAAATTTCGTGCTAACGAGAGCATAATAATCAAGTTTACTTGAGTGTTATGTCGAATGTAGCCGAAATTCTTTTCTCCAAAACTGAATTCAACTACAAAAATACATTTTTCCCATCACACTACCAAACTTCTTTACTTTTATTATATCACAAAGTAAAAAATCCGTTTCTATCCGTGTGCCAAAAATATTCGTGTGATTCGTGCGATTCGTGTTCAAAACAATAATCCGTGTCTATCCGTGTGCTAAAAAATTATTCGTGCAATTCGAGAAATTACTTCCCGTTGGTCAGTGGGTCTTCGACGAGTCTCGTGTTCAAAAAAACAAAATCCGTGTCAATCTATGTAATCTGTGGAAGATAAAATTCGCTCTTTATAAGTTTTCAATCAAAAACTTAATAAATTCGTCCTTCACATTAGATATTTCTCCCTTATCATAAATTGTGAGAAGGATTACATCCAAACCATCTTTGCTGACCAGAACATTAAGGGTCAAGATCCTTGCGCCCCCACTTTTTTCTTTCCCCTTATCAGCAATAGCCATTCTTATTTTTCTTACACCACCGCCGAGATCATCACCAACAAGAGGATTCTTATATATTTCCTTTAGCCATGCATCATAATCAGACTTCAAAGAGTGGTATTTTTTTGCCAAACGCTTAAATTGTCTTTTAAACTCTGGACCATATTCAACATGCACCTCCATTCAGCCCTCCTCTTCCAACTCTTTTAGAAAATCTCTGGCATCAGGCAGTTTTCTCCCCTCTAACTTAGCGAGCTTCACTTCCTGCAAAGCCCTTGTCAAACTTTCCTTCACATAAGCCTGTTGTCTTTGTGTCTTAGTCAATACAGGCTTCTTCACGATTGACGTTGAAACGACCCCTCGCAACATATTTATTGCCTTACGAATATTCTGTAATGGCTGTTCCGAATCTATCGTAACTAAAATTTGTTCCATATTCCTCTCCTTTTAAGCATTTTAAAATCCACTTAGCCAATGCAAAAATACTCTTTTATTCTGAATCTAACAAGAAAAGCCGATTTTTCCGCTAATATTTTTCTCCCACAGATTCCACAGATTTCACGGATTCTTCCCTTTCCCCCTGTTGTAGCGAAGCTCGCAACAATATTCGTGTCTATCCGTGTCTATCCGTGTGCAAAAAAATTTGTGCTTAATATAAATCCGTGTCATCTGTGATATCTTTGGGCGAAATAATCTCCGTTTATATTCTCTTTTAAGTATTAAAAAACTCAATTTTTTATGCAACAGCTATTTAGTATCATCAAAAATCATTATATTTGCGCCATAAAGATGGCACATTGTCATTATAATAACATCAAAATACAAGCATTATGGCACAGACAGCAATGACCGTCCGTATGGACGCACAACAGAAATCACAGTTCGATCGTCTTTGTGAACAATTCGGCATGAGTGCAAACACTGCAATCAACATTTTTGTAAAGGCTGTAATACGCAGCCGTAGCATTCCATTTCCCATAAAGGCAAAAGAGGAGGATGAGACAACAACGAAGGCACGCGAAGCATTCGAAAACATGTGTAAGACTGCAAGAAAAAACAACATTGAAATGTCTCTTGATGAGATAAATGCAGAGATAAGAGAAGTCAGACGATTAAGAAAAGAGCGCGATGGTATATGCAGTCATTGATACAAATATTTTTGTGTCTTCGTTCATAACGAAAAATCAAACTGCCTCTACAAGGCGGGTCGTTTATAGCATGTTCGATGGTCGTATTAAACCATTATACAATGATGATATTCTAAGAGAATACTCAGAAGTACTACATCGATCTAAATTTCATCTGACAAACAAGGATATTGAGCAACTAATAGAATTCATCAAGCAAAACGGCATTGATGCCGAACGTTTTCCTTACGATGGCGATATGCCCGACGAGGACGACCGGGTATTCTATGAGGTAGCATTAACCGAGGAAGACTCATTCTTTGTAACGGGCAATCTAAAACATTTTCCACATACCCCTAAGGTTATCACTGCAGCTCAGATGATGGAAATTCTTGATTCTGATTTTTAATAAATCTCCGTTTATATTCCGCGGATAATTTCTCCCACAGATCCCACAGATTTTCACAGATTATTTTCCATCCCTACAGTTGTAGCGAAGCTAACAACAAAATCCGTGTCTATCCCTGTCTATCCGTGTGTCAAAAATATTACTTTCCGTTGGTCAGTGGGTCTTCGATAAATAACTATAATTTAAATTTAGTTCTACGTTCTATATTTTTCTGATTAATTTTATCCAATTCATCTTGTATCATAGGTAGAATCGTCTCACCCAACTCAAAAACATTAGTAGAAAACACCCCACCATAAAGCAGTTTAGGATCAAAGCAATAATTGAATTTTGCATTCTCTATATTAGCTTTCAAACAATACAAATATTTCTTAGGTTTTAGACCTCCACTTACAACCTTTCCACACCAGGTCTTAACATTCTTGCTCAACTGCGAAGAATCATCTGGCATAATAAATCCTTCAAATTTATCTTTTCTTGTTGCGTAGTATAACCATACTTCAAAGCAAGGATTGCTAACTAGCACTTTAATACCATGCTCTCTACAGATTGGTATTTCTTTCGTTACCCAACTACCGAATTCATCAACATCTGTCAACAAAAAATAAATATCAGGTTGTTCCGAATCTGTAGAACTTGTATACAGTATTTGCTTTTGCATGGCAAAATCAAAAATGGCAGGTTTCCCACCTTTCAGAAAATTGTCATCTGCGAGAAATTCCATTTTTAATGTCGGGAATAGCCTTTTATTTGACAGTATTGGATTAAGATAATCTTTTTCGCGCTCTGTTCCCCCAGAAAAGACAACTATATATGTTTGAGGAGTTTCCTCCTTGTCTTTTTTTACATATTTCTCATTTACTTTTGGCAAAACAATATTCTCTTCCTCACCTTGCAGCATAACTGTTGAAGAATCCTCTTGAATTTCTTCCTTAAAAGGATCTCTTTTGGTATAATATCTATTTTTTTCCATTTTACAAATCAATAGAAGGTACGCCGCCAAATCGACCTAATAGATAGCCATTCTCAACATTTATTGTGTTATGAATTTTAAAATCATTAAAACTACTCAATAACGTCATACCATTGTTTTTCTCTGTTTTCCACATTTCATCAACCCTCATTAACTCTTGCTGATTTAGGAAACGAGTTAGATGTGTCGTAAATACCAATTGTCCCTTCGACGTATTGTCTGCAAAATATTTAACCAATCTATAAATCATATTGGGATGCATGCTGTTTTCTATCTCATCAATAAATACAACCTTTTCCTTATTGATGACAGAATAAAAAGCAGGCAATAAAGTCAATAGTCTTACTGTACCATCAGACTGGGTATCTATATCCATATCTATGAACTTACCTTCCGGTCCAATTTGTTTAAAAACAAATTCAAGAACCTTTCGCTTACCATCTTTAGATATTAGATGAAATTCATTCCTTTTATTTTTGGATGCCATCAGTTCACCATCTCCATCTGGAATACTTGGCATATTTTGGAATGTTTTACCTCGTGAAGAATTTAGCCATTGCTCAAGATCTGTTTGCTTAATAGACAATGAATCTGAAATATCCAATAATTTCATCATTCTGTCTGAAAAATCCAACAGTGTATGATTTTGGCTCATCATCTTTATTAAATCACTTACAGAAGAATATATTCCTATCACCTCAAGATAGTCATTAAACCATGTATAGACATCTTCAACAAATGGCGAATGGATTATAGGGAATCTTACATTCAAAGACAAAATAGAAGAGTACGGATTTTTTTTCAAAAAATCCTCTACTATATCTTTTGAAGATATATTTTCCCCCAATAGAACAGAACCGTCACGTTTGAAAATTATCTCATCGTCTTTCTCCCCCAAGCCTGATAAAGCTAATTTTTCATGTAATTTTCTGTCAAGACTTAGGCTATAGACATAATAATTTCCAAAACATGAAAATTCTAATTCTATTTTTATGGGTCTGTTTGATTCTTTAACTAACTTATATCGTAAATTGTCATAAAAATCCTCCGTAATAAATTTATCCCGTAATACGAAATTACGGATAAATTTTATTGCCTTTATAAAATTACTCTTTCCTGCATTGTTTGCTCCATATATTGCCCCCATTTTTAAAACAGGAATTGCTTCACTAGTATAAACATGATTCATCAACCCTTTCCTTTGACGACTTGGAAACATATCGAAAGTAATCTCATCATAAAATGACAAAAAGTTACTTATGGAAACCCTTAATAGCATAATTCTGACATAAAAATTGATAACTCTTATTTTGAGCAAAGGTAAAAAATCAACACAAGACGTGAAATATTCACGCATGTAATTTAACAAACAATTTAATTTTAGACCCTACATTTAACGTTTATATTGTTAAAATCACTCAAGTTTGCCCTTTGCATAATCAATCTCAATTCCATTTATCACAGATAATTCCGTCCCGACTAAATTCCGTTTATATTCCTCGGACAATTTCTCTTCTGCAGAACTTATACGGAATTTGAACAGATTTTTTCACACGGATCTCACAAATCTCACGGATTATTTATCCATCAGTTGCAGCGAAGCTCGCAAAAAAAACCGTGTCTATCCGTGTCTATCCGTGTGCCAAAAATATTACTTTCCGTTGGTCAGTGGGTCTTCGACAAATCTCGTGCGATTCGAAAAATTACTTTCCGTTGGTCAGTGGGTCTTCGACGAGTCTCGTGTTCAAAAATAAAATCCGTGTTCATCCGTGCCATCTGTGGGAGAATAATATCAGTCCCTCCTAAATATATCCCTCGTACATACCTTGTCCTTCACATCATCAAGAGAAGCATCGCAATGATTGACGATAAAGAAATCAATCATAGATATATTTCATACAATTCATTGTATTATCAACGTATCGTCTTGGAGAATCAGAAACCGTTTTTCTTATATTCAAGACATTTCTTCTGTTTAATTCAAAATCATTTCTCGCCCAATTCACGATATAATGTTTCGAGTGGCCGCCTTTCAATACCACATCATAATCATATACCAATTCAGAATTATTCGACAACCTTTCTGCATACTCCTCTACAGAGTTATGCAATACAACACCATACATAACAACACTTTCTTCAAGAAGATATGCATCAATAATCGGCTGACCGAAATAAAAAGGTTTTGCACCGATAGCTACAGTACAAGAACCTTTCGATATAGCACCTTTAATCGGCAAGCCTAAAGATATAGATTTCTCTACAATCTTTCCGACCAATGAAACAAACGAATCAAATATATTTTCAAGGTTGTCATTTGTTCCAAACAAGATAATACTATCAGAAAATATGAAATGGATAAAATTTTGTTCCTTGTTTACGCTTTGAGTTATGTATTCAGACAACTCGAACAATTTGCTTTCTATCTTTGTTTCATTCTGTCTAGCCACCATATCCTTAAACCCCATAATATCAAGGAATGCGACCAAACGTTCACAAGTGCCAGTGTCTATTCTTTGCAGAACTCTATTTCCACCAGTAGAGAATGTACTTTTATCATTCATTTTTCTATCGTATAACTTGTTATTACATAGCAATAAACATATATTGCAGAATTATCACCTCTACCGCCACCGGCTCCACCTTGCATGCCTAAGTCCAAATAATGTCGTTCAACCTCACGAGCAATATCTTCCGTATCTGCAGGCGAATAAATCCACCATTGCTTTTCCCTATCAACACGATGCTGTACGAACAAACGATTTTCTATATCGGAAGTAATACCAATATAGAACTCGCCATAGCTTTCCCTATAGCTTTTACTTATATGTTCGTCAAAATCTCTTATAATATTTTCGTATGTCATATTCTAATAGCATTTATCGGGGACAAAGATAAAAAAAATATCTATTATCAACAAATATTAAATCAAGTTAGTCGTGATATTGTATATTCAAACGAGTAAGCTGTTGCTTAACACATTTAAGAAAAGCAAGAGAACATTACAAAATTTTATTGCTATAGAACATCATTAATCATTATTTTTATCCTCTAATCATTTTTTCATATGCTTCATTCCCTTTTTCACGAACAACCTCACTTCTTACGTATTTTAATTGTTTCTCGGCCCATCCTCTAACTGTTGGATTTTTATGTATAAGCAATGGTTTAATACAAGGAATTTGCTGAGCTATAAAATCAGAAAAGCCATCTAAGCCACACCAACTGAAAGTGCCCATATTGGAACTAAACTCATCAAGCATTCTCTGTTGGTCTCCGAAATGATCACAAAGCCACAGAAAGAATTCACTAAAGCTATTCTTGCGACCTTCAGCAGAAAACTCATAAACAGGGCATAACTGAGCTAATCGAGAAGGTAAATATTGGGGACATTTGAAGCAAGCATCCTTTAACTTGTCGTTATCACATTGAAACAAAGGTCCTTTTCCCGCACCCATACCAGACCCCAAATTGAGGTACAACGTGATGTGATATGCCAGCAACAAATCAGATGTCCCCAAATGCATCAACAAGTCATCCAATATAACATCCTGATATTTAGGGAGCAAAGTGAAATATATATTATCAAATGGATTATCCACATAATCTAAATATGATAGCACCTGCATAATGCGCTGATGAAAACGAAATGCCAAATCTTTGTCTTCTGTAAATTCAAGTAAATCACTCACATGACTAACAACTTGTTGGTTTAGAAAACGAGGACTTTCCTTAAAATCAAAGGTAAGCAAAATCTCCTTATACTCCTCAAGATGATCGAATTTCTTAATGTCTTCTTTATTAAGAAATAAAGTATGGTCTAGCAAGAATGGATAGCCTACAGCCTTTTCATTAACACCACCTTCTTTTAATTCTTCAAATATAGCAAAGATATCATCTATTGATTGATAATTATACCGTCTTAGATATTGCAAAATACTATCATCATTATATTTACCATTATGATAAACTTGTATCAAATGCGATAAATATGAACGTTCCGTTTTATCAAGTACACCAAAGATACTCGCCGAAAGCTTACAATACCCTGCAGACTCAATATTTCCAATGAATTCTCTTACAATTTCATTTTCTCCAATGAAAGATATATAATTCGGTATAAAATTCTCAGCATAATCCTTTGTAAATGAAAAAACTGCTTTTAAAATAGCCGTGAAAAGCTCAGCCATAGTCGAACTATCTTTTGACAATACTGCCAAATCCTTGATAAACCAATTATTATAAAGTTGCTTGTCAGCAAGCAATTTTACGAAATCTTCCGTCTCATAAATTTTGTCATTTATGAATTCCTGTGCCAAAGGCATCATTCGTTCTTCCATTTTCTTGCAAAACTCCAAATAATCTTCACCTACATTACACTGATTATCCTTGACAAAAGCAGTGAGTTTATCATAGAAATTCTTTGGGGCAAATTTATCCAATATAGTTTGATATTCTAGACGTTGTTCTTCCGTTCCATCAAACCAATGACCTAGATACTGAGCCAAGGCATTTCTTGCCTCTATCCAATCATAATGACATTTTTCGCCAATAACCTCCAAGATATTAAACAAAACATTCTTAGCACCTACTCTTGCAAGTTCCCCTATATGATGTTCAAAAAGATTCTTAATTTTAGGAAGAAAATCTTTCTTTTCTTCCAAAATGCCCTTTAATATTACAGAGCAGTCTCTCCAATAGAAATCTATATCCTGCCCATTCGGAATATAATCCTCATCGTTTTCGTATATACCACAAGTATTACTTCTATGAAAAGGACCTGTATTGAATGCGTTGTCTATTGCTTGCAGTATGAGAGGCAAATATCTTTCATCAGTTCGTAATGCTTGTAACAAAGATATTCTTCGCTTGAAATTTGCTTTTGTACCAGACAAGTATAAATGGAACAATTGGACAAACTGTCCTGTCGCATTATTTGCAACATCTTCATTTTCAGCTATTGCCAATCTAGCTAAGCATTTAGCTGCATCTTCAAAAGCCACCTCATAACGGCAGATATTTTCTAATGCCCAAACAAGATTTCGCCGAGCATCGCTGTCCAATTCCTCTCGCAACCAGTTTATGTCCTTTGATTGCAATAAACTATTCAAGTTCTTGGCTACCAATACTGGACTCACAACACCCATCGAGAGAAATAGCTGTGAGCCAGCTTTTGAGAAGGCAATTCTCTCATCATGAAAAGAACCATTTTGCGGATCATTTAAAGCATCAAAGATTTGAGGAGCAAATTTTGAATTAGTCATTTGCTTGATACGATTGCTCAAAGCTCTAAACAAGCGTCTTTTTAGTTCGTTGTCCTGCTTATTTATATCCTCAATGACTTCAGCTAAATTTCCATGCTTTTCGAGCCAAGACTCCGTCAGCCACTCTGCCAACGGTCGAGGGCGAACTCTGATACAGGAACCTTCATGCTCCAACAATTGACGATTTTCATAATCTCTTACCACATCTTTGAATTCCGTGTCTACAACATTCTGTTGCTGTTTAATATGGTGAATCATATATGAATGGGTAACATATTCATACTCGTCCCCAACTCCATTATCCTTACCCAATGGATCAAAAAGAGAAATAGTCCTAAGAGCATCCATCGTTTGTTCGTCAAGAGTTTTATCACCCTTTAGGATGGTACTCAATACTAAATTTTGATTTTCAATTTCAAGACTTCCTTTAGTCCGATAAGCCTTGATGAGAAGAATCGCCATATAAGGAATGCTGCCACTTCTATCTTTGATAACTTGTGCTATTTGTTGTTCATGTTTAGGTATATTGGCAGCCTCAATCATCTTATCCACAATTTCTTCTGTACTCGAATAATCTAGTTCATAAAGTTTCCCTCCCGTAGCTTTTTCTTCAGGAGTAAGCACATTGTAAATGGTTATTAACCTAGCTTGTGAACCAAACTCATTCATGATTTTTTCTGCCTCATACATGAGTGAAGAGTTACAATTATCAATAATGACAACACTTGGATGTACATTTTTCAATAGACTTACCAAGCCTCTCAGACAATCTGCGGCATTCGAATAAAACACACCTTTTTTCTGTTTGAATGTCTCAATAATCATTCGAGTCTTACCCATCCCCGAAAGAGCCATCAACCTACAAT
>ERZ808270.9-NODE-9-length-122812-cov-7.202905_pt1 | contig 122812 bp, 107 predicted proteins | sample MGYA00521082_ERZ808270 | MGnify/ENA primary metagenome ERZ808270 (study PRJEB31516, sample SAMN03275594) | gut metagenome | biome: mammalia-associated habitat; material: feces | host: Papio cynocephalus | place: Kenya | collected 2012-07-27 ... | reverse complement strand
GATGGCGTGTTGTTTCTTCTAAGGATTTTGTTTCACATCATTTGAAATAGAACACATCTTAGAGAGAACGCCCTTAAAGCATTTGAAATCGGTGTTAAGGAAGGCGGCGCAAATGCAATCATGACCGCGTTCAATAATGTTGGAAGTACACCTTGCTCCTATTCCTATGCGCTTCTACAACGCGTGCTACGCAATGAATGGGGTTTTAAGGGAGCGGTCATTACCGATTATGGAGTTGGTAACCCTGCTTATCTCATCCGTTCTGGCAATGATTTAAAATTGAATCCAAACAATGGCACAACAGGCTTAAGCGCCTCGAACAAAGTCGACGTATATTGTGGGGTTCAAGCGATTCATAATATTCTTTATTCCTATTGCAATACCTATTACGCAACAAAGAATTATGATCCTAGCACGACCATCGTCTTCACCGAACGCGTTCAACCGTTTAGATGGTGGATCCCTGCTTTAATTGCTGTCAATGTTTTAGCGGTAGGCGGACTCGTTTTCTGGAGCGCTATGATTACTCGCTCTATCTTGAAAGGCGACGACAAGGAAGCGAAAAAAGCGAAGTAGTCCAAAAGAAATGATTTTGAATCAATACGATTGACAAATCATTTGGTTAATTGGTGGCGCTTTTTGGCGCCGCCAATTTGCATTTAGTAATATTATTATAAGCAAAGATAAAACGATGGGTGGAATTATGTGGAGGTTTGCGATTGTTGAAGACAATAACACCGATGCTCTTAAGTTAAAGGAGTGTATCAATCGCTTTTTTCAACATGAGAATTCACCTGTTTTAATTGATTTTTTTGATTCAAGTACGCAGTTTTTGCAGAGATATTCACAAAATTACAATGCAATTTTCATGGACATCGAAATGCCATCGATGAACGGGCTAGATGTATCTAGGAAGATTCGCGAAGTCGATAAAAACGTGATTATCGTTTTTGTGACCAGCATAGTTCAATATGCAGTAGACGGGTACGCCGTCAGCGTATTCGATTGTCTTATTAAACCTTTTACTTACGAAACGTTTGAAATCAAAATGCAGCGCATTGCCGAACGGCTTAGCAAATACAATGCCGACGATCATTTACTTTTGAAAACAGCTCGCGGAGCTATTCAAATTCCAATTTCTTCCATATATTATGTGGAAGTGTTGAACCACAATTTGATTTATCATTTAGAGAAAGAAAACATTCAAGTTTACGGCAAACTTTCAGCGGTTGAGACGACTCTTTTAAACAAGGGGTTCTTCAAATCGAACCGCTGCTACTTGGTAAATTTGCGGCATGTAAAAGGCTTTAGCAGCGATTTGCTACTTGAAATAGGCGATAAAGGGGAGAAGCTTTTGATTAGCCGACGGAGGAAAGCGGATTTACTGAAGGCATTGACGAGTTATCTAGGAGGGATGTAGAGAACGTGTACACAGACAACAACCTTTTTCTCTATCGTCCACTTTTTGTTTTGCAAATCCTTGTTGCTGAGCTTTTGTTTTGCGGAAAATTAAAACGTCGAAAGCTGTTTTGGCTATATTTTCCAATTTCTTTCGTTCTAGTCTTAGCTCTTTCTTTCTCTGTGCCATATGAATACCAAAATAGCGCATATGGTTCTTTCCTTTTCTTTCTATTGTTCCTATTTTGCGTCGGCTTCCTTTTTATCAATTTCGCTGCAAGTTCTAAAACCATGTTCTTTGTTGCTAGCGCAGGCTATACCGTTCAACATATTGCCTCTGAACTTTATGAGCTTTTATATGCGGTTATGGGTCTAAATAACGTTTCTTCCTCTAATATTTATGGCGAAATCATCGCAAATTCCGGAACTTCTAGTTCTTTGGTTTTGTCTTTTTTCGGAAACAATTGGTTTCTAGCGGTTTTATACGGGACGATTTATTTCTTGGTTTATTTGTTCATGTATTATTTGTTGGCAAGAAAGGTAACCGGGGAAGATACGGAACGTTTATCTTCTTTTTCTTTGCTCACGATTTTCTTTTTTTCGATTTTGGTGAATGTTGTTTTCGGGGCAATTGTGATTTGGTCAGTCAATAATAGCGCCTCTAAAACGGTTTTGACGATGCTTCACGTTTACAATATCGCTTGCTGTTCGTTACTTCTTTTCCTTATGTTTGAGCTCAAAAGGAGAAGAGTTGCGGAAACAGAACTTGCGATTGAAAACGAGCTTCATATTCGAGAAAGAGAAAAGTACGAACAAGCAAAGAAAAATCGAGAAATTATCAACTTAAAATGTCATGACTTGAAGCATCAGATTCATTCTATCGGAAAGACTAGAGCAATCGGGAAAGACGTTTTAAATGAAATCGAAGAATCCATTAATATTTACGACACGATTTATGATACGGGTTGCGAAGCGCTTGATATTATCCTGGGCGAAAAGGACTTGATATGCAGGAAAGAAAACATCACGTTTACACCAATCGTAGACGGATCGCTTTTTAATTCTTTCAAAGAATCGGAGGTTTATTCGCTTTTTGGCAATATATTAGATAATGCGATTGAAGCATCTAGAAAAGTGAATATGGGTGCTAGAGTGATCGGCTTATCCATTAAGAAAGTGAATGGATTCACGATTGTTCACGAATATAACCGCTATAAAGGGAAATTACAAAAAACAAATGGTTCCTTTTTGAGCACGAAAGGTGATGATTCTTTCCATGGCTATGGATTAAAAAGCATCACAGCCATCGTTGAAAAGTATGGAGGTCAACTTTCTATTAAAACTAAGGACCAAATTTTCACGATGGATATTATGTTTGAAAGCAAACACTGATTATTGATTAATGTGATAAACGGCTTTTTTGCCCTCTTTTTCCATGAGATGTTTCCAAAGAACCTGCATCATCATGTGATTGAAAATAAGATGGATGTCTTCGGTGATTTGCATGTCATCAATTTCGACATCGATATGATAATTTGCGATATTTTTTAGTTTGCCGCCTTCGTAACCAGTCACCCCCACAATGTCACAACCAAGCTTTTTGGCATATTGGGCGGCTTTTATGATGTTGTGACTATTCCCGCTTCCAGAGATAGCGATGACCAAATCGCTCTTTTTTAGTTTCTTTTCTAAAGGATACAAGAACACATTTTCATAGCCTAAATCGTTCGCGACGGCCATCATTTCGGTTGTGTTATCGCTTAGGCAAACGAAATTGAAGCGTTTCTCTAATTCAGAAGACACGCCTTTATTAAAATCACAAACCATATGTGAAGCGGTGGATGCGCTTCCTCCATTGCCCATCGTGTAAATTGTGTCCCCGTTTTCATAGTGACGAAGAACGCATTCGAATACACGCTCCCATTCGTCCATGTCTAAGTTTTTTAAGGCAGCGATTTCTCTAGATAAGTAATCACCCATTTCTTTTCTTATTTCGCTCATTTTGTTCTCGATTTCTAGGAATTAATCTACTTGAAGTTGCTTCATTAGGCAATGAAAGAATTGCTTATTGATTCGCTAGGCAGGCCTCTATTCCTACTTTTAGGCGCGTTAAGCCATCAGATAGAATTTTACTAGGATAAGCGAGGTTCATTCTTAAAAAGCCATTCCCCGTTTTCCCGTATACCTTTCCGCTCGAAAGGATTAAACCAGTCTTTTCGCGTAGAAACGAGACTAGTTTCTCGGAATTTGGTTCTACTTTTCTAGCGTCAATCCAAAGCAAATACGTTGCATCCGCTTTAGTGAAGGATAAGGAGGGGATATTATTTTCAATAAAGTTTTCCGCTTTATCGCGATTCGAAAATAAATACGCGCGTAATTCGTCAAGCCACGCCTCTCCTTCATTTAAAGCAGTCACTGCGGCTAAATAAGAAAATACATTTCCTTCTGCGACTTCGTCCGTATTAATTTGGCGGTTCACTAGTGAACGAATTTTTTCGTTTGGAATGATAATTGCAGAAGTTTGAATTCCAGCTAAATTAAAGGCTTTTGTTACGGAAATCGCTGCAAAACCAACCTCTTTATTCGTTTCGTTCACGGATAAAAACGGCACATAAGAAGTGCCGATCCTTGTAATTTCCCCATGAATTTCATCGCTTAAAGCGATAACGTGATGCTTCTTTGCTAGTTCGCCGATTCTTGCCAGTTCTTCTTTCGACCAAATTTTTCCGACAGGGTTTTCGGGATTGCACAAAATAAACAAGGTTGTTTTTTCTTGTTCAAATGCTTTTTCTAAGTTAACAAAATCCAAAGAATACTCGCCATCTTTTTCTAGCAAAGGCACTTCTAATGGGATACGCCCATTATTAATAATGGAGTTGTAGAAGATGTTATAAACGGGAGGCGTGACAACAACATTATCACCTACGCTAGTTAATTTTCTAACGCTGCTAGAGATGGTTGGAACTACGCCTAAGGAAAATAGTAGCCAATCTTTTTCAATTTCAAAATCATGTCTTCTTCTATAAAAAGAGCGATATGCCTCATACCAATCTTCCGTAGGTTCTGTATATCCATAGACCCCTTCTTTTGCGCGCTCCACGATTGCGTTTTTAATCGCGGGGCATGTTTCAAAATCCATATCGGCAACTGTTAAAGGTAGCTCACCCTCTTTAACGTCCCATTTTAAGGAGCCAGTATGATGACGGTCGATGATTTTATCGAAATCAAACGGCATGGTATTCTCCTTTTTCGTTTTGGATTTCAATTCGCGTCGCGCTTGGATCAATGGATAAATCATCACGAATTATTGTTTTGATGTTTTTTGCTTTGATGCTTCCCGATAATGGATTTTTCACCGAATCGATTTCGCTAATTACGTTCGCCTTTATTTCGGAGCAATATTCAAAAGTTAAATCGCTATTTTCGATAACGCAGTCGATAAGTTTAATCCCTTTCATATAGCAAAAACCTTGATGTGAGCGGATTTTGCAGCGAATTAAAGTTACGTTCTCGCTGTTCCATCCAAAATATTCCCCATCGATTTCACTATCTTCGATGGTCACGTTTTTGCAGTTCCAGAACGCGTCTTTGGTGTGCAAAACGCTATGCCTTACGACGATATTTTCTCCTCCATCGAAGGCGTAATCTCCGTCTAATTCAAGATGATCAACCAAGACGTTTTTCGATTGCATTAATAGGTAGGAGCCTTTCGCATAAGAATTTTTAAGCGTGACATCGTAGCACCACCAAAGCGTTTCATCCGCTTTTTCAAATCTGACGTCTTCGATCACGATACCATTTGCGTGGCGGAATTCTTTTGGAGCGTAAATGACTAGATGCTTAAACGTAGAATCCTTGGTGTACCAAATTCCTGCTCTAGCCATTTCTAAGAATGTGCAATTCCTAACTTCAAAGTGTTCTCCGTACCATAACGGGTATTTCCAACCAAAAGTGCAATCCCTTAAAGAAAGATTTTTAGATTCTTTTAAAGGTGACTCGCCATTATCGAATACACAATTTCTAATGTCGGCGTTTGCTTTTTTGAAGAGGGCGCGCTCCCCTTCGAAGTGCTTTTGTTCTATTAATTCTTTTTCCATAATTTAATCATTTACTATAATAGCAAAATCTTTACGTATGGCGAAAATTATGCTCTTTTTCTCTATCTATGGCGGAGCAATACTTTTCTTGCAATAGTTATATCGTTATAGTGAGGTTTTGCTTATGCGTTTTATTCGAGCTAGTTGGAGACTACTTTTTTCTCTATGCGCTTTCTTTCTTTTGTTCCTATTTGTCGTTACGTTATTCTCTTTGCGTATTCTCTATAAATATGACTCTACTTCCTTTATTGAAAATCAAAGCGTCGTTATTGATACGATTGGGGTAATTGGCTTCAAAACGCCGTTATTTCAAGGGGATAACATGATTTTCAAGGCCAAAACCATTGGTAGTATCATTGGGATGGATCCAAATAATTTATCCTTTAGTGGCTTCGATTTTAGTAAAAGTGTAACAGGAACGTCTTTTTCGCAGTTCACGTTCTCTTATGATTCCTATATGGTGGGAGGCTCTATCTTAGCAATGCTTGGGCTACTTATTATTATCGTTAGTTATTCTAAGAAGAGTCTTACTCTTTTCGGCACGATTATGCTTCTAATTGGTTCAGGGACAGTGTTCCTTCAAGACGCTACATATATGCCATTCGTGTTCTCGATTCAAAGTTTGAACAAAAGCCAAGGAATGATTACCAATTTCTCTCTTAGAGAATTAACGATTGGGATAACACTTGCCTCGATTAATCTTCTTTGCTTATTGAATTTAATATTCGTGCTTAGCAAAAGAAAAAGAGTCATCGTTAGAAAAGCGAGATAGAGTCGCTACTCCGTCTCTTCCTTTTGTAGCAAAATTGGCTTAGACTACTAAGGCTACACGAGGTTTTTACTATGGACGAACAATTAAATGATCAAGAGCAAGCTAGACGCGACAAGCTTCCTAAATATGAGGAACTCGGCGTTGATCCTTTCGGGGCCCGTTACGAATGGAAGGACCAAATTAGAGACATTCGTAAAAAATATGGTTCTTTAAGCGCAGAAGAATTAGAGCAAAAACAAGTCACCGTTAATGTTGCTGGACGCCTTATGGCGATTCGTCGCATGGGCAAAGCAAGCTTCGTGAATCTCAAAGACGAATACGGAAATATTCAAGCTTGGATTGGCATGAACGTAATTGGTGAGCACGATTACGCCGTTTTCAAGCTTGCCGATTTAGGCGATATCGTTGGTTTAGAAGGAACACTTATGCTCACGCGCACTGGCGAACTTACCATTCGTGTCAGTAAATATACCCACATCACAAAATGCTTAAAGCCTCTTCCAGAAAAATTCCATGGACTCACTGATTTGGAAGACCGTTGCCGGCATCGTTATGTCGATTTGATTATCAACGATGATTCTAAACGCGTCGCCTTACTTCGCCCTTCGATTGTGAAGGGGATTCGTCACTACTGCGATGAACGCGGATTTGTGGAAGTGGAAACCCCGGTTCTCTCTCCGATTGCCGGTGGGGCGAGCGCGCGTCCATTCATCACCCACCACAATGCCTTAGATAAGGATTTTTATCTTCGCATCGCGACTGAGCTCAATTTGAAGAAATGCATGGTTGGTGGAATTGACCGCGTTTATGAAATCGGCCGTATCTTCCGCAATGAAGGCATTGATAACCGTCATAACCCGGAATTCACCACGATTGAACTTTACCAAGCGTTTGGTGATTTGCGTTCCACGATGGAATGGGCAGAAGGCTTATTCCATTACATTGCCACTACAGTTGTCGGAAAGAGCGTTTTTCATTGGCATAATAGTGATATCGATGTGAGTAAACCCTTTGCCAATATTTCGATGGCCGAAGCCATTAAAGAAAAAACCGGTATTGACTTTACAGAAGACATTCCGTTTGAAAAAGCGGTTGAGTTAGCCAAAGAGCACAAAGTTCCGCTAGAGAAAAGTTGGAATAGCACTGGCTATATCATGCAAGCCTTCTTTGATGAATTCGTTGAGCCAACTTTAATTCAGCCAACCTTTATTCACACTTACCCAATTGAAGTTTCGCCTTTGACCAAAAAGACGGAAGACCCACGTTTCGTTGACCGTTTTGAACTATTCATTGGTGGAACCGAATTCGCAAACGCCTATAGCGAACTCAATAACCCATTTGATCAAAAAGAGAGGTTCTTGGCCCAAATGGCAGCGCGTGATAGAGGCGATGATGAAGCGAACGAAATCGATTATTCCTTCCTTGATGCCTTAAATTACGGCATGCCGCCAGCAGGGGGCATTGGCTTAGGCGTTGACCGCTTCTGCATGCTTATGTCGGAAGAAGACACGATTCGCGAAGTGCTTCTCTTCCCGACGATGAAAGACGAAAAATAAGACGATTCATATTAGCCATGGCGAAAAAGGAACCATGGCTTTTTTGTATTAATCGTTTTCCTTCGATTCGTTATCTTTCTTTAATTCATCGAATTTCTCGCGCATTGTCGGATTATTCTTCGTGAGTTTTTTGATGGATAAATCTTGCGCCTTGTCGTTAGCGATTCTGAGATTCTTTTCTGATCCAATCAGGTTGTCTTTCACCTTTTGGAGGTGCGCGATTGTTTTATCGATTTCCTCAATCGCAACAGCGAATTTATCACTAGCGAGTTTGAAATTCCTTGCAAATCCTTGTTGGAAATCCGCGAGGCTATTTTCAAAATTTGTGATATCGAGATTTTGGTTTTCAATCTCGACGAGCTTTTTCTTATATTCCAATGAATTTTTGGCAGCGTTAGCAAGAAGGGTGATGATAGGAAGAAAGCATTGTGGGCGGACAACATACATTTTCTTATAACGGTAAGATACATCAACGATGCCCGCGTTATAGAGTTCACTATCAGGTTCAAGCATTGAAACTAGAACCGCGTATTCGCAGTGCTTCTCGTTTCTATCCTTATCGAGTTCTTTAAAGAAATCCTCGTTTTTATGTTTTGTAGCAGTGGTCTCGTTTTCGTTTTTCATCTCGAACATGATGGAAATGTATTCTTGCTCGTCAATCGAGTCTCTAAAAATGAAATCCCCTTTTGATCCGGTTTCTTTGCTGACTTCATTATCTTTTTCAAAATAAGCATTTGGGAAAGCGCTTGTCCTTAGCTTATTGAATTCAATCATGCAGTGCTGCTCTAGCGTTTCGCCGACAAGTTTTGTGGACATTTTCGCTTTGAGGTCTTTATAAAATTCGATTTCGGAGTCTTTTTGCTTTAATTGAATATCGTATTTTTGCTGGATGCCCGCTAATTTGAGCATGTTTTCTTGCTCCTTGGCGGAAAGACTATTTTGGAGCGCTTGGATTTTCATGTCCTTTTCATTCAACGCGCTTTTAAGCTCGTATTCTGATCTATCTTTTTCTAGGGCAAGTTTATGGTTAAGTTCTACGATTTGTCCTTTTAAATCGGCAATATCTTTTGCCTTTTCGTTTATGTACTTTTCTTTTTCTAGTTCGATTTTCGAATCAATATTTTCCTCTATGTTCTTCTTCTCAAGCGTTAAAGATTCAATTGTTTTGTCTTTGTTCGCGAGAGCATTATTTAAAGCGATTTTGTTTTCGCTTTCTTTGTTCGCCAAGGTGTTGCGTAGACTCGTTAATTCGTCCTTGAGGGAAGTAATCTCTTCGTTATATTTTTCAGATAAATCTTTTTCTTTTAGTTTAGAAATTGCTTCTTGTTGTTTCGCTATTGCAGCAAGTCTTTCATCAAGTTCTTTATTGAATTCTTTGTTTTTGACTTGGCTTAAAAGTTCAGCGTAATCGCCATCATTTACTTCAATAACCGTTCCGCATTTTGGGCATTTGATTTCTTGCATATAAGTTTCTCCTTTTTCTATACATTATCGTTTGTTTTGGTTCTTTCGTTCTCTTTCGTAAAGTGCGTTCCACAAAAATAGAGGAGCGCACCAAGCGAATAGAAAGCCGCAATTAATTTAAAAAGCACATCCATATAATTTGTTGCAAAATACGATAGGACATTCGCTGCGACGAATAAACCAATCGCTCCAAAATAATAATAAGTTCTTAGGATAGGATTTGTTTTTTCTTTTAACGCGAAATAAGTAAAAACAGCTAAACCTAAAGAAATGATGGCGAAAAGTAAGCGGAAGAAGTAGCGGAGAAATCCATTGCCGGCATTTTCAAAAAGCGTCCAATCTCCGCTAAATAAGTTCCTTGCTTCAATGATAATGAAAACAAGCGAGATTAAAAGCAAAATCCCCGCAAAAATATAACTAATTATTTTTCCCGCCTTTTTCATAACGTGTTCCTCGAATAAATGGTCTCACATAAATCGCTTGTGAGGAAATCACTGACAATTATGCCTAGATTTTTGCGATTTTTGATTTCTTCTTTTAGCCAAGGATTAACGATTTTTGCCGTAGTTCCTGCGTAAGTTGGTGGAAAACTATTAACGTAGTAGCACGAAGAGAAATTTAGTGTCAATTTGCTAGGATTTTCTTCGCTATAGTTGAAACATGCACGGATTTCTTCTTTCTTTGTTTCGATATCATTCACTTTGTAATGGTCTTGAACGTGAAGATTACTTTCTTCAATATCAAACGTGTTTGAACTCGTTGCTTCTTTTGGGTCGAGCCAACCTTTAAAAGCGGGTAGTCCAATCGAAGGATTTTCATAACGGGAAACGAGAAATATTTTGCCTCTAGCCTCTTTTAGGGTGGTTGGAATTACACCCGTTGTATTCCAGATTGAAGTATAGGGTAATAAAGCCGCTTTCAGTGATTCATCGAAGGAAACGTTTGTGTTTTGAGGAGCGCTTTCCATTTTGATTGATACGATAAGCGCTTCGCTCGTATGCCCTTTTAAGAAATTTTGGAAGTCTTTTAAAGTAGATGAGAAGTCCAAATCTTGATCAACAAAGCCGTGCACAACTTTCAAAACGTTATTCCTTTGTTGAAGGCGAATATCGAAAAATCTTGCCCCAGCACAAAGCTGTTCCGTTATGGATAAGTCCTGACATTTTCCAGAAAGGTCAGCGAAAGAATGAAACGCACCAGCGTCGTGAGATCCAGGGATGGATAAAGCGGTTAGAGGAGTATCACCATCGACCTTTTTCATCCAATTTTCTCCGCGATATGTCGCTTTGTTTGCTCGTAAAGGCAACATCGCTAGTAAAGCCATTACGCATAAGCAAACACTCATAGAGGCAGCGATAATCATGTGTTTCTTATTTGTCATATACGGCTCAATTTACCACAAAAATGAAATTGTTGAAAAATTTTTGGTAAAAAAGAGGAAAACTTGCCTATTTATAAATGAGGAGAAATTTTTGTTCTTCTCCATGGCTCGTCATTAGGAAAAGCTTTCTAGCCCTGGTTTATGGTTAGAAAGAACAGTGACCCCTAATTCTATTTGCGTCCCACTTACCGTCATAATATAATTATGACCGCCTTAAGGAAGGATTAAGGCACACACTCTTATGGCCACACGCGTTTTGCGAGGTGGCTCGGAGTCCGAAACTAGGAGGTGCAAATATGAAGAAGTACGAGATCATGTACATCTTACGCGCTGACCTTGAAGAGTCTGCACGCAAAGATGAGATCAGTAAGCTCCAAGGTATCCTTGAAGGCTTAAAAGCCAAGGTTACCGATACGAAAGAATGGGGCTTAAGAGATTTTGCTTACCCAATCAAAAAGCAAACGAAGGGTTACTACGTCATCATCAAAGTGACGAGCGAACCAGCCGCGCTTAATGAATTTGAACGTCTTGCAAAACTCGACAGCAATGTCATTCGTCATTTGGTCACTGTTGATCAAGAATAAACCGCGATTAACGGAGGTCAATATTTATGCTTAATCGAATCATTATGATTGGTCGTCTCACAAGAGACCCAGAACTCAGAAAAACACCATCGGGATTGTCAGTCGCTTCCTTCACGATTGCTTGCGATGATAGCCGCAAAGGCCCAAACGGAGAAAAACAAACAGTTTTCATGAACTGCTCTCTATTTGGTCAAACTGCTGAATTTGCTGGCAAATATGCCCGCAAAGGGAATCTTGTTGCGATTCAAGGACGTCTTACGCAAAGAAAGTATGTTCGTCGTACTGATAACGTCCAAGTCACCGCGACCGATATCGTTGCCGATGACTTCCAATTACTCGAGCCAAAAGGTTCGAACGCCGCTACTAACGATACAGGTTATACTGCTGATGCCGCTTCACCAAGTGCTGCGGCCCCTCAAACGCAAAATAGCGATGGCTTAGATTCCATTGATGTCGTAGATGATGACTTGCCGTTCTAAAGAAATGAAAGGATATTGGAGCAATGGCTTATAAAAAAATGAGACCAAGAAAAAAGGTCTGCTACTTCAAAAAGAATCACATTAAGTTCATTGATTACAAGGATGTTGAACTTCTCCAAAGGTTTGTGAACCCAGATGGAAAGATCGCTCCTCGTAGTGCGACTGGAACTTCTGCGAAGTACCAAAGAGAACTTGCCCGCGCTATCAAGAATGCCCGTTTCATGGGTCTTCTTCCAGAAGCTGGACAAAAATAACATTGGTTTATTGAAAATGGGGCTTGCTTAGCGAGCCTCTTTTTTGTTCTTTTATAGTCTTCAAAAGACTATAATATCTTCACTATGAGCAAAACACTGAAGCATTTACGTATTACCACCCTTGTTGTTGCGATTGTAGAAGCCTTCATCATCGCAGGTTTATCTTTGTTTTGGTGGTTCGATTGGCTCTCGTTCCGTAGTTATGTCACACCTGGCTATTTGGTTCTTGCTCTTTCCGTTTTAATCGTCGCCGATTTGCTCCTTTATTGGTTCTCTTTGATGAAAATCAATCGCATGAGACAAAAAAATGATATTGAAGCGGCCTCATTAATCGGAACTGACATCCAAGAAGCCTATGACTTTGGCCAAATTGGCTTAGTTGTTACGGATGAAGATGGCGTTGTCATGTGGAGCAATAGCCTTTTCAAAGAAAGAAATATCGAACTTATCGATATGGACGTCTATAGTTGGCTCCCCGTTTTAAAAGATCTAGTCAACGCGCCTGCAAACAAAGTTCTTCATAATGTTGAAATTAAAGGCTGCAATTTTGATGTCAAATATTTAAGCGAACCACGTTTATTTATCTTCAAAGACACTACAAAATACGATAACGTCGTCGCCTATTCTAAAGAGCAAGCGCTTGTTTTAGGCATCGTTATGATTGATAACTTAAATGACGTTGCTTCCGACACTGACGAATCGGCAGATATGGTGAGTAAAATCAGAAACATCATCATTGATTATTTCCGTGGGTATGGCGTGCTTCTACGACGTGTAAGGAACGATACTTATTTTGCGGTTTGCAACTACACTTCACTTCATAAGCTTGAGCAAGACGAATTCAGCGTTCTAGAAAAAGTACGTTCAGCTGGGAAAGGGGAAGAAAATCCCTTAACTCTTTCCATTGGCTTTGCCCACGACTTCCCAGACGTTGGGAAACTAAACGAAATGTCCACCAGCGCGGTGGATGTCGCTCTTTCTCGTGGTGGCGATCAAGCGGTTGTGAGCCAATATGGCGCTGAACTTAAATTCTTTGGCGGAAAAAGCGCTGCTTTTGAATCCTCGAGCAAAGTTAAAGTTCGTTCCATTGCCGACTCCTTGATTTCTTTAATCAAGAGCTCTAGTAGTGTCTATATCATGGGCCATACCGATATGGATATGGATGCTTTAGGTGCTTGTTTAGGCGTTATGGCGATTTGCGATTGGTGCAAAAAACGGTCAAGAATCATCTACAATCCAAAGCAAGCCGAGAAGAAAACAAGAATTGCGTTCCAAGAAGCGTTCCATAAAGAACGGCTCGATAAGATGACGATTAGCCCGGACGACGCTGTTTCAGAAATTAATAACAGCTCTCTAGTGGTTGTTGTCGATGTCTCTGTTCCGAAAATGACAATGTGTCCAAAGGTTTTAGACAAAGCCCAAAAAATTATCGTTATCGATCACCATAGAAGAAGTAACGAATTCATCGAAAAACCCGTTCTTGCTTATATCGAACCTAGTGCGAGTAGTGCAAGTGAGCTCTTAGCGATGATGATTCGTTACGCGACAGCGAACCCACGCATCGAAATGTCTTCTGATTTTGCGACCCTTATGCTTTCTGGCATTTTCCTAGATAGCAATTACTTCAAGAGCAAATCCACAGGCATGAGAACGTTCGAAGCTGCGGAAATTCTCAAGAATTATGGTGCGGATAATTCTAAGGCGGATGATTACCTAAAAGACGAATACGAAGAATATGTTTTGATCAATCGTATCGTTTCTACGATGGTGAGCCCATATTACGGGGTCGTTTATTGCACCGCGGATGAAGATGACTATATTGAATCCGCGACCATTTCGAAAGTTGCGAACAACTTGCTCCAATTAAAGCGAATCAACGCTTGCTTTGTTATTGGGCGAGTCGATGAAAAGACGGTGAAACTAAGTGCAAGAAGCGATGGGACGATTAACGTTCAGCTGCTTTGTGAAAAGATGGGTGGAGGAGGTCATTTCACGATGGCTGCCGCTGCCTTTACTGATACAAGCATTGCTAAAGTGACTGATTTGCTTAACGATACGCTTGAAGATTACTTAGAAGCCGCAAGAAATAGCGTGAATGCAGAAGGAGATAAATAAAATGAAAGTGATTTTACTAAAAGATGACCGTTTAGGGAAAAAGGGTTCAACGGTTAATGTGAGCGATGGATACGCGACAAATTATCTTATTCCAAAAGGAATCGCTGTTGTTTCCACTAGCGATAGCCAAAAGGTTTTAGCTCGCCAAAACGCGGAAGAAGAGGCACGCCAAAAAGAATTAAAAGAAGAAGCGAGCAAAATTGCTGCTCGTCTTGAACATATTGACGTTGAATTTAAAGTAAAGCCTGGAAGCGATGGAAGAATGTTTGGGACAATCAGCCCAAAAGAAATCCAAGAAGGCTTAAAAAAGCAATGGGACATTGAAATCGATAAGCGAAAATTCATCGATAAATATCCTGCAAATGCGTTTGGATACACTCGCTTGCGCATCCTCTTATATAAAGGGATTGCTGGAGAAGTCATTGGCACGGTAAACGTTCATATCGTTGAGGACAAATAATGGCAGCCAAATATGAACTCCCCAGTAACGTTGAGGCGGAGCGTTGCGTTTTAGGCGCGATGCTTATTTCAACTAGCGCGGCTTCTATCGCTTTAGCAGCGTTACAAGAAGATACTTTTAGCGATGTAGACCCTCGCAACAAAATCATCTTTCATGCGATGAAAGAGCTCGCGGATAAAAGCACTGCGATTGACCCTCAAACCGTGAATGACCAACTGATATTAACCAAATTAAAAGACGAAGCAGGGTCGCCGGACTACCTTTTTGATTTAGTTAGCACCTCGATTAACCCAAATAACGTCGATCACTATATCAATATCGTTCGCGACCAAGGGGTTTTGCGTAATTATCTTCTCAAAATCGAAGAAGTGAAAAAACTCTATATAGATGGAAAGATTGAAAATGTAGGCGATTTCCTTACAACCGCTACGATGGATCTTGACCATATTTCTTCTTCCCGCGCAGTCGGTGGCTTTAAAACTGCAAAAGAAGTCGGCGACGCCGTCAAAAACCGCATTAACCTTGAGAAAAACCGCGCAAACAAAAAGCTTTCTGGCATTGATACAGGATATATCACATTGAATGAATATACGCATGGCTGGCAACCCGGGAGCTTAGTCGTTATTGCTGCCCGCCCTTCCGTTGGTAAGACGGCATTTGCCATTAATCTTGCCTATAATGCTGCGATTCACGAAGACAAAACTGTCGCTTTTTTCTCTTGCGAAATGCCTAGTGAGGATATTGAAAAACGTCTTTGCGCGGCCGAATCGATGGTTTCGCTAGAAAACATTCAAACGGGAACTTTCTTTGGCAATGATTTAGTGAAAGTCATGAGCGCGCTTGATCAAATCGGGCATAGCAAGCTCTTCTTTGATGATACCCCGAACCAAAAATTAGGCGATATTGTCGCTAAAAGCAGAAAATTAGCGCAGCAGCATCCTGATTTATGCGCGATTTTTATCGACTATTTGAACATTATCACTGTGGAAGCTAAATACGATTCTAGAAACCTAGAAGTCGCCCTTATTACTAAGACTCTTAAAGAGCTTGCACGTACCCTCAAAGTTCCTGTTATCACTTTGGCACAGCTTAATCGTGATGTTGATAAAAGCGATTCTAAAATACCTTCGATGTCGCAATTAAAAGAATCAGGTTCCATTGAGCAAGACGCCGATATGGTGCTTCTTATGTACCGTCAAGACTACTATAAAAATCTTGGTGAGACCGTAAAGCCTAAAGGCGCTGCGAATAGTGAATACGCCCGTAATTTAGAAACAGAAGTTGACCAAGCCAAGGCACAAGGAAAAGACCAAGGCAGCGTTTCTGTTGTTAATATTAATTTGGCAAAGAATAGAAACGGACGTACAGGCCCAATTACTTTGCTTTTCTCCAAAAATTATCAGCGTTTTGATAACCCAACCCCAGAAATGCAGCGACAAGAAGCCAATATGAATGGCGGCGCTTCTTTAAGCATCAACCCAGCAGAATAACATGATTCGCTTTCTATCTATCGCGAGCGGCTCAAAAGGCAACGCGACTTTGATTTATGATGAAAAAACACTTTTTCAAATCGATATGGGCGTTTCTTTGAAACTGCTTCGTCTAGGCTTAAATAAAATTCAAAAATCGCTAGAGCAAATCGAAATGGTGTTCATCACGCATGAGCATAGTGATCATATTAAGGGACTAGATTATTTGCTGAAACGTCATTTACCTATTTTTTGTAGCGAGAAAACCCCTTTAAATGAAGCAAATCATTTTGAAATCGGCGAGACATTTCATCTTGGCGATTTCTATATCGCCCCTTTTCCTCTTTCTCATGACGCGAGTAATCCAGTTGGCTACCTCGTTCTGCACAATGACGAATCACTAGTTTATCTAACCGACACTGGCGAAATATCTGAGGGCGTTCTTCCCTTATTAAAAAATAGAACCTACTACTTAATTGAAAGCAATCACGATCTCAAGATGCTATTAAAATCGCATCGCCCTATGAGCTTAAAGAAACGCATTCATGGGGAATTTGGCCATTTATCCAATGCTGAATCCGCTCAATACGCATCTAAGATTATTGGAGATAAAACAAAAGGGATTTATCTTGCTCATTTGAGTGAGGAATGCAATCGCGACGATATTGCTTTAGCGACCTATCGTGATATTTTAAAAGAGCACGATATCGATTTAACTAACCTCACCATCAAGTGCTTACATCAACACGAAATGACCTTAGGAGGCGACGATGAAAATTAGAATCCTAGCGGTAGGAAAATTAAAAGACAATTATTTAGTCGAAGGGTGCCTAGATTATTTAAAACGACTAAGAAAATTTGCTACTGTCACGATAGAAGAATTTCCTGATCTTCCTACCATTGAGAGCCCTAGTGAAATAGTAAAAGAAACGATACGAGAAAAAGAATGCGAAAAGGTTCTGAATAAAATCAAAGCGAAAGATTATGTCGTACTTCTAGATTTAGGAGGGAAAGAGCTGACCTCCTTAGATTTATCTAGCGAACTAAGCAAGTGGTTTACTAGAGGCGGAAGCGAAATCGTTTTTGTCATTGGAGGATCATTAGGATTAAGCGAAGGGATGAAAAAGCGGGGGAACGCAGTTTTTACTTTAAGCAAGCTTACGTTCACACATGGGTTCGCACGGCTACTCTTGCTTGAACAAATTTATCGTGCCTTCAAAATCATTCATCATGAGCCTTATAACAAATAAGGATCAAGGTTAATCAATTAGACCGAAATGTTGGAACGCTTTGCTCCAACCATCATTGTCGATATCGTCAGTAACAAAATCCGCGACACTTTTGGCTTCGGGGATGCCGTTTCCCATCGCAACGCTTATCCCGGTGAATAAAAGCATATCGATGTCATTATTGTGGTCGCCAATGGACATCGCGTTTTCGATTTTGTAGCCGAAATGCTCTAAGGTCGCCATAATGCCTTTTGCTTTATCACTATCTTTTGGCATGATATCCACTGCGAATTCATCCCATCTTGCGGCTTTGCAATCCCTAAGGTGAGGCAAGAACAAAGATTCATCAAAATCGTCGCAAAACGCAATCATTTGATAGACAACACGGTCATAGGGGATCATGAATTTACGGGGCTGAGGGAAACGAGTGCCGTATTTTGCGTGTGCGTCAATTACGCGGTCATCGATGTAATTGATATGGCCTTCGCTTTCTTCAATCAGAGTGAGGCCGAACTTTAATCGATAAGAGAATTTAATCATCGCGGAAACGACATCTTGGGGGATTGGATATTTGTAAATCGTTTTGTCGCCAACCATGACTGCCGCCCCATTCATCATGACGATGCCGTCTGGCTTTACTAAATCCAAGATGCCGGTTTTACGAATTAGATAATAATTTCTTCCACTGCAAAGGAAGACTTTAATACCTTTTGCTTGCAACTTTTTAATGGCTAAAATTGCACTTTCTGGGACGTGCCTAGTTTTATGGGAATATAAAGTACCATCAATATCGGTGAAAACGATTTTAATCTTGTTTGGATCAACTGCCATAAAGGCCTCCTTTCATTTCTCTAACGTTGAGAATCAGTGTATATTTAGTGGGAGAATATATGCTTTACGAAGAATTTAATCAATATAAATCGTCTATCAATAAGATAAACCCGCTTTGCCATTATTACGAGGATGGGAATGGAAATTCTTTCTTCGTTGAGCCTGGCTTCTATACGGCTTTGCTCGGTTATAAAGATAAAGATCCTAAGAATTTTACGCGGATTATGGAGCGAATCGATTTTGAAATTAAGCGGAATCACAAGGTGGTTTTCGTAAGCGATTATGAAAATCCTTTCGTTTCTATTGATGATTACATTTTTTTAGAAATGACTGACATTACAGATCCGCTTCATTGCACGTGGGTCGATGACTCTAGACCTAGTGACTATGGCGATTAATTGCTCTTTCGCTACCCCCTTATTAAAGATATAAAAAAGGCGCGTGCAGCGCCTTTTACCATTATTGTTGATACGGACGAAGTGTTTTCATGCTCATCCACATAATGCGGAAGCCAAAGAGGAAGATGAAATACATTTGTATGAATTGTGGCATGATGAACCCGAGAATCAAGGATAAGATCGCTGGGCATAAAGCACTCCAATAAGCAATCTTTTGCGTTTGCCAAAGGTTGAAGACACGGAATGGATTGTTCTTTCCTCTAGTCATAAGCCAGACAAGGAAGCCCATAATGACAGTTAATCCTGCATAAACGCCTAGCCAAATGCCGCTTGCTCTCCAGCCGTTTACGATTCTTTGGCTATCCCAAGCGTCGTTTAAGAACGTTTTCCAGGCAGTAGTGCTATTTTCGATATATGTTAATTTGTTTCCGTTTGTGACTTGTGCGCGACTAACGTCATAAGCTTTACCATGGCTATCTTGCTTTGTGAAATTTGCAAAATCGAATGTTGGTCCGTCGTAGTAGCCAGTGATTCTCGCTTGAGCAGATTTTGCTCCAGATGGATGCTTATAAAGAGCGAATTTATCTTTTCCTAAGAACAAGGCATTTACAGAATAGGTTTCATTTCCCAAAACGTCTTTTCCGGATAGTGTGGTGTTAATAAGCGTTTCGAAGTTTGCGCTGTCTGCGTAATAGTAAACCGTGAGGTCGCAACAAGAAACAGTCGTGTTTTCCGCCGGGCCAGTGACGGTGGTAGAAGTGCTGTCGCCACTCGTGACCGTTTCCGTTTTCATTTTGGTAACGGTTTTGGTGTAAATATAAGAGAACGCTTTATCACTTGCTGCATAAGCGGTGTTCCAAGCGGATTCGTCTACTTCCAACATGTGCGTTTCGCCATTTACTTTGACGGAAAGATGATTGTCTTCGAGCGATTCTTGGAAAGCGATAAGACCATTTTCAATCGAATAAGTTGGGGAATTAAGAACAACCGATCCAGTTTGTTGCCATTGCATGACTCCAAGAGGAACGACCGCTAAAACGGTAGAAACTAGACCAAGTGGAACCGCCCAGTACCATTTTTTGTCTTTCGCGTCGACGCAAGCTTGGTTATTGAACAAGCTTAGCAAGATGGTTTTTACGCCATTCCAGATTTTCCTTCCGATTCCAAGGGACTTACTTTTTTGTTTTACTTTTTTTGCTTTTACGTATTGTGCCATTTTTTATCTCTATCTCTTTGCTTAAAGCAAAGAAAACTCTACTACATAGGGGAACTTTACTCAACCGATTTTACAAACAATCCTCAAAATGCATAGAAGGTTAGTTGCTTTCTTTTAGAAAAGGGAAAAATATCACCGAAAAAGATGATTTTAGTGGGACTAGTGCCTTATAGGAGGATTCTTTTGTTTTATAATGTTCCCCGATTATGATTTATTTCGATTATAGTGCAAATTATCCAGTACTCGATGAAACCCTAAACGAGTTCGTGCGAGTGGAAAAAGAAGCAAGAGGCAACGCGAATTCCCTTCATGATGAAGGGAAGCAAGCGCTTCATCTTTATGAAGAAGCAAACGCGAAGATATTTTCTTTGCTTCATCTAGATCCTAAAGTCTACGAAATTATTTATACATCCAGCGCAACAGAGTCCAACAATCTAGCCATAAAAGGCGTCTATCGCTCTTATCGCGGTTTAGGCAACAAATTATTAGCGAGTGAATTTGAGCATAGTTCTACCAATGCCGCGCTTGCTTCCTTGCTCGATAGTGGTGCGGAAGTAAATTTAATTCACTCTACGAGCAAAGGAGAAATCGATTTAGAAGATTTAAAAAATCATTTGGATTCTAAAACGATTTTAACCTGTTTATCTTATGTTGAAGGGGAGCTTGGAACGATCCAACCTGTCGAAAAAGCTCAGCAAATCGTGCATGAAAATTCTCATTCTTTTCTACTAGTGGATGCAACCCAAGCGATCGGGAAAATCCCCACAAATCTCTCGTGTTTTGATTTAGTGTCATTTGCTCCTCATAAATTTGGCGGAATTATTGGAACAGGCGTTTTAATCAAAAAGAAATCTATCGTTCTTACACCGCTATTTCATGGAGGATCTAGCGTTTCGCTTTATCGAAGTGGAACGCCTGCGATTGGATTAATCGCTTCGATTGCTAAGGCACTAGAAATAGCTTTAGCTCGTCAAAAAGAAAATTTTCAAAAAACGAAAGAGCTTCAATCTTTGTTCTTGTCTAGTATTCGCGACGAAAAAGGAATCCTGATTAATTCCTCTAACGAGAATCCTTTCATTATTAATTTAAGTGTTTTATCCATTCCGGGGAGTGAAATGGTTTCGCTTTTAAACAAACGAGGTTTTGCGGTATCGCAAAAATCAGCTTGTTCTATTCCTAACACCCCATCAAAAGCCATCATGAGTGTTTATCATGACCGAAAACGTGCGTTAACTAGTTTTCGGATTTCTCTATGTTCTTTAACGAAAAAAGAAGAAGTTCTTGCTTTAGTAGACGCGATTAAGGAGATTATTAATGGAAAATAAAGACAATAAAAAGCGCAAAGAAATGTCTTTCGCGGATAATATCGAGCGAGAACTTCAAAGAGAATATCGTATTGCGTTATGGAGCCGTTTTACGCGCGCCATAAAAGAATATCGCCTCATTGAAGAAGGCGACAAAGTATGCGTATGCATTTCGGGTGGAAAAGATTCGATGCTTATGGCGCTTTTATTCAAACGCTTATTAAAATATGGGGACTTCCCCTTTGAAGCAAAATTCCTTGTGATGAATCCGGGTTATAACCCGATTAATCTTCAAATGATAAAGAACAATTTATCGCTTTTAGAGATTCCTGCCGTGATCGTGAACACAGATATTTTCGATATTGCGAATTCACAAACCGAATCGCCATGTTACTTATGCGCAAAGATGAGGAGAGGCGCACTTTACCGCATTGCAAAAGGTTATGGATGCAACAAAATTGCTTTAGGACATCACTATGACGACGTTATTGAAACCACGTTGATGAACATGTTAAACGCCGGCTCCTTTCAAACAATGTTACCTAAGCTTGTGAGTACGAACTATGAAGGCATGGAAGTTATCCGCCCAATGTATCTTATTCGCGAAGCAGATATCATCGCCTTTAAAAATGCAAACCATCTTTCCTTTATCCAATGTGCTTGCCGTTTTACCGAAAATTGTGCCGTTTGCGACAATGGAGGCGGGGGCAGCCAACGCGCAAAAACGAAAGCGTTAATTAAAGAATTAAAGCAAAATTACAACGAATTTGTGGATAAAAATATTTTTTCTAGCGCAAGCAAAGTTCAACTCGACAAAATTCTAGGATATGAGGAGACGGGCGAGAAACACTCGTTCTTGGATGATTATTCTAAGAAAAAAGAGCAAGAACAAAAAATCATTTCTCGTTCTAATAAAGAAAGTCAGGCTATCAAAAAGGCGGAAGAAGAGCATCGCCCTTTTGAAGTCGATGATTCTTTTGAAAAGGCATTTATCGATAAAATCAAACGATAGTCATGATTTTCGTCAATCAAAAAAATAATTTGTTCATTCGGATAAAAATGCTTTACATGACGAAAACGAAAAAACAAAATAGTCTACTGTTGGTTCGCCAGCGAATGATTTGAACTAGTGGCTTTGGGAAGGAGGCACTTAGGATGAATAATTTTGATATTGTTTCGAATTTTGGAGTGGATGTATTTGGCGATGAGGCGATGAAAAAATACCTCAAACCAAATGTGTACAAAGAACTCAAAAGCACGATTGAAAAAGGTCTTGCCTTAGATCCAGTGCTCGCCGATGATGTCGCTAGAGGCATGAAAGAATGGGCGCTAGAAAAAGGAGCGACCCACTATACCCATTGGTTTCAGCCGCTTACTGGCTTAACTGCTGAAAAGCACGACTCTTTCATCACAGTTCCTGATAAAAACGGAAAAGTCATGATGGATTTTTCTGGAAAAGAACTCACAAAAGGGGAACCAGACGCTTCAAGTTTTCCCTCTGGTGGACTTCGTGCGACTTTTGAAGCTAGAGGATATACCGCGTGGGATTGCACTTCCCCAGCCTTTGTGATTCATGACGAATATGGTGCCGTTCTTTATATTCCGACTGCATTTTGTTCTTATACAGGCGAAGCGCTTGATGAAAAAACGCCATTATTAAGAAGCATGGAATATATCTCCGAACAAGCGGTCCGTGTTTTACGAATATTTGGAGATAATGAAACCAACCGCGTTGTGACGGATGAAGGACCTGAACAAGAATATTTCATCGTTGACGCTTCCGCCTATGAAAAAAGAAAAGACCTCGTTTATACGGGTAGAACCTTATTTGGTGCTTCCGCTCCAAAAGGACAAGAAATGGATGACCATTATTTTGGGCCGATTCGCCAAAAGATTGTCGCTTTCATGCAAGAGGTCAACGAAGACCTTTGGAAATTAGGAATCCCTGCAAAAACCGAACATAATGAAGTTGCTCCAAGCCAACATGAACTTGCTAATATCTTCTCGCAAACCAATGTCGCATCTGATCAAAACCAAATTGTCATGTTGACCTTAAAACGCGTTGCGAAAAAGCATGGTTTCATTTGCCTTCTTGGCGAAAAGCCATTTGCTGGAATCAATGGCTCTGGGAAACACAATAACTGGTCCATCAATAAAGAAGATGGCACTAACCTTTTTAAACCAGGCAAAGACCCTCTCAACAATACGCAGTTCTTGGTTTTTCTCACCACGGTAATCAAAGGCGTCGATGAATATGGCGCATTATTAAGAGAAAGCGTTGCTAGCTATGGCAATGATTTCCGCTTGGGCGCTAACGAGGCCCCGCCTGCGATTCTTTCTATTTTCTTAGGTGACGAGCTTGAAGAAATTGTGGAAACCATCATTCATCGCAAAAAATCCAATTCCTCCCTTGACCGCAAATATCTTAAAACCGGCGCGAAGTCTCTCCCTGAATTCCAAAAAGACACAACGGATAGAAATAGAACTTCCCCATTTGCCTATACTGGGAATCGTTTTGAATTCCGCATGGTTGGAAGCGAGCAAAATATCGCTGAACCAAACATGGTACTTAACACCATCATCGGAACGGAATTAAAAGAATTTGCCGACAAAATTGAGAATAGCAAAAACAAAGAAGAAGCGATTCAAAAATGGATTGAAGAAAACCTAACGAAGCATGAAAGAATCATTTTCAACGGCGATGGCTATTCCTCTAGTTGGGTTGAGGAAGCAGAAAGACGCGGCTTGCCGAACTTAAAAACTGCAGTGGAAGCGACAGATGTTTTAAACGATAACAAGGTGAAAAAGCTCTTCCGCGATTCTAATGTTTTAAGCGAAGTCGAACTCCATTCTAGAGCGTTAATCAAATATCAAAATTACGCGAATCAAGCCATTATCGACGCAAAAACGATGTCTCATATGGCACATAAACAATTCATTCCCGCGTCTAATCATTACCTTGCTAGACTCGCTAGCGAGATTAAAGACTTAAAAGATGCCTCACTTATGGTACCAAGCTCAACCATCTTTTTAGCGAAGAAAATCACCGTTTTATTAGAAACTGCAGGTGCTTCGCTCGATAAATTAGATGCGCTATTGGAAGAGGCTACCGAATACAAAGGAAGAGATTTAGCTGTTTTCTCTCGCGACAAATTAATCCCGGCGATGAAAGCACTCCGTGAACCAATCGACGCCCTAGAACTTCTAGTTAGCAAAGAAGATTGGCCAGTCCCTAGCTATGGAGATTTACTCTTCCACACGAATTGATTAATAACAAAAATATCTAATATTTGCAGCGATTTTAAAAGGGCTGCCTTTTAAGCAGCCCCTAATTTTTGAAGTTTAGAAATCAACTTCCGTGTTGTAATAGCAAGCCTTTAGGATCTTAGCCATAAGCTCATCGTCCACTTTTCTTGGGTTTTCTGGTGAACAAGCATCCAAGACAGCGTTATGAGCGATAGTAGGAAGTTTCTCTAAGAATTCGTCTTCTTTCACGCCGAATTCTTTTAAGCCATGAGGAATAGAAAGTTCTTCGTTCAACTTTTTGATGAGATTGATGTAAAGGGTAACCTTTTCATCAAGCGTCTTTCCGCCCAAATGGAGGAAGTCAGCGATATGCGCATATCTTTCTTTTGCCCTTTCATCTTTAGCGTTGAATTCGATAACGTGTGGGAGATACATCGCGTTAGCTTCGCCATGTGGGACGTGGCCGGTGGAGAAGGCGGCACCTGTTTTGTGAGCCAAAGAGTGAGTGATACCGAGTAAGGCGTTAGAGAAAGCCATACCGGCAAGGCATTGAGCATAATGCATTTCTTCTCTTGCTTTTGCATCCCCATTATAGGATTTGACTAAATTAGCAACGATGAGTTCAATCGCGTGTAGGGCGAGAGGATCGGTGAAATCATTTGCGAACAAACTAACGTAGGCTTCTGTCGCGTGGGTTAAAGCGTCCATGCCCGTGAATGCGGTGACGGATTTTGGCATGGTAAGCGGGAGAGCGGGGTCAACAATCGCGATATCTGGAGTGATGTTAAAATCTGCGAGAGGATATTTGATACCTTTTTCTGGATCGGTGATAACAGAGAACGCGGTGACTTCTGTCGCAGTGCCAGAGGTGCTACCAATCGCGACGAATTTCGCTTTCTTTCTTAGGGTTGGGAAAGAGAATGGCTGGATGATGGAGTCAAAAGTTTCATTTGGATATTCATAGAACACCCACATTGCTTTTGCAGCATCAATTGGAGAACCTCCTCCTAACGCGATGATCCAATCTGGCTCGAATTCTCTCATTGCGGCAGCGCCTCTCATGACAGTTTGAATGGTTGGGTCATTTTCAACGCCTTCGAATGTTTTGACTTCTAATCCAGCTTCTTTTAGATAATTAACCGTTTTCTCTAAGAAACCAAATTTTTGCATCGCGTGTCCACCTGTGACAACGATGGCTTTTTTGCCTTTTAGGTTCTTTAATTCCGCTAAGGCGTCTTTGCCGAAATAAACATCTCTTGGTAAAGTGAATCTCATGAAATTCCTCCAAAACTTTTATTTACCTAATGGATAGTATAAATCATTATTTTTATACCGATATAAAAATACCGAAATATCGCTAAGATTATCGAATTATCGATAAAAAATGAATTAATGTTCAAAATGTTGCTTCGGATTTTTAACGATTTTGGTATTGAATGTCTTCTTTTAGATTCAACGGATAATGAATGAGATGTTGGCTATTTAGGTCTTCGCGATCCATCTCAATCGCATTGATGCGATGATTGTCGTAACTTGTGTAGTAACAAATTCTTTTGTCTACGTTATAACAAGTGGAATAGATTGTTATTTCGTATTCGTTCCCTTTAACTTCTGCGACACCTCGCTCTTGCTCAACACTATGAATGATGTGAAAAAATTGCGAGACGCTCGATAGTTCATCCATAGGAGAAACGCTATTGAAACGCGTAAAAGCGACTTTGACAAAACGAGAAGTGCTCGACAAGTCGCCTGGTAAGCCAATCGCACCCATACCTCGACTATATGCTTTTAAGGGAAGCTCTTTTGCAAAATGGTTTTCGGGCTGCGATTTTGATAATCCCATGTAGCGATTTAATTCAAACATTTGGATTGGGAAAGGTGGGTTGTTGGTCAATACCCCAGTTGGGTTATCATAGACATGTAGTCCATCTTTCATTGATTCGACGACAATGCAAGCGGTTTTATCTATGATGATGTAGTGGAGTTCTGAAGGAGGGAATTTATCACTAAAGGGAGTGTCTACGATGTTGATTTTATTCAGTAATTCTTTCGCTTCTTTTACGTTTTTAGCTTGTGAAAGAATCCAAGGGATGAATTCAAATTGAGCGATATTGTCTTTCTTTTCTTTTAACGAGAAATAGTGGGCGTTTCCGACAAAATTTAGTCCTGCCATGCCTAAGCCGGCTTCGTTAATCGCATCATAATATAAAGGATAATCGTTAGCGATATGCGCTACGCCCATAATGGCTAGATGCTTTTTTAAATCGCCTTGGTGGCGAAAGGAAAAATGATAATTTCGTGGAGTGATTACGATTTTCTCTCCATAAGAGAATTCGTAATCCAAATTTCTCCCAAAATAGAAATCTTTGGTCTTTAAAGTGAGCGCAGTACACATTGTATTTCTCCCTTATTTAAGTTCTTTATCATCATTATCGGCGATTCTAGAGAAATAAAAAGGGTGAAGAAACATTCTTAAGACGGATTAGAGATATTGGATAAAACCTATTCATCCGTTAATTAATCGGTTTTCCAATAATGCTAAAAGACTAAAAAGTTGTTACGACTGATTGAAATCAATTTGGATACGCTTAAGAAACCCCAAAACCTTATAAAACCTTATAATTTCGGAAGGAAAGTTTATAAAACCTTATAATTTTTCTCAAAACCTTATAATAGTGTATAATGCTTATAGCGATAACAGAAGGAGATGCTGCATTATGGATGCGTCGTATTTGAAAAAATTGTACGAAAATCACCAACTCGAAGTGAAAAAAGCTAAAGGTGGTCTTCCTAATTCTATTTGGGAAACATATTCTTCGTTCGCGAACACCTCTGGTGGATTTATTGTTCTCGGTGTGGAAGAGAATGATGATTTTTCTTTTAAAGAATGCGGATTAAAAAAAGAAGATGTTGAAAAATTGAAGAGGGATTTTTGGAACGCGATCAACAATAAGACAATTGTGAGCAAAAATATCCTTACCAATGATGATGTCAAAGAAGAAAGAATTAATGATTCATATCTTCTTTTTATCCATGTTCCTAAAGCGAGAAGGCAAGACAAACCCATCTATATTTTCGATAATTTGAATTCAGGAACTTACAAAAGAAATGGAGACGGTGACTACCATTGTGATAATTCCGAGATAAGGACTATGTTAGCGGAGACTATCGATGCCTCTTTAGACTCATCCCTTGTTGAAGAGGCTGATATTTCTTGGCTCAGTAAATCTTCCATTGATGCATACAAAAATATGTTCAAGTCTGAAATGCCGTCTTCTCCGTGGCTGACATTAAACGACGCTGATTTTTTATTACGAATTGGTGCTTTAAACGAAAAAAATAACAAACTATATCCGACAATTGCAGGCCTTTTGTTTTTTGGCTTTGATTGGAGAATCAGAACAATCTATCCCAATTATTTTTTGGATTACACCGATGCAAGATCGTTTAGTTTATTTTCTCGCTATTCAAAGCGAATTGTTACTTATTCAGGGGATTGGAACGGAAATCTATTCGAATTTATCATGAATGTTGCGACGGATATTTCGCTTAAACTACCTAAGCCTTTTTCCATTGAAACGGAATCACTTCTTAGAAAAGACAACACTTTGCTTCTAACTGCAGTTAGAGAAGGACTAGTTAACGCTTGTTCAAATGCAGATTTTCGTTTCACCAAAGGAATAAAAGTAACTTTGGAGAACAAAGGATTGCGGATTGAAAATCCTGGTTTGATGCTTATTAGCAAAAATCAAGCGTTAAAAGGAGGAGAAACTGAACCTAGAAACCAGTTCATTTTAAGCATGCTTACTTCGATTGGAATTGGTGACCGGCAAGGCTGGGGCATTCCTTCAATGAATGAAGCAATGAAAGAGTGTCACTACTCTCCTCTTTCTATTAGCGAGACCACTTGTCCCGATAGAACAACTTTATTTTTGCCGATTGATTTTGAGAAAGAACAAGCAGGCGTTCCAACTCAACGCAACTGCGAAAAATTTAATAGCTTTGAAGAATATTTGTCCTCCCTCCCCATTAATCAGGTTTTTACAAGGCAAGATGTTACAAAGGCTCTTGATAAATCTTTGCCAAGCGTTTCAATATACTTAAAAGAAGCTTTAGCGGCAAACAAAGTCGCCATTGCAAAAGGATATAAAATAGGAAAATACGTGAAGAAATAAGTTTTTAACAGTATTCGCCACATCTGCACCAACACAGCAACTTTCTAACATCCCTTAATCCTAGACCGTATCAATAACTCAACGCTAAGGCACTAGAAGCAAAACAAAAAACCGAGATTAGGCGAAATCTATGATACTGGTGGTCTCGAGTCTCTTTACTCGTTTTTCCTTTTGATAAGGGAGAACGTTTTCGCTATTCAAATAGCAGGCTATAAAACACGTTTGTAGTAAAAAGTGGTTGATACCAAAGCGACGAATGACTTTGTTTTGTTGAGGGAGCATCAAAATCGATTTGGTACAGGTTAGATGGTACAAGCAAAAGATTCTTTCATAATCATATGTTATATAAATGTTATAATCACAATTTGAAAATAGTGAGTGATATAGCCATGAAACAAACAACGATTGATAGAATCAGGAAGTTTTCCTCTGATAGGGAATGGGAGAAGTTTCATTCGCCTGCGAATTTAGCCAAATCGATTTCCATTGAGGCAAATGAATTACTCGAATGCTTTCAATGGGACGAAGAACATTTTGATATTAGTGACGTCAAAGACGAACTTGCCGATGTCTTGGTTTATTGCCGAAATTTATTAGATAAACTCGGCCTAGACGAAGACGAAATCGTGAATAACAAAATGAGCAAAAACGAGATTAAATACCCCATCGAAAAGGCAAAAGGAAAAGCCGACAAATATAACAAATTATGATTATCTATAATGGAACATTAGGGAAATTTCGGGATGATGTCACTTTGAACATGATGCAAAGCATTCTTTTGGATGCGCTGCGTAAAAAGGGTTTAAGCGGTGGCTCACCTAGCGAAGTGAATTCATGGAACAACTCCTTACATTTTATGAAGGATGTTTTAGAAGATAATTATTTCCCTAGCGATTGCCAGGTTGCGGTGGAATATAACATACCACAAACCTCAAAACGCGTGGATTTCATGATTATGGGGAATAACGGCGAGGAAGACCATGTCGTCATCGTTGAATTGAAACAGTGGGCGAAAGTAGAAAAACTAGACGACGTTTCCGATCACTCCATCCTATCTGATTTAAGGTCTCATGAACCAGTCGCGCATCCTTCCTACCAAGCTTATTCCTATAAGCGTCTTATCCTTGATTATTCTTCTGACACAAAAGTAAGCGATAAAACAATTAAACCCTGCGCTTACCTTCATAACTTAAGTGAATGTTATCGGCCTATCATCGAAGATAAGCTCTATCAAGAATGGACAAATGAAGCACCGGTATTTTTGCAACAAGACGTTTTAAAGATTCGCAATTTCATCAAACAATACATTAAGCTGAAAGCAAAGGATGGATCATTACTTTACGAAATCGAATCTGGAAGGGTTAAACCAACAAAATCCCTGCAAGATGCCCTTGATTCTATGTTATGCGGCAACGAAGAGTTTCATATGATTGACGAACAAGTTGTTGCTTACGATAAAATTATGAGGGCGATTCGTGATTCAAGCAAAGACGATAAAAAGCATGTCTTAATCATTACGGGTGGACCTGGAACTGGGAAATCAGTTCTAGCCATCAATGTTTTGGCTAGATGCATCATTGATTTGAAGCTCAACGCTTCCTATATCACAAAGAATATGGCGCCTAGAAAATGCTACGCGAATCTTTTGTCGAAGGGAAACGCGAAGAAAATGATTGATTTGAAAAAAGCGATTCAATCGCCATGGTGTTTACCTTCAACGACTTATAACGGACTTGATGTTGGCATTTTTGATGAAGCTCATCGAATGCAGAAGAAACCTTACCAATATGCGGGTAGTGACATGCTTCTAGACGCGATTAAAGCCGCCAAAGTATCGGTATTTTTCGTAGATGATGACCAAAGAATTACTGTTCACGATAAATATGATGTCAAAACGATTATCGATTATGCAAAAAGAGAAGAGGCGATTGTGCATAAGCCTTATGAACTTGTTTCACAATTTCGATGTGATGGCAGTGATGGCTATATCTCTTTCATCAATAACCTTTTGGAAATAAAGCAAACTGCGAATGTTGATTTTGAATTCAATAAACTTGATGTTGAGGTTTTCGATGATCCTAATGAACTAAGAAATAAACTTAGGGAACTCAACAAAATCAATGGCAAATCGCGCATGATTGCCGGATATTGCTACGACTGGAATGTGAAAAACAATCGTGGAGACTGGGACATTGTTCTAGAGAACGGTTTTAAGGCGAAATGGAATTTGAAAGATGATGACCATTGGGCAGTCAACCCAAATTCTTTTGAACAAGTTGGCTGTGTCCACACATGCCAAGGAATGGAATTTGATTATGTTGGCGTCTTGATTGGTAGGGACCTTTATTATGATGGTTCTCACGTTAGAACAAATCGCCAAGCAATTTCAAAAGACGACAAAACAAGCGGAATCCGCTTAAAAAGCACAACCGATGAAGAAGCCGACCTTCTTATTAGAAGGACTTATAAAGTTCTTTTAACAAGAGGCTTAAAAGGGTGCTTTATCTATTGCGAAGATAAACCATTACGGGAATATCTAAAGAGCAAACTAAAGACGAAATGAGCCTATTTATATGATTATAATTTTCGGGAATTGATACTTTTACCATCATTCCCGAAAATTATAAACCATAACTTCAGGTTTTATCGTGTTTTTATAATTAACATTTTGTTCTTATGCACGTTCCTAGTTTGGGTATTCACCCGTTTCTCTTGGAGCATGGAATACGTTGGACCGGTTGGAACTTTTGAAAATGTTAGTTCCATGCGAGTCGAAGAATCGATTTTAGCGAGCGTTGGCAAAGTCTTGGCCTATGCGTTTGTCCCTGCATTTGGTGGGCATTATTCTTGGGGGCTTACGGTTTCCGCCCTCCAAGGCTTAATCGCCAAAGAGCAAGTCGTTAGTTCTTTGTCCGTTATCGCCGGCGGGAGCGATAACATCCTCAGCGCTACTTCGCCCTTTGCCTTTTTGGCTACAGGAGATGCAAACGGGATCCTAAGCGCCTTTTCCTTTTTGTGCTTCAACTTATTCTCAATCCCTTGTGTTTCTGCGGTTACGACACTTCGCCGGGAGCTTGGATCCACAAAGAAACTACTTTTGACGATGGGGATGGAACTCACCATCGCGTATGTTATTTCAACGTTCATTGGGACGATTGCGTGGGCGACGAATGGCTTTGTGGGAGTAAGCGGCTTATGAATTGGGTAGATTTTTGGGTCTCTTTCTTTGTCGCGATTGCTTTAGTCGCGGTCATCATTTATCGCCTTTACCCTTTCTTTAGAAAAAAGAAAAGATTATCGCGTAAAGCAAAAGAAATGGTCCATGACTATTACGCGAATAAACGCAAAGAAGAGAAAAAACAAAATGATAAAAACTAAAGATAGGCGTATTGGGCCTATTTTTTGATTTTTATGACTTTTAATGAATTATCGAATAAAATGCGTGCTGATTCTTTTTTCTAAGGCTGGTAACCCGTATTTCTCTTTTCCTAGTTCAATTGCGCGCATTAAAAACACCATATTATCCGCGAGAACGCGCATTGTTTGTAATCCTTCTAAGTCTTGGCTAGCTTCGCCGACTTTTCGTCCGTGAACACTATTCCAATATTGGCTAGAGGCGATAGGCATTCCCGATATCGTGAAGTATTTATTTAGCTCGTCAAAGGTGCTACTACATCCTCCGCGTCTAGCCACGACTACACTTGCGCCGACTTTCATCCTTTTGTCGAAATTCGTGGAATAGAATAAGCGGTCTAATAACGATATAAGCGTTCCGTTTGCAGAAGCATAATAAACCGGGCTAGCAATCACGAGTGCATCAGCCTCTAAGAATTTCTTGGCTAATTCATTTACGATATCATCGATCGCGCATTTATCGTGCGTGTAGCAATAATTGCAAGAAAGGCATCCCCGAATGGCGAGCCCTCCAACTTGCGCCGTTTCCACTTCGACATCGTATTTTTGAAACACATTTTCCATTTCTTTTAAGGCGATGGACGTATTCCCGTTAAGGCGAGGGGAACCATTAATCATGAGCACTTTCATTATTTTCTCCTAAGAAATTGTTAAAGAAAATATAAAGGAAATAAGCGGATTTTTATATCTTTTATGGAAAGAAAATCAAAAAAGATACCCTCGAATCCGCATGAATTTCTTCTAAATGCGAACATTTGTTTTCTAAATTCATTTTCTTGATTAAGCCGATTAGGGGATCACCGCGATTATAGTATTGAGTGCTGCTTGAAAATACGATATCTTTCACTTATCGAGAGGAACATCGCTATGGAATTCAAAAAAGTTAGATTAGATTTCAAATATGCGGAAAAAGGACGTTTTTACCGCATGCTCCTAGTTCCAGCCAAAACGAAACTAAACGACCTTGGCTGTATCTTCGTAGAGGCGCTCCATGGCACAATGGAACACAGTTTTTGCTTTGAGACGAAAGATACCAATTATGATTCGGTTTCTTTTTTGGAGGATGCCTTCTTCAATGACGATTCCGTATACATGAATTTTTACTCGCTAGAAGATTTAGGGGCGAAGTTCATGTTTTGTTACGATTCAGGGGATGGCTGGGATTTTGACTGCAGAGTTTATAAAAAGAGCGTGATTCTAGACACCGACGATGTTGCAATAATCCTTGAAGGTGCTGGTCAAGGCATTTGGGAGGACAATATCGGCACGCTTTACGCATATCTAAGAGGAAAAATTCCACCTGATTTCGATGGCGAAGACGAAGAGCGATGCATTTTTAAACCATGGAATATCGAAATTGATAAATATAGCGATTTCGATGCCCCATTAGACATAGAGAAAGAAAACGAGGATTTGAGAAGTCTTGTCGAGTTCACAATTGAAGAATACACACGAAATGAAAAAGATTTCATCAAAGAAAACGGAATGAACATGTTGGACTATAAAACAAAACGTAAGTCAGGGCGTCATTTGTATTTCTAGTAGTAGGCTAATAAAATCGAAATAGCGTAAAAGATAGTGCTTTTAAAGGCATAGTCAAAACGGAAAAACGATGGAGCCGAGCTCCATCGTTTCGCTTTCCTTTTATAAAAGAATTCAAATCTTGATAAATCTATCGAATCTAAAATCTCAACGGCTTGATTTATCGTATGGGATGCCTTCTGCTTTTGGGGCATGCGATTTCTTTGAGAATAGTATCAGTGATAAGAACGCGATTAAGTATGGAAGCATGTTGTAGAACGCTTTTGAGTTGTAGAAGGCTATGCTGCCACCGCTGAAGACGGTGGTCATAAAAGTCGCAAAAGAGAAGAACGCAGCGAAGAATAGGGCAGCAAGGGTGATGTTGATTGCTTTCCAGTTGCCTAAGATTTCGATAGCTAAAACCAAGAAGCCGTATCCAAACACGCCACTAGTTAAGCTCCATTGTCCAAGTCTAAGGCAAGTAAAGATGATATATCCTCCGACTGCCGCGCTTGCAGAGCCAATTGCAGTCCCCAAATATCTCATTCTATTCACTTTGATTCCGACCGAATCTGCGGCGGCAGGATTTTCGCCACACGCTCTAAGTCTTAATCCGAGTCTTGTTTTGTTCATAGTAAAGATTAAAACGACGATGATTGCAATTCCGATTAGTACGGTAATATTAAGATTTGAAAACGCCCCATTTATGAATTCGCTACTTGTGTGGTAGTTCATTACGTTGAAATTCATCGATGTATCCATGTTAGGTTCATCTTTTGCAAGATGAATGGTGTTTAGGATTAAAACAACTGCGGATGCAACACTATTAAGAGCCGTTCCAACAACGGTTTGATCTGCTTTCAATTTGATGGAAACAAAAGAAAGTAGGAAAGAGAAACCGATTGCTACAAGGATACACATGAGTAATCCCAGTATGTAAATGAAATTCACGAATGCCCAATTGTTAAGAAGCGGGTTTTCATTTCCAATTGCAGCGTATAGTTGTTGAACGAATAAGATGCCTGAGAACGCTCCGATAAGCATCGCTCCATCGAGAGCAATATTAATAATGCCAGAGCATTCGCTGAACATTCCGCCGAACGCTCCAAGAGTGAAGCCGACACCAAAGACGATAAAAATAAATATGAGTGAGCCCCATGTCGCCATTGGTATGTCAATGAGGATAGGTGTAATTACATTGATATTCATTATTTTTCCTCCGCTTTTTCTCTCACGAAGAGATTTTTGAAAGACTCATCAATCATTTGTTTGTGTTTGAGATTGCTGTTTTGAATTAGCATTCCAAAGAACGCGCTAAACGAAGCGACGTAAATAATGATGGATTTGATAAGTTCCATGTAGTATTTGCTATACAAAATGGAAACGTTAACGATTCTTGTTTGCGCTTCGGTAATGTAATTAAGGAAGAAAGCAGAGAAGATACAACCAATAGGATCGGTTTGACCAATCAATGCAACGGATATGCCACTAAATCCATCCGGGATCATGACGCCGTCTAAAGAGTTATAAGTGAATGCTCTAGGGGAGGAAGGGTTCGAGAAAACGAAATATCCGCATATGCCAGCGATTGCGCCGCTAAGAAGCAAGGATAAGATAATTTTTTGATTTTGATTAATACCAGCATATCGCGCAGCAAATTTGTTTGAACCGCAGAGCTTCATCTCGAATCCGAATTTTGTGTATTTGAGAATTGCCCAAAACAATATTGCGATAAGAATGGCGATGATTAATCCCCAGGTGACGCAATAGAATGTTGTTCCTTCCGCGGCTAAACTTGGAGTTCTTCCGTTACTTGGCATTTTTGCAAGCTGGGCATTATTGAAGGAATCAATGAATTCTCCAGGTAGTGCCGAGCCTAATAAAGAAGTCAAATAATAAACAATCCAGTTAAGCATAATTCCTGATAAGACTTCGTTGACGTTGAATTTTGCCTTTAAAAAACCGGATATTGCTCCAACGAAAGCACCTCCCAGCATGCCAACAAGCATACAAAGGAACCAGTTCCCACCATAGAAGGCAGTGACAAAGGCCAAGAAGGCGCCCATCGTAAGTTGCCCCGTAACACCGATATTAAAAAGCCCAAGTTTGAAAGCAAACGAAATGGATAAACCAGCTAAAATCATTGGCGTCATGTTCATTAAGATACGCGCAATGTTGCTCGGCTTAGCGAACCCAGAAGTGAATAAAACGCCTAACCCAGCAAAACAGTTTGCTGGATCACGAATTAACATGACTATGAATCCGGCAAAAATTCCTAGTAAGATACAAATCACACTAGAAGCAATCGCGCGACATGCCTTATGAGAAAGGACCCAGGAAAAGAATTTACCTATCGGAACACAAACATATTGAAGGTATTTCCACAGAAACTTTCCAACTGGAGATAAAAATTTGACTATTGGAGCCCACACCTTTTCTTTGAAGAAAACGCCAGCTGCAATGAAAACGGCTTTGATACTATTTAAGAGGTTCTTCCAAAATGTTTTGAATTTTTCCATTATTTATTCCTCTCTTCCTTTTTGTACTTTCGCGCCAGACATGTATAGACCAATTTCCTGTATTGTTGTTTCTTTTGGATTGAGTTCTGCGACGATTTTTCCATTATGCATGACTAGAATTCTGTCGCTCAAATTCATGACTTCGTCTAATTCAAGAGAAACGAGAAGCACGGCTTTTCCGGCATCACGGTTGGCGATAAGGTGCTTATGGATGTTTTCAATAGCACCAACGTCTAGCCCACGTGTTGGAGAGACGGCAATAAGTAATGGTGAACCTAAATCTAATTGGCGAGCGATGATCGCTTTTTGCTGATTGCCACCTGACATTGAACGCACTGTTGTTGCGGCACCTAGTGAGGAGCGAACATCGTATTGCTCAATTAATTTATTCGCGTACTCATTAATCGCCTTCTTGTTCCTTAATCCATAGTAATTGAATGGCTTTTGGAAATATCTTTGCAAAACGAGGTTATCTTCAAGTGAAAAGTCTAAAGCCAATCCATATTTATGACGGTCTTCTGGAATGTGAGACAAGCCCGCTAGAGCTCTTTTTCTGATACTTAATTTCTCTAAATGCGCATCGATGTATTCTGGGACGTCGTATTTCTTTCCTTGTTTTTCTAAGAATTCTTTCTTTCTCTCGCTATATTTTGGATTTTTTACGTCATGAAGAACAATGGAACCACTTTTCGCCTTGCAAAGCCCAGTTAATGCGTAAATCAAATCGCTTTGACCGTTCCCTTCGATACCAGCGAGGCAGACGATTTCTCCTTGTCTTACGTTAAAAGAAACATCTTTGACGGTGTCTTTTTCTCTTTCGGGGTTATAGACGGTCAAGTCTTTTATGGTTAGGATTTCTTTTCCTACTTTCGCTTCGTCTTTTTGAGTAACGAGTTGGACGTCTCTTCCGACCATTAGTCTTGATAATTCTTCTTCTGTTGTGTCTTTCGTATTCACTGTACCAACACATTTCCCTTTTCTTAAGACGGTGACGCGGTCAGTGACGGCCATGATTTCGTTGAGTTTGTGAGAAATGAAGAGAATGGATTTTCCCTCTTTTGCTAGATTTCTCATAGAAAGCATTAAATCATCGATTTCTTGCGGAGTTAAAACAGCGGTCGGCTCATCAAAAATTAAAATATTAGAATCGCGGAAGAGCATTTTTAAAATTTCGACTTTTTGTTGTTCGCCCACGCCCATGTCATCAATCTTTTCGTCCAAATTGATATTGAAATTGTATTTTTTGCAAAGGTCTTCGAGCTTTGTTCTAGCGTCTTTCGGTTTGATATAACCAAATAACCCCGTAGGTTCGTCTCCAAGAATAATGTTCTCTAAGGCTGTAAAAACGTCAACGAGCATGAAATGCTGATGTACCATGCCAATTCCAAGTTTGCATGCTTCATGAGGATCGTTTATGGAAACTTTTTGCCCACTTAAAATAATGTCACCTTTATCTGGCTTATATAGCCCAGAAACCATTGACATCAAGGTTGATTTTCCTGCGCCATTTTCACCGAGAAGAGCATGAATTTCTCCTTTCCTAAGCGTTAAAGAAATGTCGTCGTTTGCTTTAATGCCAGGAAAGTATTTGCAAATATGACGCAATTCCAGGACATTTTCTTCCATAGAGATTCTCCTTCAATAAACTTTAATATTGTGAAAAAGGGCAGGAAAAATCCTGCCCTTAATAGTTAGACTATTTAGAATCGGAGGCTTTTGTTGTAGCGTGCATCGTAAGGGCTACTTTTGGTGTCTCACTGGTTGGGAAAGCCTCTGGAGTTTCGTTTGGAACAGTGACTTTTCCAGCTTTCATGTCTGCAACTAAAGTGTTGTATTCACTTTCTTTCCACTTTTTAAAGCCCCAGCATCCTTTGTCGCCAGTAGCGGTTTCAGTCGGAAGAGCAACAGCGTCTTCTTTTATACCAAGTTCTAAGACTTTCTTAGCATAATTGTCATTGAACTTCATATCGCTATCTTTCCAAGAAGTTAATGCACTCTTGATGGATGAACCTAAACCTTTCATAGCGGAAGTTAATAATTTTTCACGGGTGCCAGCTGGCTTGATTTCTGTATCCGCGTGTTGATTCGTATCAACGCCAATCCAAGACTTTCCGTCTTTATTTGTGGCTTGGGATAAACCGGTGGTAACCGAATTATAAACTGCACCGCCGCAAGCAAAAATTGTTTCGGTGCCAGCGTTATACCAGTTGGTGGCGAATTGTGTTGCTTCAGTGGTTGAAGCAAAGGCGCCAGCGTAGTAATAGTCCATTTTGATTGCGCCATCGGCTAGTTCCATTTCTTTAGCAGCGGCATTGGCACCATAGATATATCCGTATCCGTATCTCTTGACGGCTGGAACAGCCATTCCGCCGATAAATCCTAGCTTTGTTAAACCATCTTTAACAGCGCCATAACCTGCTAAGAAACCAGCTTGTTCTTCGCGGTATTGGGTCATTGCGACATTTTCTTTGAGATCGTATGGGGCGTTTCCATTATCAGAATCTTGGTTAACGCAGTCTAGTGCTAAGAAGCAAACGTTTGGATATTTGTCTTGGACTTGTTTTACAACTGGCTGGAAAAGATAGCCAGGGAGAACGACGAATTTTGCGCCCCATTCAACAGCGGAATCAACAGCAGCGACACGTTCAGCGGTGGTGTAATCTCCGGTTTGAGCAGAAGGTTGATAATACATCGTTCGATAGGAACCGCTATCGACAACATTGGTTTTTGCGTTGATTTTACCGCCACCGTTTTCTGCAGCCCAAGCATTAACGGCTTCCCAAGAAGTTTGGTTGAAGTTGTGGTCGTTTAGCGTACCGGAATCGGTAACTAAAGCGATTTTGGTTGCGTTTGAATCATCGTTGTTTCCGCAACCGACGAGGGTGAGAATAGAGGCACTTAATAAAAAGAGTGCTGACTTTTTCATACAGTTTATTTCCTCCTATGTATGAATTTCGGAAAAATCCATTTATGAGTCAGCGAAAAATTAACAAAGCCCCAGTATCTAATCTTATGAGAATAACTGCTCATTTTGGTGATTTCTCTCTAACGAAACAATGGAGTCCTTCCTTAGGCTTTTATGATAACATTGCTTATCAAAAATTAACATAAAATTTACATACCAACTTATCAAAAAAACAATAAAGCGATTTTGCTTTAAAAACGAATGTGTTATTTCTATGGTTTTTAATCAATATTATTCGCAAATATCCATAATAAAATTGTTTTTTATAGCAAAGTTTTCTTTTTTATTTTCGATTGAAATTCATCACAAATTGTAAATGCTTTAACTAATTTAATAATTATCAAAAACTGATTGCGAAACGATAAAGCCATATGATTTGCAAAAAGCAATCGAGATTATTTCCTATTGAGCTTGTGGAATTAACGAATTGCTTTAGAACCATATGTTTGATAATCGCATATGGCTAAATTCCGATTTTGAAAACTTTGTTCAAGCATATAACCTTGCCGAAAAAATATGGCTGAGTGAGTATGCCGCCCTAATACTTATAGTAATAATAAAATGACAAAATATTAAATTAATATGCAAAAACATTAAACATAATAATCAAGCAAAATAATAATATTAATAATTTAGTAATAATCGTATTTTATAAATGTTTAATTTATTTTTTATATTCATTTAATTTATTTTGCATTGACAAAAATAAGCAATAAAAATGTCATTTACAAACCTGTTTTGGTTGGGGATGATTATGGTATGGTAGCGCCGATAAAAAGAATGGCAGAAATAAGGGCAATCGTCTGTTTTTATTGCCCTGTTGTTCTTCGGCTATTGCCATAAGTTACAGAAAGGACAATGATCTAAAATGAAAAAGAAAAAAGGATTCCTCTTCCTCTCCTCCCTTGTGACGATTTCTATGCTTGCGGGATGTAATAACAAAAAGAAAACCGCGGAGATTGCCGTCGTTACTGATGTTGGCTCCTTGAATGATGGAGGCTTCAATCAAGGCACGTTTGAAGGCGCAAAAGCATTCGCTACCGAAAACAACAAAACCTATAACTATTACATGCCATCCGGGCAAAGCAACGCGACTGATGCAGACCGAGAAAACGCGATGAATTTAGCGATTGAAAACGGGGCAAAAATCGTTATTGCTCCAGGGTTTTTGCAAGCTAGCGCGATGAGAAAATGCGCGATGCAGCACCCCAATGTTAAATTCGTGTTTATGGATGGCTTTTTATTAGAAGATGATAATCACAAAATCCTTAATAATGTCACCGCGATTAATTATCGCGAAGAAGAAGCTGGCTTTTTAGCGGGGTATGCAGTCTTAAAAGAAGGGAAATATAAACTTGGTGGCATGTTTGGAGGCGGTGGAGGTAACCGCGCTTGCAATGCGTTTGCTTATGGCTATGTGCAAGGCATTAACCAAGCTGTTATTGATTTAGAAAAAGAAAACAAAGAAATCCCTGGCAAAGGGAAAGTATCAAAGCCAATTGCCCAAATCAGCTTTATGTATGGCGCTCAGTTTGGCGCTTCGCCTGAATTAAAGAATCAAGCATCCAGCTGGTATATGAACGTGAAGAATAACGAAGATCTCGAAAAAGAGGTCGGAGGTACGCAGATTATTTTCGCTTGCGGTGGTTCAATGACCTTGTCCGTTAAGAGCGCTATGGATGAATATGAAAAAGCGGAAATGGTTGGCGTAGATGTCGATCAATCCCATATGTCGGAAAAAATTATTACCTCTGCGACGAAAAATCTCGCTTCTTCTGTTAAGGATACTCTTGGTCTTTTTTACGGTAATGAGTGGGATAAAAAATTAGGGGGAAAGATATTCACACTTGGTGCAAAAGAAAACGCCGTCGGACTTCCGACTGAAGTATACGAAAAAGATAATAAAAAGATTGATCCTTGGCGATTTAAGAATTTCACCAAAGAAGAGTACAAAATTCTTTTCAAGCGCATTCGGGGAGAAGGTGAAAAAGCGGAAGACAATATCGTTACGAAGACTGTCGATTCTAAAGTCAATTGCGACACAGAGATTTTTTGGAAAAACGTAAACGAAAAGGACACCCCTAAAATAAGCATTAGACACATCAAATAGCGAACTGTTTTTATCATTTTTTGAGCCTTCTTCAAATCGAAGGGGCTCTTCTTCTATATAAAGGTACTACTATGGAAAAGAATCATTACGTAATCGAGATGCGCCATATCCGCAAGGAATTCCCGGGCATTATTGCAGTTGACGATGTTTCCCTTACTCTTAAGCGTGGTGAGATTCACGCGTTGCTTGGGGAAAATGGCGCTGGCAAAAGCACATTAATGAGTGTTTTGTTCGGTATGTATGAGCCAGATGCTGGTGAAATTTATAAAGATGGGGAACTGGTGAAAATTCATAACCCAAACGATGCCACAAGGGAGCGTATTGGCATGGTGCATCAGCACTTTAAGCTCGTGGAGTGCTTTACTGTTTTAGATAACATCATCCTAGGAACGGAAGATGCGAAATTTGGTTTTGTTATCAAAAAGAAAGCACGTGCAAAAGTGCTCTCTTTAATGGAAAAATACGGCCTTCATGTAGATTTGGATAAAAAAATCAGCGATGTTACGGTCGGCATGCAACAACGAACCGAAATTTTAAAAATGCTATATCGCGATAACGAAGTATTGATTTTTGATGAACCAAGCGCGGTTTTAACCCCGCAAGAAATCGACGATTTAATGAAAACGATGAAGCGGCTTGCTAATGAAGAGAAATCGATTCTTTTCATCTCCCATAAACTGAATGAAATCATGGAGGTAAGTGACCGCGTCACCGTCTTAAGAAAAGGAAAATGCGTGGGCACGATCGAAACAAAAAACACGAATGCGGAAGCTCTCGCGGAAATGATGGTCGGTAGAAGCGTTACCTTTAATGTTAATAAAAAAGAAGCCCATCCTAAAGAAACCATTTTGAATGTTGAACACCTATTTGTTGAAGATAAGAGAACCAAGAAGTTTGTTATTCAAGATGTGAATTTGTCCGTTCGTGCCGGAGAAATTGTCGGAATTGCTGGGATTGATGGAAACGGGCAAAGCGAACTGGTTCGTGCGATTACCGGGCTTGAGCCCATCTCTAGCGGAAGAATTTTATTCAAGAACAAAGATTTAGCGCGATTTAATGTCAATCAACGTATCAAAGAAGGAATCTCTCATATTCCAGAGGACCGCCATAAACATGGGCTTGTTTTGGAATTCACGTTAGAAGAAGATTTCGTTCTTCAAAAAGCTTATAGCGGAGAATTTTGTAAACGGGGTTTCATTCGCTTTAAAGAACGAAGCGAATACGCAAGTCGCTTAATCAAAGACTATGACGTTCGTGCCTCTAAAGGGGCAATCACCGAAACGAGAAGCATGTCGGGCGGGAATCAGCAAAAAGCCATTGTGGCGCGTGAGCTTGACCGTGAACATGATCTTCTTATCGCCGTTCAGCCAACTAGAGGCCTAGACGTTGGGGCAATCGAAGGAATTCATAAGCGTATTGTCTCTGACCGAGATGAAGGAAAAGGCGTTCTTCTTGTTTCTCTAGAACTAGAAGAAATCATGAATCTTTCTGACCGGATTTATGTGATTTATGAAGGAAAAATCGTTGGGGAGTTCCTTCGCCCGAAAGAAATAACCACCAAAGAACTTGGCTTATATATGGCTGGCGCGAAACGCCAAGCGCACTCATAGGAGCGATTTATGGAAATAAAAATGATGAAAGAAAGGTTCCACGATTTTTCTAGAAAAGACGGAACAAAATCAGTTTATGCGAGTGTGATTTCCATTTTCATCGGGCTTTTCATCGGCTTTTTGACGATGGTAATTTGCTCTTTTGCCCCTAACGCGAATGGCGATCCTTTTTCTGGGCTTTTCTATTTATTTATAGGCCCCTTCTCTAGTTCATTTCAGCCAATGAAAGAACTTGGCATGATGCTATTTTATGCAGGCCCATTAATATTCACTGGTTTATCGATCGCCGTTGCTTATAAAACGGGCTTATTCAACATTGGGGCGCCTGGCCAATTCTTAATGGGGACAATGGGGTCGCTTCTTGTTGCCCTTAATATCAACACGACCGATAATCGCGCCGCCGGAATTTTGGTGTGGCTACTTGCCTTATTCGTTGGCATCTTGCTCGGTGCGCTTTGGTCGCTTGTTCCAGGCCTATTAAAAGCGTTCTTCGGCATCAATGAAGTCATTATTTGTATCATGAGCAACTGGATTGCAGCAAATATCGTAAGCTGGGTTTTCTCTTTGCCTAGTTTGGCACATCTTTCTAATAACGCGGCAATGAAGTCGGGATATTTGATCCAGACTTCCCTAACAGGGAATTACACGCCGACATTAGGACTAGGGCATTTATTCAGCTCTAATGGTTCTCCTTCTTATTTAGATATCGGCTTAATCTTAGCGATTTTAGTCGCGGTGCTTATCTGGGGGATGATGAGCAAAACCGCATTAGGGTATGAACTTAAAGCGTGTGGTTACAATAAAGACGCTGCTCGTTATGCCGGGATGAATGAAAAATTCAATATCGCGGTTGCGATGGCTCTAGCGGGAGGGTTAGCTGCAGCAGGAGGCGCCTTATATTACCTAAATCCAAACATTGAGCTTCAATATCAATCTTGTTATCAAATCTTGCCTGAATATGGATTTAATGGCATCCCTGTAGCGCTACTAGCAAATTCTCACCCAATCGGAGTGATATTTTCTTCCGTATATGTCCGTTATCTCAATAGTGCGGGTGGCTTCTTGCAGCGCGCTGGCTATAACAAATATTTCGCCGACATCATTATCGCGGTGATTATTTATCTCACCGGTCTATCTCACTTTATCCAAGAACAATTGACTCGTTATTACAAAGCAAATGATAAAAGGGGATCGTTATTTCTTCCTTACTATTTGAAGAAATTGATTCATAAGTTCAAAGCAAAAACAAATCAAAACACGAAAACGGAAGTAGTTGAACTAAAGCAAATCGAAACTCCGAAAATAGTAGATAAGGTTAGCGAAACCATAAGCAAACCGGTAACGAAAAAGAAAATCGTTAGAATCAAAAAAGCGACTACGAAGGCTTCTTCTTCAAGCCGAACTCAAAAGAAAGAAAGCACACATAAGGAGCGAAAATAATGGACTTCGTTTTTATCCTTCAGCAGACAATAATTTGCATGATCCCTCTTCTCATCGTTGCTTTAGGAGGATTATTTTCTGAGCGAAGCGGCGTGATTAATTTGGCCTTAGATGGCGAAATGATTTTTGGTGCCTTCATTGGGGCGATTTTCGTTTGGGGAATGGTCCAAAATAATATAGGTTTAGCGACTTCGCAAGGCGTTTATTTTTTAGGGATGCTTGTTGCGGCCTTATCTGGAGCGATATTCTCGCTTTTGTTGTCGTTTTCGGCGATTCATTTGAAAGCAAACCAAACTATCGGAGGAACATCTCTCAATATGCTCGCTCCTGCGATTGTTTGCACGTTTGGCTTACTATTCTTCAATAGTGAACGAATTGTTTCGGGCGGGTCGTTTATCCTTTTAAAGAACAGTTACCCTAGTTGGTTCCAACCCGTTTTTGATTCTTGGGTTGGCGGTTTCTTTTCGCTACTTTTGGATAAAGTATATTTATCGACTTATGTATGCGTAATTTTGTTCATTGTTCTTTCCGTTTGGCTATATAGAAGCAAAGTCGGCACACATCTAAGAGCGTGTGGCGAACACCCGGGGGCAGCGGCTTCAGTCGGTATTAATGTCAAAAAGATGCGTTATTTAGGCGTAAGTATTTCTGGCGCTTTAGCGGGGCTTGGAGGGTTTGTCTATATTGCCACAAGCGCAGCGACAGCCGCGGAGAATACAGTTGCGGGCCTTGGATTTTTAGCCCTTGCGATTATGATTTTTGGGAACTGGCGTCCCCTTTGGATTGCATTAGGTGCCTTCCTATTTGGTTTCTTAAAATGCCTTGGCGTTCTTTCTAGCCAAATTGATTTTTGTAGCAAACTTGGCTTGCCGATGTATTTTTATAACATGATGCCTTACATTGTTGTTATCATTGTCCTAGTTTTAGTAAGAAAGAAGTCTGGCTGCCCGAAAGCAGAGGGCATTCCATACGAAGAAGGACAACGATGAAAGTAAAAGAAATTGATGTCGATAGTTGGGATAGAAAAAGCGTTTATCAATATTTCGGGACATTCTCGAATCCGTGTTATGGCTTTAATGTCGAAATGGATATCACCGAATTAGTCAAAGTCACGAAGGAAAATAAGCAAAGCTTCTTTATCAATATGCTTTTCCTTGTCTATATGGGATTAGAATCAATCGAAGAAATGAGGACGCGTATCGTCAATCATAAAGTCGTGGTGTATGAAGAGATTAATCCGGCTTACACCGTGATGACGAAACTTGGCGCGTTTGAAAATTGCAGCGTGAAAGCCACTCATGACTACAAAACCTTTTACGAAAGAGTCCATCTTGATGTCGAGACGACGAAAGTAAAAGGGCACATTAAAGATAGCTATAATGATTCTGCTTTAATGGATGAGTATTATATCACCTGTGTCCCTTGGCTTTCTTTTGCTTCGATGACCCATCCTCTTCCTGATAATGATCATAGTAATTCGAGTGTCCCTAGAGTTTGTTGGGGAAAGTTCTATTTGGTAGGGGAAAAGACGAAGATTATGCTCAATATCACCGCAAATCACATGCTTGTTGATGGAAAAGCTATGTCAGATACCTTCGCATCCATCCAAAAGAATTTCGATAACGCTAGAAGCATTCTTCAATAATCTTTTGTTATTTTGAGAAATAACATTGCACTTGCAAAAGATAAAAAATTAGATAGAGTTAGAATACACTAACTAGTGAGGTTAATTGATGCAAAAAGTAATATTGGATATTGATGGCATGAAATGCTCAATGTGCGAATCACATGTTTGCGATGCCGTCCGCAAGGCTCTTCCTGAAGCGAAAAAAGTCAAAGCGTCCGCGTCCAAAGGAGAGGTTTCCTTCTTACTTGAAGATAACGTCTCTTACGAAGCTGCCGTTAAGGAAATTGAAAGTGGTGGATACCGCGTTCTCCACACTTATAATGAGCCTTACCAAAAGAAGAAATTCTTATTTTTCTAATCGCTTAATGTTTGCTTGTTGCAACAAAATGCTAACTAAAAATGTTTCGATAAAACCTTTGTTTTTATATTTTTTAGTCATGAAAGTTTAATTTGTTGCAACTAAAATCGGTGTGATTTCACAATAAAAATCAAGACACAAACGCATAGCGAGATTCGTTTAAGTTAGTTAAAACTAATTCTTTTTCTTGCAAGAGTGATTAGTCATGACTAATATATCATTTGGTTAGAAACGACTAACCGGAGGTATATGAGTATGCCATTATCATTAGCACCTGTTGGGCAAGAATTCCTCGTCAGAAGAGTTGGAGGGGATGAAAAGGTGAAAAGCCACCTCGCCTCTTTAGGTATTGCTAAAGATAGACCAATCCGTGTCATGAGCCAGGGGGCTACTGGAACTGTGATTGAGGTTTGCTCATCTCGCCTTGCTCTCAATGAAGAGGTTGCTAGGCACATTATTGTCGGTTAGTTACTAGAAAGGAAACACAATGGGAGAAGAAAAAGAAGCCAATCAATTGATTCGTGTCGGTGATGAAGTCACCCTCGATTTGGTGGAAATTGGCACAAGCGGCACCATTACGAAAGTGAATGGTGAAGGTAAAATCCGTCACCGCTTATTTGACATGGGTCTTACTCCAGGGGCCGAAGTGTTCTTAAGAAAACGCGCGCCATTAGGGGATCCACTTGAGATTACGTTACGGGGATACGAATTATCGCTTCGTCATAGTGAAGCGAGTTACGTCGTGATTAAAGTTACTGACGTCCCTGTTACGACAATAGAAGGAGAAAACAAATGAGCGAGAAGATGATTAAAGCCGCTCTTGCTGGTAACCCAAACTGCGGTAAAACCACGCTATTCAACTCTTTGACTGGATCAACGGCATATGTTGGTAACTGGCCAGGCGTTACGGTTGAGAAAAGAGAAGGAACTTACGTTAGTAAAGACAAGAAGATCAAAATGGATATTGTTGATCTTCCTGGGATTTATTCTCTTTCGCCATATTCTCCGGAAGAAGTTATTTCTCGTAACTATATTTTAAACGAGAAACCAGACATCGTGATTAACGTCATCGACGCGACCAACTTAGAGCGTAACCTTTATATGACCACGCAGATTCTCGAAATGAATGTGCCAGTGGTTGTTGCGATTAATATGACCGATGCTTTAAAAGACTTGGGTCAAACTATCGACTACAAAAAGCTTGAAAAAGCACTCGGTGTTCCGGTTGTCGCGATTAGTGCTCTCCGTAATACTGGTCTAGATGAATTGATGGAAAAGGCCATCAAAGAAAGCAAAACAGAACGTAAAGGAAAAACGATTCTTTCTTTTGAAAAAATCAAAGAAGCGAACAAGATTTACGAAGATAATAACGTTTCTAGTCCATTATTCCATGCGATAAAAGCGTTAGAAAAAGATGAACTTGAAGAGTCTGATCACAAAGAAGAATACAAAAAGGTCCAAGAGTTAGTTGCAACTAGCACAAAAGATTATGAAGCGGAAATCGCGGATGCTCGTTACTTATATCTCACCCCTCTATGTGATGAAGTTCTTTCGGGTAAAGAAAAGAAAGAAAAAGATAAGCTCACTAAGAGTGACAAGATTGATAAAATTCTCACCCACAAAGTTTGGGGATTACTCATCTTGGTCGTCCTTCTCTTCCTTGTCTTCCATATCACTTTTAGCGGTGATTTGTTCTATTTAGGTGCGATGGGCGTTGATTTCGGAGAAGGATATCAAGGCTTAATTCACTTCACGATTGATGGTGAAGAGGTACGTCCGTTTGCAGGCCTATTCTATGGCGATGGTGGGATTAACTCGATTGGTGAATTCTTCCACTGCTTAGCTGGCGACCATGAAACTGGCCTCTTAGGCTGTATTGCCTTAGGATTCAAGCAGCTATTAATCACTTGGAATTCTCCTGAATGGGTTATTGGATTCCTTTATAATGGCGTTTTAGCTGGTGTGTGCGCGGTCTTAGGATTCGTTCCGCAAATTATGATTCTATTTGCTTTCTTCGCTTTGATGGAAGATAGCGGCTATATGGCTCGTGTTGCCTTTATGCTTGACCGTATCTTCCGTAGATTTGGTGTTTCGGGTCGTGCATTCATCCCGATGATTATGGGATTTGGATGCGGGGTCCCTGCTATGATCAACACTCGTACGCTTACTAGCGACAAAGAAAGAACCAAAACGATCCGTGTTGTTCCTTTCTTCACGTGCGGCGCGAAAGCGGAATTCCTTGCTGTTATTGCTGGGACTGTTGCGGCTGCAGTCAATATTGACGCCGGTTTGTTCACCTTCTTAATGTATGTGATGGGTGTTGTGATTGCGATTCTATCTGTCATTGTGATGAACAAGACCACGCAACGCGAGAAAGTCCCTCCATTCATCATGGAGCTCCCTCCTTATCATCGTCCACAATTAAAAGCCCTTTCTCTTCACATTTGGGATAAAGGAAAACACTTCATCAAAAAAGCGTTCACGATTATTCTTGTCTCTACGATTGTCATTTGGTTCTTCGCGAACTTTGGCTGGAACTGGCAAATGGTCGAAGAGAACGGAAGCGGTTCTATCTTGATGTCGATCGGTTCGTTAATTCAACCTATCTTCACCCCAATGGGATTCGGCGTTCAAGCTGGGGAAAACGGCTGGGCACTCACGGTTGCTTCTTTACAAGGGATCGTTGCCAAAGAGAACGTTACCTCTGTTGCCGCGACGCTTGCCGAAGTCTTGGGTGTTGATGGATTCGACGGAATTGTCAGTGCGACTGGTATTTCTACTGCCGCAGTTGTTGCCTTCGCGGTCTTCAATTTACTTACTATCCCTTGCTTTGCCTCTGTTGCGACCGCTAAGAGCGAACTTGCCAATAAGAAGACGTACTGGTTTACGATTCTCTTCTGGCTTGGGCTTAGCTATGTGATGGGTTGCTTCACTTACATCAGCATCCAATACGTTTGGACGCTTGCTATTACTCTTCCTCTCATCGTGCTTACCTTCATTGGCCTATACTTCTATGACCGCATGATGAAAAAGAAAGAAGCTTTATTAGAAACAGAAAATAATTAATGAAAGGAGCGAAGCATGCATTGGACGGGAATTGTAACCATTATTCTAGTTACCCTTTACCTCCTTTTCATGCTCGTTCGTACCATTCGGAAAATCAAACGAGGGGAAAGCTTAGAAGAATGCTCTTGCGCTAGTAAAAAAGGAGCGGGGAACGCGCTTGTAGAAGCTTACCACGCGAAATATAAAACGAATGCCTCAAAGGAAGGAATAGGCAAGAAGGGCAATTAGCTTGCCTATCACCTTCTTAATCTAATTAGAGAAAATCTCCCTCCTTATATTCTCTTAGTTAGATTCGACCCGCATGTGGAAGATGACCGTTACTCTTCTTCCATCGTGCGGGTTTTTACTTTCTAAAATCGCGATTACAAAAACGTACAAAAGATATATATTTGTCTAAATTTGAGCGAAAAAGTAATCATCAATGGTCATATTTGCTTATTTTTCTTCTAAAAAAGAAAAAACCGAACCTATAATATGAACGATTTGTAAAAACAAAGTTTTTCGTGCGGTTTTTATAAACGAATTTGCACGGACACTAGGAGCGAGGAACGTATGCCAGAAAAGTTTGACACAATCGAAAACAAATACGAAGGGGAAAAGAAGCCAAGCAAGAAAATTTTAAAGCTTGGCCGTAAAATCACCGACTGCATGCCCCATAAGATTTTCGGCGTGAAAAGCACCGATCCAGAATATTGGGGATTAAAAGAAGTCGTCACCGATGAAATGGCGGATATTGCTAATAAAATGAAACTCCGCAAATTCTACACGTTTGACGAGCTTTTGAAGATGAACAAGCAATATGAGGCTAGCGACTTGCAAAAGATTCTCGACGAGATGTCGACGGTTGGAATTCTCGAATACGACTATGGCGACAATTACGATCATACTCACGAATTAAAGGATAAACCAAGAATTCGTAGATACCGTGTTGCTTTCTTTGTTCCTGGAAGCGCGGAATTATTTAATTCTACCAAAGATAGAGTCGACAAAAATCCAAGTGTCGCTTCTTTCTTTGAACGTATGACTTTTATTCCTCTAGCCGGAGTAACCCAAATGGTTCCTCCAGGAGGAGATGGCATCGGGATGCACGTTATCCCAGTGGAAAAAGAAGTCAATGCGAATAACGAATCCGTTGATTTAGAGCATATCTCTTACTGGCTTAATAAATACGAAGGTCACATTTCTGCGGGCATTTGCTCTTGCCGTTATTCTAGAAGCAAGCTTGGTGAAGGCTGTGCGGATGATCCTGATGATTGGTGCATCCAACTTGGCGATATGGCCGATTACACCGTGGAAACGGGTAGAGCCCATTACATAACAAAAGAAGAAGCGCTTGAAATCCTCAAAAAGGCTGAGGATAACGGTTTCGTCCATCAAATCACGAATATCGACGGCTCGGAAAAGATTTTCGATATTTGTAACTGCGATGTGAAGATTTGTAATGCTTTACGCACCTCCCTATTATTTAATACTCCGAACCTTTCAAGAAGCTCGTTCACCGCGAAAGTGGATCCAACAAAGTGCGTTGCGTGCGGATATTGCGTGGAATCTTGCCCCGCTGGCGCAGTAAAACTTGGACAAAAACTCTGCAAAAAGGATGGGAAACCACAATCTTATCCAACTGCGCCTCTCCCAGACAATAACATTTGGGGGAAATACGCCTGGGATGAGAATTATCGCGATACTGCTCGTTTACATAATACTTATGCGACTGGCACTGCCCCTTGCAAAGCCGCTTGCCCAGCCCATGTTCCAGTACAAGCCTATTTAAAGAAAGCCCACGAAGGCAAATATCAAGAAGCCCTTGCTTTGATTAAGAAAGAAAATCCTTTCCCAGCTGTTTGCGGACGCGTTTGCAATAAGCGCTGCGAAGAAGCTTGCACACGTGGCGAAATCGATCATGCCGTTTCCATTGATGCGGTCAAGAAATTCATCGCTGAACAGGATTTGCATGAGAAAACCCGTTACGTTCCAGAAAAGGTGATTGCTTCGCTCCATGGCGAGTGGCCACAAAAAATCGCCATTATCGGCGCCGGCCCTGCTGGATTAAGCGCTGCTTATTACTTAGCAGAAATGGGGTATCGCCCAACTGTTTTTGAGAAGCATAAAGAACCTGGTGGTATGCTTCGATATGGCATCCCTACCTATAAATTGGAAAAAGACGTTATCGATGCGGAAATCGAAATCATTAAAGAACTTGGCGTCACCATCAAATGCGGCGTTGAAGTCGGTAAAGACATCACAATCGCCGATTTAAAGAAAGAAGGATATAAAGCCTTCTATATTGCAATTGGTTGCCAAGGCGGAAAACGTCCAGGCGTAAAGAACGATGAAGCGAGCGGCACGGAAATCGCTGTTGATTATCTCCATCACGCTTATGAACATCAAGACGAGAAATTCACGGGGGACGTTGTCGTAATCGGCGGCGGAAACGTTGCTATTGACTGCGCGAGAACCGCTTCTAGGCTCGGCGCGAATAAGACTTCCATCTATTGCCTTGAAACGCGCGAGAGTATGCCTGCGAGCAAAGAAGAAATCGCTGAGACCTTAGACGAAAACATTTCGATCAACAATTCTTGGGGTCCAAAAGAAGTGCTTGTCGATGAAAAAGGCAATGTTACTGGCATCATCTTAAAGAAATGTCTACGCACGATCGACCCAGAAACCAAAAAATTCTCGCCTCTATATGACGAAAATGAAACCATCACCGTTAAAGCGGATAAGATTGTCTTCGCAATCGGTCAAGCGATTGAATGGGGCAAATTATTAGAAGGAAGCGCGGTTACTTTCTGGCATGGCAATTACCCAATCGCCGATAAGCTTACTTATCAAACCGCCGACCCAGATATTTATGTTGGTGGCGACGTCTTCACCGGTCCGAAATTCGTTATTGATGCGATTGCGGCAGGACACGCGGTCGCTGATTCTTTGAACCGCCACGTTCAATGGGCGGCCTCTCCAACGATTGGATTGAATCGCCGTTCGTTTGTGCCGCTTGATAAAAATGACATTACTCTTCCTGGCTATGACCACGCTGGACGTCAAGAGGAAGGGATGGATACTTCGCTTGATTACAAGAAGAGCTTCCGCGATGCCCATAAGACCTTAACGGAAGAACAAGTGAGAATCGAGACTGGGCGCTGCTTAAGCTGCGGCGCTTCCGTGGTTGATCCTCATAAGTGCATTGGATGCGGAATTTGCACGACACGCTGCAAATTTGATGCAATTCACCTTTACCGCGATCACCCAGAAATGACCAACATGGTTGTTGCGGAAAAGAAAGTCGGTAAACTACTTGGATATTCTATTAAACGCTCATTAAAGATTCTTGCCCATAGTGGTTCTAAAGAAGCGAAGATGATGCGCAAAAAGAGAAAAGAATACAAGAAAAAGACAAAAAACACTGCAAAAACCCATCCAAATACAGGAAATGCGGTAGATCTCAATGCATGAACTAGGGATTGTCTTCTATGTGATTGAAGAGGTCGAAAAGGTCGCTAAAGAGAACAATGTCAATAAAGTTACCGCTTTGACCTTAGAAGTTGGAGAGGTTTCTAGTGTCGTTCCTAGTTACTTCGTTGATGCTTATAATTGGGCAATCAAAAAGACGAAATACATGCAGGAATGTAAGCTCAACTTGGTGATACTTGAAGGAATCTCTTATTGCAGAGATTGCAAAAAGACATTCAAAACGACCACGAACGGGAAGATATGCCCGCACTGCCATAGCGAAAATACGTATCTAGTCAGCGGGAGTGAAATCAATATCAAAGACATTCAGGTGGAATAACCTGGATGTCTTTTCTCTTTTTATGCGAGTTTCTTGCAAGCAAAAATAGAGACATATATGCTTTTCCTCATGGAAGTAATGAAAATCGTTAAAGCAAGCGAAATTGAGGGAACGTATTCCCTTTTTCTCCGTGTGAAAAAGAAAATGGAGGAAGAAGGAAACGATACCTGGAGTCACGATTACCCAAATAAAGATATCTTTTTAGAGGACTTAAGAAACGAGTCTTTGTATCTATGCCTTCTTAATGAAAAATTGATTGGGAGTTTTGCGCTTACTAGTGACCTTGCTTCTTATTTCTTTAGTGATTCCTCTAGCAATAGAACCGAAGAATTTTTAAACGAACATCATCTTGATTCTCGCGCTTCTTATTTTCTTTTGGAGCGTTTCATGATTGAACCCACGATGCAAAATAAGGGGTACGGGGGAAGGCTATTGGAGCAAATTCTCGCTTTTCAAAAGAATATGAATTGTCTTGTTGTCGCGTATAAAAAGAACGAGAAAGCAGTTCAATTTTATTTGAAGCATGGGTTTAATAATGTCGGGGATTGTCGCCGTGCTGATTGGGGGATAGATGGTTCCTCTTGCTATCTATTTGTGAATCAATATGAAGAAAAATGAAATGAATATTTTTTCTATTTTGCTCCAAGATTGGTACGAAAAGAATCGACGCATTCTTCCTTGGAGAGAAGAGGCGAGTTCATACCACGTTTGGCTTAGCGAAATTATGTTACAACAAACGCGCGTTGAAACGGTAAAAGGATATTATTCACGGTTTTTGGAGATGTTTCCTTCTCCTTTATCTTTGGCAAGTGCCGACATTGATACGGTGAATAAGTTATGGGAAGGATTAGGATATTATTCGCGCGCAAGGAATTTACTAAAAGCCGCGATTATTATCAAAGAAAAATATGGTGGAGTTGTTCCGAGCCAAAAGAGCGATTTGTTAGAGCTACCTGGGGTTGGCGAATACACATCTAACGCGATTATGGCAATTGCTTACCATAAACCCTATGTTGCACTTGACGGAAACTTGATTCGAATTTTCGCGCGTTTATGCGAATGCTCCTTAAAGGCGAAGGATCCAAAAATTAAAGTGGAAGCTTCTACCTTTTATCGAGCTCGATTGACCATCGATCCAAGTGTTTTCAATCAGGCATTAATGGACTTAGGGGAACTCGTATGTTTGCCGCATGGCACCCCTCGTTGCTCTTTTTGCCCTTTTGCTAGTATCTGCAAAGCTCATCAAAATAAGCATGAACTTGCTTATCCTGTGCTTGAAGAGAAAACGAAAAAGAAAAAGGTTGAGCTTACTTTGTTTATTGTCCGTTATAAAGATTCGATTTTGATTCAAAAAAGAAATGACATAGGTTTACTTGCCTCATTATATGAAATCCCAAATGTAGAGGGGTGTCTTTCTCCTAGCGAAGCAGAGAAATATTTAATCGAGAAGGGATTTGCATTGATTTCTCTAATTTCTCTTCCCCAAAAGAAGCACGTTTTCACCCATTTGGTGTGGGACATGAATGCATATTTGGTTATGGTCAATGGTTACCCGAATGGATCTTTATTTGTGAATGAAGACGAATTAAGACATTCTTATTCGTTGCCTAGCGCGTTTACTCATTACATGGGTTACTTCTTTGAGGCGGATTAGTCATTAAAGAGTTATAAAATCCGAGTTCAATGATTGAAGGGTTGGGCCGTCAATCTAAAACCGAATATTCCGCATTTTATGAAATTTTTCGCCTTAAAAATTCATTTTAGTTGAGAGGGGTTATTGTCAATAGAAAGCAATTTGTAAAGAAAAGAAAATAGGAAATCAAAACGCTTCTTTTTCCTTTTCTTCGGTGTAGAATTTATATATCTAGTTTCAAAAAAGAAACACAAATTCGTTCAGCGAACGAAGAAAGAAATTGAGGTTTAGTTTATGAAAAAAACAAGCAACATCATCTCTTTAGGAATTAACATCATCATCGTAATCGCTTCGATTATTGGCTGCGGTGGCTTAATGGGAGATTGGTTCCATTATCCATACCAAAGCTTTACACCTGATTGGACAGATTTTTTAAAGAGCATCGGCTTTTTAAGCGCGATTTATGTGGGAGCGATTGCTCTAGTTACGACCCTATTCCTCCTTATTGCTTTGATTAAAAAGAAAGAGGACTACTCTCTTCCCAAATGGCTAAGCATTGCGAAACTTAGTGGCGCAGTGGTTGGCATTATGGCAATTTTTGAATACTTTTTCGTTGATGTCATGCTTCTAGCAAATAGCGCTCAAGAAGCTTTAGCCTTACGAAATTTCCTCCTTTCTTATCAAGGTGGGATTCTCGTCTCCATTCTGATTCCAATGTTTGTCTTCTTGGATTATGTTGGCTTTGCCCCAGTGAAAAGAGTCGCGCGAAGGGACGCCCACTACGCGGTGATCCCTGTCGCGGTGTTCTTTGTGTCAATCATCATTTATCCTTCAATATTAAACGGGAAAGGTGTAGCGAATGTCGTTCCAAATTATTTCGTTTTCCAACTACTAGACGTCAAAAGATATGGGACACTAGAAGCTCTTACTTACTGCATTTTCCTTTTGCTTTTTGCTGAGTTCGTTTCACTAGCCCTTTCTTCAAATAACGTTGAAGAGGCTTCTAGCACTTTAAAAGAAGAAGTAACATCCGAAAAATCCGAGAACGAAGATTTCATTCCTTCTAGAAACGAAGAAGCAAGTGAAAATCGCGAGGAAGAAAATTCTATTTCCGAAAATAAAGAAAATGTGTCTGAAGGCGAAACGGTAGCCGAAAATAATAAAGCCGCTGGGAAATACGAAGTTTATCCAGAAGCTGGAATGTATAAATATCGCCTTAAGGCAAATAATGGCGAAATCCTTATCGTATCGAATAACTATAAGACGCGCGATGGGGCGAAGATGGGGATTGAAACTTTAAAGAAGAATCTCTTTTCTGGAACACATAAAGTCATCACGGATAAAAATGGCTATTCCCAATTCCGTATCTTTACGGCCAAAGATGCGCGCTTAGTCGCTTGTGGAGAAATCTACCGTAGCCTTAATAGCGCCCAAAGCGCCCTTGCTTCCACTCAACGCTTTGGTATGAGCGATAAAGTCATTGACCTTGACGAAATCCCAGCAAGCGAAATTCGTGAAGAAAAAATAACGCTTCCGGATGTTGAAAGGAATCAAATCGGCAAGGTTGAACTCTATATCGATGATAGCGACAAAAAATGGAGAAGCCGTCTTCTAGCGAACAATGGTGAAATCCTATTTACGAGTGCCGCCTATAGTACGAAAGCCGCTGCCTTAAACGGATTGGCCTCTATTAAAACGAAAGCCGCTAATAATGGTTTCCATATTTGTCGTGATAAACAAGGACGTTACCAATATGTGCTTTTAAGTGATAATGGTCTCGTGCTTTTGCTTGGCGAAACTTATAATACTCGCGAAGCCGCTATTTCTAGTGCTAGTAGCGTCCGCGCATTCCTCGCGGATAGCCCAGTCATTGATATGGTCGCTTTGAAAAAAGAAATGGAAAAGAAGACCGCTTCGGATGAAGACCCTAAAAAAGCAGCCAAAAAATCTCGTTCCACAAAAAGAAATACAAAAAAGAAAGAGTAATTAAGAAACATCATGGACAAAATTAGAGTCATCGAAGTCAAACAAAGCGTCTTCGCGAACAATAACGCTCGCGCCGAACTTCTTAGAAAAGAATTAAAAGAGAAGAACGTATTTCTCATTAATTTGATGTCAAGCCCGGGAAGTGGGAAAACAACGCTTTTAGTTTCCTTAATCAATCGTCTTAAAGAAAAGCTCCGTATTGGCGTTATGGAAGCGGATATGGACGCAGTTGTCGATGCGAAAACCATCGAGAATGAAACCGGCGTAAGAACCATTCAGCTTCATACGTGCGGAGAATGTCATCTCGATGCGAAAATGACGAAAGAAGGATGCGACGCCATCGGATTAGATGGTCTTGATCTTCTCATCTTAGAAAACGTCGGAAACCTTGTTTGTCCAGCCGAGTTTGATACAGGCGCTACACTCAATATGACGATTTTAAGTATTCCTGAAGGCGATGATAAGCCGTTAAAGTATCCTTTAATGTTCACGGTTGGGCAATGCTTTGTCTTTAGTAAGATGGACGCAAAGGTGGTTTTCGATTTCGACGTCAAAAAAGCGGAAGAGAGAATCCTTGCTTTGAATCCAAAAGCCGTTTTCTTCCCCGTGAGCGCAAAAACCGGTGAAGGAATGGACGCTCTAGCGGATTACGTTTTCTCTCTTGTTAAGGATTACTGGTCTCGATAACGAATAGGATCTTTTCATTATGATTTAGCCCTCGAAAGGGGGCTTTTTCAAATTAAGTCATTTTTACTATTTGAAAATTTATTCGGTAATTCCTAATTGCTTTCGTTATTATTTCCATTAATTAGCACTCTACACTTGCGAGTGCTAAAAACTGCATTATAATGTCCTTGCTTCGCGAAAGAAGAGAAAGGAGAGAATCATTATGCAGATGGAACAAATGGAAGACTATAGCACTGATGAACACGTTCTCGATAAATTCGGGCGCAACATCAATGAAGAAGTCAAAAAAGGCAAAATCGATCCCGTTATCGGGAGAGATGAAGAAATTCGTAAAGTCGTTACGATTCTCGCTAGAAAAACGAAGAACAACGTCATCTTGCTTGGGGAACCAGGCGTTGGTAAAACAGCAATTATTGAAGGTCTTGCGGAACGCATCGTAAAAAATGATGTCCCGAATACTTTAAAAGACAAAACAATATACGAGCTCGATATGGGAGCTCTAGTTGCGGGCGCGAAATATCGTGGTGAGTTTGAGGAACGTCTAAAAGCCGTTCTCAACAAGATTAAGGAAAGCGATGGGAAGATTATTCTTTTCATTGATGAAATTCATCTTATTGTTGGAGCGGGTAGAACCGATGGGGCGCTTGACGCTTCCAATATGCTAAAACCGATGCTCGCGAGAGGCGAAATCGATTGCATTGGTGCGACTACGTTGAATGAGTATCGCGAATACATTGAGAAAGACCGTGCACTTGAACGTCGTTTCCAAACCGTGATGGTTGGGGAGCCAACAGTTGAAGATACCATTACGATTCTTCGTGGTTTAAAAGAGCGATTTGAATCCTACCATGGTGTTAAAATCACGGATGGTGCTTTAATTGCTGCGGCTACTTTGTCGAACCGTTATATCACCAATCGTTTCTTACCAGATAAGGCGATTGATTTGGTAGATGAAGCGTGCGCGAACATCAAAGTAGAGATTGAATCCATGCCGGCGGAACTTGATGAGATTATTCGCAAGATCCGTTCACTGGAAGTGGAGAAAGTCGCTTTGATGAAAGAAAAAGACGATTCGAGCAAACGTCGACTTGATGAACTTCAAAAAGAACTCGCGGACGATAATGCCAAACAGGATGTTTTGACCAAAGAATGGGAGGTTGAAAAATCTAACATTAAAGAGGCTAAGGATCTAAAAGGCAAGCTCGAGAAAGCCAAATTCGATTTGAATACTTATTTTGGAAATGGGGAATACGAAAAAGCTTCCTTGCTTCAATATAAGACGATTCCTGAGTACGAACAACGCTTAAAAGAGCTAGAGACCAAGAGCAAAAACGGCGAAAAACTCGTCGATGAAGTTGTCGATGAAGAGTCTATTTCTCGCATCGTAAGCAAGATTACGGGGATTCCTGTTTCTCGTATTCAAAAAGGCGACCGCGAGAAGGTGCTTGACCTTCCTAAGACACTTGAAAAACGCGTGATTGGGCAAGACGAGGCAATTCGTCTAGTCAGCAACGCGATTCTTCGTCAGCGCGCGGGCATTAAAAACCCAAACCGCCCAATCGGAAGCTTCCTTTTCCTTGGGCCAACTGGCGTAGGAAAAACGGAAGTTGCTAGAGCCTTAGCGGAGGCACTCTTTGATAACGAGAACAACATTATTCGTATCGATATGAGCGAATATATGGAAAAGTATAGCGTTTCTCGTCTTATTGGCGCGCCGCCAGGATATGTTGGCTATGAAGAAGGAGGGCAACTTACCGAGAAAGTAAGACGCAATCCATATTCCGTTGTTTTGTTTGATGAAGTCGAAAAGGCTAACCCCGAAGTGCTTAACTTGTTACTTCAAGTCCTTGATGATGGAAGACTTACCGATTCTCAAGGGCGCTTAGTTGACTTTAAGAACACGATTATCATCATGACAAGTAACCTTGGTAGCGAATACCTTCTTGAAGGCAAGAAAGAGCCTGTCCGTGAACTATTGAATCATACGTTTAAGCCAGAATTCTTGAACCGAATTGACGAGATCGTTTACTTCAATCCTCTTTCTAAAGATGTGCAATATCGCATTGTCGAAAAGATGCTCAATGAGCTTAATAATCGTCTAAAAGAGCAATTCTATAGTTTCTCTTTCTCCGATGAACTCAAGCATTACATTCTCGATAGTGCCTATTCTCCAACCTTTGGCGCTAGACCACTAAAACGCTTTATCCAGGATAACGTGGAAACGGTTATCGCGACCGCGATTGTGAAGGGTGTAGTTAACGTACAAGACAAATATCTTGTCAGTGTCAATAACGGCACCATCACGATTAATCCCTTAAAGTAATAAAAGGCTCTATCGATAAGTAATCCGTAGAACCCTTCTATCATTACTTCAAAAGAAGCGCATGGCTTATAAAATTGCTGTGCGCTTTTTTTGTTAGAGAGGAAAATCACTTTGGAAGTTTTAAAGGAACCTATATTTTCTTTCGCGAGAATTAGAATGCGAAAAATGAAACTTTTTTTGTAAAAAAGAAGAAAAATATGTCTATAGATAAGTGTGGTAGCTTTTTATGCTAACTCAAACATTTCCCCGGGGAGAAAAAGCAAAGAAAGGAGAAATGGGAATGGACGTCACGTCAATTGTGATGATCTTGATTCTTCTCTTCCTCTTGGTGGATCAAAAAAACTCTAACGGCCCAAAAGGGCGTTAGAGACAAAACCACTACCATTATAGCTTAGCCGTAAGGCTTTGCAATAATGGTTGCCCTCTTTCCCCGGGGCCCAATGTTGAACGTTAAATGACAAAATAATCGCGGATGTTTTACTATTGTGCTGATTACTTGTCATGAGACTATTCTCTTTACGAGCGAACTATGTCTTTTTATAGAACTAAGAACGCTTTTTGCTCTTCAATTACTCGTTAATTTTGAATTAGCCCTCTTTTTGGTGAAAAGTTGGATGAGCCACGATAGCGCTGCCGATAATAGAACGGTTACGACGAACGCTAAGAATATGATCCCTATTAGAATTCCAAAAGCGCTGAACCTAAACAAATAAGTAGGTAATGCATGCATTGCGTTATAGATGGAAATGAAGCAAGTTAGACTAATTAGGGAAATCACCGTAGTAGAAAGAAAGACAAGGGCATTTTTGATGATTATTTTTTCATAACGCTCCTTTTTATTTGTTTCCTCTTCCTTTGCATTTATATCGAAAAAAAGGGAAAGAGCTATCATAAATGAAAGGCCAATTATTACGCCTATGGTTGCAAAAAAAGGAACGAAACCACGCATAAAGATAAAGAGAAGTAATGGCTTATCTCCACTCGTAAAGAAAGATTCGTATTTTTGGGAATAAAGAGAAGAGGTCGAAGTTACGATTCTAATATTGCTTAAATTCTTTAGTTCCTTTAAATCTTTTGATATATCCAATAACATCATTGATTGACTTGGCCTTTTGTTATTTACGAAGATGGAATTTTCTAGATGGAACCCGTAAGCGTAAGGAGAAAATCCCAAATTATTTCCGTGGAATTTTTGGTAATTTTCTATCATTTTATCGATTTGTTCATTTGTGGAAAAAACACCAACGATTTTGTAAGAATATAAATCTTTGCCAATAATTTCGTCAGGTGAGTTTAATTCCCCGAATTGCTTCTTCTCAATTAAGCAATCATAAAGCAATGAAGAGATTGCTATCTCGTTGTCGCTTATAGGGAGATTACAAATTTCAGGATTTGCAAACCTATTATCCTTGTTGACAAAACTAGCCTCTGAATCTATTCCGATAATGTTTGGATAAATCTTAGTAAAGGAATATTTAACATCGCGATAGGCTCTTACTTGAAAAGCCCAGTTGAAAGACTCCCCCATTTCATTCTTATAGATGTTATAAACTCCTCCAACGTTTTCTTTAGCAAAGGATTGTATCGGCTTCTCTAGACTTTCATCGTATTCTAATTTGGCATAATTATCGCCTAATTCCTTGGAATACTTTAATACGATTTGCTCTTCATCGTTTTGCTGATTTAAAAAGTAAAGGCCGGTATAGAATGACGATATAGACAATATCAAAAGGGTGATAAGAAATAGAATCTTATGAGAAAATAAATCACGTATCGATGATTTTAATAAGCTATCTCCGAATCTCATTTATCATTCTCTCCACCGATAAGATTTTTGAAGCGGTTAGCGAAGGCCAAAATAAAGCAAACAATCCCATTTTGACGCGTTTGCTTTTTTCATCCCTATTAAGCAATCGTTTAACTGAAGCATTTATTTAGATACTTATTTCCCTTTCATTGGCTTAAATATAATTTTTTGACGTTACTTTTGCAAACCATGTTTCGTAGGTACGGCTTTGTTAAGAAGTTTGTTATGTCTTTGGTTTTTAACGTTCCATACGATGTGTTAGCTTTGTCTTGTTATCGCTTTTGTTATGTCTTTTACAAAAAAGTCGGTAGAATCGTTAAAAAGTATCTTGTTTTAAATCGCAACGCCATATTTTTCGTTTATTTGCCAAGCCTAGCCTTTATAATCTTGTTATGGCTATTGAATTTGAATCAACATACGCGAAAGCGAAAAGAGACGACGAAGGATATCGTAAAACGATTTCTACGATTCCAACATGGGGAGAGAAACTTCATTTATTGACAAGTGCCCCGGATTTATGTTCATTGTATTACTCAGGTGGCGATACGCTACTGATTAATATCCATGGCGGTGGATTTTGCTATAAACATCCACTCGATGATGATGCTTTATGCAAATATATTTCGCAAACCTATTGCGTTTCTGTCCTCAATGTTGATTTCTCTAGCAGCGTGAAATGGGGATATCCAGTTCAACTTATCGAAATCGATCGGCAAATCAATGCTTTCTTATTAGAGCACCCGATGAGAAGAATCATCCTTCAAGGGCATAGCAGCGGCGCGAATCTAGCGGCTTCTTTATTAGAAAGATGGATCAAAAACAAAACCCGTGAAGTCACCGCGCTTGTTTTGAATTACCCGATTTTAGATTTAAGCATTGCAGCAAAGGATAGACCTCAAATCGAGGGACTTTGGCCAAATGAACTCTATGACGATTGGGTTCGTTTCTACGCGCCAAATCGCATTAACCGCAAAGACCCTTCTATTTCTCCTTTATATATGCCAAAAAGCATCGCGAAGGAATTCCCTTCGACTTATATCGTGTCTTGCGAAATTGACCGCATTAAAGATGACGCAGTTCGCTTCGCTAATTTATTAAAAGACGCGAAAGTGGAAACGCGTCACTACATTTCTAGTGAGCGGCACGGCTTTATTGAACGAAATATGAAAGATGTCTATCATCTTCCAAACGATCCTAGCGTCCGCTACGCAAAAACCATCGTTGACCAAGCGATTGTTTTCGCTTTAACGGCGGCAAATTAACCGTTTTTGATTTATTTCTCTTTTTATAAAAAGCTCGCTTAAGAAACTGCCTTCATTTTTAGTTTTTGCTATCCTTCTTTCCGATTTGACATTAAAATTTCTCCCCTCTGACAAAGAGGAACACTATTTTTAAGTTTAATTAAATAAATCCATATTAAAAGGAACCTAAGTTAGGCTATAATTGGATTTATCTAGGAGGGAAAAATTAATGAAAAGAAAAGTTTTGTTGACCTGTGCAATGGCCACATTAGTGCTAGGCGGCTTAGCAGGATGCGATTCGAATACGAGCGAACCACAACCAAATGATACGGCTGGGAATGTCACTTGCCTTACAACAGTTGAGTCAACGGAAAACGGATCGCTAATCAAGAAAAGCGACGCGGATGGCAAAGTCACTTTAGAAGTTAATCCAGACAAAGGATACAAACTTGTTGATGTGATTATTGATAACGTGGCTAAGGGTTCGGATTACGTTACTAAAAACATTAAAGGCAAAGAATTAACGATTAATGTGGACGCAACGTCTAACCATACGATTAAAGGCCTGTTTGCTCTTGAAGCGTTACCTACTTTTGCTTATGGAAATGGCACGGAAACCAATCCTTTCAAAGTTTTAACCTTCGAGGACTTCGGAAAACTTGGCTTTACTTATAAAGCGGAACAAACGTTCTATTTCGAGCAAGAGAATGATATTCAATTCAATTTGACTGATGATTCTTATGAGCCAGTTCTCTTTAAAGGCATTTATAACGGAAATGGGAAGAAAATCACATTAACTAAAGAGGAAGGCGTTAACGCGTTCACCGCGTCTTTATTTACTGTAGCGGGTGACGCGACGATTGAAAACCTCGTTACCGTGTCTAGTGAAAATTGTTTGCTTTCTATCGCTGATGACCAATGGTATCACGTCGATAGTGAATCTGAACTCGTCGATCGAACTGTAACGCTAAAAAAGATTAATTGCTTTGGACCAGATGACGCGACGATTCAAATCGATGAATCGAATGTGGCTTTCCTATATAACGGTCATATTGCTTATAAAAAATTCAACCTTGCAATTGAAGATTGCCATATCAAAGCAGATGTTTCTAATAGCGCGACCTGCACGGGTGCCTTTATCGGAGGTATCTATCCAGGAACCTTCAGTGCAGGCGACGATGACGCTTATCTAGTTTCCATTAAGAATTCTAGTTTTACTGGGACGATTCGTTCGAAGAGCCAAGCTGGTTTAATCGTTGGTAATAGCTACGGAATCGATACGTATTTGAATAAAAAGACGGAAGATGGTAAAGGGTATACGAATACGCTTGATACAAAAAATGAGGACTACTTCAAAAAACATTTCTTGCTTGATAATGTCACTTTAAATGGCGAAATCGGTGCCTTTGATAATACTGGCCGCGCTGTTCTTGGATTAGATGGGAAGTTGTTCTTAAAAGACGTGAACGATTATTACAATAATCAAATTACTCTCGGAACAAATAAGCAAGGTTTTACGAAAGTCAAAAACGCTCTTGCTTCAAGCAATTTGACCGTAAAATTCGATAGCAATGGCTTCTATATTGATGGAGACGATTATAACGAAAATAATCGTTATTGCCTCAATTTTAATATCAAAACGCTTTATGCTGACAAAGACAAAAGTGCCGCGTTTAATGGTAGAGACATTTCTATGACCTTAGTTCATTCCGCCAATGGCAGCGCTTTTGATGAAGCCATTAAAGGTGAAAATTGTGGCCTATTCACCAAGACAGAAGCAAAAGAAAAATTATCATCTATCTTCACCGAAGAAGTTATTAGCGGTCTTAATTACAAATATATATTCCTTGGAATGTATAAGATCGCTTTATATACCAAAGATAATAATCTCTATTTCATTTTAGACGATACAAACGATGAAGGCCTTTCAACATACAACGAAAACGGGAAACATGTTGGCACTATCTCTAACCTTTGTATCTATGGATTCGATTCTGAAAATTTCATGATTGGTTTCAAGACCATTATCTAAAGAAAAACATCAAAAAGAGGGGGTGCTAGGTTCACCTCCTTTTTTCGTAGCGTTTCTCTCTTTAGTGAAAAACACTTTTAAGCGTGGAGACGATAAAAAACGGCAAAAGATTAGTCTACTAATGACTAAGTAATAGAAAGATAGCCGAATTAAGATGCCTTATACTATAAAAGCAAAGATTTTATTGCCCTTTATCTCGCTTTCTTTCGGGTACCATAATCGTCGTTTATCGCGCGAGTAGACTAAAAAGTAGACTAATAGTAGACTAAAAAGTAGACTAATAGTAGACTAAAAAGTAGACTAATAGAAAGTAGGAGATATTGCCCATGAATGTTGGAAACGAAAGCGAATTTTCGGAAAATAAAGAAAGCCTTTCTCAATTAGACAAAGGAATTAAGTCTTTGACCGCAATGCTAAACAAGCATTTTACTGGCACTGTTTATTTTGGCGTATATGACAATGGCGATGTTAAGGGGGTTCAAATTGGCAAGCATTCTTTAGATGATATAAGAGATAGAATTGCCGCACTTGTTCAACCCAAATTCGCCTACGAAGTAATCGAATTAAAAGATGAAAAGGGCAATCGTTTTTTAAAAGTAGAGGCGAATGGCAACGATATTCCATATAGCTGTGATGGGAGATACTACATTAGAAACGTTAAATCTGATGATTTGATGGACAACGAAAGTGTCAGAAGAGCAATTCTCTCAGGGTCGTTCGACGCTTTAAGAGAAAGCAAATCTAATAATCAAGATTTGTCTTTTTCCTATCTAAAAGACTATTTCATCACTAACGGCATCCATTATCGTGAAGGCAAACAATTTTTAGGAAATTTTGGTTTATTGAATTCCAAAGGACAATACAATCTAGTCGCTTATTTATTGTCGGACGACAATACCGTATCTATTAAAGTCGTACGTTTTGCTGGTGTTGATAAAACGGTTATGTCTGAAAGAACGGAATTTGGCAAAAGGAGCCTCTTAAGCTCTTGCAAAATGGTTCTAGAATATCTTAAAAGCCTAGACCCGATGGGAGTCGACTTAAAAAACGGCCCTAGAAAAGAAATCCCTTTATTTGACTTTGAATCATTTCGCGAAGCTTGGATAAATGCCGCAGTTCATAATGATTGGCTTCACATGATGCCCCCGTCAGTTTTTATATACGATGACCGAATTGAAGTTTCTTCTTATGGTCAGCCACCTTTTGGCATGACGTATGAAGAATTTTTTGGTGGAAGAAGCAAACCAATAAATGAAGCTCTTTTTAATATATTTTCTCTATCCGATTTTGCTGAACAAAGTGGCCATGGTGTTCCAACGATTGTTAAAAACTATTCGGAAAAAGCCTTTAATTTTGATTCCAATATGATTGTCGTAACGATTCCATTTAGTTTTACGCCTGATTCGGTCGCTTTTAGAAAGCAAATGGAGGAACAATCTTCCAAATTATTAGCGTCTCACCAAAAAGTCCTCACGTTTTTGTTGAATAATCCCGAGGCTACTCTATCTGAAGCCGCTGATGCTTGCTCTTTGAGTTTGGGTGGCGTTAAAAAGATTGTTTCTTCTTTGAAAAAGGATGGATTTATTAAGCGCGAAGGCGATAAAAGAGGTGGCAAGTGGATTCGCTGATAACTAAGCGATAGAAAGACAGGCGAATTAAGGTGCCTTATATTATAAAAGCAAAGGTTTTATCGGCCCTTATCTCGCTTTCTTTCGGGTGCCACAATCGTCATTCATCGCGCGAGTAGACTAAAAAGTAGACTAAAAAGTAGACTAATAGTAGACTAAAAAATCAAAAGAAAAACTCGTTCCGAAAGGGCCCTTTAAGTCAATAGATATCGCGGCTATTTTTGTAGTGAATCAAATAGCTTCTTCGCTTCGATGATGGTGTCATCCATATCAAAGTAGGCATAATTCGCTAATCTGCCTAAGAAATAAACATTTGAGAAGGTTTTTGCAAGGTTTTTATATTCTTTTGCGAGATTCGAATTCCGTTCATCATTGACGGTGTAGTAAGGGATTTTCCCTTCTAGGAAGGTATCAGGATATTCATAAGAAAGAATCGTGGAATGATGATTTTTGCAGTTTGGATCAAAATGTTTATGCTCGGTGATACGGGTATAGGCGACATCGTGAGAAGTGTAATTCACTACGGCGTTATGCTGATAATCGTCAACTTGTTTCGTTTCAACTTCAAAACGCAAGCTTCTCCACTCTAAGTGGCCTAATGAGAAGGCAAAATATTCGTCTAGTCTTCCTGTGTATATGATTTTGTCCGCTAAAGAATCAAAGTAAGATTTGTCGGAAAGATAATCTATGCCCGTTTTAACTTCGACTCCTTCAAGTAGCCGATTAATGAAAGAGGTGTAGCCGCCTTTTGGTTGTCCTTGATAGACGTCATTAAAGTAATTGTTATTCCATTCATAACGTAATGGAAGTCTTTTGATGATAGAAGCGGGGAGGTCTTTGCAATCTCTTCCCCATTGCTTTTCGGTATATTCTTTGATGAGTTTTGTATAGATGGTTCTTCCAACCATCGATAAGGCTTGTTCCTCTAAATTTTTAGGATTAGTGATATTTTCTTTTTTCACTTCTTCTTCGATTTTGGCTTTTGCTTCTTCCGCCGTATTTACGCCCCAAAGCGCGTGGAATGTGTACATATTGAAGGGCATATGATAAATCTCGCCATGGAAGTTTGCCAAAGGCTCGTTGATGAAAGGATACACACTCGCGTATTTGTTGAAAAAAGACCAGGCAAATTCATCGCTCGTGTGAAAGATATGGGGACCATAAATATGGACATCGATACCATCGATTTCCTTTGTGGCGATATTACCACCAACTTCGTTCCTTTTCTCAATCACAAGGACTTTTTTATGCGCGTCGAGTAATAATCTAGCCATTGTGCTTCCGCTTAAGCCGCTACCGACGATAAGATAGTCATATTGTTTTTTCATTTGTTAAATCTCCCCATTAATAATGAAATGAACGTAAGTGGTATTCCGATAATGAAAACGAACGCTAGGCTCCAGCCTTGATTGTCTTGGACATGAAGACCGATTTCTAGATAAGCCGCTACTAGAAGCGCCCAGCAAAAGCAAATTCGATAAGCCACAAGGTGAGCCATGAGTTTGTAGCGGCGCGCATACGCCATAAGAACCAAAAACGAGAAAGGGATTGCCCAAATAAACGGCATCCAGAAGGTATAAATGTTCTCTTGATGAAGGATTAGTATTCCTCCGCACGCCACCGAAGCGACCGTCCAAACGCCAAGCACCCATAAGCAGCATACGATAATGCGATTCCTTAAAACGATGTCGTCTCTACTTTTGGCATAAAGCAATTTTGTGTCTTCGGTTGGCTTATGCGTCAAATAGTCAATCGTAACGCCATAAAAATCAGCAAGATTTTGTAACGTGGCCAAATCGGGTACGACTTCGCCATGTTCCCATTTTGAGATACTTTTATCGCTATAATTAAATTTTTCCGCTATATCGCCTTGCGTTAATCCTCGTTTTTTTCGTAGCGAGACCAAGTTATTCGCGACGATTTCCGCAATTTCTTCCTGTGTCATTGCAATTATTTTAACGCTTTTGCCATTTCTTAAGAAGGGGACCTTTGCAAGTTTGCTTTCTAATCACTAGAATAACTTTGGGCAAAATGATTAATCTAGTTTATTGCGGAAACAAATTCATGTTGGATGGGATTCTCCTTTCTTTGCTCAGCGTGAGCAAAGTGAGCAAAGAACCCATTAATGTCCTTGTTCTAACTGGCGATTTTCAGAAATTAAATCCTGCTTACTTGCCTTTAGAAGAATACGAAGCTGGCTTCTTGCGTTCCGTTATTCAAAAGAAAAACCAAGAAAGCAAATTAGAATTACAAAACGTTACGAATCTAATTTGCCAAGAACTTGCTGAAACGGCAAATCTCGACTGCGAGTACACGCCTTATTGCTTGTTCCGTTCCTTTTTGGATTTATTGGATAACGTTCCTTCCCGGGTTCTTTATCTCGACTGCGACACGATTGCTCTTCGCGATATTGCTCCATTTTTTCATAGTGACCTTCATGGCCATAACATTGGATGCGTTCCTGATGCGATGCACTTTGGAAAATATTTCAACGCTGGAGTTATGCTTCTAGACATGGACAAAATCCGCCATGATGGATTAATGGCTAAAGCTAGAGAATTAATCGCGACAAAAAAGATGAAGCATCCAGATCAAGACGCGATGAACAAAATATTCCGCAAGGCAAAACAAATCGAGTTTTTCCCACGCGTTTATAATGAGCAGCGCCATATCACTTCAACGACTGTGATTCGCCATTTTGCGCCACAAAGGGTTTATTTTCCATTCCCTCACATCATTAATGTGAAGCCTTGGGAAATCGCTAAAATTCATAATGTCTATCATAATTATGAATTCGACCCTCTCCTTAAGGAAATGATTCAACTTAAAAAAGAATTTTCCGTCGCTAACGCCGCTAAATTCAAATAATCAAGAATCCTTAAGCGCAAGAAATCTTTAAGAGTTATTAAGGAGGTAAAAGCAAACTACATGTATAGCGAGGAGAATAAAGCCTCGAATCTAGCCAAATTTTTATCAAATTACGACTATGTATTCGTGGATACTTGTTCTCTTATGGAAGATGGATTCCCGCCTTTTATGGACACGCTTGTCGCATCAAAGGAATATTGGAAAGATGGTCTTCATGTGATTGTTCCTGAAGAGTGCGTTGATGAATTAAGAAAGCACAAAAGAAACAAAGAAAAAAACGAAGCTAGAATCGGAGCGATTCGCGCACTAAAGATATTGCGTCACGACCAGTGGCATGGCAAAACAATAGAAATAGAGAAAAACATTACCGATGGCAATTTCGGTGATCAAGCAATCACACAAAAAGTCGTAGGATTAAGAATCAAATACAAGATTCTTGTTATTACGCAAGATAAGACCCTAACAAATGATTTATTGAAACTCAATAATCTCGATTCCCAACGCGGGCATTATCTAGAAGTTTATAAGATAATGGATAGCGGTGAACTAACGAAGAATCTAGGCGAAAGTGGATACTCTCGCCCCATAGAGAGAAAAGAAAAACAACATCGTTCCTTTTCTTTGAAAACGATTTTCAAAAGAAAAGAGAAACCAAAGATCAAGAAAAAAGAGGAAAAACCTGCTTTAAAAACTCTTTTGTCGTTTGATAAAAAACTTGCCGCCAATTTAGGCAATCAAAATTATCCATTCGATAAAAAATTAGCGGACATTAATGCTCAATTAGCTTTGCTTTCCGCTCAAAGTGCTCAAGTCAAAGCAAGACTACCTTTGCTTTGTTCAGAGGACCGTTTATTAATGGAGAAAGCGAAAATTATTCAAAATAACATAGCGAAAATAGAAGAAAAGAAGGAAATTAAAGAAACCCCGATTGTTATAAGAGATGACGAGCAAAATGATAAAATAGGGGAACAAGTTATGAAAAACGATAATTTAGAGCAACTTATTCGTTCTACCTTGAATGAAGAAGGCGTTTTGGTTCGTGACGATTCCGTTCCTTATTTGCCTTTAGCCCATGGCCCTGCCGATGTTACGGAACGCTCATTACATGAGACTATAAAGCCTCTTTCTTCATTAAAAGACGGCGAGAAAAAGACAATATCTTTTGGTAACCTAACTTTCGTTATAACAAAGCACGGCAATTCATTTTCCTTAGTGAAACAAGAAAAAATCAATCAAAAAGCCGTTAAAAAAGAAGAAAACGAAAAAGCAAAAGGCGGAACTGCAAAGAAATCTACGCAAAATCCAAATAAATTGGAACCAAAAAAGGAAAAGAAAGAAAAGATACTAAAAATCAAAGCAAAAAAGAACTCTAGCAACGAAACCACAAAAGATGAAAATAAAGCTAAGATAGATCTATTCGCTCCAACGGAACTTATCGTTTCTAAAGACGGAACTTCTGCACTTCCTAGCGGCGTTAATTTAATCGTAGGCGAGCCTGCTACGCATCATTTTTCCAAAAAAGCAACGCGCTCTTTAAAGAAAGAAAACGGCTCTAAAAAAGTCCATGAAAAAACCAAAAAGGATAATTTAGCGAAAAAGAACAAAGAAAAGTCGACTAAGCCAGTGCATCAAAAGAAGACGAAAAAGAATACAAAAGTAGTGGACGATTCTAAATCACTTAAACAAGCAATGAGCTTTGAGCTTCGTCTTAACGCCAATATGAATAATCCAACCTATCCTTTAGCAAATAAAGTTCGTGACATTGATTCTCAAATCAAGCTGATTCAAGGACTTTCCAAAGAAGAAAGAAAAAAACTTAAACTATCTCATGAAGATTTGTTGAAAAAGAAAAGGGAACTCAAAAAATAATTAATCGATTTCACGCATTTTTGTTTTGAAAAATTATTTTCGTGTTACTCTTAATTCATGAAGCGTTTTTCTTTACTAAAAAATTTAGTGATTACAATAGTTGCCGCTTTAGCTTTAAGCGGCTGTTCATTATATGAGCTTGTGAATGGGAACCGCTCTTCGTCGACGCCTGACGTCTCTTTTGATACTTCTTATGGTTCTAGTGATGGCTCTATTCCCCAAAAAATCATGGATATCAATGCGAGCAATGGCGACTTTGATATGCCTTCTTTGGGCGACGTGAACATCTTAGTTATTCCGGTGAAGGTGCGTGATTACCCGAGTTACGCAACGAAAGAAAATCGCGAAAAAATTAATAATTGCTTTTTTGGCGATAGCAGTGATACTTCTTGGGAATCAGTTGCAAGTTTTTATCAAAAATCTTCCTATAACAAATTAAGAATTACGGGTGTAGTATCTGACTGGTACGACTGCGGTTATTCAACAAGAGAAATCGCTGCCTTTGAGGATAAAACCAACAAATATTTCGAACCGAGTGTTCGCATACTTGAAGAAGCAGTTAGTTGGTATAAAAAAACATACAATACAAATTGCCTCGAATTCGATAGCGATAAAGATGGAATTATTGATGGGGTATGGCTTGTTTATAGCGCCCTGGATTATAGCAAAATGAGGTCTCCTTCCGAAAAGATTGAGAACGTATTTTGGGCTTACACTTATTCCAATTATGGATTAGAATCCACGACTTTAAGTAACCCTGAACCATATCGTTATTGCTGGGCTAGCTTTGATTTCATGCTGGGGTATGGGAGTCTTGGCATTGATGCCCACACTTACATTCACGAAACTGGTCATTTGCTTGGTTTAGACGATTATTATGTCGCTGCTAAAGACGAAAATATTGCTGATAACTATGCTCCAATGGGCGGAGTTGACATGATGGATAATAACATTATTGATCATGACTCTTTTTCTAAGATGGCGTTAGGTTGGGTAGAACCAAAAGCCGCCACAAAAAATGGCGAATACACCTTAAAACCATATGAAGAAGATGGGGATTGCTTAATTATCCCTACAGATCGTGGCTGGAATGGGTCGCCGTTTGATGAATACATTCTTGTCGAATTTTATACTCCAACGGGGTTAAACAAGAAAGATAGCGAGTCTTATTACCCAGGAAGCGCGATTAAATTGCAAGGATTTTCTCAATATGGTATCCGCATTTTCCATGTTGATGCAAGAATGGTGGCCTATACGTCTAATAGCGGGCCTTTCTACGTGGATAAAGTGAGTCAAAGCACTTCGACGGCGACTATCATTGCGCATAGCAATAGCAGCGCCTATAACCATTTGAACCCTCAGTTCCGCTTGATTCAATTAATGGACGCGAAGGAAAAGAAGAATTTTGACATGGACAATGACCCGACTAGTAAAGCTTCCTACAAAAAAGCCTACGCGGACAATTCTTCACTTTTTAAAAAGGGCGATTCTTTCTCTTATGATAGTTACGCCAATAGTTTTCCAGTGTATCGCTATTCGGGAGGCGAAAAGAGCACGATGAATAATGGCTACAATTTTTCTAAGACAATCACGGTGACGAATATTAGTAGCGATTCGGCGACAATCACCATTTCTTAATTGTTTCTCAGCCCTTACTCTTTGCCTATTCTCTTGAAAGAGAACCATTAGATGGGTAATATTATTTCGTTTCACGAAAAGGACGTGTTTTATGGAAAAGAAAATTAACTTATTTGCAATCCTTGGGTTTAGTGGCATCTTGTTTACCGCGGCTGCCTTCCTTTTACCTATTGGAACAGGCGTGAACTGGACTGCTGGCGCTCATGTTACCGCAGTTTCTGGCTACGATTTTGTTTTTGGAAATAGTGCGATGATGAAAGATCTTGCGACTGGTTATCACATCTGCGCTTTCGTTCTACTTATCATTGCGGTCCTCTTCCAAATTTTAGGAACGGTTTTCACTCTTCCTAATCCAGATGCGAGCCATAAATTCTCCGGCTTCTTGCATTTACTCTCTGCGATTTCATTAATCGTTGTCGCTTTATTCTTCTTCCTCGCTACGAAATTAACCCCAACCCCAAATGCAAGCTATGTCGCAACTTTAGGATATGGTTTCATTGCTGGTGGTGCCGCTAGTGCCGCAAGCGCGGTTTGCTCTTTAGGTGCTTTCTTAATCACCCTTACAAAGAAAAATAGCTAATTTATTTTTAGGAAAATAAGCCGTGGTGAGCCCACGGCTTTTTAACATCTATGCTAAAAACAAATGTTATGCGTCTATTAGATGTCCATCAAATCCATTATGTTCCACACGAATATGACGAATCCATCGTAAATGGGATGGAGGTTGCAGAAGCTCTAAACGAAGATCCGGAGTGTGTTTTCAAAAGCCTTGTTTGTGAGAATGAGAAACACATGCACTTCATTTTTGAAGTGCCAGTCAATCAAGAATTGAATCTAAAAAAGGCCGCTATCGCAAGCGGTTCTAAAAGCGTTGCTATGATTAAGCAAAAAGAGCTTCTTCCGTTAACTGGTTATGTACATGGCGGTTGTAGCCCCATTGGCTTAAAGAAACCAATGCCAGTATTTATTGATGAGACCGCTCAGTTATTTGATACGATTTATATTTCGGCTGGAAGAAGAGGCTATCAAGTGGAACTTTCTCCGTTGGACTTAGAAAAATTCACGGGAGGGGAATTCGTTTCTTTAGCCGACTAGTTTTTTATTCTATATATTAAGTAGCTATTAGAGGGTGGACGTGCTGCCACCTTTTTTGATTTAAAAAATTTTTCGAATTTTTTGTAAAAAGAGACCAAAAACTGACTATTAAATAGTGGGAGGACGTTATGCTCTCCTTAATAAGATCGCTTAGCCCCGCGCTCGTCATACTAGAAAGGAGGGAAGCTAGATGAGCGAGAAACTCTTCGTGCTCCTTGTTCTAGCAATGATTTATCTCATTGTTAGAAAAAAAGACGCCAACCGTTAGCGTTGCTTCGTTGGCGTTATCTAACAACGAAAGTATAGTCCAAGTTTAGCACTTGGGCAAGGGCCGGGGCTAGGCCCTTATAAAATGAGTTTGAGGTATAAGGAATGAGATTAGTTAACTCTCTACTAGATGAATTTGTCGCGTGGTATGAATCGCTTCTTTTAGAGTCCTTAGATTCCTTTCGAAATGAGAAAAGCGGATGTTACGAAATAAACGAAATTGGGAAAGAAGCAAAAGAGGCTTTTATTCGTTCCTACGAGATTGCTCATCATCTTCAAAGCGAAGAGAATAATGAATATTCTCGCTTTAATTCAATAGAAGGAGTTTCCGTTTATCTTCTTTCTAAGTCAAACCAATTTTTAGAGGCTATCTTTTTAGAGAATGCGCCGGCGTATGCTTATATGCCAAATTTGTTATGCTACTCAAAAGAAGTTGAAAGCAACCTGCTTTATTTTTGCAATAAATGCCGATAAAAGGTACAAAAATAGAATATTGTAAAACTTAGCACTCAATAGTTGACAGTGCCAAAAATGGGAGTATTATAGTGTTAGCACTTGAAAGATATGAGTGCTAAAGATTCATGGAGGATTCAAATTATGTACGATCTTAAATCAAGAAATAATTCCTTAGAAAATGCACTTTTCAATGATTGGTTCATGCCAGAGACCAATAAGAGTCTCCAAATGAGAACCGATATTAAAGAAGACGACCATAACTATGTCCTTGAAGTTGAACTCCCAGGGGTCGATAAGAAAGATATCGATATTTCGTTAAATGATGGCTATCTCACCGTTAAAGCGACGGTAAATAACAAATTTAAGGATCATGATCACGAGAACGGCAATAATAAGAAATTCGTTCATAGAGAACGTTTCTATGGTGTCGCTTCTAGAAGCTATTATATCGGCGACGTCGATATGAAGACCATCAATGCAACGTTTGAAAACGGAATCTTGTCTGTAAGTTTCCCGAAAGAGAATCCAGAGAAGAAAGAAGCTAACCATCGCATCGAAGTCAAGTAACCCCTAATACTTGATTCGACATACCTTAAGAGCAGGTTGTTACCCCCTTTCTCACCTGCTCTTTTTTCGTTGATTATTAAGTAATTTTGATGATGAAAACGGAAAATGCATTTTACTAAAATCCCTCTTGCTTCAATAGAGCGAAAAAGGACTTTTCTAACTTGTTTAGCGCTTTCAAAGAAGAAAAAATACTCAAAACAGGTATTTTTCGTTGAAAAATAGGCTTTTTTTCGTAATTGGCCAAAATATTTACAAAAATTCGTTCTCTATTACGAAATTTTTGATTAATATTAATCACATACGGAGATTTTCTCCAAAAATTTATGAAGTATTTATCTTTTGTTGTTCCTTCATATAATGCTGAAAAGTTTTTAGATAGGAGCATACCTTCTCTATTAAAAGGCGGAGAAGACGTTGAGATCATTATTGTCAACGATGGGTCAAAAGACCATACCTTAGAAATTGCTCATCGCTATGAAAAAGAAAACCCTTCCATCGTAAGGGTTATCGATAAAGAAAATGGCGGGCATGGTTCTACGATTAACGCCGCGTTAGAAGTCGCGACCGGTTTGTATTTTAAATGTGTGGATGCGGATGATTGGCTTGATGAGGATGCCCTTCATTCTTTGCTTAAGACCATTAAAGAAAAAAATAAATCGAATGAGGCCCCTGACCTCTTTTTGACGGATTTTGTTTATGAAAACGTTGAAGCGGGGATTCAGCACGTTGGCTCATTAGGCAAATATTTCAAAAAGCCTATGAAAACAATCACATGGGACGAATTAAGAACGTTCAAGTATACGGATTATATTATGATGCATATGCTTGTTTACCGTCTTGATGTGCTTAAAAAGAGCAAGCTTCATCTTCCCGAGCATACCTTCTATGTTGATAACGTTTACGTCTATGAACCTCTCTATTACGTCAATACCCTTTGCTATCTCCCGATTTCGCTATATCGTTATTCCGTAGGGAGAAGCGATCAATCCGTTTCGATTCAAAACGCGGACAAAAATTATTCGCATCAATTCCGCGTTTTTGAAAAAACGATGCTTCGTTATACCAAAGAAGACTTGGACAAGTTAACGAAAAAGCATCGCAAACAGATGATTCACGCTTTCATTACCATCGTTTGCTTAACGCAGCATTATGCAACGATTGGTGACTATAAAAAGAAATACGCCGAATACAAGTGCCTCGTCAAAAAGTTCAAGGAGGAAAACCCTTCCTTCTATCGACTTGTCCGGTATCGAACTTTGATGACTTGTTACTTCAACTTGCCGTTCTTTCTGAAAAGGTTCGTTGTGAGGTATTTCTACAAATTGGTAATGAAAAGAACAGGATGGAATTAATAAAATGAAACAGGAAAAGATTGTCGAAAGCCTGACTCTAGAAGAGAAGGCGAAACTTACGACCGGTAAAAATTTCTGGGAATCGACCGGATTTCCTTCCAAAGGCGTTCCTTCGATTTTCTTCTCGGATGGCCCACACGGGATTCGTAAGCAAGCCCTTGCCGCTGATCACCTTGGTTTAAATGAATCGTTAAAGGCCACTTGCTTCCCAACCGCGGTCACGATGGCTTCTAGCTGGGATATCTCTTTAGGCGAAAGAATGGGCGTTGCCTTAGGGGAAGAGGCCCTTGCTCAAAAAGTTAACGTGCTTCTTGGCCCAGGGATGAACATCAAAAGAAACCCATTATGCGGTAGAAATTTTGAATATTTCTCAGAAGACCCTTATTTAGCTGGTAAGATGGCGGCTTCTTACGTTAGAGGTATCCAATCCAATGGGATTTCAGCATGCTTAAAACACTTTGCCTGCAATAACCAAGAAGAAAGACGTATGACCATCGACACGGTTGTCGATGAACGCGCATTAAGAGAAATTTATCTTACTGGTTTTGAAATCGCCGTTAAGGAAGGCAAACCAATGACGATTATGTCTTCCTATAACCGTCTTAATGGTGTTTATACGAACGAAAACCCGCACTTAATGTCGATTCTTCGCAAAGAGTGGGGATATGATGGCGTTGTTGTCACCGACTGGGGCGGAGAAAACGACCGCGTTGCTGGCTTAAAAGCGGGTAACGAAATCGAAATGCCTGGCTCGGGATTAGATACGATCCATCGCGTCATGAGCGCGGTTGAAGACAAAACGCTTAATGTCACCGTTTTAGATGAATGCGTTGACCGCTTTGTGAATCTAGCCGTCAAAACATCTGAACCATTCGCGGATGGCAAAAAGCACGAGCAGCACGTTGAAACACATAATGAACTCGCTAGAGAATGCGCGGAAGGTTCCATGGTCCTTCTTAAAAATGAAGGCAAGATACTCCCATTAGAAAAAGGCGCAAGAGTCGCGATTGTTGGTGACTTTGCTAGAAAACCAAGATATCAAGGCGCGGGTAGTTCTATCGTTAACTGCACGAAACTTGTTTCTGCGCTCGATGTAGTTGGAAATTATGATATTAACTTCATTGGTTACGAAAAAGGGTTCCATCGTTTTGGACGCCATTCCAAGAAACTTCTTAGAAAAGCGGTGAAACTCGCGAAAACTGCCGATGTTACTTTAGTCTATTTAGGATTAGACGAAGCGATTGAAGCAGAAGGCCTTGACCGCAAAAACATGGAAATCAATCAAAACCAAGTCATGCTTCTTAAAGCTTTAAAAGAAGCGAACTGCAAAGTAGTTGGCATTCTTCACGCTGGAAGTGCCGTTACGATGCCTTGGGCAGATGATTGCGATGCGCTTCTTAATGCTTTCCTCCCTGGACAAGCTGGCGCAGAAGCCGAATTCAATATCCTAACGGGTAAAGTGAATCCAAGCGGAAAACTCGCCGAAACTTATCCATTTGAATATAGTGACACCCCAACCCACAAATATTTCCCAGGGAAAGCTGTCACAACGGAATATCGTGATTCTATCTTTGTTGGGTACCGCTATTATCAAAAAATTGAAAAGAAAGTCAGATTCCCATTCGGATTCGGTCTCTCGTATAGCGAATTTGAATACCACGATTTACGAATTGAAGCGGGGAAGGGCGTCTATTTCAAGATTAAGAACACTTCTAAAGTTGAAGGAAAAGAAATCGCTCAGCTTTATGTTAGAAAGCCATATTCTAGCGTCTATCGCCCAGACAAAGAACTTAAGGGATTCATTAAAATTGATCTAAAAGCAGGGGAAGAAAAAGAAGTCTTCATCCCATTCGATGAATATACCTTCCGTGTCTATGACATGGGCGCGAATGCTTGGCGCGTTGAAAAAGGCCGCTATAGCATCATGATCGCTTCCAATAGTGAAGATGTTCGCCTTTCTGCTGAAATCGATCTCGATGGCACTGAATTAAATACTGCTGGACGTGCTCAAAAAGATGTTCCAGATTACTTCTTTGGCAAAATCGATGACATCAAAGACGAAGAATTTGCCAAAGTCCTTGGGCACGCTGTTCCAAAATCGAGTTATACCTTCCTTAAGAAGAACCGCATGCTTGTTCATTACAATACGACGGTTTGGGAACTTAAATATGCGAAAGGCTGGGCAGGAAGATTCTTCTCTAGAGCCATCCGCTTCGCGATTTGGCTACTTAGAGCGTTTGGCGATGTGAAGACATCCAATACCTTAATCATGGGTATGCTCCATCAGCCAATGAGAGGAATCTCACGTATGACGGGTGGCTCCATCAGCTGGGGTCAACTCGATGGGCTCATTGAGATGTTCAACGGGCACTTCTTCAAAGGCTTGCATCACTTCTTCAAAGAAGGGCGTAAGAATAAAAAGAGAGCTAAAGCTGCCAAAAAGGCTGAAGCAAAGAAAGGGGAATAATTACCATGGAAGAAATTCAAGCTAAACCTTATTCGACAAATCAATTTGTTTCGTTTTTCCAACACATTTGGCGTTGGTGGCTAGGAGTTTGGTACTCCTTTAGCGACGCCCACCCAAAGTTCTCGTCCTTACTTTATAAGGTCGCGTTCTTCTTCATCTTCTCGATGGCGGTCACGGTATGGCAATTCATCATCATGACCTTCCTACCTTATGCGTTCACTTCTCTTAATAACATTCCGTTTGCGTGGCCGAGAGTGGAACTTCCATTCAAAGATGCCGCTGGGAACGCCTTATATTTCGGTATCTTCAATGAACCGGTCCAGCTTCTTGCAAAAGATGGCACGATTTTCCAAGCTTATACTGCTGCAGAAGTTACTGCGAAAATAAATGCTGGGTATACCCTCCGTCCAGGTGGATTAGGCAACTTCATCGCGTTTGAAATTGCTGTCTTCACCGCTCAATGCATTAACTTCCCACTTCAAAGAAATATCACTTATAAGTCCAAAGGAAATCCTTATTTCCAAGCTCTTATGTATTTTGTTGGTTGGGTTGGTGTTTCTATCCTTACGAACGCAATCTGGGGCATTGCTAACCCATTGCTCCTTTCTTGGAACGTCAACGATGTCGTTATCGGATTACTCAAGACGGTATTAACCGGCGGCGTTTCGATGGTTATTTTCTTCTTCATCTTCCTTCTCATTTTCCCAAATCTTGAGAAGTCCGCTCAAAACGCTGAAAAGCGTGATGAAAAAGCGCAAGCTAGCGATATCTCGAATGAGAAAAAAGAAGCCATCCACGCTAAAGCAGTCGAGCTTAGAAAGAAAGCGAATCTCGAAAATGCTCGCTTAGGTTCCATCAGCGCCGCTTCCACCTATAACGCTAAAGCGATTGATTATCTTTCCCTCAAAGACAAGATTGCTCTTCTAGAAAAAGACAATCCAAAAGGCGTGGATATTGCAAAAGAAAAAGAGCTTTTAGAGAAGAAATACACCCTTGCTTTAGATGCAAAGCATAAAGCGGAAGAAAAGAAAAATGAGTATGACGCTTTAGTGGCTGCTACTACAAAATAAGCGCAAAACCCGTCTAAAATTACGAATAATGCCTAGGTTAATCGCTTGGGCATTTTTTATATGTCTCAAGTAAAAGAAGCAAAAAACAGAGCCAAATTAACCATTTTGCGCCTATGAATTTAGCTTTATTTGGCGTTTTAATCTTACGAATCTAATGTTGGTAATCCGTCCAAAATGTGATAAGAATTAAAATATAGGTGTGACTTGCTTTTCATTATTCTTCTTTTGTAAGTAAATCGCACTATTAAATTTTTAGGGGCGTGTTCGCGGTGATGATCATTTTGAAAAAACCGCAGAATCTAAAATTCCTATCGCAATAAAATCGTAAGAATGCGGGAGGGCAAGAAATGGTAAAAGCGGCAATTGTAGAAGATGAAACTAGCTGTGCAGAAGAACTTAGTTCGTTTTTTAAACGTTATATGCTTGAAAACAATTTTTCCTTCCAAACTACGATTTTTACGACGGCGGATCAGTTCCTTGCTCATTATAAAGTCGGCGAATTCGATATCATTTTTATGGACATCGAAATGCCAGGCACAAACGGGATGGAGGCAGCTAAAATACTCCGGAAAAAGGACAGCGAAGTCATTTTGTTTTTTGTTACTAACCTTTCGCAATACGCCTTAGAAAGTTATGAAGTTCAAGCATTTAACTTTATGGTTAAACCCATTAAGTATGGCGATTTCTCCATGAAGATGGGGCGCGCGATCAGACGCGTAGTTTCTGATAAGGACAATAAGCTCCTATTAACTTACAAAAACGATGATCGCGTTATGGAGAAAATCGTGCCGATATCTTCCATCCGTTACGTTGAAGTTTGTGATCATAATATCATTTGGCACATGGTCGATGAGAACATTAATGGAGTTCGTGGGGAAACCATGAAAACGATTCAAGCAAGGCTATCCGGATATGGATTTGCGATGTGCGACCAGTCGTTTCTTGTGAACATTAAATACATTACTTCTGTAGATAAGGAAGAAGTTCATATTGGGAATGACGTCATTAAGATTTCTCGCCGTAGAAGGCAAGAGTTCTTAGCCGTGGTTGCTAGGCATCTTTCGTTTGCGGATTATAAATAACGATGATTACTAAACGAGGACAATAAAATTGACTTGGATTGCCTTATACAAATTCGTATTCATGAGTGAATTACTCATCGCAGAAACAATGCTCGCTTTTCCTTATCCTAAGCGAAAAGGCTTTATATACCTATTTCCGTTATCACTCATATTTTGTTATGCGGTCGCTGCTTTTTACCCACAGCAATACGTGAATAGTTGGCTTTCTTCCTCTTTCATGTTTTTATCCTTTTTCTGCGTGACGATAGTGGGGCTAAAGATCTGTTTTAAGGTCAATTTCGTCAATGTGCTTTTTTGCGCGGTTTCCGCGTATACGGTTCAGCACATTTCTTATTTAGTTTTTTCGCTCGTTGACCTCACACTTCTAAACGGGCAAGCTTTCATTTCTTCCGCCTATAATAACGAAGAGACGATATCCTTAAACGGCTTCGGCGGCATGATGGCCTTGAGCTTTGTCATCTACGTGACCATCTATTTTTTCATATACATATCCGCACAAGCGATTTTAAAAAAGTACGTTGGCAAAAACGGCAATTTGAAGTTTAAAAGTTTGACTGTCATCGCCTTCATCGCATTCGCACTCGTCGCCGATATCGTTATCTCCGATGTTTTCCGTTACACCGAAAACGTCTCCAAACCGATTGAAATCCTCTATTACTCATTAAGCCTACTACTTTGTGTAGCGCTTCTGTGCCTACAAATGAATATGATCAAAAGAAAAGACATCGAGGAAGAAATGGAAATGATGTCCACGCTTTACGAAGAACAACAAAAACATTACAAAATCCGAAAAGAAACCATCGATTTAATTAATATCAAGTGCCATGACTTCCGTCATAAAATCCACATGCTCGGCGCGAATCGCTCCGTGGACGATGGAACGATTCAAGAGATGCAAAATCTCATTTCTTTCTATGATTTGGATATCTCAACAGGTAATAAGACCATTGATACGATTTTGACGGAAAAGAGCCTTATTTGTCATGAGAAAAAGATTGATTTCACTTGTATTGTGGATGGGAAATTGCTCTCTTTTTTGAAAGAAGGGGACTTATACGCGCTATTCGGAAACATTCTTGATAACGCCGTTGAAGCAGTGGATAAAATCTCTGACCCATCAAAAAGATGCATCAATCTTGTCGTGGAAAAAGAAAAAGGCGCGATAGTGATTCGACAAGATAATTACTACGTTGGCAAAATCACTAAAAACGATGAAGGGCTTATCGATACCCGTAAATCCGACAAAGCCTATCATGGTTTCGGCATGAAATCGATTCGTGAAATCGTAACCCGTTATGACGGGATGCTTAATGTAGACATCATGGGTGGCGTATTTCGATTGAGCATCGTGTTTTTTAAATAATCAAAATCTCTTTTTATGCCAAAAACCTCTCGAATTCGCTTGCAGGTTTTTTCATATACTCGACCAAATTCGGCGTGGAGCTAGCCGTCTTCGGCATAAACATTTACAACACTTTAGGCTGCGTTGTATAACAACCCAAAAGGAAAAATATGGATTTGGTAGAGGAAAAAGACTTTAGCAAAATAATGATTGTAAGCCCTTTCCCTTTATTCGTTAGACGAATAAGGCATACCAAATATCCAAATGGGCGAAAGGGGTGATATATGGATTAAAGGAATCGCGTTATCTATTTTGTTAGCAATCGCCGTTTGTTCTATTAAAAAAGAACTTAGCGGACGCGTAAGAAAAAAGCAAAACAAAGTAGTGGCACGTTCGTGTAATTGGATTTGAAAAGTATACAACGAAATTCACTAGCGGCAATAACGCCGCAAAAACGGCTCAAAACGTATGGAGGATTATCATGGGCTTTAAGAAGATGAAATCTGCTACGAAAGGACTTTTGTCCTTAATTTTTCAGTGCGGAATTGCAACACTTTTATTTACCGCACTCATTGTTGGAACGAGCATTGCTTATTATTACGAACCAGAGATTAATACCGTTTTGGCTCCGCCTATCGTTGATAAAACGGCATTAACCCAAACAACTGCGGAAGGGCAAAAAATGTCTGCCCGTATCATGGAAGAGGGCAGCGTCCTTTTACAAAATAAAGATAATGTTTTGCCATTGAACATTGAAGAAACACCAAAAGTTAATGTTTTTGGCTGGCATTCAATTGACTGGATTTACGGTACTGGAGGTGACCAGGTAGGTTCTGGCGGCGTACTTCCTGAAGATGACGATTTCGAGAAGAACATTGATTTTTATCGTGCACTTGATAATTACAACATCGAATATAACAAAGACTTATATGACATGTATTATCGCTATTTCAAGCCATTCAATTTAGGACGCAGCTTGAAAAACGGATATCTCAAGGATGCCCAAAAACTTGTAGAGCCGGATATCAACGATAAGAACTACTATTCGGACGCTCTTCTTGAGAATGCGAAGAATTATTCCGACACCGCCATTATGGTCATTTCTCGGCTTAGTGGCGAAGGCGAAACGAATCATGTTTATCAGCCTAAAAACGGACCAAAAGGTGAGACACAAGATAATGACCGTCACTACCTTGAAATTTCAACGGAAGAAGAAGCGCTTTTAACGTATTTAGGACAAACCTATGAAAAGGTTGTTGTTTTGATCAATAACTGCAATCAAATGGAACTTGGATTCCTTGAAACAATTCCCGGAATTGATGCTTGCTTGTATGTTGGGTACACCGGAACGCGTGGCGCGGTTTCCATTCCTAAGCTTTTGTACGGAGACGTTTCTCCTTCTGGAAAGCTTGTCGATACTTTTGCTTACGATTTATACACGAATCCATCCGTTATTTGGAACACGCCTGTTTGGGGAGTTGGCAAAGCGAGCTATATGGACAAAGTCGCAGGTATTTATATCGGTTACAAATGGTATGAAACCGCCGATGCGATGGGGCTTTGGAGCTCTACAAATGGTTATGAGAAAGGCTATGAAGGAGTCGTGCAATATCCATTTGGATACGGACTTTCTTATACAACCTTCGATTGGACGGTGGACGATATTAAAGTGGATGGGCAAACTTACGCGGCAAACGCAGCGATCAAGAAGGACTCTAAAATTGAATTCACCATCAGCGTGAAAAACACGGGCGATGTCGCTGGAAGAGAGGTAGTCGAAATCTTCGGCACAGCTCCTTACATCATGAGCGGAATCGAAAAGAGTGCGGTTGAACTTGTTAATTATGGTAAGACAAATGTGATCGAACCAAACGCAAGCGAAACCATCAAGATTACTGTCGATATGTATGACATAGCGTCATATGACTGCTATGACAAGAATAACGACGGTCATAAAGGCTACGAACTTGATGCTGGTAACTATGCGTTCAAGCTCATGAAAAATAGCCATGAAATCAATACCGTCAACTATAACGGGAGCCAAATCGAAGGAAAGTTCGATTTCAATCTAGCTTCAACTGAGCATATTGATAATGACCCTGTAACAGGGCAAACCGTGAAGAACCTTTTCACTGGCGAAGACGCGATTGATATTGTTCCTATTGATAATACGACTTCAACATTTACGCCAGATACGCCATGGCTGACTCGCGCTGACTTCTCTACTCCTAACAAACTCACGGAATTAAGAAAAAAAGTGCGTTCTGAGAATCCGATTCTCGACGAATACGACAAATTATCTTACGAAAGATGGATGGAGTGGGATAATGCGACAACGGATAAATTCGGTGATCCAATTGATCAAACGAAACCAACTTGGGGTGCTAGCGGTGATAAAAAACTAGCCGAAAAAGGCATTATTACAGAGCTTGGTAAAAAATTAGGCGAAGATTATAACGCTCCGGAATGGGAAGAAGTTTTGAATCAAGTCAAATTCCAAGAAGCTCTGGATGTTATGAATCGTTATTACGGCTCGAAGGCCATTGACTCGGTTGGTAAGCCTGCGCTTAGTGATCTTGATGGGCCTACTCAAGTTAGAGGTTATAGCACTGCTCCACGCGGCACTGGTTATCCATCAATGGTGGTTACGGCGCAAACTTGGAACCAAGAACTCGCATATGAATACGGACAATCTTTCGGCAACGATATGAAGTCCGTTGGTGTAATTGGATTATGGGGCTTCGCCTGCGATTTACATGTCGATGCTTTTTTCGGGAGAAATAATGAATCTCCTTCCGAAGATCCATTCCTCGCAGGAACAGTTATTGCCAAAGTAGTGAATGGTGTAAATACTCGCGGTAGATATACTTTCTTGAAACACTTCGCGGTTTATAACGCCTATTCCGAGCGGACTTATATGAGTGAACAAACACTTCGCGAAACACATTTGAAGGCATTCCGGAAGGCTTTTGTCGACGGAGGATCGCTTGGCGCGATGACAAGTTATCAATCTGTAGGCGCGGAAAATTCCAATTATTCGGAAGCTTTAATCACCGGTGTTCTTCGTAAGGAATGGCAGTTTAAAGGCGCGGTGACTACTGACGCAATCCCTGGGAGCGATTATCAGTTCGAGGGGCTTGCTCGCTGTGGTGGCAACTTCGGCATGAATGTAGCCCTTGGTGTAGCCCCAACAATGAAGGATAAACTCAAGTATTCGGAAAGCGAAACGACTGGAAGAATGCAAAATAGAATGAGAGAAGCCGTTCACCAGATTCTTTATACCTGGCTTCGTGCTGATTATAACGAAAGAGCTTACGAAGCTAGTGGCAAAACAAGCGGAACTTATATTGCTTCAACTTCGATCAATTCCTGGGTCTGGTGGAAACCATTCCTTATCTCGCTTGATGTAGTCGCGGGTTGCGCGCTTGCTTACTGGATGATTTGCGCGACGCTTAGTTTCGTTAAACTCGAAAAGGAGGAAAACGCATAATGAAAAAGCATTCTAAATCGTTCTGGGTTAAACTCATTAGCGGTGTGACTCTTGGCACAGCCGCTATTGTCACAACGCTTTCCGTTATGATTCCATCTTATTTGGAATATAAAAACTATTACGACACCGCTATGGCGGATAAGGCGGAAAAAGAACGTTTAAGCAAATTACCGCTTGAATTCCTTGGTATCTCTGCTGAATTAGATGAAGATGTTAAATATTGGGATAATGACACTGCTGAACCACAAAACAGCGATTTTATCGTAAGGGCCAATTTTACTGAGAAAGGCAAAGACTTCTCCAAGAAACTTTCTCCAAAAGAATTCGAGATGACTGTGCCTTCTGATTTTGCAAAAAATGGTGGAACGATTGTTTTTAGTTACACCTATATTCCAGAAAAAAATAGCGACGATGAGCCGAATCCTGAATCGATTACGAAAACTACGGAACTTACCTTATCGCTTGTTACCCCAGATGAAACCGTATTCAAAGTAGTGAAAAAACCTACATTTACCGAAGCCGGATATGCCGAAAACATCAAAGGGGCCCGTATAGATCTCGAACCTCTAGATGAAACCCATTACGATTATGTAGAAAAGATTAGTAGCGGATTCGGCGTTTTTACTCATAAAGAATCCGGAATCGTTATTAAAGTAGCAATAACCGATTCTTTAAGCCTATTTAGCGAAGATAATCAAAGGTTCGACTATAACAATATTAATTGCCATTTTGCTCAGGATATCGAGAATTTAGCAATTTCCTTTGTAGATGAAAAATTTGCTATTGTGGCGAAAGGGGAGAAAGCCATAAATCTTGGTTCCATTGAAGGCGAGAAGACGGCAGTGGAATTCAAGGATGGTGAATTCTCTTTGAAAGGCACGATTAAAGTTCAAAGGCTTCTCGTTAAATCCTCTGCAAAAATTAATCTTAACGGTAGGGTTTATGTCGATGATATGCGTTCCGAAAAAGATAGCGAACTAATAGCGGGATGGACGGGCAATTGCATTAATGTTGGAGAAAACGGCTACGCTGAACTAAATGGCAAAGTCACATTCAATGGTTCAAACAGTGGTACTGCAATCGAATTAAAGGGCGGCGCAAAACTTGTGCTAGGGCCCGATAGCAGAATTATTGTCAAAAATTGCGATTGGTCTATAGGGACATTCTCCGCAAACAAAGACGGACTAAAGGAAGGATACTTACTTCTTCCAGAAGGATTTAAGCGTAAAGACGGTAACATTTACGTTGGCGAGAATTGTATTATTGATCTCAGCGAGTGCTCACAAAAAGGATTCTGCAATATCAAAGCTAGCGAATTCTCTGAGTATGAAGTAGTAAAAGCCCCTGACGCTACACAGACTGGAACTGTTCGTCGTCCTGACGGAACTGAAATTGAACTCCCCGCTCTCAATTTCAGTGATTACGCAGGGAGCATCAGTGGCAAGAAACTAGTTTTCCGGCATAGCGGCACTCATCTTAAAATTGAATTGCCTTTAGAGAATGCCAATAACTTAAAAGTTGATGGACTTACAATTGACTGCACTGAAGAAGCTGGCTATAAGTTTACGATCGATAAAGGCAAAGAAATTAATATTTCTGGTGTTTTAAACACCTCAAACCTTGGTTCTATTACTATTGCTGGTGAAGGCTCGCTTTCAATAGCAGGTGAAATTGCTGTATATGGAAGCAAATCTCTAGCAGTCGAATCGCAAAGCGCGCTTAAAGTCACAGGCACGACTGGAGATGCCATTAACGTTTTTGAAGACGGGAAACTATCTTTGTTTGGTAATGTCGAAGTAATATCGGCGGACGGAAAAACTGGTATTAATTTGCATAGCGAGAATTCAGCAATTCATCTTTCAAATACAAGTAGAGTAACGGCTTCTGGCGGTTCGTCTGCAATAGCTCATTGGGATAATAACGAACATGCCAAAGTTTATTATCCTTCAGATGCTACATATAGTGATGCAGAACGCAAAATAACATCTAAAGATGGGAATATATTGCTTTCATACACTAGCTCTCTCAAAGTTGACTTTGTAGCCGAAAATTAAATCAAGCATTCATAACAAAATAACAAGAAAACGCGGGTTGACTGAAAATCGGTTTGCCCGCTTTTCTTTTTAATCGTGAAACCATTTTGTTAATACCAAAGCGCAATAAACGGTGGGATGCTGTCGATTTTTCAAATTCGTTTTCGTAAAAAGCAAAAAGGCGAGGAATGTTCTTTGTCTTGCTTCGACTAAAACAGCATAGGTATGCTCTTTCCGTCGAAAAACTATTGGATTATCTTATCGAGGATATAAAAACGGAATATACAAGACCGTTGAAAAATTGATAAATAAAATTAAAAAGAAGATGCTGCGATAACACTTTATATGATTGGCTTGTAAATTTGATGGTTTCAATAATAAGCGTTATGCCTTTTCGAATGTAGCCCGCTTAACCAAATTACGTTTTTTCGCTTATAGCGACATGATCGGGATGATTTTTTCTTGTCTGCCCGCAACAACGATTGGCTTTCGATTTGAAACGTAAACGTTAGTCTCGCTTCTCATCCCAAAATCAGGCGCGTATATTCCTGGCTCCAATGAGAAACAAACTCCATCAAGAATGGTTCTATCATCATGGGATTCATAATTGTCCATATTCACACCAGGACCATGCGGTGAAACGTCAACCGCGATATTGTGGCCCACACGATGAACATAATATTCGCCATATCCTAATTCGTTGATGTAGGCGCGAGATACATCATCGACTTCGTACCCTTTTACGGAGCGAAGGGGTAATGTCTTTTCTAGGAATTCAATACATAGATCGATGTCTTTCTTTAAAATTGCAAAGCGATCTTCGTATACGCTAGGAACGATTTCTCCAACATATCCCATCCAAGTAATATCAGCGTAAACTCCTTCTGGATCATCCATTTTTGCCCACATATCAATGAGCACTAAATCGCCTTTTTTGATTGATGAATGAATTTCTTTTGTTGGTCCATAATGAGGATTATTCGCGTTTGATCCAATCGCAACAATCGGGGCGTCATCATATACCATCCCTTCTTCATGGAACCTTGAGCAAATATATTGCTGAATCGTGTATTCGTCAGTCTCATCGTTCATTTTGACGAGTTCTTGGATTTTCTTGAATGCTTCGTCTTTGATTTGAAGGGCGAGTTTGTCCGCTTTCAGTTGAAGTTCGTGCGCTCTAGAAGAATAAACCGCCCTCATCTTTTGTAATAGGTCCCCGCTTGATTCGATTTTAATGCCGAGCTTTTCGATAAAAGATACCGAGCCATAATCCGCTAAAGAGACGCGGGGAAGGAGACCATCGTTAGAAACATCCATATAAACTTTTTTATAGGGCGAGAACAATTTTTTCTCTAAAGAAAGCATCTCTTCCCAAGTTTTATAAACATGAAGATCGAAATTCGATTTTGTTACCTCATCTTTCAGAAAAACAGTATCGATAGAATGGCAAATTAAATAAGGTTTTCCTTTTGAAGGAATGACAAGAAAAATCTTTCTTGTAAGCATTTTGTTTCCTAATAGTTGCACCAAAGCTTGGTTTCTATTTTCGTAATCGACAATTATCCAAGCGTCTACTTTTGAATTCCGGATATCGTTTTGAATGTCTTTAATTTGAATCATAAAATTCCTCATGGATATTTTTTCACCTTTTTATTCTCTTTCCACTAAAATGATTGTATGAAATTAATTGATAAACATTTAGCCCCCAATCCTTTCTTCGCTAGAGAAAAGACGTATTCTTTAAATGGGGAATGGGATTTTTTGAAAAATGAATCCCATGAGCTTACTAAAGAATATCATCAAAAAATCCTTGTGCCTTTCGCGGTGGAAACCCCTCTGAGTGGGATTCATGAAGATGTTAAGCCTACTGATGTGCTCCATTACCGTTTGAGACTCGATTACCCAGAAGAAGTTATCGGAGAAAGAATCCGCATCCATTTTTACGCGGTGGATCAAATCACGGATGTCTATTTTAATGATGCTTTCGTAAAACATCATGAAGGTGGTTATCTTCCATTTTATTTTGATGTATTAGAAGCTAAAAAAGGGGATACGATTGAACTTATTGTTACCGATGACACGGATACGGTGATTTATCCAAAAGGAAAACAAACCCGTCGCCCAAAAGAGATGTTCTATCGTTCTACAAGTGGAATTTGGGGTGATGTTATTTTGGAAATCCTCCCAAAAACCGGTTATATTGATGATTTTTTGATTGAGCAAGACTTTGATAATCAAGTCGTGAATGTCAAAAAGATTATGACTTCCAATGGCGGAATAGTGAAAGGGGATATCCTTTATCAAGACAAAATAGTCGCAGAAAGCGAAGGAGAAGAACTTCATTTTTCTTTGCTAAATCATTTTCATCCCTGGTCGCCTAGTGAACCTAATCTATATCGTTTAGAACTTCATTATCGTGATGATGTTGTTTCTTGCTCTTTTGGTTTACGAAAATTCGAAGTGAAAAAGAATAAGAAATTTAAGCTTTTTTACCTCAATAATAAGCCAATTTTCTTAAATGGGCTCCTTGATCAAGGCTATCACTCCCCCGAGAGCGGTCTAACGATAAAAAGCGAATCTCTCTTATTGAAGGACTTAAATTACGTTAAAGATTCCGGCTTCAATTTCTTAAGAAAGCACATCAAAGTGGAAAGCCCCCGTTACTATTACCTATGCGACAAATTAGGAATCATCGTGATGCAAGATTTTGTTTCAACGGGTGACCCATACGATAAATTTCATTTAGCTGTTTTGCCGACAATTGGCTTTATTAAAGCAAAACACAAGAATTACAACTCAAACCGAAAGAGCGAGATTTCCCAACGTTATTTTGAAAACGAGATGCCGCTTTTTGTCCATCATTTTAAGAACTACACCTCTATTTGCTTATGGTGCTTGTTCAATGAAGGATGGGGGCAATTTGACGCGACTAGATTAACGGAGAAGCTCCATTCTTTAGACATGACTCGTGTAATCGATTCCACTTCAGGCTGGTTTGATGAAGGGGTGGGGGATGTCGATAGTAGACACGTCTATTTCCATCGTCCTTGGATTCATAATCACAAAAAGAGAGTAATGTTTTTGAGCGAATTTGGAGGGTACACTTATCCTGTCTCTAATCACATTTTCGCCAAAGAAACATATGGCTATAAGGCTTTAACGAATTCCGATGAACTTTTGTATTGGCTAAAAAAGAGTTATCTAAAATGGCTAGTTCCATTAATCCGCAAAAGAGGGTTATGCGGAGCTACTTACACGCAGCTTAGCGATGTGGAAGAAGAAACGAATGGACTCGTCACTTATGACCGCGAAGTTTATAAAATCCCTTCAAGTGAATTAAGAAAAATTAACGAGATAATCGCACGTGCTTTTGGAGAAACTTGGGAAGAGAAAAAATAAGGGCATTGTAAATATTTTTCTGGGAAGCACTTTCTCGCTTTATTTATTTTTCCTTTCACTATAATTCAATTATGAATCAACCCATTCGCATTGCTTTCTTCGATATCGATTGGACTCTTTTTGACCATAAAAATGAGCGGTGGTCATATCAATCGATTGAAGCGATTAAAGTTTTAAAGAAAAAAGGCATCAAAGTGATTCTTTGTAGTGCCCGCCCATTTCATTCGATGGACGTTTTTGGCGTTTTTCGTCTTGGAATTCGTTGGGATGGATATATTTCTAGCGCTGGCGCGTGCGCTTATGCAGATGGGAAATTCCTGAGAAAAACATTGATTGCCCCGAATCGCGTGAGAGATTTCCTTGCTTTGGTCAAAAAAGAAAATTTAACCTGCGAAATCGTTGAACCGTTAACAAGAAAGCTTGCTTTCCCTCAAACGGATATTTCAAAAGAATATTATGAGCGGTTTAAAGAATATGTTCCCCCAGTTCTATCCTACGAAGGAGAAGAGGTGACGGGGATCAATCTTTTTTCTCATGAAGACACTGATCCCATTTTCATTTCCGCTTTCCCTGATTTTGTGTTTTACCGTTACGCCACGATGGCTAATGACGTATCGGGCGAGCCTCATCATAAAGGCGATGCGATTGAAGTCGTTTTAAAACATTATGGGTTAACGAAAGAAGAAGCGATTGCCTTTGGCGATGACTATCAAGATATCACCATGGCGGAACACGTTGGGGCATTTGTTGCGATGAATAACGGTAAAGACGAAGTGAAAAAGGTTGCCTCTTTTGTGTGCCCTGATGTGTGGGATGACGGAGTCTATTACGGATTAAAACATTATGGGCTAATCGATGAGGAAAAACGTTAGGTTTCGCTTTTCTAGATAGAAAAGAGAAATATACTTTTTTTCCATCGCGTTATGAGTATGATATTGCTTGCGATATGGCAAAAATGAATCAAAATAAAACTCCGTTCGTAGACCGAGTTAAGGAATATATTTCTGAAGACGTGGTTCCTTTCGACGTTCCTGGCCATCATATGGGTAACGTCAATAACCAAGCGACCGAATTATTAGGTCACCAAACTTATCGAGCCGACATCAACGCTCCGATCGGTTTGGATAATCTCGCTAAACCTCATGGCGTCATTTTAGAAGCGGAAAAACTCCTCGCTGATGCTACTGGCGCAGATGAAGGATTCTTTTTAATCGATGGAACGAGCAGTGGGATCATTGCGATGATTATGACCGCTTGCAAGGCTGGCGAAAAAATCATTTTACCTAGAAATGTCCACAAATCCGTCATCAACGCTTTGATTTTATCTGGTGCAGTGCCAGTTTATATCATGCCAGAGATTGATACAGACCTAGAAATAGCAAACCAACCATCCTTGGATGATTGGAAGAAAGCCATCTTGCGTCATCCTAGCGCAAAAGCGGTCTTTGTCATCCATCCGACTTATTTTGGTTCTGTTTCTGATTTGAAAGAGATTGTCGCTTTCGCTCACGCCCATAAAATGGTTGTTTTGTGTGATGAAGCGCATGGCGCTCATTATTATTTTAAAGACAAACACCATCCGATTTCCGCGATGGCAGCGGGTGCGGATATGAGCGCTGCTAGTTTCCACAAAACAGTAGGCTCTTTAACTCAAAGCTCTGTGCTATTAATGCATACGTATTCTTTCTCTCGCGAGGATGTACAAAAAAATATCAACATCATTAACACGACCTCCCCTTCCCCGATTTTGCTTTGCTCTTTAGATGCTGCACGTTCCTTTATGGCATCTAAAGAAGGAACAAAAGCGATGGAAGAGACTTACGCTTTATCAAAATACGCTCGTAAGGAAATCGCTAAAATCCCAGGCTTTATCGATGAAGGAAGAACCCACTTCTTGTCTTTTGGTTCGTTTGATTATGATGAGACAAAACTCGTCATCGGACTTGATCATTTGTCGATTGATGGGTACGAGTTATATCGCTTGCTCAAGAGCAAATACGATATCCAGATGGAACTTGGAGAGCCATACGCTGTTTTAGGGATTCTTGCGATTGGCACGAAAAAAGAACATATTGATCGTCTTATCGCGGCTTTGAAGAGCATCTCTAAAGACTACTATAACCATGGGATTACTTATGAAGATCATCATTTTGATAAGAAATTCCCATATCAATTACTTAGACCGCGTGTTGCCTATGCTGCACCTGGAAAAATCGCTAAACTTGAAGATTGCGATGGCGAGATCAGCAAAGAGCAAGTGATGATGTATCCTCCTGGAATTCCTCTTATCGTGCCAGGAGAAGTCTGGAACAAAGAACTGATTTCTAGAGTCAAAGACATTGAAGAGAAGGGATTAACGCTTTTAAGCAACCACAAAGATGGTTTTGAAGTGATTGACCAAAATAAATGGAGACGCTTCTTTATCTATGAAAAACGTTTGAATGACTATTATAAAAACAAAAAGACAACGCCTTCCGCGGATGGATATCGTCTTCCTTTTGAAGGTTTAGCGCATCAAGCGACTGTTGTCCTATTGCCATTCCGCGCGGATACGTGGCGAGAAAAAGGCGTTCCAGCAAGGAAAGAATACCTTGATGTTATTTCCTCGATTGCAGAACACGAACCCGTTATTGTCGGCGTTCATCCTCGACTTTATAAAAAACTATTGCCTACCTTAGAAAAAATGGAAAACGTCAAACCGATTTCCATCCGTTATAACGATGCTTGGGCGCGTGACAATATGCCTTTATTCCTTACTAACCCCAAAACGAAAGGTATTCGTACGGTCGATTTCCGGTTTAACGCGTGGGGTGGAAACTACGATGGCTTATACCGTAATTACAAAGACGATGACCGTCTAGGTTCCATTTTTAGTAAGAGAATGAAACTCCTTTCTTACTATTTGCCTTCTTTTGTTTTGGAAGGAGGAAGTATCGCAACGGATGGGGAAGGGACTCTAATTACGACTGAAGCGTGTCTACTAAGCCCGGGCAGAAATCCGAATTGCTCCAAGGCGGAAATTGAAGAAACGCTTCGTGAATATTTAGGCATCGATAAGGTCATCTGGGTTCCACATGGAATCTATGAGGATGAAACGGATGAACACATTGATAACATGGTCGCTTTTGTTAAACCGGGCGAGGTCGTTATGGCTTCTACGGAAGATAAAAACGATCCTCAATATCAATTCTCGAAAGCCACTTACGATGTTTTAAGCAAAGCGACTGATGCGATGGGGCGAAAACTCATCATCCATAAGATTAACGTTCCTTCGCCTGCTTTATTTGCTACTAAGAAAGAATCGAAAGGATTAATCAATCATAGCGATACCTTGAAGAAAAGAGTGGCGGGTGATCGCTTATCCGCAAGTTACATCAATTTTTACCAAGGGAAAGATTTTGTGATTATGCCTGCCTTTGGGGTGAAAGAAGATCTGGAAGCGTATCAAACGATGGTTTCTTTATTCCCAAATAAGACGATTCATCAAATTAATACAAGGGAGATTTTGCTTGGAGGGGGCAATATTCATTGCATCACGATGCAGATTCCCGTTATAGGAGAAAAACTATGAAAATTAAGGTCGCAATTACGCAGTTCTCGATGTCGAATCATTATGAAGAAAACATTGCAAAAGCCGATTATTTTATTGAAAAAGCCGCAAAAAGCGGGGCAAATCTTGTTCTTCTTCCTGAATTATTTGAAGGACCTTATTTTTGCCAAGTTGAGAATTATGATAATTTCTCGCTTGCTGAAGAATTTAAAAGTAGCAGAACCATCGCGCATTTTGTTGAAATTGCAAAACGATATCACGTTGTTCTTCCCCTTTCTTTTTTCGAAAAAGCTGGTCCTACCTATTTCAATTCTCTAGTGATGATTGATGCGGATGGAAAAATATTAGGGTGTTACCGAAAAAGTCATATTCCAACTGGCGAATGCTACGAAGAAAAATTCTATTTCGCAGAAGGGGATACGGGCTTTGAGGTTTTCCAAACCGCGTTCGGCAAAATCGGGGTTGGAATTTGCTGGGATCAATGGTTCCCAGAACTCGCTCGCATTTTGGCGTTAAAAGGCGCGGAGCTTATCGTTTATCCTACCGCGATTGGTAGTGAACCTGTGCTTCCAAAAGATTCAAAGAGCCATTGGCAAAACGTCATGAAAGGTCACGCTGCTGCGAATTTAATTCCGGTTATGGCAAGTAACCGCGTTGGAGTAGAAAAAGCCTCTTCTTCCTCGATGACTTTCTTCGGTTCTTCTTTTATTTCGGATGAACATGGCGACTTATTAGTAGAAATGGACCGCGTAGAAGAAGGCGTTAGAGTCGTCTCTTTAGATTTAGACGTTTCGAATAAAGCCCGTGTTGATTGGGGCGTTTTCCGTGATAGACGGACCGATTTATACGAAGGTATTCTAAAAAAGAGCTTGGAGGATTAAAAATGGAATGGCTTGGCCTTTCTTTTATTTTCGGTATCGCTCTTGCGATGGACTGCTTAGCCTTATCGATTTCCGATGGGCTTGTTTATCAAAATCTAGATAAGAAAAAGCCGTTTTTTATCGCTGGAATTTTTGGCATTGCGCAAGGACTATTCCCTCTCATTGGGTTTTTGCTTGGCGAAGTCATCGCCGAACAAATCGACAAATACGATCACTGGATTGCCTTTGTTTTGCTTTTGATAATCGGTGGAAAAATGCTTTATGAAGGAATTAAGGGCTCGGTGAAACCAGAGAGTAAAGAGCCGAAGATGTTCTCCTATAGCGAAGTGCTTGTGCAAGGCATTGCCGATTCTATTGACGCTTTAGCGGTTGGCATTACCATTCGTACGAACATCCATGCGACTGCTAATTATCAAGTTTATGTCGCGTTCGCCGTCATTGCTTTTTGCTCTTTTGCAATTTCTCTTATCGGCTTATTCGCAGGCAAACAAATCAACAAATTATTAAAAGGCCGTTACGAAATCAGCGAAATCATCGGCGGTGCGGTTTTGGTTATTTTAGGCGTAATTCTTTTATTAGAGGGTTTGAACATTATTGCTTGGTAAACCTATAATTAGGCTTATAGAAGCAAGAAGCGTTTTCTAATAGCGTTATCTTTAAGCTTATTTCGCTTCTTCTTTGACTTATTGTCAAACAAGATTGTTTTTGACGTTAATAGTAGGAGGGAAGCACATATGCCAAAAAGATGGGGTCTTGCGATTGAAGGGGGCGGAATTAGAGGTGCTTATGCAGCGGGCGTAATTGACACATTATTAGAGAACAATCTTTTCGCGGATGTGTGTTATGGAACAAGCGCTGGTGCGCTAGTGGGTTCAAATTATGCGGCACGCGAAGTAGGAAGAACCATTGCATTGATGCTAAAAGCGATGCACAATCCGCGTTTTGCTTCTCCCTTGAATTTGTGGCTAAAAGGGAACGTGTTTGATTTTGATTGGCTTTTTTACCGAGCGACGGAGCATTTCCCTTTCGATGAGAAAACGTTCCATGAATCAAGTACTGACTTTTTTGCTGTCGCGATTAATTGCGAAACTGGGAAACCCGTTTATTGGAATAAGAACGATGAAGAATTCTATCATGGCTTAGCCGCGAGTTGTTCCTTGCCCATCTACACGAATAAACCGATCCTTGTCCACAATATCCCTTGCCTTGATGGCGGAGTCTGCGAACGGATACCATTTCACCAAATGCTACTAGACGATGTAGAGAACATCGTCGTTGTAACCACTCGTCCGCGAGGATTCCGTTATGATGAAACCGAAAGCGATACGAAATCCTTGCAAAAACGCTACAAAAACTATCCTAACCTCCTTAAAACGGAAAGAGATAATTACGCGATATACAATCGACATATGGAAGAATTAGAACACTTAGAGGATGAAGGGCGCGTGATTGTCGTTTGGCCTTCCGAACCATTAAATATTTCCTTCTTTGAATTTCGGAAAAAGAAAATCATGCCGCTTTATGAACTAGGAAAAAGTGATTGCTTTAAACTTTTAGACAAAATTAAGAAATCTATTCGCTGAATTTTAAGACATTTGTCTTATAATTCATTCGATGAACAAAAATGACCGCAAAGCACATCGAGGAAAAAAAGGATTAGTTAATCCAAACCGAATTAAGACTTTTTCCGTTTATAAAGAATGTGAGCTTCTCCCTTTCTTGGAATTAAAAATGCCAGGGCTTAACCGTTCGCAGATTCGTCACATCATCGCGAATCAGCAAGTTTCCGTTGGGGGAGCGCCTACTAGACTTTTTACCTATAAGCTTTATCCCGAAGATGAAGTCGTGGTGAGCTATGACCGCATCGCTTTTCATTCTCGACACGATTTACCTGTTCTTTATGAAGACGATGACATCATTTGCATCGATAAACCTTCCGGGCTTTTATCTACGGCAACCGAGCGAGAAAAAGGAAGAACCGCCTATCGTCTTGTGAGTGATTACATCACCGCAAAAGACCATAATGCGCGCATTTTCGTTGTGCATCGTCTTGATGAGGATACGTCTGGCGTTTTGGTTTTCGCTAAAAAATACGAAGTGCGGGAAGCTTTACAAAACAATTGGCAAAAAATCGTTCGTAAGCGTGGGTATTATGCGATTGTTGAAGGGGAAGATATCCCTAATTCTATGCATTTAGAGAATTATTTAGCCCAAGATAATTTTCAATTAATGTACGTCACAAAAAATAAAGCGAAAGGGAAACTTGCGATTACGGATTTCACGAAAATCGCTGCAAAAAATGGTTATTCTTTGCTTGATGTTCATATTTCTAGCGGAAGAAAAAACCAGATTCGTGTCCAATTAGGCAATATCGGCTATTACGTTATTGGGGATGATAAATATGGAGAGCCGGCTGACCCTCTTCACCGTTTAGGGTTACACGCCTATGAATTATCTTTTGTTAATCCACTTAACGGGAAAGAGTACGACATCAAAACGCCGATGCCAGATTCATTTAAACGACTATTTTGGAAAAGCGATAAAGAGAAAAAGGAGGTAACAAAAGATGGAACAGCATTACATTGTCCCGGTGAGCGAGGAAGTTCTCAAGGATCTTTCGAGAAAAAGCGAAGAGAAACCCACTCCCAAAAACAAGAAAAGCCCAGAACAAAAGCCAAAAAAACCAAAAAACAAAGACAAAGATAATGCCTTCATTTTTTGGTTAAAGAAATTTTGGGAATCTTTTATTTGTGTCCTTCCGATTATCGTTGTCGTTTGCACTTTAGTTTTAATTATTCCTTTAATCACAAACGAAGCGATGATGGAATGGTCAGAACTCGTTTGCTTTTTGATTTGCGCTTTCTTTATTGCGCTTGGCTTAACTTTCTTCAATAACGGCGCTGAGCAATACATGTCAAGAGTCGGTACGATTGTCGGTGAAACGCTTTTTAAACAAAAGAAGCTATTTCTCGTCATTCTGATGACTTTTATCATTGGTGTTCTCGTGACGGTTGCTGAACCCGATCTTAAGGTTATGGCAGGACAAATTGGCTGGGACGAGCAGCTCCTTATTATTTCAGTAGGGGTTGGCGTTGGACTATTTGTTGTTTTCGGGGTTTTGCGAATTTTGTTCAAAAAGAACCTCAACATCATGTTCATTTGCTTCTACGGCATTGTGTTTGCGCTAGCTGGAATCGTGAATCCAAAGTTCTTGCCGATTTGCTTTGATTCGGGCGGGGTTACCACTGGGCCGGTCACCGTTCCTTTTATCCTTGCGTTTGGCGCTGGCTTAGCGGCAAGTAAGAAAAGCGATGATGGTAGTGTTGGCGACTCCTTCGGTTTAACGGCTTTGGCTTCCGTTGGCCCAATTCTCACCGTGATGATTCTTTCTTTGTTCGAGAATGGTGACTCCTTGGTGTATAACGAAGTGGTTACTTCGATTGATTTCTCCTCCTGGCAAACATTCTGGCCAACGTTTGGGAATAATCTCTTGATGCACTTTTTCGAAGAAGTGAAAAACGTGGCAATTGCGATTGCCCCCGTCTTCTTTTTCTTCATCATCTATAACTTCATTTTCGTTAGAATTTCCTTCAAGCAGATTTTGCGAATTCTCGTTGGTCTAGTTTACGCTTATGTCGGTCTGGTTATTTTCCTTGGAGCCGTCAATACGGGGTTCTTGCCTATCGCAAACCAAATCGGCAAATATTTGGGCGGGAAAGAAGGGCTTTATCCCGTTGCGATTGTCGTCGGTGCTTTGTTCGGCTTATTCGGCGTTATTGCTGAACCTGCCGTTCATGTTTTGGTTCATCAAATTGAAAATGTCAGCGAAGGAACGATCAAATCCAAAACGGTTTTGTCGGCTTTAGCTATCGCGATTGCTGGCGGCGTAGGCCTAGCAATCGTTAGAGCGCATTATGGCTTTAGCATTTTATATTACATGGTTCCAGGCTATATCCTTGCCTTAGCGCTTTCCTTTGTTGTCCCTAAAATTTACACCTCGATGGCTTTTGACTCGGGCGGTGTCGCTAGTGGACCAATGGCCTCGACTTTCGTTATGCCATTTTGCATTGGCTTCACAATTTCTCAACATGGTAGCGATTACGTCTATCAAGATGCGTTTGGGTGCGTGGCAATGATCGCACTTATGCCGCTTATTGTTATCCAACTTGTCGGTTTGTGGGCTTTAGTGAAACGCGCGTTTATTTATCACCGCGCCCGTCAACGCTTCATTGAGCCAAACGATGTGCAAGTCATTCATTTTGAGGAGAGTTTATGAGCGAGAACAAAAATTCGATTTTCGGCGTTTGGAAACCCTCTTTCGGGCAAGAGAAGCTTTTCTTTCGCGATAATAAAAGCGAGGAAGAGAAAAATGCGGCCCCTTACGAAAAAGAACATCAACTGGAAAAGCTCGGCATCGTTATCACGGTCGTTAATGATGGCCAAGCTAGCGCGATTGTAAACCTGCTTTCTAGCGTTAATAGCGCGGTGAGCTTTATTACGCATGGCGAAGGGACGGCCAAAAATGACCTTTATGATGTTTTAGGTGTAGGTGAGCAAAAGAAACAAATTATTTTCTCTACGATTAAACGCCGCGACTGGGTCACTTTAGCTGAATTAATCGAAGAACGCTTTTCTGCTTCTAGAATGGCCAAAGGCATTTCTTATATGCTCGATATTGACGCGGTAGCAGGCGTCAGCACCTATAAATTTCTTACCGACCGAAGAGTTGAGCCTAAAGAGGCAGAAAGAGGAATTTCAAAAATGGAAAATTCTATGAATTATGAAGTGATTTTCGCCATCGTGAACAATGGCTACACCGATTTAGTCATGAATGCTGCTAAACGCGCTGGGGCTAGAGGCGGAACAATCATTAATGCGCGTGGAACGGGCAATAAAGAAATCGAGAAATTCTATGGGGTTATTATTTCTCCCGAAAAGCAAATCGTTATGATTTTGGTGCCGAAGGATATTCGTGACGCGGTATTAGAGCAAATCACCTTGGAAGCGAATATCCATTCCAAAGGCCAAGGAATTGCTTTCTCTTTGCCTGTTGATGGCGTGGTTGGCTTAATGAGCGAAGAAAAAGAAACTGAAGAAGAGATAGAAGAAGCCAAATAATTTAAAATGAGAGTACGATAAGGGCATGAGTGAATCGGTCTCATTAAAAGCAGTAGAGAAAAAGAAGGGGCAGCGAATTTTTGAATGGCTAAATAAATACACGCCCTGGCTAACCAATTGGCGGAGCTTGTTTTGGTTTTCCGCGTTTATTTTTTTCTTAGGGATGCTTTGGATGGGGTATTCTTTGCTCACCAATAGTGGGACTCAAATGTATGGCTGGGATTATTCAAGCCAGTTTATTCAATTTACGTACCGTTATTATGACGTATGGCATTATTTCTTCAAAACCGGCAAATTCACCTTATACGATCCCTCAACGTTTTTAGGGGCAGATAACATTGGCTCGAATAGTTACTATGGTTTATTTGACCCGTTTGTGTTTATTACGATTCTTTTTCCCAGAGAACTGATTCCGGAAACGTACGCATTCGTGACTTGCTTAAAAGGCGTCGCGGGCGCTTTAGCGATGAGAGCTTATCTCCGTTACATGAAAATCAGTGAGAGAAGCGCACGTGTTGGCGGGACGGCTTTCGCATATTGCGGCTTTTTGAATTTCATGGTTGGCTTCCCAAACTTTGTAAGCACTTGTTTCACAGTTCCGCTGATTTTACTTGGGATAGAAAAAGTCATTCAAGAAAGAAAGCCATCTACCTTAGTGCTTAGTTTGGCGTTGCTAGGAATGATATCTTTCTTCTTCCTTGTTGTTTTATGTATTTTTGGCGTTTTGTATGCTTTATGGCGTTATTTCTGGAGCATCAAAAGTAGGAACGCAAAAGAGAATTGGCTCACGATAATTATGGGCGTAGCTTCTTTTGCGGTTGGCTTATTGTTATGTGCTTGGACGCTTCTTCCCTCTTTACGCGAAACCTCTTTGTCTGGAAGAAATTCTTCTGTTGGGGCGGCGTATCTAAGCGCCTTAATGAACGCGTTTAAGGGATTTGATATTCAAACTATCTTTAAAATGATGTTTGAATTGGTCGGAAGTAATAACGCCCGCGAACTCATGGGGCTAGTAAGCTTCTTTTATCCGACCTGCAATTATTTGTGGTTGCCTTTAATGAAGGGCGTTGAAGCTTCTTATGACGCCTGGACTTCTTCTTTATTTTGCTATACCCCGATGGTGATCTTTTTCATTTATCATCTCATTAGCAATATTCGAAAAAAAGATTTCGAGAACATCTTCGGCTTTTTGTTTTGCTCTTATTTCGTCTTTACCAATTTCGCTTATTTCTTCTTTTTCGCTTTTTCTGGTGATGGGTATGGCAGATGGTTCATCGTTTTAGTGCCACTCATTATCCGCGAAGCCGCGAAAGGAATTGATGAAATCAAAGAAAGCCCTAAGTGGCAACTTCCTTTTGCAAGTTTACTTGCGGTTTTACTTACCGTCCTTACTTTTGTTATTACCAAAAACGTTCTTGCGAATAAGCAAATCAATCCTTATGGCTATGGAACGTATTACGCTTACACTTATCAAGTTCCTGCTACAAGCGCTGGCCATAGTCTTTTATGGCTCATCATTTATCAAATTTGTCTTGTCGTTATTGAATCGCTTGTCATCTATTTTTTGCGTCACAAAGATTACTTGCCTCGCATTTTGATTGGCTTTATTTCGCTAGAAACGATTGTGTGCGGCAACTTAAGTTTTGCTTATGGTAGTTCTTATAGCTATGAAAACTACTTCAATGGTGGCGAAAAGAATGCGCAGCTACTTTTAGATGCGACGAATTATATTAACGCGAAAGACAAATCCTTCTTCCGCGTTTACCAAGAAGGAACGGAAGAGAAAAACGCTGCCATGGCGTTCCGCTATAATGGGGCAAGCACATTCCATTCCTTATTCAATTATGACGTTTCGGAATTTGGGCGCTTTACCCATATCATTCATAACGAGTGGAGCTATGGGCCAGTATACGAGAAGACCATCACGAGCAAAAGCTGGAGTGGGTATTATGGCAATAAACGCGCCGATTTTGACATGATGATGGGATACAAATATTACATCATCCGCAATGAGGAAAAGTTTGACGAATCCAAGAATTATCTTTATCGGTATAATGTTCCTTTTTCTGCAAAACTCATCTATCATAACGAGCGCTTCTTAGTCTATGAAAACCCTTATTTCATTTCCTTAGGCAGAGCGTTAAACGATGATACCTATCAAATTAAATCGGATCAAGAAGGCGATGCGAATAATGCCTCAAATTTCTATAATGGAATCGGAAGTGCTTCAGGCAATTATCGCGAAATCGCTAGGAATGAAGAAACGTTCTTAAAAAGTGCCGTTTTTGAAGAAAATACAGGGGTTCCGCAGGGGTTTTCAGAGTATGATGCGCCGACTACGTTCTCAACATATCAAGATATTTCTTCCTCTTTATATTTAGATAAATACGTGACATCTAGCGATTATGATTTTAATCCTACTGATCCAGGGAGCTTTTTAAATGACTCCTCCTTGCTAGTCACTCTTGACCGTTCTAAGCCCATCACTTATGAACGAGTCACGGATAAGATTGTCTTTAGGAAACGCAATAACGACTATCTCAACACTGATCCTAGAGGCGCTTATTTCCTCCTTGGATACAATTCTGATGTTTGGACACGTATTTATATGATTGGTGATACCTTTGATGAAGAAGGAAATTTATTAAAAGAAAACACTCTATTAACGTACGAATATTACGCGATTAAGAATTTGTGTAAAAGTGGCTCTCCTTCCTATAACGGGCTATATGGCTTTTACGCACCGGGAAAAGTCAAAGCGATTGTCTACTCTCGAAAGAAAGAAGGGAATAAAGACAAGCAAGAGACCGTCCGTTACCCAACGCTTTTTAAACAAGAATATTCTGATTTTGTTACGAAATACGAGTCGCTAGAAAAAGACGCTTTTAAGGACGTTACGTATTCTCCTGATCATTTTTCGTTTAAGACGAATTACTCTAAGAGCCGACTCTGCGTGACAAACTTAGGGTATGATTCAGGGTGGAGCGTGAAAGTGACGAAAAAAGGCGAAAGCGGGTCTTTAATCCAAGAAGATTGCCTAACTTATAAGTTAGATGGAGGCTTACTCGGCTTTCTAGCGCCAGAAGGAGAAGCGACGTATTCTTTAACGTATTTCACTCCAAACTTAAAAATAGGTGTTATTTTTACGTATCTAGGAATTTTCATATATTTTGGCTATGAAATCACTCTCTTTTGCTTGCTTAGCAAAAGAAAACTAAAAGGATTTTCTTCGTCAATCACTACTAGAAAAGAATAATTGGTTCAATCTTTCTTGATCGATAAATAAATATCGTAAACGCGATTTTTAGGCAACGAATTTTCTTTGGCGATTTTTGTAACGGCTTCTTTTCCTTTCATGGTTTTAACGCTCTCTAAAAGAAGCGTTTTGATTTCTTCATCGCTTATTTCTCTACTTAATTCTTTGTTATTTCCTTCAACGACAATTACCATTTCTCCGATGAGGGTTTTAGGATCAATAGAGGCTAATTCCCCTAACGAGGCGTGAATATATTCTTCGTGGAGTTTCGTAAGTTCTCTTCCTAAGCAAGCTTTTCTATCTTTGCCTAGGTATTTCTCTAAAGCGAGCAAAGTGCGAGAAATGCGGTGAGGCGATTCATAAAAAATGATTGTTTCTTTCCGTTTTGATAATTCGATTAGCTCTTTATCCCGTTCGCTTTCTTTAGCAGGCAAAAACCCTTCGAAATAATAATGTGTTGTATCTAAGCCACTCGCGGCTAAAGCGCATAAAGAAGCACTTGGGCCATTAATGACTGCGACTTTAATGTCGTTCTCTATCGCGCGTTTTACGAGTCTAGCGCCTGGGTCACTCACTGTGGGATATCCGGCATCACTAACGTAGGCTACTTTTTTGCCTTCTTTTAATAAAGAGATGATTTTTGCGGCTCCTTCCTCTTCATTATGTTCGTGACAAGAAATCAAGGGCTTCTTTATTCCGAATTTTGCAAATAATAAGCCCGAATTCCGGGTGTCTTCGCAGGCGATATAATCCATCTGTAAAAGGGTATCGGTCGCTCGAGAAGAGAATTCTTTAAGGTTTCCGATTGGGGTAGCAACCAAATATAAAAGGGGGCGTTTCCCTTCATAATTCCCTTCGCGGTACATTAATTCGCTCCTTGAGGTGCGTTTAATGGCTTCCCTTTTTTGAGATTCTTTTTGGTAAGCTCATTAAAATCATCGAGCGGCATGATTTTGATATCAAGAGGGTTTTCTAGCTTTACGGTTCTAGAAAGGATATTGAAACCACTGACGGAATAATCTCCTTCGGGAAGATGGATCATGGTTCCAACATAGGGATAATCTTTTTTCGCTTCGGTATAAAGGTCATCTTCATAAAGAAGGCAGCAAATGAGCTTTCCACACGGCCCAGAAAGCTTTGGGATGTTTAACGTGAGCATTTGGTTTTTGGCTCGCGAAATGGAAATGCCGTCAAATTCGTTAATGAAAGTGGAACAACATAATGGCAATCCGCATATTGCGATTCCACCTACCATCTTCGCTTTATCACGATTTGCGATTTGATGAAGTTCGATTCGGCAGTGGAGCTGCGGGGCTAATAATCGAAGCAGCTCACGGAAATCGACACGGGAATCAGAGGTATAGGTGATGGTGATTTTTGTGCCATCTAGTGTGTAATTTGCGCTTAGTAGATTCATTGCTAAACCAAGGCGACGAATTTCTGTTTCGGTAATATCCAGCGCAATCTTGGCCTGCTTTTCGTAATAATGATATTCTTCTACATCAGTGGGCGTTGCTTTTCTTAGGATTGGCTTAAGCGCTAAAGAGGAAGAATACAAGTGAATTGGCATTTCAGCATTCGCCACCGTTCCTAACTCTAAACCGGATATAGTTTCTACAACTACATAGTCGCCAATTTTTAAATCGCTATAATTCGTTCCGAAATAATACGCTTTGCTTGCGTTGGCTAGTTTGATTCCAACATAGTATTCAAATTCGTTTTCTTCCATAGGATTATCTCTCCTTCGTTAATTCATTGGCTAAGTGATCAAGTAATAATGCTGGTGATAGATTTAATTCTAACTCTCCTCGCACATTTAGAATGGAACGGAGCCCGTTTTCTGGATGATGAATGATGGAAAGCAAAGGATCAATCAAATTACGATAACTAGTCAAATCGCCTTGTTGCTCGTATGAGAGCGCGATTAAATCGTGATAGGCTAAAGAAAGCATGTCAAGGAAATAGCGGCATCCTTCTTTAGTGCCAGCTAGTTCTACGATTTCTTTTTCAAAATGATAGACGCATTCTTCTTTCGAGCTGCTTAACGCTTGTAAAGCAATGATATAAGCACTTTTTGCGCGTTTATAGCTTTCGGTTTCTTTTTCGGCGGCGATGATATCACTAGAATTGCAAAAGTGAGCAAGAAGTTCGGCGTCGCCTTTTTCTACTCCGCTATCTATTGCTTCTTTAATGACTTCCTCAGTCGGTAGCAAAAGCAAATGCATGGTTTCGCAGCGGCTAATGATCGTTGGAAGAATTCGAGAGGGGTTTTGGCTTGTTAAAATCGCATAGCAATTATCGGTGGGTTCCTCTAGGAACTTCAAAAGCGCGTTGACGGCTTCTTGTGTCATATTTTCCACTTGGTGAATGATATAGACCATGACGCCTTTTACTTCGTTTGGGGTCTTAGAAAAGTCGTTTACGATGGAAGCGACATCGTCTTTTTTAATAGAGCTTTGGCTCCCGTCTAAGAAAAGGAGGTCTGTATAAAGATTATGCTCAACGCGTTCGCAGGTCGAGCAAGTTTCGTCCGCTAAAGGGGTGGGGTGATCGCATAAAAGTGACTTTGCGATAAAATATGCCGTTTCTTTTAATGGGGCTCCGCTTTCGCCAGTAAGCAAGTAGGCGTGCGAGACCTTTTTATGAGAAAAAGCCTCAAAAAGAGATTTATAAATTAAGGGCTGATGTTTTTCTAAAAAAGTCGAGAAAAGCATTATTTTTTCATCCTCTTCATGATTTCTTCATACGCTTCTTCCGCGACGGTTTTTGGATCTAAACTCGCATCAATTCTAACAATGCGATTCGGAAAGCGACTCGCTAACGTTTCAAAAGAATCATAGACTTTTTTATGGAAAGACATTTTTTCGACATCAAGGCGATTTACTTCTCTTGACGAGTTTGCCTCAATTCTTTTTAAGCCATCTTCTGGCTTTAGTTCAAAGAAAATCGTGAGGTCAGGCAGTAAACCGTTTGTTGCGTATTGGTTTAATTCATACACTTTGTCGATTCCAAGCCCTCTACCCCCACCTTGGTAGGCTAAAGAAGAATCGAGGAATCGATCGCATACGACGATTTTTCCCGACTTTAAGGCTGGAATGATTTTTTCGATAATATGTTGACGACGGCTTGCAGCGTAAAGAAGCGCTTCTGTCATTGGATCCATCGCCACATTCTTTTTATCCAAGATAACGTTTCGAATTTCTTCCGCAATCGGCGTTCCGCCTGGTTCACGCGTCAAAATAACGTCATATCCTAATTCTTTTAATCTTGGAACAATTGTTTTGATTGCGGTGCTTTTTCCAGAACCTTCTCCGCCTTCTAGCGTGATGAACATTATAATTTCCTCCTGCCTTCAAAGGCTTTTGATAGTGTTAAAGAATCTGTGTAATCAAGATTCGCACCCATAGGGAGCCCATATCCTAATCGCGTCACAAGCACGCCTTTGTTTTCAAGGAGCTTAGCGATATATAAACCTGTTGTTTGTCCGTCTAGAGTTGGGCTAATGGCGATGATGATTTCTTTTGGATGCTCGTTATCGACGCGGTGGAGCAAAGATGCAATTGCGATATCATCGCTCCCAATACCTTTTGAGGCGCTGATCAACCCTCCTAAAACATGGTATAAGCCATGGTAGGAATTCATCTTTTCGATGGCTAAGAGGTCTTTATAGTCACTTACCACGACGATGGTAGAATGGTCACGAGTTTCATCATCGCAAATCGGACATTCTTCTCCTTCAACATAAAGCCCACATGTTGGGCATTTATGAATTTTGTTTCCTACATCAATCAACGCTTTTGCGAATTGCTCTCTTGATTCGTTTTTCATGCTTAAAACGGCGTAAGCCATACGCTCAGCCGACTTTGTGCCGACACCAGGGAGCTTCGAAAAGCTATCAACTAAGGAAACAATAGAAGGGAGCTCTTTCATGAATAATTAAAAAGGTAGGCCGGTTCTACCGGTGATTTTTTGTTCAATTTCCTCAGAGGCTTTTTGAACTTCTTCTAGTGCTTCATTGATTGCCATAACGATTGTGTCTTGAAGCAAGTCAACGTTACTTGGATCGAGCGCGTCCTTATCGATAGAGATGGACGAAATGGTTTTGTCACCTTTTACGACGACTTCTACCATTCCCGCTTTGGCGACTTTGAACTCTTTGGCTGCAAGTTCTTCTTGCGCTTTTGCGAGCTCACGCTGCATTTTTTGAGCCTGCATGAGCATTTGTTGCATTTGATTCATGATATTCTCCTTTTTTATTTTGGTAAGCTAATTTGAATCGACGATTTTTCAGGAAGACGATTTAATTGCTGCAAATTATAGAAATAGTTAAGGACGCGGCTCTTTTCTTCTGGGTCAAGCGCGTAGACGAATACTTTTCTTCCAAGTAGCTCCGCAATCATTTCTTCTAGGGTTTGCTGATTGGCCTTGATATTTGCTTTTTTCCTTAGCTTTGTAAAATCAGTCGCTAAGATAAGGGCTTCTTTTGATAAGCAAAGGAGGTGGGAACTAGATAGTAAGGTCGCAAACGGCCCTAAATCAGGATCTTCGCGAAGAGAATCGAATTCCTTCCATTTAGCAAGGAGCTCTTTTCTTTCTTGTTTATCACCAAGCACCATGATTTTGACGATATCATCATCGCTCATGGTGTACATGTCTCCTTCAATTGCGATAGGAAGTTTCTTTATGTTGTCGACGGAAATCGCTGGTGCTTTTGGCTTTTCTTTTATAGGAGCTTTTTTCTCTTTCTTTTCTTCTACTTTATCTTCTTCGAACAAGAAAGCCGGGGGCTCTTCTAGGGCTTGGCCATAGTCGTCATTTGCAACAACCGGTCTTTCTTCGTTAAGCAATGGAAGAGGGGTAGCTATATTTTCTTCTTTTTTAAATTCTTCTGGCTTCTTTGGTTCGAGCTTCTTTGGAGACATAGAAACTTTTGATTCTACGGCAGGTTCTTTTTTAATGATTGTAGCCTTTGGCTCTATGGCTTGCTCTTGATATAAAGAAGTCGCAAGTTTCACTAAAGAAAGCTCAAACAACGAACGAACGTCGCCTACGTTTTTGTAATTATTTTGTGCTTGTACGAATTCAAGCACCATCGTGAGTGCATCAGCTGACGACATATTTTCAGCGAGTTCTTTGGCGCCTTTTAGCGATAATTTCGTTAACAAAGTTTCATCATTTGTTTTCGAATAAACGATGAAATCCTTGAGAACTGCAATGATATCGCTTGTTAATCTACGAATATCAATGCCACTTGTGCTATAGCTAGCGACGCGCTTCATCACCGAGCCGACCTCGTGAGAAACAACTTCTTTTAGTAAAGCGATTTTTTCCTCTAAGGAAGCTAGGCCGTATAAATCAAGGACATCTTTTTCATATAGATGATTTCCACTATATGCTAAAACTTGATCCATGATGGATAAGGAATCACGCATTCCTCCATCTGCTAAAGAGACGATCGCGTCTACACCTTTTTCATCAAAATCCGCTTTTTCGCTTTTGAGTACATCTTTGAGCTTATTTTTCATATCAACTTCGGAGATTTTTCCGAAATCGAATCTTTGGCAGCGGCTAAGAATCGTAGGTAACACTTTATGTGGTTCTGTGGTGCAAAGGATGAAGATGACGTTTTCTGGTGGTTCTTCTAGCGTCTTTAATAAGGCGTTAAAGGCGCCTGGAGTCATCATATGGACTTCATCGATAATGTAGACTTTGTATTTTCCCTTGATTGGGGCATATTTGACTTTATCAATGAGTTCACGAACTTGATCAACGCCGTTATTGCTTGCAGCGTCAATCTCGATGATATCAGGATGAGAACCTTCTGCGATTGCGATGCAGTTTGCGCAGTGACAGCACTGATGTCCTAATCCTTCTTCGCAATCTAGCGCTTTTGCAAAAAGCCTAGCCATCGTAGTCTTTCCTGTTCCGCGCGGGCCCGCGAAAAGATAGGCATGACCTATTTTGTTTGCGTTTAATGAATTACGGAGGGTTTGAATGATGGCTTTTTGGCCAGCGACTTCCTCGAATGTTTGAGGACGATATTTTAAATAAAGGGAACGATATGCCATATGGTATAGATTATAGCCTTGTGTTGCCTTTCTAACTAGTTAGAACATACCTCAAGTGCTATAATCGCTCCGCAAGAGGATAAGTTATGGAAGAAAGCATGCGCAAACGCTTAGAAACGACAAAAAAACGCTACGAGGAAATTGAACAAGAACTCGGTACGGAAGATTTTTCGAATAACGTTCCTAAATTAACTGCTTTATCAAAAGAGCAAGCGTCTTTACGCGATGCTTATGAAGCCTATAACCGTTATTTAAAATTAGAAAGTAACGCGAATGAGGCTAACGAGATGGCGAATAGCTCTGATCCTGAATTTGCTGAGCTTGGAAAAGAAGAAAAGAAAAATTGCGAAGAAGAGATGATTAAAATTGAATCATCACTGCATGAACTACTTTTACCAAAAGACCCAAATGACTCGAAGAATATTATTGTGGAAATTCGTGGGGCAGTCGGAGGAGACGAAGCAAACATTTTCGCCGGCGATTTATTAAGAATGTACACTCGCTATGCTGAAAACCAAGGCTGGAAGATTCAATATCTTGATGGGGAAGAGGGCGCAGCGGGTGGCTATTCTTATGTTTCTTTTATGGTAAAGGGCGAAAATGTTTATTCCAAACTCAAATTCGAAAGCGGTGCGCACCGCGTTCAACGTGTTCCTAAGACAGAAGCAAGCGGTAGAATCCATACGTCCACCGCGACGGTTTTAGTCATGCCTGAAGCGGAAGAAGTGGATGTTCACATCAATCCTGCTGATTTAAAAATTGACACTTATCGTAGCCAAGGAGCAGGTGGACAAAACGTGAATAAAACCGAATCCGCCGTTCGTATTACTCATATTCCAACGGGAATTGTTGTTTCTTGCCAAACGGAAAAGGCTCAACTTCAAAATAAAGAAATCTGTATGCGTATGATTCGTGCGAAAGTAAAAGCGCATTATCAAGAAATCGAAGATAGCGCACGCGCTAGCGAAAGAAAACTTAAAGTTGGAACCGGGGAACGCTCTGAAAAAATTAGAACGTACAATTACCCACAAAACCGCGTCACCGATCACCGCATTGGCTTTACCACTAACACCCTAGACCGCGTTATGGAAGGCGAACTCGATGATATCATCGCGGCCTTGATTCACTTTGATCAAGAACAAAAATTACTCGAAGAGGAACAAAACAATGGCTAGTGTTGGAGAGGTTTATAACGCTGCCTTAAAAATCGCCAAAGAATTTGATCTCTCTGGAGCTGATATTCGTCGCCTTATCGCCCATGATGAAGGATTTCATGAGCAAATTGACGTGATTTTCAATCGCGATAAAGAAATGAAAAGCGAAAATCTTTTCTACGTGCAACTAGAAGAATTAAAATCTGGGAAACCAGTCGAATACATCATGCATGAAGCTTCTTTTTTACAAAGCAAGCTTTATGTGGATGAGCACGTTTTAATTCCGCGTGGAGAAACAGAAGAACTTGTCGCGAATATCACAGAACGGATTCGCGATTATTTTGATCCGCGAAATTATCTTGTTGTCGCCGATATTGGTACTGGGAGTGGCGCAATATCAATTGCCTTAAAACAATATTTCCCCAATTGGATGATTACTGCAACTGACATTTCTAGCGATGCTTTAAAGGTAGCGAAACTTAATTTTGAAAAATATAACCTTCCAATTGAAACGCTAGTTGGCGATGCGCTTTCCCCTTTGATTAAAACCAATCAAAAGCTTGATATTATCGTCTCCAATCCTCCTTATATCTTGAACCAAGAAGACGCGCAAGCTTCGGTTCGAGATTATGAACCCGCCAACGCTTTATGGCTCACTAAGTCCAATAGTGTTTACGAAAAAATATTCGCAAACGCGTATAAAGTGAAAAAACATGCTCTATTTATTGCCCTAGAGATTTCACCAGACCTTGAAGAATGGCTAATAAGTCTCATGAAGAAATATTTGCATGATTATACGTATGAATTTGTGAACGATTTGAATGGAATGAAACGCTTTTTGTTTGTGTTTTTGAGAGATGAAGATGAAAACGATTAAATTAAATCAAAGCGATATCGAAAAGGCTGCAGAAGTCCTTCGGAATGGTGAAATCCTCGCATTTCCCACGGAAACTGTTTATGGCGTTGGGGTAGTTTACGACAATGAATCCGCCTTCAAAAAGCTTGTGAATCTAAAGAAAAGACCGCCGAATAAACCTTTTGCTCTAATGTGCACTTCTCTTGAGGAAGCGCTTCATTATGTCGACGTTAGCGAAAAGTCAAAGAAAGTAATGGAGCGATTTCTTCCTGGGGAATTGACGGTCCTTGTTAACGCAAAAAAGAATCTTCCTTCTTGGGTTACTTTGGGGACTAACGTTATTGGGATTCGTGTTCCTGATGATAAATACATCCATGATTTATTTCATCTTGTGGGGAAACCTTGCTTAGTGACTTCCGCGAACCGAAGCGGTGAGCCAACAAGCAAATATTATGAAGAAACCTTAAAAGTATTTGATGGAGAATGCGCGGCGATAGTTAAAGGGGAATGTCATTCTTTAACCCCTACAACAATTATTAACTTAACGCACGACGATTCTATTTCTCTAGTGAGAGAAGGCCCAATTTCTTTTGATACAATAGAATCATTCTGGAGGAGTATAAAATGAGAGTTTCACTAGGCGCTGACCATGCTGGTTTTAAATTAAAAGAAGAAATCAAAGCTCATTTATTAAGCAAAGGATATGAAGTGCTTGATGAAGGAACGTTCGATGAAGGACGTTGCGACTATCCTGATTTTGCCAAAAAGGCCGCTATTGACGTCATTGAAGGAAAGGCGAGCTTTGGCATTCTTTGCTGCGGCACGGGAGAAGGAATTTCTATTTCTGCTAACAAGATTAAAGGGATTCGCTGTGGGATTGGCTATGACCCCGAAGTTTCTGCCCTTACCCGCCAACACAATAACGCGAACATGATTGCTTTTGGTGCCCGTTTTATGAAAGTGGACGAAGTTCTTAGAAGCGTTGACGCTTTTCTAACAACTCCGTTTGAAGGCGGCCGTCATGCCGCAAGAGTCGAAAAGATCAACGAACTCGAGAAATAACATCTCATTCAAAGCATATGGGGATTGCCATCTTCTTTGCGAAGGTGGTTTTTCGTATTAAAAAAGAAAAAATTTGGTAAAAAAGATAAAAATCACCCTATTTAATAGTGATGGAAGAAAATTTTGTTTGTCCTCGCTGCGGGAATCACGACCCTAGATACCTAGGAATCAAAAACGGGAAAATATATTGTAGGAGGTGCGTTTCTTTTTTAGGGGAGAAAGCACCTCCTTCTAATGTTCATCCGTCCAAAGCACCTCTTATTCTTCATTATCCGTTAAGTGAAGATCAAAGAAGAATTAGCGAGAAAATACAAGCTAATTATTTAATGGGTATAGATACTTTAGTCTATGCGGTTTGTGGGGCTGGAAAAACCGAATTGAGTTATGGGGTGATTGCTTTAGCACTTCGGAAAGGGCTTCAGGTTGGTTTTGCTTTGCCTAGACGTGATGTAGTCATTGAGCTTTATTGGCGGATCAAAGAAGCATTCCCCGAAAACAAAGTTGTCGCGGTTTATGGAGAACATACCTATGATCTTACCGGTGACATCATCATCTTAACGACGCATCAGCTATATCGTTATCCTCATTATTTTGACTTATTGATTATGGATGAGATTGACGCTTTCCCCTTTAAAGGAAATGAAACGTTAATCGCAATGTATAAAGCTTCTTTAAAAGGTCCTTGCGTGATGATGAGCGCAACTCCTTCTAAAGAAATCATCCGTGAATTTAAAAAAGAAAAGCACGACATCGTTGAATTGAGGACGAGATTTCATAAAAAACCAATCCCTGTCCCTCGTTTTATTTGCTTATCGCCCTTCTTTCAAAAACTATATTTAGCCAAGAAATTGCGGCAATATAAAAAAGAAAGAAAACCATGCTTTGTTTTTGTAAGTTCCATCGCAAAAAGCCAGTCAATTTTTCAATTTCTCCGCATTTTCCAGCCAAATGGAAATTATGTTAGTAGTGCTAGAAAAGATCGAGAAGGCATCATAAATCGCTTTAAAAAAGGCAAATATGATTATTTGGTTACCACTTCGGTTTTGGAGCGGGGCGTGACCATTAAAAATCTGCAAGTCATTGTATTTGGGAGTGATGAAGCGAGCGTTTATTCCTCAAGCACTTTGATACAAATCGCTGGTAGAGCAGGACGGAAAATGGATGCCCCTACGGGTGAAGTTATCTTTTTGGCTAGACGAAAAAATAAACCAATGGAGGATGCAAAGAATGAAATCGAATTCTGCAACACATTTTTGTAAAGTGTGCTTTTCTGAAATACGCGATATATCTCTTTCTGATTTTTTCTTAAAAGATAGACCACTTTGTGGGCGCTGCCTAAGTAAAATGAAACCTCATATTACGCGATACAAAATTCAAAACTATTCCTTCATGAGCGTTTACCGGTATCACGAAGAAATACGGAATTTGCTTTTCCTATTTAAAGCTTGCGGCGATATTGAACTAGCCCCTATTTTCCTTTCCTTCCAAGCCCCGATTTTGCATTGGTACTACCATGGATTTTATTTAATTCCAGCCCCTAGTTTTAGTGAAAGAGAGAATAAGCGTGGATTTTCTCATGTAAAAGAAATGTTTAGCGTTTTGAATTTGCCTTGGATTGATTGCTTAAAGAAAACCAAGGACGTGAAGCAAGCGGATTTAAGCTATGAAAAAAGACAAGAGATAAAGAAATTTCTTTCCATCGAACCTTCCATTGACCTACGGAACAAAAAAATCCTTTTTGTTGACGATGTAGTCACAAGTGGGGCGACTGCCTTAGCCGCAATAACCCTTTTGAAGAGTCGAGGAGCAAAAGAAGTGAAGGTACTTTCCATGGCCCACACTCTTTTATCGTAATTGCTTACAATTACGCTTGATGGTAGAATTCTAAAGATTTTCGTTTGAGGTATTCGAAATGGGAAATTTTATTGAAAAACTCTTCCGACTCGAGGAAAGAGAAGTAAACAAATACGCTAGAGAAGCGGAGCACGTTTTAGCGTATGACGAGACGATGAGCAAATTAAGCGACGAGGAGCTTATCGGGAAAACAAAAGAATTCCAGGAAAAGCTTAAAAACGGCGCTACGCTTGACTCGATTAAATACGAAGCTTTTGCGGTTTGCCGCGAAGCTGCTTGGCGCGTTTTAAAGCAAAAACCATTCAAAGTCCAGGTGATGGGCGCTCTTGTTTTGAACAATGGCGACATTGCTGAAATGAGAACCGGTGAAGGTAAAACCCTTACCGCGACGATGGCTGTCTATCTGAATGCTTTGACTGGGAAAGGCGTTCACGTTGTCACCGTTAACGAATATCTTGCGGAACGTGATGCGGAATGGATGGGGCAGATTTATCGTTGGCTTGGCTTAACGGTCGGCGTTAACCTTGCAAGGAAGAGCCCAAACGATAAACGTGCCGCTTATGCTTGCGACATCACTTATACTACAAACTCCGAACTCGGTTTCGATTACCTTCGTGATAACATGGCGCCAAATCTTGAAGGGCGCGTTTTACGCGGACTAGAATATGCAATCGTCGATGAAGCCGACTCGATTTTAATTGACGAATCGAGGACCCCACTCATTATTTCTGGTGGAAGTCGCGCTCCAGCGAGCCAATATCAAGTAGCAGACCGTTTTGTTAAATACCTCAAAAAAGGTGTCGATTATGAAATCGATATCAAAGACAAGACCTGCTCTTTAACAGACTCTGGTAACGAAAAAGCCGAAAGAATGTTTGGCATTCGTAATCTTTATGATCCAGAAAACCAGGATTTAGTTCACCGTATTCACCAAGCTCTTAAAGCTAACTACATCATGGCTAGAGACGTTGAATACATGGTTGATAAAAACCATCAAATTCAATTAATCGACCAATTCACTGGACGCATTATGCCGGGCCGTGAATATAACGACGGCCTTCAACAAGCAATCCAAGCCAAAGAGGGCGTTGAAATCAAACAAGAAACAACCGTCATGGCGACGATTACTTATCAGAATTTCTTCCGACTTTACCACAAACTTTCCGGTATGACCGGTACAGCGAAAACGGAAGAAGAGGAATTTAACACCATCTATAACATGAAGTGCGTTATCATTCCTCCAAATCGCCCAGTTCAGCGCAAAGACGATACCGATTTAATTTTTGGAACGCACGCTGCAAAGCTCAAGGCTCTTGTTCAAGCAGTCAAAGAGCGCCATGAAAAAGGACAACCAATTTTGATTGGTACGGTTTCTGTTGAAAGTAACGAAGAGATTTCTAAATTGCTAACTGAAGCGGGTATCCCTCATGAAGTACTTAACGCGAAGAACCAAGCTAGAGAAGCGGAAATCATTTCTCACGCTGGCGAAAAAGGCGCAGTGACTTTGGCCACGAACATGGCAGGTCGTGGTACCGATATTAAATTAGGGCCTGGCGTAAGAGAACTTGGTGGCTTATGTGTCTTTGGCACAGAACGCCATGAATCAAGACGTATTGATAACCAGTTGCGTGGGCGTGCTGGCCGTCAGGGCGACCCTGGGTATAGCCGTTTCTTTATCTCATTCGATGACGACCTTATGAGAAGGTTTGCGCCTGAAAATCTCCGCAAAATCTTTACGGAAAATTTAAAAGACGATTCTTACGAGAACCGGATGCTTACTAACGCGGTTACGAATGCACAAAAGCAAATCGAGGGGAAGAACTTCGATATTCGTAAGAATTTGAAAGACTACGACGATGTTCTTGCTAAGCAAAGACAAATCATCTACAACAAGCGTGATTCTATTCTTTTCGCGAATGACATTGTCGATATGGTCCATGGATTCTTCCAAACAACAGGAGCGTACCTTTGCAATAAAGCTATTGATCCGGAATCTTCTGTTGGTGAAATTTCTGGTCCTATTTTGAAACGCTTAGTGGAACCTAAATTCATGCCAGAAGGCTCTTTAAACGCTGGTGCTTATGATGGAGCGGCAGCGGAAGAATGCGGCTATGACTTAGGCGAACTGCTTTATAAGCGATATGTGAATAAACGCAAAGAGTGGCCAAATGAAGTCGCTGATCAAATCGAACGTCAAATTTCTCTCAGCGTGATTGACCGCAACTGGCAAAAACACATTGATACGATGTCTCACCTTCGTGAGGGAATCAACCTAAGAAGCTACGCACAAACCAATCCTCTTCAGGATTACGTGAATGAAGGTTATGAGCTCTTCCGCGAAATGAATGAGAAAGTCGCGGTGGATACTGCTTTCAATCTTCTTAACGTTCAACTCGTGAAGAAAGCTCCAGAAGCTACTAATGAGCCAATCGAACAAAAAGCAGCCCCAGCAAAAGAACCTGCCCCAAAAGAGGAACCTACAAAATAAAATAAATTAGGTAAATTATTTAGACAACAAAGGAATTGATAAGGAATATATGGAAGAGCTAGTCGAGTTAAAACAAAAGGCGGAAGAACTTTCTTCCCTTGTTTCGCAGCTCGGTGATTCTCTTTGACCTCGACGCGTTAAAGAGCAAGATCGCCGAACTTGATGAAAAACAAAATCAAGATGGGTTTTGGAACGATCAAAGAGCCGCTTTAAGCGTTGTAAATGAACTATCTGACGCAAGAAAAAAAGTTGATTCTTATACAAAAATCCAAGCAGATTTCAAGGATTTGCAAGATTTGATTAATGAATCTTCTTCTGATCCAGAGATGATTGAGCTAATCAAATCGATGGAGAAAGATTTGGAGAAGAATATTCACGATTTACGTAACTTGCTCCTTTTTTCTGGCGAATTTGATTCTTTAAATTGCACCCTTGATATTCATCCTGGCGCAGGAGGAACAGAAGCCCAAGATTGGGCGGACATGCTTTTTAGAATGTATGGCAGATGGTGTGAACGTCATAATATGAAGTGGCAAGTCCTTGCCTATGAAGATGGCGATGAAGCTGGCTTAAAAAGCGCAACCGTTAAAATTTCTGGGCATAATGCGTATGGCTTACTTAAAGGAGAAAAAGGCGTTCATCGTTTAGTTCGCATTTCTCCCTTTGACGCTAACGCTAGACGCCACACTTCGTTTGCTTCCGTGAACGTTGTTCCTGAATTTGGCGAAGTCAGCGACGTCGTAATTCGCCCTGAGGATTTAAAAGTTGATACGTTTCGTAGTGGTGGCGCGGGTGGACAAAATGTTAATAAAGTATCTAGCGCAGTTCGTATCACCCACCTTCCAACGGGAATCGTTGTACAATGCGAAATTGAGCGAAGCCAGCTTATGAACAAAGCAACCTGCATGGAAATGCTCCGTGATAAGCTCATGCAAAAGAAACTCGAAGAGCGTGACGCTCAAATGAAGTCCATTGTCGGTGAACAGAAAAATATCGAATGGGGATCACAAATTCGTAGCTACGTCTTTTGCCCTTATACGATGGTAAAAGACCATCGCACAGGGGAAGAAACTGCGGACGTAAGTGGCGTTATGGATGGCGATATTGATCGCTTCTTATATGCTTATTTAGAGATGGAGAGTCGTAAAAGTGTCGGAAAAAAAGATTCGAAAAAAATATAGTAAACAAGAAATATTAAGGATGGTTCGTAACTATTCCTTGGTGCTTCTTGCCACGATTGTTTTAGCGTTTGCGGACGCCGCTTTCATTACACCTTGCAAGATTGTTTCTGGCGGCGTTGCTTCCATTGGAATTATTTTAAATCACTATTTGGAACCTTTGTGGGGGTTTGACACAAATTCCCTTATTGTTTCTATTGTCCAAGTAGTTCTGCTTATTGTTGGATTAATCTTTGTTGGAAAAGAATTTGCGGTTAAAACAGCATTCTCTTCTTTGATGTTTCCTGCTTTGTTCGCATTATTCATGTGGCTAGATATTGGAAAAGTCGTTGGATTAAGTGGCTTTTATGAAAAAGTTGCTAGTGGCGATATGGGCTATATGATTCTTGCTGCAATCTTTGGTGGGGCGCTTGTTGGGGTTGGTGTTGCTCTTGGCTACTTAGGGAATGGCTCAACTGGCGGATTAGACGTTATTTCCGCGATCATTGCGAAACATACCGATATGAAACAAGATGTTTCAGGCTTCATTATGGACGCAATATTGGTTGTGATTGGCATTGCGGTTTTCAAAGATATTGGTGCGGGGCTTGTCGGCGTATTAGCCGCGTTTGCCTGCGCTTTATCGGTGCAATATGCTTATATTTCTTTAAATTCTTTTGTTATCGTGGATATTATTTCTGACCAAGTTCCTGCGATTCAAGATTACATTCATAATTCGCTAGAGCACGCTTCAACAATCATTGATATGCAAGGCGGGTATAGTGGAGAAAAAAGAAAGATGGTTCGTGTTGTCATTTATCACGAGGAACAAGCGGAACTACGACAATTTATCGCAAGCGTCGATCCAAAAGCGTTCGTTTCCTTCACGACAGCAACTGCGATTAACGGCGAAGGTTTTGACCCTTTATCCGTCAAAAAAAGAAAAGAATCCTTTTCTCGTCAGAAAAAGACTAAAACCATTTCGAACGTAAAATCCCTTCAAAATAAAGACACTTTGACAAATAATCAGCATAATGAAGGAGAAAATTCCTAATGGATTATTCTCATCCTTTTGAGCTAGTTTCCCCTTACAAACCGACTGGTGATCAGCCTGCTGCAATTAGCAAAGTCTTAAACGGAATTCAAAACGGAAAGCAGTTCCAAGTTATTTTAGGCGCGACTGGTACTGGCAAAACTTTTACAGACGCGAATATTGTCGCTAAACTCAATCGCCCCACATTAGTCATGGTTCACAATAAGACTTTGGCATCTCAGTTATATGGAGAATTCAAAGAGCTTTTTCCAAATAACCGCGTTGAATATTTCGTCTCTAATTTCGATTTTTATCAGCCTGAAGCTTATATTCCAAAAAGTGATACTTACATCGAAAAGAATGCGATGATGAATGATGAAATCGAAATGATGCGCACTAGCGCAGTCAATTCGGTAATCGAAAGGAACGACACGATTGTTGTGGCTTCTGTCGCGGCAATTTATGGCTTAAGTGACCCTGATGAATACCGCGGACTTGTTTTTGATATCCATCAAGGTGAAGTATTAGATAGGAAAAGGCTTTTTCAGCGCTTAGTTGAAGCGCAGTTTAGACGCGATAATCTTGATATTGCTCCTGGTTCTTTCCGCGTGCATGGGGATATCATCGATATTGCCCCAATGAGTACGAACGATTATTACATCCGTATTGATTGTTTTGGCGATGAAGTGGAACGAATCTCGATGGTGGACCGCTTAAACGGAGAAGTGCGAAAGAACTTCCTCACTTATCCGATTTATCCCGCTTATGATCACGCTTCGACAAAAAAGAGAATCGAAGAAGCTTGTAAAACCATCAAAGAAGAATTAGAAGATCGTCTCAAATTCTTCCGCGATAATGGGAAACTTCTTGAAGCAGAGCGCCTTGAAATGAGAACGCGCCAAGATATTGAATCTTTGCTCGAATTTGGCCGTTGCCCTGGCATTGAAAACTACTCTCGCCATATTGATAAACGCGCCCCTGGCCAAAGGCCTTGGACATTGATTGATTATTTCCCCAAAGATTTCCTTCTACTCATTGATGAATCTCATGTTACGATCCCTCAAATTCGCGGGATGTTTAATGGTGACCGTTCACGGAAACAAACACTTGTCGATTATGGATTCCGTCTCCCGAGCGCTTTAGATAACCGCCCTTTAAATTTTGCTGAATTTGAATCGCTAATGCCCAATGCGGTAGTGTGTACTTCAGCGACACCTGGCGAATATGAATTAAATAAATGCGGACACGATGTGGCGGAGCAAATCATTCGACCAACGGGGTTACTCGACCCTGTGATTGAAGTTCGCCATACCTTAGGCCAAGTCGATGATCTTCTTTCTGAAATTAAGGACCGCATTGCAAAAAATGAGCGCGTTATGGTGGTCACTCTTACGATCAAAATGGCGGAAGACCTCACGGCGTTTTTGAAAGGGGAAGGGATTAAAGTCACTTATCTCCATAATGAAACCAAGACGCTAGAACGTTCAGAAATCATCTATGAGCTTCGCAAGGGCAAATACGATGTTTTGGTGGGAATTAACCTTTTACGTGAAGGCTTAGATATTCCTGAGGTTTCTTTGATTTGCATTTTAGACGCGGATAAAGAAGGATTCTTAAGAAGTACGACATCTTTAATTCAAATCATTGGCCGTGCGGCAAGAAACGCGCACGGGAAAGTAATTATGTATGCCGATAAGGTTACGGATTCCATGAACGAAGCGATTCAAGAAACGAACCGTAGACGCAAAATCCAAGAAGCGTATAACGAAGAAAACGGAATCATTCCAACTACGATTTGCAAGGAAATTAGACCTCCGTTATCGAATGACGAAACAAAAGATGAGTCTTTATTAAAGACGTTTAGCACCCATAGTTCTCACTCTGAAATTGAAAAGCGAATCAAAGAACTAGAAAAAGAAATGAAACGTGCCGCGAAGGAGTATGATTTTGAACGTGCCGCGAATCTACGTGACATTATTCTTGAAGCAAAGGCAGGATTAAGCAAATGAAAGACTACAAGCTTTACCTTTTTGATTTTGATGGAACTCTTTTTGATAGTTATTTCTCTTTAATTGGTGTTTACCAAGACGGGTTTGCTAGTATCGGTCAAACTTGCACTGCCGAAGAAGCGGCAATTTATATGCACGAATCGCTTTTCGATACTTGCAAAAAGCGTGGCTTGAACCATGAAGACATGATAAAAGTGGTTGAGGCGACAAATCGCGCGATCGATTTCCCAAAGCATTTGAAAGAAATCAAGATTTATCAAGACAGTAAACCTGCTATTGAAACTCTTTTCGCGAAAGGGAAAGATCTTGCGATTGTAAGCGGGAATTCCGAAAAGCATATTCGACTAACGCTAAAAGAATTCGGGATGGAAAAATATTTCTCTACCATTGTTGGGGCTTCTATTGACCGCCGCCCAAAGCCATTCCCAGATCCTTTATTGGATGCGATGAAATCTTATCCTAGGATTGCTCCTAGCGATATTGTCTATGTTGGGGATTCCTTGCAAGATCCCGAATGTGCGAAAAACGCAGGTATTGATGGGATTCTTATCGAGCGAAACAAAGAATACGTGACGTATCAAGGTAGGAAAATCACGACTTTGGAAGAGCTATTGAAGTGACAAAATTCTAGATTTTCCTCACTTTCACCTATAGGTGAGGATAAACTTCAAGTTGCTTATCGATTTCGATTAGATTAAAGTTATTGGGCGCAATTAGCGCTGGAGATTATTTCGATGCTCAAGTGGTATGACATTATATTTATCATCGTTTCGCTTATCGTCATCATTTTGAGTTTGCTTCAAGGTGGAAAAAGTGAAGGTGCTTCCGGTGCCATTACCGGTGGTGGTTTAAATGTTTTTGCAAAGACAAAAGAAAGAGGTAGTGAAAAGATTGTAAGCTGGCTTACTTTCGGATTCGGCATTCTCTTTTTGTTTATGGCTCTTCTTATTGTCGTTCTTGGTGGAAAGAGTTCTAGTAGCGATAGTTCTAGTTCCGATTCATCCGCTACAAGCACGGCAATCGCAATGCTACTACCATTCTTACATTTCTAATATTGAATGACGAGCTTCGACGTGGGCAATACCCACGTTTTTTATTATGTGGACCGATAGGGACAGCCTAAAACCGCCTGCTATGCGGGCGAGA
>ERZ808270.8-NODE-8-length-126480-cov-14.407957_pt1 | contig 126480 bp, 95 predicted proteins | sample MGYA00521082_ERZ808270 | MGnify/ENA primary metagenome ERZ808270 (study PRJEB31516, sample SAMN03275594) | gut metagenome | biome: mammalia-associated habitat; material: feces | host: Papio cynocephalus | place: Kenya | collected 2012-07-27 ... | reverse complement strand
TAGTTTTGGCTAGCGCAACACTACAGAAAAATTGCACTTCTAAATAGAACTTGCGAACGCAGTTTTCTCTCATTTATTATATGCAGTATTGTTTTTTTAGCTGTATAATCGCGAAAACGAAATGTACAATTTTTCAAAACGAAATGTGCAATTCCAGCCATTTTTTTCGGTTTGCTTACTGATTAAAACGGCATTTGAAAGGCTTTTGAATGGTGTTTTATCACTGTTTTGAAAGCCTTTATTTTCATCAACGTATTGTAAGCGTGGAAAAGATTTGTTTCAGTGTGTAAATAATAGGCGAAACATTTTTGTTTTTCATACATTTTTTTACATTGTTCGGGCGTGCGGCTTGTGAAAGTAGCACGCCTTTTCTGTATAACTTTTATACCGATAGGCTTGCAAATGTAAAATATAATAACTAAATTTGTAACGGATAAAATAAAAGACGGAGGACGAAATATGTTTGAGACTTTCTTTATACTTATGGCGATTACCTTTATTGGGGTGTTTGTATGCGAGGCGTTGAAAAGTGCTGGGGAAGCCTTGACTTCTCCTCCAAAACGTTCCACAGAAACTTCCGTTCCTAAATGCAATAGTAATATCAGTCAAGCGTTTTCACCTGAAGAATCTGCAAAAGAATTAAGGGAAGAATTACGGCAAATGGAACAAGAAAGAAAACTTCGAGAACAGAAATCTTGGGAGGAGTTTCCTGAAAAATATAAAGGGGCTGTTTGCGATGAGGAAATGAAAGCTATCCTCGACTTGGCACATAAAGAAAACAAGACAAAAGAAGAAGAACTTATCTTGCTTTTCGCAAAACTGCAAGTTGAAGATCTGTACAGGAAGAAAAAGCGCAATGGCAAGCTGAACTGATTACCTGTATTTTTCTACCATCCATATTAGTGCTACTTTTGGCAATATAAACCAAAGGTAGCACTATTTTTATGGCAACAATCCAAACTTTTGAAACCATCATAAAGCTCAACTCGCAGGAAGCAAAGAACAACCTGGAGCAGTTGCGCAAGAAAGTGGACGATCTCAAGGCTGCTCGCGATAAGGCGATTCAGTCTAAAGCCGACAGCAGCTTTATCAAGGATATCAACAAGGACTTGAAGGCTGCACGATCCGAACTTCGTTCTTACGAAGCCAATGTTTCCAATACCGTCAAGACTATCGAGAACCTTTCTTCCTCGTCTGTCAAGGACGTGAAGAAAGCTATGCGTGCGTTAAAGCAGGAAATGGATAAAACTGCAGATCCTTCAGAATATGCACAATTGCAGAGGATGTGGGAAGAATGCAACGAGAGAATTGAAGTATTCCGAAATTCTGTTTCCAAAAGCAATGCAGAAATTAGGGCGATGACCAACGCCTCGCAGAATGTGGCAAATGTATTGAAGAACATCAACGGAGTTTCTCTTAACGCATTGAATGATGCTGCATCTACAGTACAACAGCGATTGGCGGAGTTGAGTCCTGAGACTGATGCCTATAAGATACAGAGTGAAGAACTTGCCAAAATCAAGGCTCGTATTGCTGAAATAAATGAAAGTCAAAAGCTTGCCAACACCACTATCGACAAGTATAATCAGGAGATACAGCAAGCCACTGCGAAGTCTTCTGACCTGAAGCGCGAGAATGAACTTATAGACCGCACGCTGAAGAATATCAGCGGCTCTACCATGCGCGATCTTGAATACTCGCTAAAGCTCGTAAATGAGCAGTTGCGCGGTACGGAACAGGGTACGGAGGAATACAAGAAGCTTACTAAAAGTGCAAAACAGCTGAAGACGCAAATTGCAGCCATTAACGATGAGCAGAAGGAATATTCTCGCACCTATCGCTGCTGCCACCGCTACTGCAGCCGGTCTTCTGCAGATTGCCACTATCAAGAAACAGCATCAGACGCAGGAGGCTACCGGATATTACGAGGGTGGTTTCACCGGTGGCAAGAGTTATCGCCGTGAGGCTGGCGTGGTGCACGAGGGGGAGTTCGTGGCCAACCACAACGCCGTGAACAACTCTCGCATTCTGCCGGCTCTGCAGCTTATAGACCAGGCGCAGCGCAACAATACCGTGGGAAGACTTACCGAAAGTGACGTGAGTCGTGCCTTGGGGCAGAATGCCACCGTGGTGTCGGCTCCGAACATTACCGTGAACAGCAATAACGACGAACTTGCTGCCGCAATGAACGAGGCTCGCGAAGTTATCGACCGCCTGTCTGTGGTTCTTGCTTCCGGTATTCGTGCTTCCGTCTCCATAGACGGCAACGACGGAGTGGCGCATCAGATGGATTTGTTCAATAAACTTAAAGCAAGGAAATAACCATGATATACTGTACTCTCGATGGAAAGGTGGGCTATCCGTCCACCTCAGATAAAATAAAACTGACATACGAAAATCAGTATGTCAATGATTCCGGCTCTTATACTTACGATATCTCATTCCCGATGGCAATAAGCGAGAACCAAATTCTCTTCGGGAATATCCACCGCTTTGACGTGAAGAAGAAAATAAAAGCTTTTGAAGAATGTCGGCTTTATGTGGACAATAGACTTGTGATAAGCGGTAAGGGAACGGTTACATCTATTTCCGATACGACAGTAAAGGTGCAAATTGTGGGTGGGAAGTCGCGAATCAAATATAACTCCAATTTCGAGAAACATTACATTGATGAATTTGACTTCCCTGCAGTAAAGCTAAACAAAGGGATTGACATAGCAAGGTATAAGGCCTTGGGACTTACGGAGATTGACCTGTCGCAGTCATGGACACATATAATGATTGACCTTACCACATGGAATTATGTAGGACAGGAAGGTGTTGCCGTACTTGATCCTGTCTATGACGAGACAAACAGTTGCTTTTCGAACTATATAGTAAGCAGAAAATATTTCTCCAACAAGTTTATTCCAGGTCTTGTTACAAACGGCTTTAAGTATCCTTCAGAAGAGTGGCTGACGCTCATGACAAACATTGCCGTACAGCCGTTTCTGATGTATGTTTTGAAGAAGGTTCTTGAATATGAGGGCTATACTATAGGGAGGATAGATATTGACAAGGAACCATGGAACAGACTTGTCATTGCAAGTGCGAGAAAGACGACAAAGATAAACGAGGCCTTGCCACACTGGACGGTTTACAAGTTTATCGACGAAGTGAGAAAACTGTTCAATGCGTCTTTTGTGTTCGACGAGGTTGAAAAGACGGTGGATATCGTCAGCACAAACGAGCTGTTCAACAATGCTGTTGCAGAATATGAAGCCGTGGATGAATATTCTTGTGAATACGACGAAGACGGATTGTCGAACATTGCCACATCTAATGTTGAATACAATCTGGTGGAGTCAGAAAACAGAAACAGTATTGAATGTATTCCGCAGTCTGTTTTGAAAAAATTCCCGTTGAAGCAGCTTGATGATTCAGTGAATCTCCTTGATTATGCAGAGTCGCTTCCTAAAAAGGAAAGACAGACAACGATTTTCAGGCAGCATGGGACATATTATATATATGCAACGACTGATGACGGTTCGGGAAAGGAATATGAAACTTTAGAGCCATGCGGATTTTTCAATCCCCTAATAAGGGATATTGACAGTGGAGATTCTGTAAGTCTGAACATCTCGCCTGTTGCTTGTGCCTTGCTCCATCCGAAATCAGATCCAAGCAAGACAATGAGGTATAGCTCAAGGAATATGGCGGCATATTTTGTTTTCGTTCCGTCTTTGTCAAATGAGAAAGAAACTGCCTATGATGATATGGAACAGGATGAGAATGGGGAATACTATATAACGGTGCAGGATGCTATCGACGGCGTGGAAGACGAAACAGAAGACGAGAGCGAGGATGATGTCATGCAGGTGTTCTTTCAGGGACTTGAAGTTTCAAACATTCTAATGGGCGAACTTTCAAGCTTCAGTTATACAAATGTCTACGAAAACGAAATTACTGCCGGCAGATACCCTGTCGCATATACTGATGCAAGGGCAAACCCGTATGTTCATGCACAGGACGAGGACAATGCTCAAACTGTAGAACTGGTAGCTCTGCGGAAAGCCTAAAGCATCCCTCATCTTTTTCCATTCCAGTCTGAAGCGGTTTACGTATACCTGTTCCTCTCCTGGAGTCATGTCCTTACCGAACAGATATTCGTGCGATGGATGGTCAAACACGTGCTGCTCGATCATTTCCTTCAGTACGCAGTCGTTCAGGGCTACCGTCTGACCTTTTCTGTTTTTCGACACTTCCGGACAGACGTATACCGACTGTTCCGATATGCTTATGTCTCCGATTTTTATGTAGCGTAACTCATCGGGACGAATCAGCGTGTAGTATTCCATCAGACAGGCAAGATAGAACGGAGGGTTATATTTCGATGCCCATGCCTTTACCTTCCTGAGGTCGGCAGCAGACAACTGGTCGCGGAATTTTTCCGATTCCTTCATCATGTGTACCTGTTCCACCGGATTTGTGTCCAGATATTGTCTGTCTTTGAGCCATGTGGCAAAGGTGGAGAGCCATGTGCGGTAATTGTTACGTGTCTTCGCCGAAACATCTTTGTCGAGAATGAGATAATCAAGAAAATCCACAACGAAAATCCTGTCGAATTGATAAATATATGTTATCCGTGTCCCGCTTTCCGACAGAAAAATCTTCAGCTGATTCAGTCGGCTACGGTAGTCTATTGCCGTCTTTGTCTTCAGGATAGTCTTCTTCTCGGCAATGTCAATATACTCCTCGTAATGAGCTATAACGGCATCAAACTTTGTGTACTGACGTGTCTTCTTTGCCTTTGTCCACGGGTTCCACCCAGCCTTCAACTTCTCATACAGGTTGTGCATGAGAATGAACGCCATCTCTTCGCGAAGCTTGTGTGTGCGGTATCTGTCGAGCATGTATTTCTTTCTGCGCATACCGTCAATTGACGGGTCGTAGGCGAAGAAATCAACATACCACTTCTTACCCTTGTGGAGTTTTGGAAGGGTAAACTCTACTATTATTTTAGTAGTAAGAAAATCTTTTTCTGAAATGTACATTTTTTTACATTGTTCGGGCTATGCCAACCAATGCAACCATATTCATACTATAAAATTGTGTCCCGTTTCTGTCCCAGTCATATTACGGGAAATGCTCGGAAACCTTATAAACAAAGGACTTCCGAGCATTTTAGTTGCGGAGGCAGGACTCGAACGTGCGACCTCCAGGTTATGAGCCTGGCGAGCTACCAACTGCTCCACTCCGCGATGTTTAACCATTGAAAGCAACTCATTTCCGAATTGCGAGTGCAAAGGTATGAAGATTTGTTTAAACGGCAAAATTATTAAAGCGTTTTTTTTAGACTTTATATAATTTTTGATATATGTCAAGCGAAACACTTGATTTTATGGTTAAAATATAAAAAATGTAAGTAAGATAAATGGGAATTTATTAATTTTGCAAGATAATATATTATTATAAGGAATTATAAACATTAACAACAATACAACTTAATGAAACAGTTTAGATTAGTTGACAATATACTGGGATGGCTGGCGTTCCTTATCGCTGCCTTTGTATATTGCAGCACTATCGAGCCGACAGCCAGTTTCTGGGACTGTCCGGAGTTTATCACTACGGGGTATAAATTAGAAGTAGGCCACCCGCCTGGCGCACCGTTCTTTATGCTCACGGCAAACCTCTTCTCTCATTTTGCCAGCGACCCTTCGCAGGTGGCAAGAATGGTAAATACGATGAGTGCCCTGCTGAGTGCCACGTGTATCATGTTCCTGTTTTGGACCATCACCCATCTGACCCGCAAGCTCTTGTTGAAAGACTGGAGCGAACTGACGATGTCGAAGACTATCGCCATTGAAGCAAGTGGAATGGTGGGCGCCTTGATTTACACATTCAGCGACACATTCTGGTTCAGTGCAGTAGAAGGCGAGGTTTATGCCTACTCATCTGCCTTCACGGCAATCGTATTCTGGTTGATACTTAAATGGGAAGACCATGCCGACGAGCCTCACAGCGACCGCTGGCTCGTGCTTATAACCTATATGACCGGATTGAGCATCGGTGTTCACTTGCTGAACTTGCTCTGTGTTCCGGCTATCGTATTGGTGTTCTACTACAAGAAGTTCCCGAACGCCAACCTGAAAGGTTCGCTGATAGCACTCTGTGTGTCGTTTGCTCTTGTAGCAGCAATTCTATATGGCGTAGTGCCTGGAATCATCAAGGTGGGCGGATGGTTTGAGTTGTTCTTCGTGAACACTCTCGGTTTCCATTTCAACACTGGAGTGATTATCTATATAATATTGTTGATAGCCACCGTGATATGGGCGATATACGAGAGCTACACCGATAAGAATCCGCTTCGCGGCAACCTGTCGTTCGTTCTTTCTGTCGGCATGCTCGGTATTCCGTTCTACGGCTTCGGATGGTCGGCATTTATAATAGGTGTAGTTGTATTGGCAGCTCTGTTCTATCTGCTAAAACTGAAGAAAAACGGCAAGGCAATCGTTACCGCCCGCATCAAGAACACTATGCTGCTCTCCATGCTGATGCTGATGATTGGCTATTCCACTTATGCCGTAATCGTGATCCGTTCTACAGCAAATCCTCCGATGGACCAGAACTCTCCAGAGGACATCTTTACCCTTGGCAGTTATCTGAGTCGCGACCAGTATGGCGACCGCCCGTTGTTCTATGGTCAGGCATACACCTCGCAGGTGGCATTCGACCGCGACGGCGACTATTGCATCCCGGCAAAGACAACAGGTGCGCCGGTTTATCAGCGCAAGGAGAAGGCAAGCAAGGACGAGAAAGATTCATACTTTATAGTAAGTACGAAGGACAAATACAAGTATGCACAGAACATGCTCTTCCCACGTATGTACGACTCGTCGCATGCCGATGCATACGAGAGTTGGATGGGCGGAGTAGACGGATATAACGTTGATTATGACCGTTGTGGAGAGCCTGTGCAAGTGAAGATGCCTACACAGTTGGAGAATATCCGTTTCTTCCTCTCTTACCAGTGTAACTTCATGTATTGGCGCTACTTTATGTGGAACTTTGCCGGACGTCAGAACGACCTACAAGGCAATGGTGAACTGGAGCACGGCAACTGGATAACCGGTATTCCGTTCTTCGACAATTGGCGCTTGGGCGACCAGAGCAAACTGCCGGATGACTTGAAGGCGAACAAGGGGTACAACGTGTTCTACTGTCTGCCTCTGCTGCTTGGACTCATCGGACTGTTCTGGCAAGCTCTCGGTAGGGGAGAAAAGGGAATTCGCCAGTTCTGGGTAGTCTTCTTCCTATTCTTCATGACAGGTCTCGCCATCGTAATCTACCTCAACCAGACTCCTATGCAGCCTCGTGAGCGCGACTATGCTTATGCCGGTTCGTTCTATGCCTTTGCCATTTGGTGCGGTATGGGTGTTGCGGCAATCATCGAACTGCTGAAGGAGAAGCTGAAGATAGAGAACACGGCAGTAACGGCACTCGTTTCCGTAGCCTGTCTGCTCGTGCCGATACAGATGGCAAGTCAGACTTGGGACGACCACGACCGTAGCGGACGCTACACCTGCCGTGATTTCGGACAGAATTATCTGATGTCGCTGCAAGACAAGGGCAATCCGATTATCTTCACCAACGGCGACAACGACACCTTCCCACTCTGGTATGACCAGGAGACAGAAGGCATAAGAACCGACGCCCGTGTCTGCAACCTGTCATACTTGCAGACCGACTGGTATATCGACCAGATGATACGTCCGGCTTACAACTCTCCGTCGCTGCCTATCACATGGCCTCGACTCGACTACTGCTCTGGCACAAACGAGTATGTAGAGGTACATCCGGAACTAAAGTCAGAGGTTATGAAACTCTATGCCGAGCATCCGGAACAGGCAAAGGCACAGTGGGGCGACAATCCGTTCGAACTGAAGAATGTTCTGAAGTATTGGGTGCGCAGCCGCGACAACGATACCCACCTCATCCCAACAGATACCCTTTACGTAACAATCGACAAGAATGCCGTGAAGAAAAGTGGAATGATGATGGCAAGCGACACGATACCAGACCGCATGGTTATCTCGCTGAAAGGAAAGAATGCCCTTTACAAGAGCGACTTGATGATGCTTGAGCTGATTGCACAGAGCAACTGGACCCGTCCGATATACGTTGCAACGACCGTTGGACAGGAGAACTACATGAACCTTGGCGACAACTTCATCCAGGAGGGACTTGCCAACCGTATCTCTCCGTTTACCACCAACAAGCCGGGTGCAAAGAACTTCGACACGGAGAAGGTTTACAACAACGTGATGAACCGCTTCAAGTTCGGCGGACTCGACAAACCGGGACTGTATCTCGACGAGACAGTGATGAAGATGTGTTACACTCACCGCAAGCTGATGGCAACACTCGCCCTTCACCTGATAGGCGAAGGTAAGTTTGCAAAGGCCAAAAAGGTCTTGGCATATGCAGAAAAGGTTATGCCGGAATATAACGTTCCTGTGAACTTCATGAGCGGCGGTCTTGACTATGCCGAGGCATATTATCTCGTTGGCAACAAGAAGAAGTCATCACAGATGTTCAATACCGTTGTAAAGAACTGCAAGCAGTATGCCGAATGGTATCTTTCGCTCAGCAGCGACCGTTTGATGATGTCGCAGCAGGACTTCATGTTGCAGCTTTATGTATTGAACAAGGCTGCCGAGTCTGCATCCGTGATGGATCCCGCATTGGCAAACAAGATTGTTGCAAGTCTTAACTCATACGCAAACATGTATAAGGCTAAGACAGGACAGTCAATTCAATAACAAATAATTAATCAGATGAAGTCTGATGTTTGAGCTATGTTGGCTTTAGCATCAGACTTCATCTTAATATTCACCCAACAACACTTCAAAAGTCTATGATAATCGAGCAACCGGCAATGTGGCTGCGATGGCTTTATCCGCGTGCAACCTGGAGAATGGACAAGCATGAGAAAGCTGTATATCTCACTTTCGATGACGGTCCGATTCCCGAGGCAACGCCATTCATTCTGAAGACACTTGCCGATTTTAATATCCGTGCCACATTCTTTATGGTTGGCGACAACGTGCGAAAGTATCCGGAGCTGTACCGGCAGATAGTAGATGCCGGTCATCAAGTAGGAAACCATACTTTCAATCATTGGGGAGGCTTTAAGCATACCACCCGGTCGTATAGTGCGAATGTGCAGAAGGCAAACGATTTGATAAAGGCTCATCTCTTCCGTCCGCCCCACGGCTGGATGCGATGGGAGCAGTATTTCTGGATAGGACGGAAATATCGGATTGTGATGTGGGATTTGGTAACCCGCGACTACAGTAAGTGGATGACGGCAGATGATGTGGTAAACAACGTGAAACGATATGCACGCAATGGGTCAATCATCACCTTCCACGACTCTCTGAAGAGCATCGATAAGTTGCATTATGCCTTGCCGGAGGCATTGAAATGGCTAAAGGAACAAGGCTATGAATTCAAGACATTTGAGTGATAACGATATAGCTCAAAAACAATTTCTATTAGTGTTTATGATATGGAAAAGATAGAAAAAGACAAAGTACTCTCTGCCGTAGTGCGCACATTCTTCAAATATTTCACCCTCGGCATCATCGAAGGCTCTGCAGAAGACGCCACGGATATGGGCGTTTATGAGCCGAAGAGCGTAAAGCAGTTTGTCGTTAAGCATTTCGAGAAATACTCTCAGACTTTCAACGAAGAGGTCTTTTATGCCTTATCCCGCATGAATTATCTTGAAGAAGAGGTGGAAGAAGAACTGCAAAGATTTGTATCAGTCAACGGATCTCCATCGGCAATGGATTTGATGCGCTTTGCCTGCAGAACCGACGAATTCTATTCCACCATGGTGAGCGAATACAAGCGCAACATGGAGCTTCTGCTATGCGGCATCTTCTCTGCCACACCCGAACAGGCTTCTCAGTATACGCGCTGCAACTCCATCGGGAATATGCCGCAAGACACTGCCGAGGCCATCATAAACCGCATTGCCAACAAGGCATACGAGAAGGGGAAGAACATAAAAGAATAAGAAATAAAAATACAAAAACTAAAGCTAAAAAATTTGCCATGGATTCGTTGTTTCTACTTCAGTTTGCAAGTTTCATATTCATGCTCGTCAATGCTGCCTATATCGGATTGAGCAGTCTCCATTCGAGATGGAAAAACAAGCGCTACGAGCGTTCGCGCTGGATGATGTTCTTTGCCCTCATCGGTCTTGCCGTGCAGTATCTGCTACAGATGCGTTTGGGTCTGCGGGCATCGGGCGACGATGCGGGAGCTGTGGTAAACATGCTTGTGTATACCCCCTGCTTCACTCTTATATCCAAGGCAATATATAATGTAGAGGCAACACACAACCGCCGCCGCGGTATAAATACAGTCTGCAGCCTGTTGTATGCAGCAATCCTTATGGCGTTTGCCTTTGGATATTGGTGTGCCGGCAACTTGCACATCGGTATATGGCTGTATGTCATGCTTTTCTTCTATAGCGTCAGCATGATATACTTTGTAATAACAAATATCCGGGAGATGACGAAGCGCCGCAAGATGCTCGAAACGCTTACGGCTTCCGACATGCTGCCCTATGTGCGCTATTCCCGTGCAAGTCTCTTTATCCTTTGCTCTACAGTGCTCTTCATGCCGGCAGCAATCCTCTCCACCACCTTATTATATATAGTAGGTCCGGTGGTGCTCCTTGCCTTATTGTTCTTCAATGTAACGTTTATCTCGCTCGGCAGCAGCTATGTCCCGACAGAAGAACTTCTGGAGAATGATACAGAAAGCATGGCAGATGAAATGGATCTTGCATATACATCCGAGGAACTGGCAGACTCAGAGCAGTCTTCTGCCAATCGTGACGTGTCAGCCTACAGTCGGCCAACTTCTCTTTCTGCCGAGCGTTGCGAAGAGATAGGCAGATTGCTCGACGAATGGTGCAGCGAGCAAGGTTATAAAGACAGTGCCGTAAATATGCTCTCTCTCTCCTATACCCTGCATGTGTCGAAAAATGAACTGACCCGCTATTTCGACCAGTGCTTAGGTTCCACCTTTCGTGTATGGCTCAGCGACATCCGTTTTAATGCCGCCAAGGAGATGATGAAGAATTTCCCGGACTATAGCAATGATGTTATCTCTGCCGAGTGTGGCTTCTCTGCCCGCACACAGCTTTACCGTATCTTCAAAACAAAGCTTGGTTGCACGCCTACAGCATGGCGTGAGGGACAGATGTAATTTTATTGTTTTTAACTTTCCATTAAATAAATTTTTCAGTGTCGTTGAATATTTGTTCATCGACATTGAAAAAATTTCGACCTGTACGGTTGGAATGTCCTATACGCCCTGAAAGGGCAGAAGTACCTAGCCCAGGGTAACACCCTGGGTAAAGCGATGTTAGAATGTCGCCCTGTAAGGGCAAAAGCATTTCTACATTAGAGGATTTTTTTATGCTTTTGTCCTTACAGGTCGCATCAATTCCGCCATATCTCCCAGGGCGTTGCCCTGGGCTAGGTGCTTCTGGGCTTTCAGCCCGTTCCAACCGTACATGTTGAAAATTTTCCAACCGTACAGTTGAAAAAATTTTCTCTACATATTGAAATAAGTTATTTCAAACTTGGAAATATATATTTCAAACTTAGAAATGATGATTTCAAACTTAGAAATGATGATTTCAAACTTAGAAATGATGATTTCAAACTTAGAAATATCTTTCTTGCACTCTTTTTATTACTGTTTCTTGTAACTAACTGGGGTATCTTTTGTTTGTGATACAATAATTTCTTGTTTAGTTATAATGAAGTAAGTCGTATAGTTTGAAGTTGATTTGTTGGATTGCGAATAAAAAAATAGGGTGTAGCTTTCCCTCTTTACATGTAGCTTTCCCTACGAAAGCTACACCTAAACGAGAAGAAAGCTACACTTTTGCAGAGAAAAGCTACATCTTTTTTCTTGTAATGTTCATAAATTTGCGGCATGGAAAAGTTTATGTCAACATTCTCAAGTGATGAACTTACGGCATTTTCCGTCATCCTGTTCATCATCATTGCCGCCGCCGTAACGGGGTACGTTATGACGCACGACTACTGTGCATATCTTGACGACCACACCGGGGAGCGTTTCTCCGTATATGACTTAGCCCGCAGGGAGCGGTTCTACATCTGGCTCTTCCTGGGCTTTGTCTTCGTGGTAGTAACAGGACTGGTGGTTTGCCTGTTGGCATAAGTATACGTGTCTGCTACACATAGAATCTGATTCTCAATAAGCTAAGAATATCTGAACCTAATAATCAAAGAATAACTGTAACATATAATAATCATAAACAAAAACTGCAATATAATTATGAAAATCATGAAAATTTTCCGAAACACTGCTCTTGGGTTTGCATGCAGACTCGTGATGCTAACGGTGCTCCTTCTTGTTGGGGGAGCAAGTGTAGGCATGTATGCCGAGGTAAAGCCATGGGCAAAGTATGCCGATGGCACGCTAACTTTCTACTACAGCGAGAAAAGCTCATTGGGCACTGACGAGTATGAGCTAAATAGTGGCTATAATACTCCAGGTTGGAATACAGACCATCAGAAAGACATTACCAAGGTAGTTTTTGACGAGTCGTTCAAAGAGGCACGTCCTACGAGTTGCTACGAGTGGTTCGCTAATTGCGAGAATATAGAGAAGTTTGAGAACTTACAATATCTGAACACTTCTGAAGTGACGAATATGAAACGCATGTTTCGTTTCCTTAAAAAAATAACAGAGCTTGACGTGTCGCACTTCGATACACAGAAAGTGACTGATATGAATTGACTGTTCACTTATATTCCAAAGGTAACAAAGCTTGACGTATCGCATTTCGACACCCGGAATGTAACAGATATGCATGCCATGTTTTATAATATTGGTTGTTCGCAACTTGATGTGTCGAATTTTGATACGAAGAATGTGAAATCTATGAATCAGATGTTTGCAGAATGTCGTAAACTTACGTCTCTTAATCTCAAAGGCAAGTTCTCTACTGTTAATGTTACGACCTTATACAGAATGTTTTATAACAGTTATGCCTTGAAAACAATAGACTTATCAAACTTCAATACAGAGAAAGGCCCGAATATGGAGGAGATGTTCGCTCGTTGTATCAGTATGGAGTCTATCGATTTGTCGAGTTTCAACACGGGCAACGTGGTAAACATGTCGTCTATGTTCTCTGACTGTTCCAAATTAAAGGCAATCTATGCGAGCGACAAGTTTACGACGGACAATGTAACATCTTCTAATCAGATGTTCTATAATTGTTTTTCTCTCTCCGGCGATATAGAACATGACCAGAATTATGTAGACAAGACTTATGCCAAGATTGACGGTGGATACTTCCGCGACAAGGCTTACGCAAACCGTCCGTGGGCGAAATATGCTGACGGCACGCTGACTTTCTCAGTTAGTGAATACAAAAAAACTATTGACGGCAGCAACGGCGAGTATGAGCTTAATACTGGTGATAACGTGCCAGGGTGGTATACTGACCATAAGACAGATATTACCAAAGTGGTGTTCGACGAGTCGTTCAAAATAGTGCATCCAACTACAGGCCACTACTGGTTTTCATATTGTGAAAATCTTGTAACAATAGAAAACATCTCGAATCTGAACACTTCAGAGATGACTGATATGACTTACATGTTCTACAGATGTAAAAAGCTGCAGTCTCTCGATGTCTCAAATTTTAATACGGAGAACGTAACAGATATGTCAAATATGTTCCGCAAGTGTGAAAATCTGCAGTCTCTTGACGTCTCAAACTTTAATACAGCAAAGGTGAAAAATATGGACAATATGTTTGCTGAATGTTCGGGATTACAGTCTCTCGATCTTTCTAAATTCAATACGGAGAGCGTTACAAATATGGAAGATATGTTTGGTCAATGCAGGGGATTACAGTCTCTCGACCTTTCAAGCTTCAACACTGCAAATGTGACAGATATGTCATATATGTTCGAATACTGTAGTAAATTAAAGTCTATCTATGCGAGCGATAAGTTTACGACGAGCAATGTAACATCTTCTAGTGATATGTTCTATAGCTGTACATCTCTCTCAGGGGACAAAGAGTTTGACCAGAATTATGTAGACAAGACCTATGCCAAGATTGACGGCGGATACTTCCGCGACAAGGCTTACCCAAACCGTCCGTGGGCGAAATATGCAGACGGCACACTGACTTTCCTGTATGGATACAAAAAGACTATTGACGGAAGCAACGGCGAGTATGAACTTAATACTGGTGAAAAAGAGCCAGGGTGGCTTGGAAAGAATTCATCTATCACAAAGGTAGTGTTCGACGAATCGTTCAAAAATGCAAGACCTACGACAGGCTACAAGTGGTTCTGTGATTATTGGAAGCTGACAGAAATAGAAAATATTTCGTATCTGAATACTTCAGAGATGACAGATATGGGGTATATGTTTAATGGTTGTAGTAGTTTGCAGTCTCTCGACCTTTCAAACTTTAATACGGCAAAGGTGAACTCTATGGCCTTTATGTTTTACACTTGTAGTAAGTTGCAATCTCTCGATCTTTCGAACTTTAATACGGCAAAGGTGACAGATATGAGAAATATGTTTTACATGTGTACTCAGTTGCAATCTCTCAACCTTTCAAGCTTTAATACGGCAATGGTGAACTCTATGGCCTTTATGTTTTACACTTGTAATAAGTTGCAATCTCTCGATCTTTCGAACTTTAATACGGCAAAGGTGACAGATATGGAATCTATGTTTAACTATTGTTATAGTTTGCAGTCTCTCGACCTTTCAAGCTTTAATACGGCAAATGTGGAATCTATGATAAATATGTTTTACAAATGTTCTAAGTTGCAATCTCTCGACCTTTCAAACTTTAATACGGCAAAGGTGGCAGATATGAGAAAGATGTTTTACACTTGTTCTAAGTTGCAGTCTATCATAATAAGCAAAGACTTCACCACAAAATCGGTGAAGTATACAACAGCGATGTTTGATGGTTGTTATGCAAGACTATACACCACGATGGCAGACTATATGGCTCGTTCCGACAACAAGACAATTGATGGAAAAGTTATCAATCCGTATTTCCCAATCAATGCAAAGGCAGAATACGGCACGCTCTGTTCGCCTGTTGGCGGCACGCTGGGCGAGGGCTCATTCTATGGCTTCGACAAACTCTATGAGGTGGATGCCGACAAGACAGACGATACGAAGGTTGTGATGAAAGAAGTTACAGAGATAGAGGCTGGCAAGCCATACATCTACCGTCGCAATCTGACCGACAGCGATCCTGTTGCCAGCGCTATAGTGTTTAGCATCGACGAGACCACTGCCTCTGCTCCGCAGGACCTCGGTATGCTGAAAGGAACCTTCGAGAGTATGATAGCTCCCGGCGGCAGCTATATTCTGCAGACCGACGGCATGTTCCACCGCGTGAGCGACAGCAACGCAACGCTGAAGGTGGGAGCCTACCGCGCATACCTCGACCTCAGCACTGCCGGCAATGAGGCAAGAACAATCAGTATGTCGTTTGATGACTCCGAAACTACGGGAATACGAGAAGTGTATGCCTCCGACAACAGCGACACGCCAATCTACGACCTCACCGGTCGCCGCATCAACACGCCGCAACGCGGACAGATATATATCCAGAACGGCAAGAAGCGTGTGGCTAACTTCTGATTAAATTCACCATCATATACTTCCCCTCCCCCGCCTCCCCCTCCGGGGGCGGAGCAGTTTCCTTCTTTAACCAAAAAGGTAGCTGACAACTGGTTCAAGAGGAAAGGTAATCTTCTTTACCCCAAAAGGTAGCTGGCAACTGGTTCAAGAGGAAAGGTAATCTTCTTTACCCCAAAAGGTAGCTGACAACTTGTTGTTCATAGACAAGGTAATCTTCTTTACCCCAAAAGGTAGCTGGCAACTTGTTGTTCATTAGACAAGGTAATCGCTCCGCCCCTGAAAGGGGAGGCGGGGGAGGGGAAGTAAAAAACTCTACGAATTAGCAATTCAAAATTAAACTGAAAAAAAATAAAACTTACGGCAATGAAAAAATACATCAAACCGGAAATATCAATATACGAAAGTGAAATGCAGAGCATCTGTGCGGGTTCAACTATACCAGTTGGTTCAGGTGATGCCACAGAAGATGGCTGCAGCAAGCGTCATGACAACTGGTCGCTCACGGCTCCCGACCTGTGGAGCTATGAGGATGACGATGACGAGTAGAAATATAAGGTTCTAAAAAGAATATTGCCACTACGTCTGCAAGCAGTTTTTCATTGACTTGCGGCGCAGTGGCAATAATTTTATTATCTGTATATGTACAGAATGATTTATTGCATGAGTAGCTTGAAGAGTTACTGCATGTCGTAAACCACCTGCATCAGTTTCTTTCCAATGGCGTCAGCCTCTTCCATAGTCTTAGCCTCGCTGTATACACGGATGATAGGTTCGGTGTTCGACTTGCGCAGATGCACCCACTTGTCGGGGAAGTCGAGCTTCATACCGTCAATGTCGGTAACCTTAACGTCCTTCTCCTTGCCATACATCTCCTTCACCTTGACGAGGATAGCATCAACATCAGTAGATGGAGTAAGGTCGATGCGGTTCTTGGCAATGAAATAGTTAGGGAACGACTTGCGCAGCTCGCTCGCCTTGCATCCCTTGTGGGCAAGAGACGAGAGGAACAGGGCAATACCCACGAGAGCATCACGCCCGTAATGACTCTCCGGATAAATCACTCCGCCATTGCCTTCGCCGCCGATAACGGCTCCAACCTCCTTCATCTTGGTAGTAACATTCACTTCGCCCACGGCAGCCGCAGTATAAGTGCCGCCGTATTGCTCCGTAACATCACGCAGCGCACGAGTGCTGCTCAGGTTAGAAACGGTGTTCCCTCCACCGGGAGTGTTAGAGAGGATATAGTCGGCAACAGAAACGAGCGTGTATTCCTCGCCAAACATCTTCCCGTCTTCACAGATAAAGGCAAGGCGGTCAACATCAGGGTCAACAACGATTCCAAGATCATAGCCGCCATTGGCCATCTCTCCCATTATGCCGCCGAGGTTCTTCTCCAGAGGTTCCGGGTTATGGGCGAAGTCGCCGTCAGGAATACCGTTAAGAATAGTATATTCCACTCCGAGTTCTTCCAGTAGGGTCGGTAGGATGATACCTCCTACAGAATTTATCGTGTCAACGCAAACATGGAAATGAGCATCCTTAATAGCTTTGCAGTCAACGAGCTTCAGTTTCAGCACCTCCTCGATATGTCTGCTGTTGAAAGAGTCGTCCTTATGATAATGTCCGAGCGAGTCAACATCAGAATAGTTGAACTCTTCCTTTTCAGCAATGTCGAGAACAGCATTACCGTCGTCTTTCGTCAAGAACTCCCCTTCATTGTTAAGCAATTTCAGAGCATTCCATTGTCTCGGGTTATGACTTGCCGTAATGATGATGCCGCCAGCCGATTTCGACAGGATAACTGCCAGTTCGGTAGTAGGAGTAGTAGCCAGTCCGATGTCGAGCACATCATATCCCATACCCATCAGCGTACCGCAAACCACATTCCTTACCATGTCGCCCGAGATTCGTGCATCCCTACCAACAACGATAGTATTGCTTTCAGATTTCTTGCTGTTGCGTATGAACGTTGCGTAGGCAGTAACAAATTTCACTATATCAAGCGGATTCAGCGTGTCGCCGGTATGTCCGCCAATCGTTCCGCGTATTCCGGAGATAGATTTTATAAGCGTCATATTCGTCAGTATATCTTTAGTTAGTTAATAGGTTTATAAAAGTTCCTTATATTATGATGCAGAAAAAGGCAAGCCCCCGGCTTGCCTTCCACATTTATTTAGTATCCCTTTTCATATGTAAGGTCGTATAGGCAAGGATAAACGCCCTGAGTTGCGTAGGCATGTCCCTGAGTGTGTGGAACAATAATCCTAATCCTTGCTATTTCATTATCCTCAGAGTCTTGTCTTCCTATATTAATATACGACAGCGGCACGAGCCATCCAGAAGGCACCGTAGTACTTCCGCTACCATAGAGAGTGTACATCAAGCTCTCGCCAGCCTTAAACGTTCCGGTAAATGTTCCGCTTGTATTCGTTACGTTCATCTTGTCGACAACAGAGATGTAGTATCCAATCATGTTGCTCGACTGCAGAGAGTCCGTCAGCAGGTTGTATTCCTGGTATCGGCATAGAATGGTAGCCGTTTCCCCGTCTTTCAGCTTCTCTCCACAGCCTTTGCGTATAATCTGCAAGTAGCAACCGGAGTTGTTCAGATACACGTACTCGTGTTTTGCAGTATCAGTAACCTGACCGTTGCTGTTGAATTCAGCTTCGCTCAATACCTTGATATTGTTCTCCGAGATATATTTGTTAATAGCCGAGCGCTCGCGTTTTTTCTGGTCGGCATAAGTTTCAGAGTCGCTGCAACTTGAAATTGACACGGCAACAGAGATTGCCGCCAATAGTAGAAATACGATTTTTTTCATTCCTGTTTCGGGTGATAATTATAATTTTTCGCATTAAATGCGCATTGTTCAAGATGCAAAAATACAAATAATCATTCGATTAGCCTTCATTTAAGTCGGCATATTACGTATCTTTAACGTGTGAATAGACAAAAGTCCTTATTCACTCTACCATTTAAACTCCCTTATAGCCTTGTTCACAATCTTCTCAGCCTCTTCCATTGAGCAGTTGAGATGACCGCCCGAAGCATTCAGGTGTCCACCGCCGTTGAAATATTTCTCGGCAAGTTTGTTGCAAGGGAAGTCGTCGACCGACCTTAGGCTAATCCATATAGTGTTCGGCTTCTCTGTGTCTTCTCGCAGAGAGATGCTGAGTTTCATGCCCCTTATTTGCAGCGGCATGTTAACGAGACCTTCAGCATCGCCCTTAACGAAATGAAAATGCTTCAGATCCTGTCTTGTCAGTGTGAAATAGGCAGCATGGAAATCAGTAAGAACATTAAGTTTAGTATACATCACGTATCCCAGGAGTCTCATTCTCCATACGCTGTATGTATTAAACACATTTCTGTATATTTTGTCCTTATTAATGCCCTTAGTAAGTAGCTGACTGATGATGAAGAAAATCTCCGGTCTTGTAGAGTTATAAGTAAATCCTCCCGTATCAGTCATCATGCCGCAGTAGATGGCAGTAGCAGCATTTTTGTCCAAATCGTCAAACCCTCCAATTTGCCATATAATCCTGAACACGAGTTCGCTCGTGCTACAAGCCTCAGGATGCGAGATGCAAATGTCTGCATCCACGTTAGGGTCGAGATGGTGGTCGATAAGAATCTTCTTGGCATTAGAAGCGTTGATAAGCGGTTCCAGTTCGGCGGTACGGCTTGTATCGTTGAAGTCAAGGCAAAATAAGAGGTCAGACTCCTCAATAGCCTTTTCCACTTCCTCCTTCTTCTTGTCGTATCTAAAAATCCCTTCCGCTCCAGGCAGCCATTGCAGGAAATTCGGGAACATGTCGGGTACAATAACCTTAACATCCTCCTTGCCGTATAGTTTCAGAAAAGCCTGCATACCGAGCGATGAACCGATAGCATCGCCGTCGGGACTTCTGTGTCCGAATATCGTGATATGCTTAGCGTCGTCAATCAGAGCCTTGAGGCGTTGAGCCTCAAGGTCTGTCATTAGGTTAATGTTCATTTATCAAAAATAATTCGTTCTTGTATAGAAGAGCCTGTTTCTCTTATTCTAACCTGTATTATTCATAGGGGACTTCCATCCGTAAGATAACTTCATCCATAAGAGAATTTCATTCATAGGATAATTACTCCTATGAATAAGACAGGCTTTAAAAGTATTCCTTATCTGAACTTTCTGATTTATATTCTTCCCCTCTCCCGTCTCCCCTTCCAGGGGAGAAGCAGTTACCCTCGTAATCCATTTGCGAAACGGTTTCCCGTTATCGCCTCCAGTCTCCCCATTAGATAAAATCCTCACGCTCGGAAGAACAAGCAAGCTTGTTATTCTCTCGCTTAATCGGATTTTTCCAGTGGAGAAGCAGTTACCCTTATAAGGCAAGTGTAACTAATATTTAGTTATTATATAGTTGACAACATTTCGTTATTTGGTAACTGCTCCGCCCCCGGAGGGGGAGGCGGGGGAGGGGAAGATATAAATCTGAAACTTGAATTCCTTATTATTTGAATAGTTTCTCTGGGTAAACGCCCTCGTCAACGAGTTGCTTGATGCGGTCAACGGTGCCCTGTCTGTCGGCAGCATAAGTTACGCCGAACCATTTGCTTGTAGTGTCGAGCACTTTAACGGTAGCCGTACCCTCGTTGATAAGTTTGTTAACCATGAGCGGGATAAAGAATTCCGCTTTCAGGTTAGTCATATTCTCCGGTTTAGAGAGGAACTCCTTGAAGTATTCGTCGCTATATTCAAAGTAGTCGGGAGTAAATCCCCATACGTTCATTGAAACAGGCGTATTGTCTTCGATGGCAACCCATTTGCCCTCTTCGTCCTTATAGCTAACCTTACCGTCTATGCGCATAATCTCGGTGCGCTCCACAACAGTAGTAAGGTTCTCGTTGTCGTCTTTAGAGCAGATGCCGCGAGCCACGGTACCGTTTTCCGACAGAGTGTTGCCAACGCGGAATCCCACCATAGCATAGTTATTCTTGCTACCCTCAGGCAGATTGCTGAGGAACTTACCGATAACCATAAAGCAGTCGCGGTTGTAGAAGTCGTCGCAGTTAATGACGCAGAACGGTTCGTGAATTACGTTTTTAGCCATCATAACGGCATGGTTAGTACCCCAAGGCTTAACCCTTCCCTCTGGACAAGAGAAGCCCTCAGGCAGAGCGTCGAGACTCTGGAAGCATAGTTCCAAAGGCACGTGTCCCTCATATTTCTTTAGAATCTTCTCGCGGAAGTCGTCCTCGAAATCCTTTCTGATGACGAAAACGATTTTTCCGAATCCAGCCTGGATAGCGTCATAGATAGAGTAGTCCATGATAGTCTCGCCGTTAGGTCCCAGTCCGTCAAGCTGTTTCAGTCCGCCATACCTGCTGCCCATACCAGCAGCGAGCAATAAAAGTGTAGGTTTCATAATTGTTTAAATTTTAGTTGTAAGTTATATGTTAGAAATTATAGTTTAAATTTCCTTCAGTTACACATTATATATAATATATAGGATGGGTGCAGTCCCGTCATTGAAAGAACTGTATGCCAAACACGATTATAGCATATCTGAGAAACTTTCCGGCAGTCATGCTTGCCGTTGTTATCGGCAGGTTTGCCCTCATCAGTCCGAGCGAAACCGTTATGGCACTTCCGATAATCGGCAAGAAAGCGAAGAACGCCATCAAGGCGCCTCTTCCCGCCATAAAGCGTTGAGCCCTTTCGATTTTTTCTTCCTTTATATGCAGATATTTCTCAATCCAGTCCATTCGTCCGAATGTTCCGATCCAATAGTTAAACAGTCCTCCGAGCACATTCCCCAGAGTACCGGTAATCAGCAGCATCCAAGGTTCCAGTCCCGCCACTTTAAGAGCACCGATAACCAGTTCGCTGTTAAACGGCAGTACGCTTCCGGCGAGCAGAGCCGACAGGAACATGCCGAAGTATCCGTAATGCACTAATATTTCAGTCATCTCACATTAAGCCGTTACGTTATAAGAACATGTTGAAAGCCGTCAGTCCAGCCATAACCACACACACCAAAATAAAGACGAAATTCGTCCATTTAGTTTTGGTAAGAGCGATAAAGTGAGCGAACAGACAGCTCGTGTTAACAATCATCATAGGCAACAGCGTATAGAAGTGCTGCGGCTGCAAGACAACGAAAATCAGAGTCAGAATGTCCATCGTAATGAACATCTCGAAAATCATGCGCGTACGAATCTTGTCGAGATAGCTGCTCCTCATATAGTGCGTAATGCCGATTATCGTCAGAACCGTAACTACGGCAAACGTAGCTATTTCGTGAATGCCCAAGGCGGAAAAGTCCGCAATCTGTCTGAACGAAGCCAGTTCCATAAAATGGTCGCCCAGTTCCGGCAGTCTCTCCTGCCATGCATAGTAACCGGCAGCAAACCAGTATGGAGCAATAACTCCGATGATAGACGCCCAGAACATCTTATGGCTCAGCGCCATCATATTAGTAGCCATGAGGATCCACAGAACCGGCAAGAAATATAGAATCTGTACGAACCAGAAACTTGCAATTCCGATGCATGCGAACGAGTAGAATACGATTCCCGGAGCCCTTTTGTCCTGATAGCTTCGCGTAATCGACAGATAGAACATGGCGAGCATAGTCTGTACCACGGCACTCTCAACATGCTGGAAGAGAAACGAAGCGGCACATGTCATGACGATAAACGAGCACGACACCATGCGGCTGTAAATTCTAATCAGTGCATTAGAGTTGTTCAGCGTCATCATCGTGAGAGTCGCCACAACGAAGAGAGCGAACTGCACGTAAGTACCTTGTTCGAGCAAGCCCCCCGCCAGCCAAGCCAGTATTCCGTAAAGCCCCATTATAGGGAATGCAAAGCGGCTTTCAGCCCATTTGTTCTGAATTCTTTTGCGCATATTACAGATCCTGTCCTATGTCCCTTCTAAAGTATTTGTCTGTGAAATGAATCTTGTTAGCCTCGGCAAAAGATTTGGCGAGCGCCTCCTCCTTGTCCTTTCCGTAAGAGCTTACGGCAATTACACGTCCGCCGTTGGTCACCACCTGTCCGTCCTTCATTGCCGTTCCCGAATGGAACACGATGCTGCCCTCCACGTCGTCGATGCCGGAGATAGGGTAGCCCTTTACATATTTCTCCGGGTATCCGCCGCTCACGAGCATAACGCAGACGGCAGCCCTCTCGTCGAACACGATTTCTCGTTTATCGAGATCTCCTTCAGCAACCCCCTCGAGCAAGTCCACGAGGTCGCTCTTTATGCGCAGCATAACGCTTTCCGTCTCCGGGTCACCCATACGGCAGTTGTATTCAATAACCATCGGTTCGCCTTCAACATTTATCAGTCCGAAGAAGATAAATCCCTTGTAGTCGATATTCTCCTCGGCGAGTCCCTCCACCGTAGGACGGATAATTTTATCCTCCACTTTCTTCATCCACTCCTTGTCGGCAAAAGGAACAGGCGTCACGCTGCCCATACCGCCAGTATTCAGTCCGGTGTCATGTTCTCCGATACGCTTATAGTCTTTAGCCTCCGGCAGAATCTTGTAGTTCTTGCCGTCGGTAAGTACGAACACCGAGCATTCAATACCGCTCAGGAATTCCTCGATGACCACCTGGGCCGAAGCATTTCCGAACATGCCTCCGAGCATCTCCTTCAGTTCTTTTTTAGCCTCTTCGAGAGTAGGCAAGATGAGCACGCCCTTGCCGGCGCACAGTCCGTCGGCTTTCAGCACATACGGAGCCTTCAGTGTTTCGAGAAATTTCAGTCCTTCCTCGAGCGTCGTTCCGTCAAACGTCTTGTATTTAGCCGTCGGGATATTGTGTCTCTGCATGAAGCCTTTGGCGAAATCCTTAGAGCCCTCGAGCACGGCACCCTTCTTCGACGGTCCGATAACCGGGATATCCTTAGTTCGCGGATCGTTTTTAAAGTCATCATATATACCTTTCACGAGCGGATCCTCTGGTCCGACGACCACCATATTGATATTCTTTTCAACACAGAAGTCCTTCAAGGCTTCGAAGTCGTCAGCCTTAATGTTGACATTCTCTCCAGTCAATCCCGTTCCGGCATTACCCGGAGCAATATAAAGTTTTTCTACTTTAGGGCTTTGTGCTATTTTCCAAGCCAAAGCATGTTCGCGTCCACCGCTTCCCAAAAGAAGTATTTTCATAACCGTATGATTCTTTAAAATTATATGTGTGCAAAAGTACAATAATAAGTTCTTTCGTCAAAATATATTTGCAAGTAAGAATGAAAAATATGTTTTTTTGTTGTTTTATCGGCAGTTTATTCGCTGCTGTCAGGCGTTTGGGCGAAACGTTTCCGGTGTTTGGGCGAAACGCTTCTGGTGTTTGGGCGAAACGTTTCCGGTGTTTGGGCGAAACGCTCCCAACGTTTGATACATGCAATATTTATAGGTACGTGTTCTGATAAGTATTTTCCGTTAAACACAATAAACCCGCCACCGGAACGTTATAAATAAAAAAAGTCATGACTGAAGGATATAAAAGCAAGGAATACGGAGTGCCGACAAAGCGCTTCGTGCAGACAATGGAACTGAAAGACGACACAGAACTCATCAGAGAATACCGCAAGGCCCACGATAAAGCTCATTTTTGGCATGAGATAGAAGAGGGGATAAAACAAGTAGGAATTCTTGAGATGGAAATCTACATACTTGGAAACCGTCTGGTGATGATAGTCGACGCCCCGGTAGATTTCTGTTGGGACGAGGCAATGCAGCGCCTTGCCACCCTGCCTCGCCAAGAGGAATGGGAGAAGCATGTGGCAGCCTTTCAGCAATGTGCCGCCGACGCCACATCCGACCAGAAATGGCAGATGATGGAGCGCATGTTTTATCTTTATTGACAAGAAATGCTTTTATAAAAACACAACATTCCGCCGAATTATTTGGTAATTAACGATAAATCAAGTAATTTTGCACCCGTATTGACACTTTTTTGCATCGATGGGCATTGACAGATTGACAAACATTTTGACACAGACAGTGGAGAAGCTCTCTGCTGAAGATTCGCTGAAGGGCATTTTCCATCAGCATCAAGACGGCGACCCGCTTCCTTCTGCCGCCGCTCTCGAAGAAATCGTTTCATTGGTGCGAGCCATCATCTTTCCGGGCTATTACGGAAAGTCTACCGTCAATACCAGAACAATAAAATACCATATCGGAGTGAATGTGGAACGCCTGCATAAGCTGCTTGCCGAACAGGTGCTTGCCGGACTGTGTTTCGCCGACACCGAGAGTGAGACACCGGAAGATATGGAATCAAGAAAGAAAACAGCCGACGAAATAGCCATCTCGCTCATCAGTCGCTTGCCGGAAATAAGGGCAGTACTTGCCACCGATGTCATAGCCGCATACAACGGCGACCCGGCAGCCGACAATGTAGGGGAGATTATCTCGTGCTACCCGGTTATAAAGGCACTCACTAACTATCGCATCGCCCACGAACTGGTGCTCCTCGGCGTGCCCCTCATTCCGCGAATCCTGACGGAAATGGCACACTCTGAGACGGGCATCGACATCCACCCGGGGGCAAAGATAGGAAAATATTTCACCATCGACCACGGCACGGGCGTCGTAATCGGGGCAACATGCATCATCGGCAACAACGTGAAACTCTATCAGGGCGTAACGCTCGGAGCAAAGAGCTTCCCGCTCGACAAAGACGGTAACCCGATAAAGGGCATTCCGCGCCATCCTATCATCGGCGACGACGTGGTGATTTATGCCAACGCCACCGTGCTCGGCAGGATAACAATAGGAAAAGGTTGTGTGGTGGGTGCCAACGTGTGGGTGACCAAAGACATGAAGCCCAAGACAAAGAAGTATAAACAGGAAAAAATAAGTATATTAGATTTTGAATTCAATAATGGAACAGGAATTTGAGCTCATCGCAAAGACCTTTATGGGTCTGGAGCCAGTGCTGGCACAGGAGCTGACACAGCTCGGAGCCAACAATGTGGAGATTGGACGACGAATGGTGTCGTTTACGGGTAACAAGGAGATGATGTATCGTGCGAACTTCCAGCTTCACACGGCTATCCGCATCCTTAAACCAATCAAGCACTTCAAGGCGCAGAGCGCCGACGACGTTTACAACGAGGTGAAAAAGATAGACTGGAGCAAGTATCTCGACCTGAAAGACTGCTTCGCCGTCGACTCCGTTGTATTCTCCGAAGAATTCCGCCACTCTAAGTTTGTTGCATACAAGGTGAAGGATGCCATCGTGGACCAGTTCCGCGAGAAGACCGGCAGCCGTCCGAACATCTCGGTTGCCAACCCAGACATCCGTCTGAACATCCATATCGCCGAAGACAGATGCACCCTGTCGCTCGACTCCAGCGGCGAGAGCCTTCACCGCCGCGGATACCGCCAGGAGTCTGTTGAGGCTCCGCTCAACGAGGTGCTCGCAGCCGGAATGATTCTCATGTCGGGATGGAAGGGCGACACCGATTTCTACGACCCGATGTGCGGTTCGGGCACCATCATCATCGAGGCGGCACTCATCGCCCGCAACATGGCACCGGGTCTGTTCCGCAAGGAATTCGCTTTCGAGAAATGGAAGGACTTCGACGCTGACCTCTTCGACAGCATCTACAACGACGACTCTCAGGAGCGCGAATTCAACCACCATATCTATGGTTCCGACGTTGACATGAAGGCTGTGAACACGGCTATAATGAATGTAAAGGCTGCCGGACTGTCGAAAGACATCACCGTAACTTGTGCCGACTTCAAGGACTTCAAGCAGCCGGCGGAAAAGTCGTTCATGATTACCAACCCGCCTTACGGTGAGCGCATCTCCACGCCAAACCTCCTGGGCACTTACAAGATGATTGGCGAGACACTGAAGCATAAGTTCAAGAACGGCGAGGCATGGGTACTCAGCTACCGCAAGGAATGTTTCGACCAGATAGGACTCAAGCCGTCGCAGAAGATTCCGCTCTACAACGGTTCGCTGGAGTGTGAGTTCCGCAAATACCTCATGTTCGAGGGCGGACTGAAAGACTTCCGCAGCGAGGGAAATATCCTGAAGACTGAGGAGGAGAAGAAGCAGATGGCAGAGAAACACCGCTTTAAGGAGCACCGCGAGTTCAAGAAGCGACTCGACGAACCGGAGAATATGGAAGACGAAGACATACGGTCTTTCAGGTTCCGCAAGAGTCCTTACAGCAAGGACATCGACAGCTTCGAGAACAAGCGCGAGCGCAGACCTCGCACAAGGGAGCGCCGTAGCGACGACGAGCGTCGCGGAGGCAGAAAACCCTTCGACAAGGGCGGACGCTCGTTTGGCAGAGGCGGCGACCGCAAGGGCGGTAAGCCGGCAGGCAGAGGCTACGACAGAAAGTAGTTGCATGAATATGAACAAATTTAACCGCAATGATGATTGAAAATATCATAAACTCGGCGGCACGACATATTGCCGTTGCCGCCGTTTGCATTCTATCCACAATGAACGGAATGGCACAAGGAAAACAGTTCTCGCTCGAGGACCTGAACTTCGGAGGAAACAACTACCACAACATGATTCCCGAATACAGGAATCTTACTTGGTGGGGCGACCAGCTGGTGCGCCGCAACCCGGAAGACTGCAAACTGGTAGACAAGACGAGCGGCAGGGAAACTCTTCTCTTCACCGCCGAACAGATAAACAAATGGGCTGCAACGACAGACGACAACAAGATGCGCAACCTTGGCTACGCTTCGTTCCCCTATGCTGACAAGAGTCTTGTTATGCTCAAGAGCAAGACGGAGCGCATGCTCGTGGACTTCAAGAAGAAGAAGGTTGTCTGGCGACAGAAACACGGGGCGGAGCAGGCCTCGGAATGGAACGCCAAGTCACGTGCCCTCGCCTTCGTGGAAGGCGACAACCTCTTCGTTACCGATGCTGACGGCAAGACGACACAGCTCACTGCCGACGGCAGTCGCGAGATTGTCTACGGACAAGCCGTCCACCGCAACGAGTTCAACTGCAACGAGGGTCTCTTCTGGGCAGCCGACGGCAAGAAGCTCGCCTTCTACCGCATGGATCAGTCGATGGTTGCCGACTACCCTCAGGTGAACACCTTTGAGCGCGAGGCTACCTACGAGCCCGACAAATATCCTATGGCAGGAATGACAAGTCATAAGGTAACCGTAGGAGTATTCGACCTCGAAACGGGAAAGACCATATATCTGAAAGCCGGCGACCCTACCGACCGCTATTTTACCAATATCTCATGGGCACCCGACGGCAAGAAAATCTATATGTTCGAACTCAACCGCGACCAGAACGACTGTCGCCTTACGGCATACGATGCCACTACGGGAGAGAAGACCGGTGAGCTTTATCGCGAGACCGACGAGAAATACGTTGAGCCGCTCCATCCTATCGTTTTCCTGCCGTGGGACAGTTCGAAGTTCATCATGCAGAGTCGTGCCGACGGCTACAACCACATGTATCTCTGCACCCTCGGCAAGCATGGCAGTCGGATGGCAAGCAACACGGAGTCGCTTGACATTCAGCAGCTTACAAGCGGCAACTGGGAGGTGCTCGACTTCCTTGGTTTCAACACCAAGCGCAAGAGCATCATCTACACCTCCAACGAGTGCAGTCCTATCCAGACAAACGTCTTCCTTGTGAACGTGGAAACCGGCAAGCGCGCCCTGATGGACGACAACGGAAAGGGATGGCATGCTGCGGCTACGCTGAGCGCAAGCGGCAGATACATCTGCGACAACTATCAGACGCCCGACATCCCACGACGCATCGTAACGGTGGACACGGAAAACGGCAAGCGCAGTCTTATCTTCAACGCCAAAGACCCATGGAAGGAGAAGGGCTACAACATTCCGGAATATTCCTGTGGCACGCTGAAGGCTGCCGACGGCAAGACCGACCTCTACTGGCGAATGGTGAAGCCGATAGGTTTCGATCCTAACAAAAAATACCCTACCGTGGTTTATGTATACGGTGGACCTCATGCCCATAACGTGGATGCCCGCTGGCACTGGTGCAGTCGCTCGTGGGAGACCTACATGGCACAGAAGGGCTATCTGCTCTTTATCCTCGACAACCGCGGTAGCGAGAACCGCGGCAAGGACTTCGAGCAGGCTACATTCCGTCAGCTCGGACAGATTGAGATGCAAGACCAGATGAAGGGTGTGGAATATCTGAAGTCGCTGCCGTATGTCGACATGAACCGACTTGGTGTTCACGGATGGAGCTTCGGCGGATTCATGACAATCTCGCTGATGACAAACTATCCTGACGTGTTCAAGGTGGGAGTTGCCGGTGGACCGGTAATCGACTGGAAGTGGTATGAGGTGATGTATGGCGAGCGCTATATGGACACTCCGCAGTCTAACCCCGAGGGCTACGAAAAGACTTCGTTGCTCAACAAGGCGAAGAACCTGAAAGGGAAACTGCAGATAATAATAGGTATGAACGATCCTACCGTTGTTCCGCAGAATGCTCTCATGTTCCTCAACGCCTGCAGTGAGGCTGGCACCCAACCGGATTTCTTTGCTTATCCGGGCGAGGGCCATAACATGATGGGACACAAGAGTGTTCATCTTCACGAACGCATCACGCAGTATTTCGAGGACTACCTTAAATAGAATCATTCAAGTTTCGGGGTTATTTCGTCCCCTCCCCCGCCTCCCCCTCCGGGGGCGGAGCAGTTTCCTTATAAGCCACATGTAGCTGCTAATGTGTTTGTAGCTGACATATTATTTGTAGCTGACATATTATTTGCAGTTGACATATTATTTGTAGTTGACATATTATTTGTAGCTGACATATTATTTGTAGCTGACATATAATCTGTTCCACATTTTGTAGCTAAAAAAATCTAACTACATATATGTTATTGGGTAACTGCTCCGCCCCTGAAAGAGGAGGCGGGGGAGGGGAAGATATTATTTGTAGCTGACATATAATCTGTTCCACATTTTGTAGCTAAAAAAATCTAACTACATATATGTTATTGGGTAACTGCTCCGCCCCTGAAAGGGGAGGCGGGGGAGGGGAAGATATAAATTCGAAAGTTTAGTAAAATTAGGAATTAGGAATTAGGAATTAGGAATGGGGGCTACTGTTGTCGGTATCAGACAAGGTAGCTCTCATTCTTTTTATTCCTAATTTCTCATTCAGAGAAATTTCTCATTCCTCATTCCTAATTCCTCATTCCTAATTCAGAGAAATTCCTAATTCAGAGAAATTCCTAATTCAGAGAAATTCCTCATTCCTAATTAATGTAAAGCTGCTTAATGAAACATGAAACAATGAAACAATGAAACATTTTTAACCTGTACATCACGACATTTTCCTAATTCATTTTGTAAGCTGCGGTTATCAAAAATTAAAATCTTGTGTCAAAAATCACAATAATAAAACGAAAACTTGTTAAGATAAACTTATTTTTTGTAGATTTGCAAAAGTTTTGATAAAGGTATTAATGTTCTTAGCAAGTAATTTTTAATTTAATTTTTTATGACAAGGGTAATAAAATTACACCGTGGACTTGACATCAATCTTGCAGGCAAGGCGGAGAAGAAAACAATAGCCGTTAAGCCAAGCAGGGTTTATGCCTTGTCGCCGTCAGGCTTTGAGGGCGTAAAGCCGAAAGCCGTGGTGAAAGAGGGAGACTCTGTCAAGGCAGGCGATGCTTTGTTTGTGAACAAAGACTATCCCGAGGTGAAGTTCGCTTCGCCCGTCAGCGGCAAGGTTGTACTCGTGGAGCGCGGCGACAGGCGCAAGCTCCTGAGCATCCGCGTGGAGGCTGACAATGAGCAAGAGTATGCAGATTTCGGGGTGAAGAGTGTCGATTCGCTAACGGGCGCGCAAGTAAAGACAGCCCTGCTCGAGGCAGGCCTCTTCGGATATATCAATCAGTTGCCTTATGCCGTGTCGACAAACCCGTCAGCAGAGCCTAAGGCAATTTTTGTTTCCGCCCTGCGCGACATGCCGCTTGCCGGCGACTTCAGTTATGAGCTGCAAGGACAGGAGCAGGATTTCCAGACGGGACTCACCGCCCTGAGCAAGATGGCAAAGACCTATCTTGGGGTGGGGAAGAACCAGAAAATCAGCGCTGAAGATGTAGAGACCGTCATCTTCAGTGGCAAATGTCCGGCAGGCAATGTCGGAGTACAGGTGAACCACATCTCGCCAGTAAACAAGGGCGAAGTGGTGTGGACCGTAGACCCTACGGCAGTTATCTTCTTCGGCAGACTCTTCAATACGGGCAAGGTAGACCTTCGTCGCCTTGTGGCACTTGGCGGCTCCGAGGTAAAAGCTCCGCATTATGCCGAGATGCTCGTGGGTCAGGACATCGACCAGCTGACAGAGGGCGCTTACGACACTGCAACCGGCGTGCGCATCATCATGGGCAATCCGCTTACAGGCAAACCCGTAGACATGGCGGCAGCCGACACAAAGTCGTTCACCCGCTTCCTCGGTGCCCACACAAGCGAAATAACAATAATCCCCGAGGGCGACAAGGCAGACGAGTTTGCCGGATGGATAATGCCGCGACTCGCACAGTTCAGTACCTCGCGCAGCTATTTCTCGTGGCTCTTCGGCAAGAAGAAAGAATACCGCCTCGATGCCCGCATAAAGGGCGGCGAGCGCCACATGATAATGAGCGGCGAATACGACAAGGTGTTGCCGATGGACATATATGCCGAATACCTGATAAAGGCAATCATCACCGGCGACATCGACAAGCAGGAACAGCTCGGAATATACGAGGTGAGTCCCGAAGACTTCGCCCTTGCCGAGTTCGTCGACTCCTCGAAGCTCGAACTGCAGCGCATCGTGCGCCAGGGACTCGACACACTAAGAAAAGAAAACAGCTAACTTATAATTCAACACGTTATGTCATTATTAAGAAACTATCTTGACAAAATAAAGCCGAACTTCGAGCCTGGAGGAAAACTCCACTCGCTGCGCAGCGTGTACGACGGTTTCGAGACGTTCCTCTACGTGCCGAACACCACGTCGCACTCGGGAGCGAACATCCACGATGCCATCGACTCCAAGCGAATAATGAGTATGGTGGTAATAGCCCTGCTGCCGGCACTACTCTTCGGCATGTACAACATCGGCTACCAGAACTATGCAGCGGCAGGAACAGAAGCTTCGCCCGTCAGCATGTTCCTCTACGGACTGCTTGCCGTGCTGCCCAAAATCCTCGTGAGCTACATCGTCGGACTGGGCATTGAATTTGCCTGGGCACAATGGAAGGGCGAGGAAATACAAGAGGGCTACCTCGTCAGCGGCATCATCATCCCGATGATTCTCCCCGTGGGCTGCCCATTGTGGTGCATCGCCATCGCCGTAGCCTTCGCCGTAGTCTTCGGCAAGGAAATATTCGGCGGAACGGGAATGAACATCTTCAACGTAGCACTGCTTGCCCGTGCCTTCCTCTTCTTCTCATACCCGTCGAAGATGAGCGGCGACGCCGTGTGGGTGGCAACCGACAGCATCTGCGGACTGGGCAACTCGCTGCCCGACGCCTACACCTGTGCCACGCCGCTCGGACAGCTCGCACAGGGCACTGTCCCGTCGGCATCGCTTCTCGACAGCATCATCGGTCTCATCCCCGGAAGCATCGGTGAGACAAGCGTCATAGCCATCGCCATCGGAGCCATAATATTGCTCTGGACGGGCATTGCCTCATGGAAAACCATGCTCAGCGTGTTCCTCGGCGGAGGCATCATGGCTGTAGTGTTCCAGCTCACGGGGCAGTCGCCAGTAGAGTGGTACCAGCACATCGTAATCGGAGGATTCTGCTTCGGTGCCGTGTTCATGGCAACCGACCCAGTAACATCGGCACGCACCGAAACCGGAAAATGGATCTACGGCTTCATCATCGGAGCCCTGGCGATAATAATCCGCGTTATGAACCCCGGATTCCCTGAGGGCATGATGCTCGCCATCCTCTTCGGCAATATGATGGCACCGACGATAGACTATTTCGTGGTGGAGAGAAACATTAACAAGCGACTAAAAAGAATGAAGAACAATGGCTAAACTGAATACAAACTCTAATTCATACATTATAGCATACAGTTGCATAATGGTTATTGTCGTGGCATTTCTGCTCGCTTTCGTAAGTAGTGCGCTCAAGCCGCAGCAGGACGTGAACGTAGCTCTCGACAAGAAGAAGCAAATCCTTGCTGCCCTCAACATCCGCGACCTCTCCGACGAGCAGAGTGCAAAGAAATATGCCGAGGTGGTGGATGCCGACGCCATTATCGATGCCGGCGGCAACATCGTGGCAAAGGGAGAGAAGGGGGGCGAGAAAACTGGCTTCCTGCTCAACAGTGCCGACTATAAAAAAGGTAAGCTCGCCATCTTCGACTGCACTGTCGACGGCAAGCGGAAATACGTGGTGCCCGTCTACGGCATGGGACTCTGGGGACCCATCTGGGGCTACATCGCCGTGAACGACGACGGCAACACCGTGTTCGGAGCTTATTTCAACCATGAGGGCGAAACAGCCGGACTGGGTGCCGAAATAAAGGATTCGCGCCAGTGGCAGAGCCTTTTCAAGGGCAAGACGATTTATGGAGCCGACGGCAAGCCCGTGCTGAAAGTGCTGAAGGCGAGCGAGGTGAAAGACCGCAGCTGCGAGGTGGACGCCGTTACCGGAGCCACTCTTACGTCGGTCGGCGTGAGCAACATGCTCCAGGAAGGCTTCGCAAAATACAAGAACTATTTAAAGAAGTAAACGCATCATGAAAAGTAATATAAAGGAAGTTTTCAAGGCACCGCTAAACTTCATGAACCCCGTGCTCGTGCAAGTGCTCGGCATCTGCTCCGCACTCGCCGTTACGTCGCAGCTCAAGCCTGCCCTCGTGATGGGAATGGCGGTTACCGTAATCACGGCATTCAGCAACCTCATCATCTCGCTCATCCGCAAGACGATACCTATGCGCATCCGCATCGTGGTGCAGCTCGTGGTCGTGGCAGCTCTCGTAACCATCGTCAGTCAGTTGCTCAAGGCATACGTCTACGACGTCAGTGTGGCACTCTCGGTCTACGTGGGCCTCATCATTACCAACTGCATCCTCATGGGGCGCCTCGAAGCATTCGCCATGCAGAACAAGCCGTGGCCGTCGTTTGTCGACGGATTCGCTAACGGACTGGGCTACGGCATAATCCTTGTAGTAGTAGGAGCCGTGCGCGAACTGCTCGGCAGAGGTTCCCTGCTCGGTTTCAAGATAATACCGCAGGGCGCATACGATTTCGGATATATGAACAACGGCATGATGACAATGCCCGCCATGGCACTGATTCTCATCGGTGTGGTGATATGGATACATCGTGCATATTTTTATAAGGAGGAGAAATAATGGAACACTTGATAAATCTTTTCTTCAGATCCATCTTTGTGGACAACATGATTTTCGCCTTCTTCCTCGGCATGTGCTCCTTCCTTGCCGTGTCGAAGAATGTGAAGACTTCGCTCGGTCTGGGCATCGCCGTAACCTTCGTGCTCTGTGTTACGGTGCCGGCAAACTATCTCCTGCAGACCCGCGTCTTGGGAGCCGACTGCATAGTGAAGGGCGTTGACCTGAGCTATCTCTCGTTCATCCTCTTCATCGCCGTCATTGCCGGCATAGTGCAGCTCGTGGAAATGGTAGTGGAGCGGTTCTCGCCGGCTCTATACGGGGCTTTGGGAATCTTCCTTCCGCTCATTGCCGTAAACTGTGCCATCATGGGTGCCTCGCTCTTCATGCAGCAGCGCATCAACCTTGACCCCTCGAACACTCAGTATCTGGGCAGCGTGGCCGACGCCTTCGTCTATGCCCTCGGTTCGGGACTGGGCTGGACGCTTGCCATTGTGGCGATGGGTGCCATTCGCGAGAAGATGAAATACAGCGACGTGCCGAAGCCCCTGCAGGGACTCGGCATCTCGTTTATCGTCGTCGGACTGATGGCTATCGCCATGATGTGTTTCTCGGGGTTGAAATTATAAATATTTAAGTTTTATAATCTTCCCCTCCCCCGCCTCCCCCTCCGGGGGCGGAGCAGTTACCTTTAATTGCCATAACCTTACATATTGTTATACTAAATTACTGGCATTACTAAATTAATAAATAAAGATATCAGTTTTTAATTAATAAATAAAGATGTCAGTTTTAATTAATAAATAAAGATGTCAGTTTTAGTTAATAAGTAAAGATATCTGTTTTTAATTAATAAATAAAGATGTCAGTTTTAATTAATAAATAAAGATGTCAGTTTTTAATTAATAAGTAAAGATATCAGTTTTTAGCAGTAAGAGTAACTGCTCCGCCCCTGTCAAGGGGAGGCGGGGGAGGGGAAGAACTAAATCAGAAACTTCAGTAAATAAAACATAAAGTAGAACAATGAACATTAGTTATATTTTTGCCAGCATCGGGGTGTTCCTTGCCGTAATCCTCGTTCTCGTCGTCGTATTGCTGGTGGCAAAGAAATATTTGAGTCCGGGCGGTAAGGTGAAGATTACCGTCAACGGCGACACCGTGCTCGAGGTGGAGCAGGGCGACAGCGTGATGAACACTCTCAACGAGAAGGGTATCCATCTGCCTTCGGCTTGCGGCGGAAAAGCGAGCTGCGGACAGTGTAAACTGCAAATCCTGCGTGGCGGCGGCGAGATTCTCGATTCCGAAAAACCGCATTTCTCGCGCAAGGAGATTAAAGACAACTGGCGTCTGGGCTGTCAGGCTAAGGTGAAGGGCGACATGGAGGTGAAGGTGCCCGAGTCGGTAATGGGCGTGAAAGAATGGGAGTGTACCGTTATCGGCAACCGCAACGTGGCTACCTTCATCAAGGAGTTTAAAGTGGCGCTGCCTAAGGGCGAGCACATGGACTTTGAGCCTGGCTCGTATGCCCAGATCAAGATTCCGGCTTTCTCTATGGACTACGACAAGGACATCGACAAACTGCTCATCGGCGACACTTATCTGCCGGCATGGAAGAAGTTCGGGCTCTTCGCCCTGAAGTGTCGGAACACGGAGCCTACTATCCGTGCTTATTCCATGGCAAACTATCCCGACGAGGGCGACGTCATTACGCTCAACGTGCGTATCGCCACGCCGCCGTTTAAACCGAAAGACCAGGGACCGGGCTTCATCGACGTCAGTCCGGGTATCGCCTCGTCTTACATCTTCTCCCTGAAGCCGGGCGACAAGGTGCTGATGTCGGGACCTTACGGCGAATTCCGTCCGCAGTATGGCACGGGGCGCGAAATGATTTGGGTTGGCGGCGGTGCCGGAATGGCTCCACTCAGAGCGCAGATTATGCACATGCTCCGCGGTCATGAGATAGCTCCCGAAGACCGTCAGCGCGAGATGCATTATTTCTATGGTGCCCGTGCACTGGAGGAGGTGCCGTTCCTCAACGACTTCCTCGAACTGGAGAAGGAGCATCCTAACTTCCATTTCCATCTTGCTCTCGACCGTCCCGACCCAAAGGCTGATGCTGCCGGAATAAAATACACTCCGGGCTTCGTGGCTCCCGTTATGGGCGACACTTACCTGAAGCAGCATGAGGAACCGGAAGACTGCGAGTATTACCTCTGCGGTCCGCCAATGATGACCAAGACTGTGCTCGACCTTCTCTACTCCCTCGGAGTTGAAGACGATATGATTCGCTTCGATAACTTCGGAGGATAGTTCCTTTTTAAATGAAGAATGAAGAATTGCTTCGCTGACGCTCAGCGAAATGAAGAATGCGGATTACTCTTTCTCGTAAAAGAAAAGGTAACCCGCATTGTTCATTATTTTATTGGTGCCAGATATTTGCACATCTGGTGCCAGATGTTTGCACTTTTGGTGCAAGTTCCAAACACTCCAGCTATTGCATAGTAACGCTCTTGTGAATGGTACAAATAATATTTCTGAACTATAGTTGTATGATATTTATTACCCATAAAAATCAGTATTTACCATCACACTTACCCTCACCATCTCTCACACTTACCCTCACTCTCAAAACCCCGATAAACAGAGGCTTTTCCCGTGTAGTGTGAGGGTGTGAGGGTAAAATCACCAAAAAACTTTTTGGTTCTTCTCAAATTTTAGTGCAAGGTCTTTCTTTATTAATAAAAAATGCCATCAGACAAACTCCAGAACTCCATTTTACGTATAGTAATAAATGTCTCCTTAGACTTATATACATAAATGTACTAAATTTTGAGAAGAGCCAACTTTTTTATAATTTAGTCTTATTAATTCTTCAGGTAGCGTCACCGGTAATTCTAAAATTGCAAGTAGAAATGCGGATCGTCTTCGTCTTGTTTTAGACCGAAGACAATCCGTTTCCTTCTTTCAATTTTTAATATTTTATTCTTTCAATATTTCCATATATCTGTCATAGGATATGTATTCGCCTCCCATGCTTTTGAGATGAGGCGTTTCGAGTTGGCAGTCGATGAGAGTGCCGCCGTTCTGCTGCATTGTGCGGGCGAGGAAGATAAGGGCGAGCTTGGAGGCTGACGGGACGAGGGAGAACATGCTCTCGCCGAAAAAAACGGCGCCGATGTTGACGCCATACAGTCCGCCGACAAGCTCCCCTTCCTTGTTCCACACCTCAACGCTCGATGCAAAGCCCTGGCGATGCAGTTCGGTGTAAGCTCGAATCATGTCTTTGCCGAGCCATGCGCCATCCTCGTTGTAGCGCAGACTGCTGCAGTTGTGGATAACTCCGCTGAAGTCGCGGTTTATGCTCACGCTGTATTCCTGTTTGTTGATGAGCGTGCGCATGGAGTGGCTGACGTGGATTTTGTCGGGAAAGATAACGAAGCGCTGCATTGGGCAGTACCATAGGATTTCTTTCTGGTCGCGAAAGCTGTACCATGGGAAGATGCCGTTGCTGTAGGCAAGCAGCAGGCGGTCGATGCTGAGGTCGCCGCCCACGGCAAATAGTCCGTCGGGGTCGCCAAGGCGAGGGTTGGGGAAGGTGAGGGCTTTGGAGAGTTGAAAAATCATAGTTTTTTTGTTTTACTGGGAGAACTGGGAGAACTGGGAGAAATAATCCCTAATCTCTCCTCTCTCATCCCTAATCCAGAAGCAGTTTCCCGTCTTTAAAATCGATAGTGGCGTTGCCGCCCTTTTTCAGTTTGCCGAAGAGTATTTCGCGCATGAAGAGGGGCTTTACTTCGTGAGAAATGATGCGGTCCATTTCCCTTGCACCATATTCTTTCGTGAAGCCACGTTTCAGGAGATAGGCGAGAGCCTCGTCGGTGGCGGTGGCGCAGACAGCCTTTTGCTTTAGTTTCAGGTATAGTTCCCCGAGTTTCTTCTTCAGAATCAGTGAAGCCATCTTCTCGTCCATGTCGTTGAACACTACGATATCAGACAGACGGTTGATGAATTCCGGCTTGAAAGTTTTCTTCACCTGTTTCATCATTGCCTCGCCCTTCGACACTCCGCCGCCGAAACCGATACTTGCCTGCGAGGCATACTGAGCTCCGGCATTTGAGGTCATGATGAGCAGCACGTTGCGGAAGTCTGCCTTCTGTCCGTGGTTGTCGGTCAGCTTGGCATAGTCCATCACCTGGAGCAGGATATTGTAGATGTCGCTGTGTGCCTTCTCAATCTCGTCGAGCAGCAAGACGCAGTTCGGCGTGTTCCTGATGGCGTCGATGAGCAGTCCGCCATCCTCGTAGCCCACGTATCCGGCAGGCGAACCGATAAGTTTTGCCACGGCATGCTTCTCGGTATATTCCGACATGTCGAAGCGCACGAGTTCCACTCCGAGTTCTTTAGCCAAGACACGGGCAACCTCAGTTTTTCCTACGCCCGTAGGACCGACGAAGAGCAGTGAAGCCAGCGGCTTGTTGTCGTCGTTGAGTCCCGCCTTTGCCATCATCACGGCGTCAGTAACCTCGTTTACAGCCTTGTCCTGTCCGTAAATCTTGTCAAGAATATACTGTCGCAAGAATTCCAGCTGAGTATTGTCGTTGTCTTTCAGAGCATTAGCCTGAATCTTGCAAACCTTGGTGAGCACCTCGTCGATGTGAGCCTTGGTAACATACTGCCGGGTGCGGTTCAGCGGATGCACTTCGAGCATGGCGCCCGCCTCGTCGATCAGGTCGATAGCCTTGTCGGGGAGCCGTCGGTCGGTGATGTGCTTGGCACTTGCCCTCACGGCGTATTCAAGAGTGTCTTTCCGGTAGACCACATTGTGGAACGACTGTAGAGAAGGCTGCAGTCCGATGATAATCCTGATAGCTTCGTCGACGCTCGGTTCCTTGATGTCGATCATCTGGAAGCGCCTTGTGATGCTGCGGTCTTTCGCCATCTTGCGGTTGTATTCCTCATGCGTCGTTGCACCGATGAATTTTATGCGTCCCGACTCAAGATAAGGCTTGAGGATGTTAGAGGCGTCGGGACCTCCGTCGCTTCCTCTGCCGGCACCGATGATATTGTGGATTTCGTCGAGATAAATGATGGCATTCTCTTTAGCCGCCCCGTCGAGCACGATTTTTATCCTTTTCTCGAAGTCGCCGCGGTATTGGGCGCCTGCAAGGAGCTGTCCCATTTCCACGCCATAAATTTTGCAGCCTCGCAGTCTTGGGGGCACGTCGTTTTTGTTAATCCTCTTGGCAAGTCCGTAGATAATAGCCGTTTTCCCCACGCCGGGGTCGCCGACGTGTAGCGGGTTGTTCTTTTCCATGCGACAGAGAATCTGAATCGTTCTGTCGAGTTCCCTCTCCCTGCCGATAAGCGGAGTATGCGTTTCAGCCTCCTTCGAAATGTCGGTAACGAGAGATTTCCAGCTGTCCGGCTGAACGTCGTCGGCTCCCATAGGTCCCTCGTTCTCATATTCCTCCATGTTCCTTTCGCTGTAGAAAGTTTCAAGCGTGTTAAGGAACTGCTCCTCGTAGCCTTCTATTTTACTGCCGAGAACGTATGCCGCCATAGAATCCTGCAGCATAAGGATAGCCTCGGAGTATTCTCTGACGTCGACGAATCTTGCGTTTCTCTTAACTGCAAGGGTGAGGGCATTCTTGATGATTTCAGTGAATTGCATCGACGGTGTTGGAATGGTGTGGCCTACCGTAACACATTCCTGAACGTCGAGCCATTCTTTAAGTTCATTTTTTATATCCTCGTCGTTGACGTCGATTTGCCATAGTGCGGCTTTAAATTCCTCTTGCTGTACGAGGCCATACAGCAGGTGTTCGGGCATCAAGAATTCATGATGCATCTTGCTAACTAGATTGATGGCAGTTTGCATGGCGTTGTCCATGCTTCCTGAGTTTTCCATATATATATGTTTGAATTTAGAGTTATTTGAATTTAGAGTTTAGAATGTAGAATGTAGAGTTGTCGGCTACGCCGATTAAGAGTTATTGAATTTAGAATTATTTGAATTTAGAGTTATTGAATTTAGAGTTATTGAAATTAGAGTTTTTGAGTTTGTCTCTATGAAATTCTAAACTCATCAATTCTAAATCGCAGCGAAGCGAGAACAACTCTACATTCTACATTCTTAATTCTACACTCTACATTCTACATTCTTAATTCTACATTCTTCATTCAATATTTTTATTCCGGTTGATAAATGAGATGCAGCGGATAGCCCTTTTCCTGTGCCATCATTGTAGTCTGTCCCACCTTCGTCTTGGCAATGTCGTAGGTATAAATTCCCACAACAGCCTGTCCGTTGTTGTGCACGTCGAGCATCAGCTTTTCGGCTTCCACTTCGTTTTTGTGGAACACTTTTCTCAGAATCATCACGACGAAGTCCATAGTAGTGATGTCGTCGTTGAAAATAATAACCTTGTAAAGTTTAGGCAATTTATATTTTGTCCTTTCCTTAATATTTTCGCTTGTCTTCTGTTGTGGCATATATCTTGAATTTTAAAATCTGAACATAAATCTGAATCTGATTCCTTGTTTGCGGGCAGTGGGCAGATTGGTGTAAGTAAGTCTTCTGACATACTGCACGCTGAGGAACTTGAAAATATTAGTAACACCTGCAACGACCTCGACATACGGCTTGTGTGTGTCCATTACATAGGAGCCTTCGGGGAAGAGCATCAGTGTGGTGTCGTCTTTATTCTTGTCGAGAAAGGGGTTGTTCTTGCTCGTCAAGTTGCCCCATAGACATTTAGCGCCGATATATTCTCGCCATTTGAGTTTTTTCAGCAGCGGTATGCGGTTGAAGATTTTTCCGTTCATGTTCCACCACATGTCGATGCTCGCATAGCGGTCGTTGAGGAACTCCATATTGTTGATGAGGTTGAACGTGCCGTCTTGCACGAGATACGAGAGGTTTACTGCCGGCATGACGAGAAGCGGGAAGGGCACCTTGTTCCATTGTGCTCCGGCTCTCAGGTCGAGGTTGAGGTCGCCCCAGCTGTTCATGAAGAATCTCTTGTAGAACGTAGCTTCGGTGAAGTTGTATGAATAGTCTCCGCCAAGCACTCCTTTCACTCCGGCAGAATAAGAAAGCGAGAGAATCGGTGCTTCCCTGTTGATGGCAATTCTTCTCTGTTTGGAGTTGATGAGAGTTTCTCCGGGAGCGAAGCGCAGTTGCATGGAGAGTTCGGTGGTTCTGATTTTCATTCCCGTTATGTCGGTTTCCGTGGCAGACAAAGGAGCGAAGCGCAGTTTTCCGCAAGCTTCATTCTCCTCAGTCTTAATCTTCAGAGCCGTTTTCAGTCCGCCGTACCATTCATATTCAAAAGCCAGCTGCTGTCGGTTGTAGAACATCATCTTGTCGACCTTAGCCCATTTGAACGATGTAAAGACATTATCCTTGTCGGTTATAAGGAATTTGTCTGCCGGCGACGATACGTCGTATGACGACGACAGGGTGACGGTGCGTCTCGGGTATTCGTGAGGCAGATACTGCTTACGGTTCAGCGAGTAGGTGAGTTCGGCATTATAGTAGTTCTTCTTGCTGTCCCATCCGCGGGCATAATATCCTTTAAAGAAGAAGTTCGGGTTGAGGTTAGCCGTAGTCTGTCCGCTGATTCTCGTTCTGATGCCGTCGACGAAGTTGCTTGTAACCATTGTGTTCACCGGTCCGATGTCAAACTTGCTCGGGTGTTTCTTCGAGCCCGTTTCGGCAAAGTTCTCGATGAGGATTTTAAGTCCGTAGATGACGTACTTGAAATTCCTTGCACTTTCCATGTCGTGAAGGAATTCAGGCATGCGGGCTTCCGAGCGTGTCAGCGGAACGAGGCGGTTCTGCTGCCAGTACATGTGGCTGCGGATTTTAGCGTCGGGCACGACGACCTCGTTCATCTTCCCCCGGAAGAGCTTGTCGGGCAGGGGAGAGAAGGAGTAGCCCGTCATTCTCGTGTTGCGCACGACGAGGGCCTTGGTGAGGACACTCAGCAGCGAGAGTTCCGCCACCATGTCGTCTTGTGTAAGCACCCATTCCCCGTTGTCGAGCTTAGTGTAAGCCTGGAGAATCTGCATGTTGTCGACGAAGTTCACTCCCGAATGGAGGGGCAGCTGCAGGTGGCAGAATTTCACGTGAAGGGTGGAGTCCTTGACAATCCACAGTTCGCCGCGGAACCCGAAGTCCTGCTGGTTGTTGGGCATGAACTGGAGGTGGTAGCAGGAGTCGCGCTCCACCTTTACCGTGTCTACGATATAGAATCTGTAGAACTGGATGGCGTCCTTTCCTATCGGACTCGTAAAGCGTGTCTGCAGGAGTCTTATCTGGTCGTCGTAGATGTCGACGTTGCTGAACACGTCTTTCATCACCGTTCCGACGAGTTCTCCCGACTGTATGAATTTGTTTATGCCCTCAGTATGCTGTCCGTTGATTATCGTTTTCTCCTTGTGGGGAGTTTTTCTGAAGAGGTGTTTGCTGAGCGTCTCGTCGACCATGATAGGGAGAATCAGCTTGTTGGTGTACTGGCAGTTCTCCACCTGGTTGAGCATCCATCGTGACTTCGTGAAGCGGCTCGACTCAAGATCCTTCGCCGTAATGTCGTTGATGGCAACGGTAAGCTTCTGGTATTTGTCAAACTCGTAGAAGTCGTGGTTCTCGATGTCAGTCTTCTTCTTTGCTGCAATGACCCTTCGCATCAGTTCCACGGCAGGGTTGTCCTTTCGGCGGTATTTTTCCTTCCTTGCCTTCACCGTAATGCCCGAGAGGTTCCTCGTGTCGCTTTTCAGCGTGATGCGCATGTGGGCGGGAGTGTTGGCGTCGATGAGGATGCGCAGGGGGTGGTAGCCCACGGCACTGAACGTGGCGTACCATCCATTGTGGCGCTCTATGGAAAACAGACCGTCAGAATTGCTTGCATACGCCATGTCGTGGCCTTTGTATTGTATAGAGACCGCCGGAATGCTGTCGCCGGTAGTCTCGTCGACGATGACACCGGAAATCGTTTGTGCGTCAATGCCGACGGCAAGCATCAGCAGGAAAAAGAGAAACTTGAGTCTTGTCATTTAATCAGCTCTGTCAGGTTCGAGATAATCTCGTCGGCGACAGGATTTTCTATATTTTCTTCAGTCCATCCCTCACCTTTAATCCATACTGTTTGGCAACCGATGGAGTGTGCCGGCAGAATGTCCTTCGTATAGCTGTCGCCGACAACGGTTACATCTTCTGACGGCATGTTGAGGTGTTCCACTCCGAGTTCAAAGATTCGCGGGTCGGGCTTCCTTATTCCCACAACGGCAGATTCGATGATATGATTGAAAATTCTGTCGAAGGAGAATTCCCTTAATACGGTTTTAATGTTTCCGTAGAAGTTGCTTACCAACACGATAGGGTGGTTTTCGGCAAGTACTTTGAGTACTTTAACCGACTCTCCCGTGGTTTGTCTTGCCAGCGAATATACGTCGTTTAGAATTGGCTCGCGGTTTTTCTCTGCATTGTCGAGACCTGCGTTGTCTTCAAGCCATTCCAGCTGCAGGCGTATTTTTTCCGACAGCGTGTGGCGGAAGGTAGAGTCGGGCATGATGATGCGGTTAGTCGCCAAGGTGCGTTCGCCATACACGTAGGCCTTTCTGAAAAGTTCCTCGCCGACGGGAACCTTGTTGCGCTCGTAGGCGTGCCAGAGCACCATTCCCCAGTGGCATCCGCCGGTGTCGAGAGTCCCTCCGTAGTCAAAAATCAGTCCTTTAGTCATGCAGCCTTCCTTTCTTCCATTTTATCCATGATGCGTGCGCAGAGCTTTTCGTGCTCATGGTGCATGTAGATGTACATGATGTTCATCACTACAATCTCGAAGAGCAGATACAGCCACGGCATGTTAATTGCGCAACCAATGTATAGAGCTATGGCACGCATATTGAACGTGAGCAGATTGGTGTATTTCATCAGCGGACGGCTGCCGGCAAGGAATTCCTCTCTCAGGTCGGCAGGCATGTTGAGCGCACCTCCGTATTCGCGTTCAGCCACGTGCATCATCCATTGGAAATGCTTGGAGCGACGCTCCTGGGTGGCGCAGTATTTAGCGTAGTTATAATAGAACAGGCGGAAGAAGAGAGAAGACTTGGGGAGAGACTTGAAGATTTTCCATTGCTCCTCCGACTTGTCGAGTTCGCTGCCGTCTTTGCCGAGCAGGAAGAAGAGGTGGATCTGACGGTAATAGTCAGACAGCAGGCACTGTGGCGAGTGGCTCATTATTCCAGCCATGAAAGCCAGTACCCAAATCCAGATGCCCCATGTCATGTCGGTTCCGGGCATAGGCTGCCCCATCATCCTTAGGGCGAGCGCCACGTAGACGCAGAAGAAGGTAACGTCGGCAGAGAAGCCGTCGAGCACCCTTCCCACGAGAGTTTTCTTTCCCGTCAGTCGTGCGAGCTGTCCGTCGGTAGAGTCGCAGAAGTTGGAGAACATCATGAGGATAATTCCCCAGATGTTATACGAGAGTTCCGTATGCCAGAACATCCATCCGGCAGCGGCTCCGAGAATCATTCCGAGCACGGTAATGACTGTAGGGTGGACGCCGAGACGCCGCCACAGTAGCGTAAAGACCAGTCCTATCGGTCGGGTGAAATGTACGTCAAGCCATTCTTCAGTATCCTTAGATTTCATTGATGCTCGAAGCATCTCTTTAAAAGTTGCCATATTGTTTTTTTTTTTAGTCCTTAATTATATTTTCTATTAAAACTTCTTATTAACTGAACTTTCTGATTTATATTCTTCCCCTCTCCCGTCTCCCCTTCCAGGGGAGAAGCAGTTAGCCTTATAAGGCATTTGCGAAACGGTTTCCCTTTATCGCCTCCAGTCTCCCCATTAGATAAAATCCTCACGCTCGGAAGAATAAGCAAGCTTGTTATTCTCTCGCTTAATCGGATTTTTAGATAAAATCCTCACGCTCGGAAGAATAAGCAAGCTTCTTCTTCTCTCGCTTAATCGGATTTTTCCAGTGGAGAAGCAGTTAGCCTTATAAGGCAAGTGTAACTAATATTTAGTTATTATATAGCTGACAATATTTCGTTATTTGGTAACTGCTCCGCCCCTGGAAGGGGAGGCGGGGGAGGGGAAGATATAAATCCGAAACTTGAATTCTTATTAATATCCCTATTAAAACTCCTTATTGATGCTCCTATTAATATTCCTTATTAACAAGTCCGGCTATAGCCTCAGCCGCCTGTTTGCGGCAGACGGAGAAGCTGGGCCAGTCGTTGAAGTCGATAATAGCGTAAGATCCGTCGCGGCGCACTATACAGTCGCCTCCGTAGACAAGAATTCCTGTAAGACGGGCGAGCTTTGTGGCGTCAGCATGCAGCCTCGCCATGTCGAATCTTGTATGCAGAGGCTTTCCGTTAATCTTCTCGTCGCCGAATTTAGAGAAATTCCCGTCGGTAGGGTAGCAGGTAAAGAAGAATTCGGTTCCCGCCACGCCATAGAACTTCACGAGGTCTCCTGCTACATGTGCCGTTACTACGAGGTTGCTTATTCCTCTTTTCCGGAATTCACCGATTATCAGGGCCTTTTCGTTGTCGTCGGCAGCAAACCTCACGTCGCCTTTCTCCTGTGCCGCTTCGTCGCCGCGCTTTATCCACCATCCCGAGTTGCCTTGCAGTGGGGCAGCCGGGATATTGTGGCTTCTCATCAGAGAGTCGATGTGGCTTCGCGAGCTGCGGGCAACAGCCGTGGCACTGTTTATTACTGCGGCGTGGCTCCCGGCATCCGCAAGAATCTTCAGAGCCTCCTTTCCCCTCGCCATAGAGAGAATAAGGTGGGCATCTTCAATAAAGCCTCTGTTTGCCGGCAGTTCCTCTTCTGGGATAAAGGTGTTGCAGCCAACAAGAGCCGCTGTAGCTTGCATTATTGCGCGGTCTCTGTCAACAGAGTTTGGCGAGAAGCGCTCAGCGCGGTAGACGGCAATTATTTTCTTTCCAACCATTATTTTTCCCTCAGAAAAGCCTCCGCCTTATTAATATCTTCCTTGTGGTCGATGTCGAGAATCTTGGAGAATTTGTAAGCCTGCAGCTTCAAACCGTCTTTCACGAGAGCCCTTTGGAAGTTTCTCATCCTGCTTTCGCCTCGCTCCACGCATTTCCTTAGAGTGGCGATGGATTTGCCAGACAGTCCGTAGATGCCTCCCGAAATAAGAGAGCAGCCGTCTTGAGAGTCGTGGAAGCCCGTAATTTCCATATCGTTGCCGGTAGAAATATAGAGCGGCTTCTCGTCGTCGATATAGTCGGTAACCGCCATCAGTCCGTCGTCCTCTCCGTTTTCCACCAAGCGTTTCAGCTGTTCGATGTATTCTTTGAACTCCTCTTTGCGGAAGATCGTGTCGACGGTGGTAAGGCAGAACGTAGAGCCTTCGAGATATTTGCTGATTTCAAACATGCTGTGCATAGAGCTTGGTGTGGTCTTCACCAAGAAGCGCAGCGGTATGCGGCGGCCTCTCAGTCCGTCTTCCTGCAGATGAGCCAGGTGCTGGCTTACGAGAGTCGTCATACTGTTGCAGATGACGATGATTTCTTCCGCCTCGTTTTGCATGAAGATGTCAATCAGTCTGTCGACAAGGCATTCTCCGTTTATCTTTACAAGTGGTTTCGGCACCTCGATTCCCTCCTTGGCGAGTCTGGAACCTTCGCCTGCCGCTATAATTGCATATTTCATTATTATATATTATAAGTCAAAATTTCATTATTATATATTATAAGTCAATTTTTTGCAAAGTTATTATAATCCGTTATAAAAAAAGAAACAATTCAGAGTATTTTAGTTTTTTTATATCCTTTGGGTGAGCTTGGACTGATAATTTCGACTGTAAGATTCTGTGTCTTGACATCGCCAATTCCTCATTCCAAATACAAAATGTTACATTGTTTCATTGTTACATGTTTCATTAAGCACCTTGCGAAAGTGCAAAAAAATCCTTCGCCGTATTGACGCATCGTGCATCAAAGATTTTACGGCGAAGGATTTATGAGTGTAGTAGACAGTGTGTTCTATGCTACACCTTGATAGTTGATTGTTTTATACTTCCGCATCCTCATCGATAAATTTGCGGGCGGCGCGGAGCTGATGGCGCATGATGCTGATAAGCTCCTGACTCTCCTGAAGGATGTTCAGGTAGAGGATGGAAATCTTCAGGTTCTGTGCGGCGTTGCTGTCCTGCTGCATGCGGTTGATGTGGCGCAGACGCAGAGCCGAGAGGTCGTCCTTGCATTCGTCGGAGATGGTGAGCGTCTCGCGGTAGAGGTCGTAGCGGTTGGTAGAAATCATCTGCTCCGTATGACTCATCAGTTCGTTCATCTGTCGGCGCACATTCTCGAATTCTTTTATATAAGATTCCGGCATCGGCTGGAAATTGTTGTCAACGTGCTCCTTGATTGGGTCGAGCATGCGGCGCAGGCAGTACATATACTGCTGGTTGCAGTTGGAGCCCACGTGGAACCATGTATTCCGCTCCAGGGCAATGTTCTGCGGAATGCGGCGCATGGCAAGGAATTCCTGTCGGCGGATCTTCTTCAGCGTGTCGCGCTCGTTGTTGATTTCGCGGTAGACAGAGCGCAGCTCCTTGAGGTTGTTGCCCGTAAGACCGTCGATAATCTTGTTGAACTCATCGATAGTGAACCTTGTAACGAAACTTTGCGTGCGCCCTACATGCTTGCGGAGCAAGTCCCAGACAATATCCTTGTCGCGTGTGCGCATCATGAGCTGGAACACGTCGTCCTTACTTTCATTAGCCTGTTTCTTCTTGTAAGCTCTTCCGCTGCGCCAGAGCAGGTAAATGTCGAGAAGCATAAAGGCAATCATGATAGGGAAGCCGCCGAAGTGCATCATCGTACATACCAGGGCGCATGCTGCAAAGGCAACACCGGCTGTAACGAACCATCCACCGATGACCGACAGCACTCCCGTTACACGGAACACGGCACTGTCGCGGCTCCATGCCTTGTCGGCGAGCGATGAACCCATTGCCACCATAAACGTAACGTAGGTAGTAGAGAGAGGCAGTTTATAGTTCGTACCGATAATTATAAGCATGGCGGCAAGAACCAGGTTGACGGCAGCGCGCACCTCGTCGAAGGCGGCACCGTTGGCAATTATTGCCTCCTCCTTGTTAAATCTCTTGTCAATCCATTTCGAAGAAGACTTAGGCATGATCTGAGCCAGTCCGTTGCCCATATCCTGTACGGCACGCACGATGGAACGAGCCACCTTAGAAGAACCGAACATTTCGTCGCCCTCATCCTGTCGGCTCAGGTCAACACTCGTCTTCACCACGTTTTGCGCCTTCTTGGATGTAGCCATTGCCACAATCATGATGATGCCGGCAATAAGCAAGTAAATCAGCGGACTCTTGGCTGAGGTCATCAGCGAGGTCATCATATAGCCGTTGTAGTTGCCGTTGCCGTTGGCAAGATAATCCTGAAGGGAGTCAAGACCGGCGAGCGGCACACCGATAAAGTTTACGAGGTCGTTGCCGGCAAATGCCATTGCAAGGGCGAAGGTGCCGAGCAACACGATAATCTTGAACACGTTGACGTGGAAGAGGTAAAGAATCTCGTTGAGTATGGTTGAAGCAACAAATACTATAAGCAGCAACATCGGAGTGTTGCCCTTTATGAAATCCTTGATGTTGTCGCCGATGAAAGGCGAGCCTCCGAGTCCCTTGATAAATATGAAGTAGGCAAGAGCCGTGAAGGCTATGCCACCGAAAATGGCGATGGAATAGCGCAGGTGCTTGGTGTAGTTGAATGTGAAGACGAGGCGCGACAGCCACATCACTATTGTTCCGAAGAAGAAGGCTATAGCCACCGACACGAAGATGGCTATGATTACGCTCAGAGCCTTGCTACTGTTGAGCAAGTCGGTAAAGCCGAGCGACGGGTCGGCGTTCATTTTGAAAAGTGCCAGGATGAACGTAGCGCCGAGCAGCTCGAAAACCAGCGACACAGTGGTTGACGTAGGCATTCCGAGAGTGTTGAAAATGTCGAGAATGACGACATCCGTTACCATTACCGCAAGGAAAATCGTCATAACCTCAGCAAAAGAATAGTTTGCCGGGTGCATGATGCCGTGTCTCGCCACGTCCATCATTCCCGCACTCATCACAGCTCCGATGAGCACGCCCATAGATGCGATAATGAGCACCGTGCGGAATTTAGCCACTTTGGCTCCGATGGCAGACTGCAGGAAGTTTACGGCATCATTGCTCACTCCCACGAATAAGTCGAAAACCGCCAGCAGAAGCAGGAAAGCGACAATTATAAAATAGATTGATTCCATAATGAATGTAATTGTTTTGTTATTTTCTGAATTTTCTGCTGCAAAGGTAAGTCGGGCATATTACAAGCGGTTTAAACAGATATTTCATTTGTGTTACAATTTATTCTTACGTTTAATCTACTGAACAAAATATGAGTCTTAAATTAATCTAACCAGGGTAATCCTTATGTCGGAAACTTTAACTGACGGGGAAATGAAAAAGTAAAATTTTTATAGCTTACCCTTTGAAGTTAAAACAAAAATGTCTAATTTTGCTATCGATATATAACAGTATTACGATTATGAGAAAAATTTCAAATCCTTTTGTCGGAAAAGAAGGCTATAACTGCTTTGGCTGTTGTGAGGGGAACCCCGTAGGAGTGCACATGACATTCTTTGAAGACGGAGACGATGTGGTAAGTTTCTGGAAACCGCAACCCGCATACCAGGGATGGGTGGATACGCTGCATGGCGGAATACAAAGCACACTGCTTGACGAAACGGCTGCGTGGGTGGTCTTCAGAAAGCTTCAGGCAATTGGAGTTACTACAAAGCTGGAGGTTAGATACCATAAACCCGTGAAGACGACAGACTTGCAGCTTACTCTCCGCGGACATATCGTAGAGCGGAAACGCAACCTCGTAACCATTGATTTGACTCTTGAGAACTCCAGGGGAGTTGTATGTACTACGGCTCGTGCCGTGTATTATGTGTACGACAGGGAACGGTCGAAGGAAATGGGCTTTGAAGGTTGCGGACTGGAAGGGGAGGAACTGCTACTCTGATCTCGTCGTTGCTACCTAAAATAGATAGATATAGAATTAAATCCGGAACTTGGATAAATAGAATAAAAGCAAACACAATTGGATATACTAATAGCTGATAATCAAGATATAACCTACGAAGGACTTGCCAGCGTGTGCAGTTCTTTGACTGATGCGCATGTCTGCAGAATTGCAGACAAGGCTTCGCTGATTGAAAAACTGAAAACCTCAGATCTCGTCGTTGTAATAATCGACTACACGTTGTTTGATATAAATGATGTGGAAGAACTGCTGATTCTAAGCCAACGTTTCATAAATACAAAGTGGGTTCTCTTCAGCGAAGAACTGAGTCGCGACTTTGTAAGACAGATTGCCGTAGTGTCGCAAAACTTCAGTATCGTGTTGAAGGAGTCGCCGCTTTATGAGATAAAGGCTGCTGTCAACGCTGCCTTGAAGGGCACACGCTTCATCTGTCAGCATACGGCGGAAATGCTAATCCTGCCGGAGGAGAAAAATGAAGAAACGGTGAAGCTTACTCGTACTGAAAAGGAAATTCTTAGGGATATAGCCAGTGGTATGACGACGAAGGAAATTGCAGAGAAGCGTATCTCGAGTTTTCATACTGTAAATACTCACAGAAAGAACATCTTCCGTAAGCTCGGGGTCAACAATGTTCATGAGGCAACGAAATATGCACTGAGGGCAGGACTCGTGGATTCGGCTGAGTATTATATTTAGCTTTTCAGAAATAAAAAAAACGGCGGTGTTTCCCAACACCGCCAGTTCAACTTTTTGTTTTCTAACTAACTTATTATCAACTATTCATTACTCATATTGAATTCACTGCTGCAAAGTTACGATTATTTTATGCTTGTATGTTAGGTTTTTATCATAAAAACATACGTAAACGTTTGCGAAATCAAACTTATTTATTAATTTTGCAACGATTACACCTAATAATTCTTATCTAAAGGGAATTTCCCCCATTTGTCATGCAGTATAATGTCAAACGGCAGATATTAATTTAGCAACTATTCAGTATACGGATTATGAAACAACATAGAGTGTCATTAAAAGATTTGGCGGCAGAGCTTGGAGTAAGCATCGCTACCGTGTCGCGTGCCCTCAGAAACAGTCATGAGGTTGGCGACGAACTTCGTGAGCGGGTGCAGAAGCTTGCCAAAGAACTTAATTACAGGCCAAACCCTTTTGCACAAAGTTTGAGGAGCGAGGCTCCAAAAGTGATAGGAGTGGTGGTGCCAAATCTTGTCACTCATTATTATTCTGCTGTACTCGACGGAATAGAGGATTATGCTTCGCAGGAAGGATATTCGGTTATTGCCATAAACAGTCATGAGAATTACGTGAAGGAAGAAAAGGCAATCGACAATTTTATAAACATGCATGTTGAAGGGATTATAGCCTGTCTCTCGCAAGATACTGTAGATTATTCTCATTTCAAGGAAATAAACAAAATGGGAATTCCGCTCGTATTCTTTGCACGTACGTGTTTGCCGGAGCTCTTTTCGCAAGTCGTGGCAAATGGCGCCGAAGCAGCCGAGCAGGCAACACGTCATCTCCTTGAAACAGGAAGCCGAAGAGTTGCCTTTATCGGCGGTCCGAATCATCTCGACATGGTGAGGCGGCGCAAGCATGGTTATCTGGAGGCATTGAAACAGGCGAGGATTCCTATTGACAGGGATATTATAATATGTGACAAGATAGATTTCGAGAGTTCGCGCGAAACGGCATTGCGACTTCTCTCCTCAGAGAACAGACCTGATGCTATTCTTGCTTTTAACGACATCATTACCTATGCTGCCTTCGATGCGATAAAGACTCTCGGACTGCGTATTCCGGAGGATGTGGCAATAATAGGATTTACGGATACCGATGCCTCGGCTTTTGTTACTCCGAAACTCTCGTCGATAGAAGATCAGTCGCATAAAACGGGTGCCTTGGCTTGTGAATTGCTGATGAGAAACATTGCCGGCGATACTAAAATATATAAAGAGGTTGTACCGATGATTCTAAAGATAAGGGAAAGCTCGGATAAGGTGAGACAAGGTAATTTATAATAAAAGTAAGAAATAATAAGTAAGAAAATAATTCCTAAACGAAATTATGAAGAAAAGTGTATTTGTGGCTGCTTTAGCGGCAGTCATCATGGGCTCATGCGGCTCAACGAAAACGGCAACAGATGTTGCTTCACTTGATGGAGAATGGAACATCGTGGAGGTTGAAGGAAATTCCGTTAAGCCTGGAGATAGCGAGAATGTGCCGTTCCTAGGGTTCAAGACTGCCGAGAACCGTCTTTATGGAAATACCGGATGCAACCTGCTTACAGGCAGTATTGCCGGTAATCTGAAGAAGGGAGAGATAGACTTCAGTCAGACTGGCAGTACGCGGATGATGTGTGCCGATATGAAGGTAGAGCGAATGGTGCTCGATGCTCTCGGTAAGGCTTCGCATTTTACCATCGATGGCGGCAAGAAAATGACGCTCAGCGATAAGGGCGGCAATGCTGTTGTAGTGTTGAAGAAAAAATAGTATTGAAGAGTTTTTATACTATTTCTAAACATCAGTAAATAAAGAACGCAATATCTGTATGCTTTTACTAATACAGATGTTGCGTTTTTTATTCTATATTTTTCGTCTTTATATTGTACACTATCCGTCTTTATGTTGTACACTATTCCTCGTCTTCTGCCTCCATAACATCGTCAAGCTTGTTGTTCCATAGATACTTTCTTGTTTCATGTACAATGACGTTACTCAAGAACAGAAGTGACAGCAAGTTCGGTATTGCCATCAAGGCATTCATTATGTCGGCTACGTTCCATACAAGTTCAAGATTTATCACGCTACCTACAAAAATGGCAATGATGTATATAATCCTATATGTAAGCGTAAGTTTCCTGCCGCACAGATATCCAATTGCCCTTTCGCCGTAGAGTTCCCAGCCAAGTATCGTACTGAATGTAAAGGTAAGAAGTCCGAATATAAGCAGTGGTGTACCGATATATGGAATTTTGCCGAACGACACTTGTGTCAGAGCAGCACCATTGGTGTAGTCGATATCGGGGTAAGCAAGAATACTACTCACGATTACCAGTCCGGTGAGAGCGCATATAACCACCGTGTCCCAGAAAGTTCCCGTTGATGAAACCAATGCCTGTCTTACTGGATTCCTTGTCTGTGCTGCCGAGGCAACAATCGGTGCCGAACCCATACCAGACTCGTTAGAGAACAGACCTCTGGCAATTCCATAGCGTGCGGCAAGCATTATTGTGCTCCCCACGAATCCTCCGCTTGCCGACCTTGTGGTGAATGCCGATTTGAAAATCGTTTCTACAGCCGGAATGATGTATTCTGAGTTAATAAAAAGTATTATAATACAGCCAATTACGTATAGCAGAGCCATAATCGGAACGAACATGCTGCATACTCTGGCTATGCCTTTAACTCCGCCGATAATTACAGCAGCGGCAAGCGCACAGACGATAGCTCCTGTAATGACAGGCGACACTCCGTAATTCTGGAATGTAAGTGTTGAGATTGCGTTTGCCTGTACGGTATTTCCTATTCCGAAAGCAGCAATAGCTGTGAACACGGCAAACATGATTGCCATCTTTTTCCATCCCAATCCGCGTTCCAATGCATACATCGGTCCGCCATAGAGTTTTCCGTCTTTCCTCTTTATTCGGTATTTTATTGCAAGCAAACCTTCGGCATATTTTGTAGATATACCGAAGAATCCCGTTAGCCAGCACCATAACACTGCACCCGGTCCACCGAGAGCAATAGCCGTTGCCACACCGATAATGTTTCCGGTTCCGATAGTAGCGGCAAGAGCCGTAGCAAGAGCTCCGAATTGCGACACGTCACCATTAGAGTCTTTGTCTTTCTTCACCGACAACTTTATTGCTGTCCATAGCTTGCGTTGAGGAAACCTCAGTCGTATGGTCAGGAAAATATGCGTTCCAAGCAGCAGGATAATCATTGGCCATCCCCATATAAAACTGCTGAGTGTTACGAAAAAGTCATTTACTTCATTCATAATTATAGTATGTTTGTGTTTGTATCCTTATTTTATTGTTCCGTTATTTTGTTATTTGCTTTTTTGTTATTTGTTTCTTTAGTAATGGATATTATTTTTCTGTGTTCCATCTTATTGTATATTTTTCCACACCGAGAGCCTTCAGCATCTTCCCGAACTGCTGTTCGGCATTAGTCTGTGCCGTTTGGATATTTTCTTTTGTCATACATCGTCGTAGCATTTTGTTATAAGCCGTATGATACATGTTTTCCCTGTCGGCATCAGTCCAGTCTCCAGTTTCTATAAAAGCTTTTGTTCGTGCTTCGTCAATAAAATTATTGTCGAGAAGTTCTATCGGCGGCAGCGTTACGATGGTGCTGTCACCTCTTTTCTCCACCCATTTAGGACCAGTCTTGTGCATGTTCAGTCCGAGACTAAGTTTACCGTAGTAAATCCTCACCAGTTTGTCATCTCTTAGAAATCCCTTTCTTGTAGTGTCAACAAGTTCCTCATCGTCGATAGACAGGAATTCCCATTCTCCTATTTCCTTCATCGACGTGATGATAGTCGGCGTCACGTCAATCTTGTCGTCGGCACCGATTTTAATGTTATTCCCTTCAGTCGCCTTGCATAGTCTAAAGGCTAAAACAATAACGACGATGACAATAATGCCCCAAAGGGTGATGTTCAGTTTCGTAATATTAATCCTCTTCATGCATTAAGTTTCATTATCCTTTTATTTACCCTCAATAACAGTCGTCGGGTCCACCATCTTCATGATGTCGGCAGCAGTAAAATCCTTGTTGAAAGTTACAGTAATGTCATTTTCGTCATAACCCAATGCTGCAAGGAACGGAACGATGATTTTTGCTGCACTTTCCCGTGCCATACCAGTAATGTCCATTTTCGGAATATCGTTGATAATAGCCTCACGTCCCTGCTGTTCATAGTTTGCAAGTTCAGCGTCAGAAAAGTCCTGTCGCATGAGAGCAACATATTTCTTTATTTCGCCATGGTTTATCTTGCTTGCCGTCAGCTGTATTCTCGGTTCCGGCAGGATGATTTCAATCTTCTTCCCGCTTTTCTTAATGTCTCTTGCCGTAATTTCCCCCAGGTCGATATAAGCCTTTATTGTAGCATCAACAGGAATGGCAATCTTTCTTGTACCTACAGGAATAGCCACATCGAAGTCGTGCTGTAGGAATTTACCCTTCGCTCTTATCTGGTCATCGTGAGTGATAATTTTATGAACCTTAAATTCTGCAGTATATAGTTTAGAGCATTTTTGTATCTGTGTAACGAGCATAGGTATAGTGTCAACCTTTTCCGAAACATCGTCCTTTGTATTTTTGTGGGAACACGAAGAAAAGGCAAGAAAGCACATAATACCTATTATATATATAAGTAATCGATTCATATAATCATGTATCAATATAATGTAATTATAATGCAAAGGTAATGCAAAAATATATAATCTGAAAGATTTGTCGGTTGTTTGTTCGTGTTTTATACATATTTCCTATACCTTTGCAATGAAAAAACAATTATTAAAGATAAGATGAAAGGCATTTACGCTTCTATTTTCATAGCGCTTGGAGTTTTGGCGCTTTCCTCTTGCGAGGAAAAGAAGAAGACTCACGACATCATAGCCCCCAAACCCGTAGTGAAGGCTCCGTCAGGTCCTGTCAAGATGCAGGGCTATAGTCATTCAGAGAAAGTGGAGTGGGGAGGAAAGAGTTTCACGGTTTCCATAAATCGTGTTGTTGACGATTCAGCTCCTGTGTTTTCCGACGAGAGTAATAATAAGTATTATGAAAACAAGATAACACTTGTAGTAAAGTCGTCAGACGGTTCAGTGTTTTTCCGTCGTGAGTTTACGAAGCAATCTTTCTCACAATTCATAGATAATTCCTATCTCTCAAAATCCACAATTCTTGGAATTGCTGTGGATCATGTAGAGACAAGTAGTCTTGTTCTTGTGGCGAGTGTCGGTTGTCCAGACCAGTTGAGTGATGATTTTATTCCAATCAACTTAACGCTTTCCGCTTCAGGCAGCTTGTCGATGAAGAAAGGCGAAGACATAGGTACGTCAGACAATCCCAATGCTGGCGACGATGATGAAGGAGTATAGCATTCTCTAATTTCAGCATTTTTTTGAGCTGTATGGTTGCAATTTTCCATATACGCCATGAAAGGGCAAAAAACACTTTACTTAGGGCAACGCCCTAGGTAAAACGTTATAAGAATGTAGCCATATCCACCCAGGGCATTGCCCTGGGCTATGTGATGTTTGGCTTTCAGCCCGTTTCTCATTCGACTTATTACTTCAGTGTAAGTTCAACGGGACAGTGGTCAGAGCCGAATATTTCGGTATGTATGGCAGCCCCGTCAAGTCTTTCCTTTAGTCTTTCAGAAACGATGAAATAGTCGATGCGCCATCCTGCATTTTTCTCCCTTGCTTTAAATCTGTACGACCACCAAGAGTAAATATCCTTTTTGTCAGGATAGAAGAATCTGAAAGTATCGATGAATCCGCTGTTGAGCCATGTTGTCATCTTCTCCCTCTCCTCGTCGGTGAAACCTGCATTCTTGCGGTTTGTCTTAGGATTTTTTAGGTCTATTTCCTCGTGAGCCACGTTCAGGTCACCACAAACAACAACAGGTTTGTTTTCGTCCAGTTTCTTTATGTATGCAAGGAAATCGTCTTCCCATTTCATTCTGTATTCCAGTCTTCTCAGCCCGTCTTGTGAATTAGGCGTATATACAGTAATGAGATAGAAGTCTTCCATTTCGAGCGTTATCACTCGTCCCTCGTGGTCGTGCTCTTCGATCCCCAAGCCATAAGTAACATTCAAGGGTTCATGTTTTGTGAAAACAGCCGTTCCGGAATATCCTTTTTTCTCGGCATAGTTCCAGTATGATTTATATCCTTCGAATTCAAGGTCGAGTTGTCCTGCCTGCATTTTTGTTTCTTGCAGACAGAAGAAGTCGGCGTCAAGTTTTTTGAAGCTTTCGCTGAAGTCTTTTCCTACGCAAGCCCTCAGTCCGTTAACGTTCCAGGAAATGAATTTCATAGACATATTATTTTTATTTAATGTTTTGTTTTAACTTATCAGAATTTCTAAGAAAGTGTATTTACAATAAATCCTGAAATTCCTTATCTATAAATAAGGGCGGACTCAATGTTAAGTCCGCCCCAATTATAGATGATTCTATTACTGATTTAAAATTTTGCTTTCTTTATAGCAAACAATGAGAGATTAGAATTTAGCCATCTTAATAGCATCGACGGCACATTCGTCACCCTTGTTTCCGTATTTTCCGCCGCTTCTGTCCTTAGCCTGCTGCAAGTCGAGAGTTGTCAGCAATCCGTAGATTACCGGAATCTCGCTTTTTGCGTTAAGCCTTGCTATACCGTAAGTTACTCCTTGACAGATATAGTCGAAGTGTGGAGTCTCACCCTTTATAACACTTCCCAGGATTATGATGGCGTCATATCCGCCGTTCAAAGTCATCTGGTGTGCTCCGTAAACGAGTTCGAAACTTCCCGGAACTGTTTTTACGTGAATGTTCTCTGGCAGTGCACCATGTTTCTCGAGAGTCGTCATACATCCGTCGAGCAGAGCTCCGGTTATTTCCGGATTCCATTCAGCCACGACAATGCCGAAGCACATGTTGCTGGCATCAGGCACTTTATCAAACTCGTAATCCGAGAGATTGTGTAATTTTGTAGCCATTATTTTGTAGAAGCTCGTTCGATATATTTGTCAATCTCCTGTGAGATAGGCGAGTTAACGTATTTCTTCTTGATGTCCTGATAAATCTGCAGAGCGTCATCTTTCTTGTTCTGGCTCTCAAGAATTTCTCCGGCTTTAATAAGAGCGTTAGGAGAAACACTGTTGTTTGTGTTGTCCTCAGCCTTGCTGTCAGCCATCTTGGCAGCCTTTTTGAAAGCCTCAACAGCTTTGTCGAGCTGGTTGAGATGAGCATAAGCGTCACCGAGAGCAACAACAGCCATAGGACTAACCATCATGTCGTCGCCTGTAGAGTAAGCCTCAAGATAATTTACTGCATCATTCCATTTCTCCTGCTTAGCGCAGCAAAGACCGGCATAGAGGTTAGCCAGATTTCCGGCATCAGTGCTGCTGTAATCAGATGCAATAGCCTTGAAGCCTTTGAATCCGGCACCGTCACCATTGAGTGCTTTGTCAAACTGCTGGTTAGCGAAGTACTCCTGTCCCTTAGCCATTGCAGTACTTGCCTCGTCCTCTCTCGGACCGGCAACGTAAGTATTGTAAGCCAATACGCCAGCGACAATGATAATTACTGCTAGGATTCCATAGATGATAGCTTTCTTGTTCTTCATGAAGAAAGCTTCATTCTTGTTCAGGGCGCTGTCAACATTCACTACACCCTTCTTTTCAGATGAATTTGCCATTTTATGTTTTTATTTATTTTATTCCTAATTTAATTAAGCGTGGCAAAATTACGTAAATATTCTCATATATTGAAATTTATGACTGTTTTTTTTCTTTATTGTCGTATAATCACGTAACTTTGCATCGTTATCGCAATTGTTTAAGCATTAAGGAATAGGATTGTTTGCAATGTATCTGAAGAAATTGTCAATTATTGGTTTTAAGAATATCTCTGAGTCTACTCTTGATTTATGTCCTGGTATCAACTGTTTTATCGGTCATAACGGAGAGGGTAAGACGAACTTCCTTGATGCCGTATACTACCTGTCGTTCTGTAAGAGTTCCAATTGTTCTGTCGACTCGATGGTTATCAAGCATGATGCAGATTTCTGTGTGCTTGAGGGAACGTATGTAGATGCCAATGGCGATGAAGAAAATATTTATTGTGGAATGAAACGCGGTGTGAAAAAGCGTTTCCGCAGAAATAAAAAAGACTATAAGCGTCTCTCGGAGCATATTGGTTTGATACCTCTCATTCTCATTTCTCCTTCTGATACATATCTTATAGAGGGAGCAAGTGATGAGCGGCGCAGGCTTATGGATATGGTTATTTCCCAGACCGACAACAGTTATCTGGCGGCATTGACGCGTTATGGTAAGGCTTTACAGCAGCGCAATTCGCTTCTTAAGATGGAAGAGGAGCCGGACTCTTCCTTGCTTGATATTTGGGAAGAGCAGATGGCTATCGAGGGAGAGCTGATATATCGGAAAAGAAATGAATTTGTAGAGCATCTCATTCCGTTGTTCCAGAAATATTACAGTGTTATTTCCGATGGCAAGGAGAAGGTCGGACTGAACTATGTCTCTCATTGTCAGCGTGGTCCGTTGCTCGATGTTATTCGTCGCGACCGTTATAAGGACCGTGCCGTCGGCTATTCCTTGCATGGAGTACATAGGGATGACTTGGAGATGACGCTCGGTGGATATCCAATGAAGCGTGAGGGGAGTCAGGGACAGAACAAGACCTTTGTCATTGCCCTGAAACTTGCCCAGTTCAATTATCTTTGTGATGTTGCGTCCATGACAAAGCCTATACTTCTCCTTGATGATGTCTTCGACAAACTTGATTCCAATAGGGTGGAGCAGATTGTGAAACTTGTGTCGGGGGATTCTTTCGGACAGATATTCCTTACGGATACCAACCGCGATCATCTCGACAAGATACTTATGTCTGTAGAGTCGAGCTCAAAGATTTTCGAGGTTGTCAATGGATCGATAGTATAGTTTGGTTATAGTATAATTTGGTAGTAGTGTTTTATAAATATTAATATATATGTTTAGACGTGACGTAAAAAACTTGTCGGATGTTCTGAATCTCTATCTTCGTGAAAGTGGTTTGGAGACTCCCCTTCAGCAACGCAGACTGATTGATGCCTGGGATGCTGTAGTGGGGAAGGGCATTGCATATTATACGGCAGAGAAGTTTATAAAGAACCAGACACTCTTTGTTAAGATAACCAATCCGGCGTTGCGTGGCGACTTGTCGATGATGAGGTCGCAACTCGTAAAACGCCTAAATTCTTATGTCGGCGGCATGGTGATTGCCGATATAAGGATTTATTGATATATCACGATGTCCATGGGGATGTCGTTCTCGTTTGCCGGTATGGCATCGAAAATCTGGAACGGGAAGCATATACCTATTTTATATATATGCTTCATGCCGTTCAGGAATCTGTCGTAATATCCCTTTCCGCGTCCCATTCTGTTTCCTTTTTTGTCGAATCCCATTCCCGGGATAATAGCAACGTCGATATCGCCCGTTTTGCTGAATTTCTTGCCGCAAGGCTCTGGAATGTTATAATATCCTGTATGCAAGTCATTGTCGCCTTCATACATCCTAAGTTCCATTTCCGTATCGCTTATTACAACAGGCAACACGATTTCTTTTCCCATTTCCTTCAGCTTGTGGATTAAGTCCATGGTATACACTTCGTCGGGAAGCGAACAGTAAAGCATTATTGTTCTTGCTTCCTTTACAGCAGAAAGCTCAAGGAGCTTTCGCACGATAGACAGCGAAAGGTCCTTGAGCTCATTTGCGGTATACTGCTTCTTGCGCAGTCTCACTTCTTTCCTTAATTCGTTTTTCGTCAGCATATACACTTGTCCGTAGTATTAGTCCTTTCCACGCCAACCTTCTTCACCGAATCTCTTTTCACTTCAGCCGTCTTCTGCGGTTTTTCCTTCTTTCCCGGCTTTGCAGCAGGTTTCTTCGGGAAGGCGGCATTATTGCGGAACACGTTCAGAGCGGCATCTATAACCTTGTCGTCTTGATTGATATACTGAGTCCATGCGTTGTCGTCGAGCATGTTGTAAATAATCCGGCTGTTGATGGAGCGCTCCAGCAGACTATGTGATTTCTTGATCATCAGGTTGCGTCGCTGCAAACCGTTCCTGTTGGCGAAGGTAGCAAACTTGTCTACGGTATTCTCCTTCTTCAGATAGTTAGCAAGTTCCATCATGTCCTTATATGTATTCAGCTTAATTCTGTTGTCGTCGGTATATGTGAAGGCAAATTGCAGAATCAGTCCGCTCATGCTTGCCTCTTTGAAATACGACGTCATGCCGATAGTGTCCTCAGGAACAAAGATATCCGGAGTGATGCCACCGCCACCGTAAACCACTCGTCCGATGCCGGTATGATATGCCGGACCGGTATGCTTAATACTGTCTTGAGAGAAGAATTCGCCGTGCTGGTATCTTGCCAGCAAGTCTTCCTCGTAATCCACGTTGTCGCCGGCAGTATATGGCTTCTGGATGCAGCGACCAGACGGGGTGTAGTATCTTGCCACGGTAAGGCGTATAAGACTTCCATCAGGGAATTCCATCTGTTTCTGTACGAGACCCTTTCCGAAAGAGCGTCTTCCGATAATCGTGCCTCGGTCGTTGTCTTGTATTGCTCCGGCGAATATCTCGGATGCCGAAGCCGATGCCTCGTTGATGAGCACCACAAGCGGTATGTTCTGATAACTGCCCCTGCCGTCGCTCTTATAGTCCTGTCGAGGCGACTTGCGTCCTTGAGTATAAACGATCAGCTTGTTTTTAGGCAAGAACTCGTTAATCATCTGCACAGCCGACTCCAGGTATCCGCCGGTATTGTCTCTAAGGTCGATTACGAGATTGCTGAAACCCTCTTGGGAGAGTTCGGCAAGTGCAACGAGGAGTTCGGCGTAAGTATTCTCTCCAAAGTTCTTCACTTTTATATATCCCGTATTTTCGTCGAGCATATATACGGCAGTAATACTCTTCTGTGGGATATCGGCTCTCGTTATGGTGAAATACTTCACGTCCTTGGAACCGTATCTCATTACGCCGACTTTAACTTTAGTTCCCTTCGGACCTTTAAGTCGGCGCATGGCCTCTTCATTGGTAACGACCTTTCCGACAAACGGTTTTCCGTCGACATTCACAATCTTGTCTCCGGCAATGATGCCAGCCTGTTGCGCAGGTCCGTTTTTTATAACATTCTGAACATGTATCGTGTCTTGTCTGATAACGAATTCCACTCCGATGCCCGAGAACGAAGCCTTCAAGTCGTCGGCAGCTTTCTGTGCATCGGCAGCCTTGATATATACAGAGTGCGGATCGAGGTCAGACAGAATCTGTGGAATAGCCATATCAACAAGAGAGTCGATATTCACGTTATCCACATACTGGTCGTCGATGATATGCAGAAGATTGTTAAGTCTGTTACTTCCAGAATTTATGATGTTCAGTCTGTTGCCAGAAAAGTGATTGGCATAAAAAGTTCCTATGACGATACCGACGATGGTGCATATTGCCATGATAAGCGGTGTCAGTCTGTTTGGCTTATTTTGTTTCATATTCATCCGGATTAATGTGTATCACTTCTATGTTAGCCCTTCTCAACAAGTCAAGTCCGTCGGTCAGCCGGTATTCTTTAGCATATACAACGCGCTTTATGCCTGCCTGTATTATAAGCTTGGAGCATTCGATACATGGAGAATCCGTAACGTATAGCGTTGCTCCGTCGCTGTTGTTAGAGCTTCTTGCCAGTTTTGTTATGGCGTTAGCCTCAGCATGAAGAACGTAGGGGTGGGTAACGTTATTTTCGTCTTCGCAGACATTCTCGAAACCGCTCGGCGTACCGTTGTATCCGTCGCTGATAATCATCTTGTCTTTAACGACGAGACATCCCACCTGTCTCCTTTTGCAGTAGCTGTTTTCCGACCATATCCGTGCCATGCGCAGATAGCGCAAGTCGAGCTTGAATTGTTTGTCGTTATTCATATTAAACAGTTTTTTTTATTCCGTTTCTTTCGAGCAGGGCATCAATAGTTGGTTCGCTGCCGCGGAATCTTTTATATAAAGTCATCGGATGTTCCGTTCCTCCCTTCGACAGGATATTGTCGCGGAAGCTCTGTGCCGTCTGCTGGTTGAAGATACCGTTTTTCTTGAAAACGCTGAAAGCATCGGCGTCGAGCACCTCCGCCCACTTATAGCTGTAGTATCCGGCAGCGTATCCGCCAGCCATGATATGACTGAACTGAACGGTCATGCAGGTGTTAGGCAACTGCTTCAGAACCATAGCCCTTTCCCATGCCTTCTTTTCGAATTTTATCAAGTCGCCTTCAAACGGTTCCTTCTTTGTATAATAAGCCATATCGAGCAAACCGAAGCTAACCTGTCTCATGCATCCGTATGCAACCATGAAGTTACGGCTTTTCACGATTCTGTCAATTAGCTCGTCGGGTATAGGCTCGCCAGTCTTGTAGTGGAAGGCAAACGTGCGCAGGAATTCCTTCTCCACGGCATAGTTCTCCATGAACTGCGAAGGCAGTTCCACGAAGTCCCACCATACGTTTGTTCCGGAAAGACTTTCAAACCTTGTATTAGCAAACATCCCGTGCAGCGAGTGTCCGAATTCGTGCAAGAATGTTTCCACCTCGCCGAGTGTCAGCAGAGCCGGTTTGTCTTCGGTAGGCTTCGTAAGATTCATCACCACGCTGACGTGCGGTCTAACGTTTTCGCCCTTCTTGTCGATCCATTGACCTTGGTATTCTGTCATCCATGCGCCTCCCTGTTTTCCCTTTCTCGGGTGGAAGTCGGCATAGAATACAGCCAGATACGAGCCGTCTTTGTCGAACACCTCATACGCCTTGACATCGGGGTGGTATACTGGAATATCCTTGTTCTCCTTAAAAGTAATGCCGTATAGCCTGTTGGCAAGTCCGAACACACCTTTTATCACTTTGCTTAGCTCAAAATAAGGGCGCAACATCTCTGCGTCAAGATTATAGAGCTTCATTTGCAGTTTGTGAGAGTAGTAGCTGAAGTCCCATGGCTCAAGGGTAAAATCCTCGCCCTCCATTTCTTTCGCCATCTTTTCTATATCCTTCACCTCTTCCTTAGCCGTAGGCATATAGGCATCGATAAGGTCGTCGAGCAGTTTGTACACGTTTTTCGCATTACTTGCCATGCGGTTTTTCAGCACGTAGTCAGCATAGGTGTCATATCCCAGGAGCTGAGCAATCTCTCGTCTTAGATTAACAATCTTCTTGCAAATCTCAATGTTGTTCTCCTTGTTGTCGTGAGTGCAAACGGTGTTGCGAGCCATATACATCTGCTTTCTCAGTTCGCGGTTCTTGGCGTAGGTCATAAACGGACTGTAGCTTGGGAAGTCGAGAGTAAACGACCATCCCTCCTTGCCGTTTTCCTTAGCCGTAACGGCAGCCGCTTCGCGTGCCGTGTCGGGCAGTCCGTCGAGATCCTTCTCGTCTGTTATGTCAAGGGCAAATGCCTTGTTCTCCTTCAACAGGTTCTGCGAGAAAGTCAGCGACAGCATGCTTGCCTCTTCCGTCAGCTTGCGCAGCTTCTCCTTACCCTCATCATCGAGCAGAGCACCGCTTCTTACGAATCCGTCGTAGCAGTTGTCGAGCAGCATCTGTTCCTCGGGTGTCAGTTCTCTGTGGTTGTCGTGAACCGCCTTTATTCTCTCAAACAGTTTTTTGTTCAGTCTGACGTCGTTGGCATGTTTCGTCAGAATCGGCTGAATCTTCTGTGCCAGGTCGTCCATCTCCTGGTTCGTCTCGGCGCTCAGCAGATTGAAGAACACGGTAGAAACCCTCGACAGCAGGTCGTAATACCCGTCCTTGTCGTCGTCAACATTAATGATAGTGTTGTCGAAAGTCGGTTCGGCAGGGTTGTTTATCGTCTTCTCTATTTGTTCGTCGTCTCTCTTAATTCCCTCCATAAAAGCCTCCTCGTAGTCCTCGAGTCTAATCTTGTCGAAAGGCACGGTTTCGTGTGGAGTCTTGTAGGGTTCAAAAAACGGGTTTATTCTTTTCTTGCTTTCTTTTATATTCTCATTCATACTAACTTATTATAATATGTTGCAAAGTTACACATTAATAATGTATCGTGCAAATGCTTTGTGTTAAATGACTTTTTTTTCTGTTATAGCCTACTTAATTCAATAGATGCTGTATATAGTCTGAATAATTCATAGGCAGTCTTTATTGGATACCTTAAAGTGAAAATAAAAATTATTTATTGCCACTATTGCCACTAATGTATATAACTGTCTGACTGTCAGATATTAAACCTGGTGGCAATAAGAAAATTATTGTTACTGAAATGCCACTAAAACAGCAGTATTGCCATATTTTATTGTTTTAATACAGACTTATCCGATATATGGAGTGATGATTAAAATCTCCCACAGATAGCACAGATGACACGGATTTTTATGTTTAAATACAGGCTATGCCCACAGATTTAGTGTTGCTGGCTTCACCGCAAGATTACCATATGTGAGCTGATTTATATAGAATTTATCATAGAATCTGTGTAAATCAAGCCACGAAGTAGACGACCTTACATCTTTTTGATATTGTCTTACTGCTGCTTAGTTAGAGTTTCAAGGCGAAAAACAATGTTTCTCTTATAGAAAAACTCCGAGTGTCTTATGAGGACACTCGGAGTTTCATTGAGAAATACAACTGAAACTACCTTTCACGAACTGAAGAAATTTGGTGAGGAATGGTAGGTTCTTGGTTCTATTTGATACTTTTTTCGTTTTTTTTGTCTGTAATGTTGAATGTTAAGTCAAAATAGCGGGAGTATGTTTCATTGAAATACATAAAATATTAATTTTGCAGCCGTAAAAAGTATTAGGATATAGTAATTATTGTTAGACAGCATTATGTATAAGATTCTGATATCATCATTGTTGATATTTGTTCTTGCTGGATGTAGCAGTAAGACGGAGAAAACGGAAAAAGCTCCTGTAAAGGTGGAAGTGCAGGAAGTAACATGTGGCATCTACGGAAATTCTTCCACTTATGTAGGAACCGTCGATGCTTCCGTAGAGACGATAATAAGTTTTGAAAACGCCGGACGGATTACGCGCCTACCTTTCAAGGAGGGGGACCGCGTGGCGAAAGGACAGCTCCTCGGCACAATATCCCCAACGACATTGAAGGATTCTCATTATGCCACACAGGTGACTCTCCGACAGGCACAGGATGCTTACCGCAGAATGAAGAAACTATATGACGAGGGCGTTATCTCGGCAATAAAATGGGTTGACGTGGAGACAAAGCTCCGTCAGGCTGAGGCTGCCGAGCGCATTGCCCGCGAACAACTCTCGCATACAAATATATATGCTCCTTTCAGTGGGGTGATAACGAGTCGCTCCGGCGAGGTGGGCATGAACGTGTTGCCCGACCAGCCTGTATGCAAACTTGCCGATGTGTCGCGCTCCGATGTCGTGTTTTCTGTTCCCGAAACGGATATTTCCTCTATTCGTAACGGAGAGAAGGCTATAGTAACGATAGAGGCAGCCGGAAATGCAGTAATCGAGGGAGTCGTCAAGGAGAAGGGAATTAATGCCGACGAAGTGTCGCATACGTATAATGTAAGACTTTCGCTACTGTCGGCTGATACACGGCTATTGCCGGGTATGGTGTGCAGCGTAAGACTGAAGAAGCAGGATACGGCGGACAATATCGTGATACCGATGGGTGCCGTGGAACTGGATACCGACAATACCCGTTTCGTATGGGTAGTGCGCAGTGGGAAGGCGTATCGCCGCAATGTAACGATAGGTAACTTTATGGCAGGCGGAGTGGAAATCAGAAGCGGACTGGCGGCTGGCGACCGTGTTATCGTGGGCGGAATGCAGAAAGTGTGTGACGGAATGAAGGTTTCCGAATCTAAATAATCAGAAGAGGATATGGAAACGATAAAGAAGAAACGCAATTTCATAGAGACGGCTCTGCTGAACCATAATATCGTGATGATGCTCGTCGGAATGCTCGTCTTGACGGGTATCATCGGACTGATAGTAATGCCGAAACAGGAGATGCCGGTATTTACCGTGCGCCAGGGGGCTGTCGTGGCAGTCTGTCCGGGAATGAGCTCTCAGGATGTGGAGCAGCGCGTGGCATGGCAGGTAGAAAACTTCGTCTTTGGCTTTAAGGAAGTGAACAAGGCAAAGACGACTTCGAAGAGTATGGACGGCATGCTTATCGTGTATGTGCAGCTCGGCGATGAGGTGGAAGACAAGGATGCTTTCTGGTCGAAACTGAAACATGGACTCTCGTCGCTGAAGATGCAACTGCCTGCCGGCGTACTTGCCGTTCAGGCGGTAGACGATATTGCCGATACGTCGGCTCTATTGGTAACGATAAATAGTAAGCAGAAAACTTATAGGGAACTGAATACCTATCTGACGGACATAAAGAAACGTCTGCGCAGGATTGACGCCATTTCAAACCTCCGCACTTACGGATTGGAGAACGAACAGGTGTCTGTTTATCTCGACCAGAACAGGTTGGCAAAATACGGAATCGGTCCGACGATAATTATGAATGCCCTCTCGGCACAGGGATTTACAACGGTCAGCGGTACCGTGGAGAACGGAAAGAATGCAGCTCCGGTGTATGTTTCGGATACATACGCCAGCGAACAGGACATCGCAAGACAGATAATTTATTCATCGCCCGACGGACAGGTCGTGAGACTTGCCGACGTGGCAAGAGTGGAGCGTGAATATCCACGACTCGACAAGTATATAACATATAATGGCGTGAAGTGTGTACTCCTCTCGATAGAGATGCGTCCGGGAAACGATATTGTGGAAATGGGACGAGAAGTAAGAGCCGCACTCAGCGATTATGAGAAGACGCTTCCTGAGGATGTACATATAAATATAATAACAGACCAGAGCAAGGTCGTTTCGGAATCAGTGGAGAATTTCCTGCGCGAACTGCTGATATCCGTAATAGCGGTAATTCTCGTGGTCGTTGTCCTTATGCCGCGAAGAGTGGCAGAGGTGTCTGCCTTGACAATACCGATAACGATATTCACTTCAGTCGGACTCTTCTTTATCTTCGGAATGGAGCTGAACACCGTAACCCTTGCAGCGCTTATCGTTACCCTCGGTATGGTGGTAGACGACTCTGTTGTTATCATCGACAACTACATGGAGAAGCTTGGAGGCGGAATGTCGAGACGAATAGCTACGGTTGCCGCACCGCGAGAGTTCTTCATGTCTGTTTTGTCGGCAACACTGTCGATTAGTCTTACGTTCTTCCCCTTCCTGATAACTATGAAGGGGGATATGGCGGATTTCGTAAAGACCTTCCCGTGGGCGATGTTCATAATACTAACCGTTTCGTTGTCTATTTCCCTCCTGCTTACCCCATATCTGCAGTATAAATTCATAAAGAAAGGTCTTGCGGTGGAGCAGTCTTCTGAAAAGAAAAAGAAAAAGCCGCTGGATTACCTTCAAGACGGATACACATGGCTGTTGAAACAGTGTTTTGCCCGTCCGCTCGTTACTCTTGGCGGAGCCTTTGCTGTAGTATGCCTTGGAGTGTTGCTCTTCCTCGTAGTGCCGCAGAGGATGATGCCGGTTGCCGAGAGGAACCAGTTTGCCGTTGAGATATATACTCCGGAGGGTACTCAGGCGCAGCAGACGGCAAGGATTGCCGATTCTCTTCGACATATCATGGCTGCAGACAAAAGGATAACGGGAATTACAAGTTTTATAGGACAAGGCTCACCTCGTTTCCATACTACGTATGCTCCGCAGATTGGCGGACCTAACTTTGCCCAGTTTATAGTGAACACGGTGGATGATGAGGCTACTCAGAAAGTGCTCGACGATTATGCCGACAAATATCGTGAATATTTCCCGGGGGCTTACGTGCGATTCAAGCAGATGGACTATAATAATGCTACTTCGCCGGTAGAAATCCGAATTAGCGGAGATTCAATAGCCGATCTTATGGCGGCTGCCCATAAGATAGAAAATGTTATGCGCTCTACTACAGGACTGCAACTTGTAAGAAGCGACTACGGAAATCCTCTGCCCGGTGTTTCGGTTACTCTAAAAGAGCCTGAGGCAAACCGCCTCGGAGTGAGCAAGGCTATGCTGAGTGCAAATATTGCCCTGCGTTTCGGCAGTGGTATACCGGTAACAACTCTGTGGGAAAACGACTATCCCGTAAGCGTTGTTATGAAGTCAGATTATAATGATTCCGACCGCTTTGCTGCTTTGCCAAATGAATACATGCCTGTTGTTGGTGGAGCCTCTTCGGTGCCGTTACGACAAGTGGCAGATATCAAACCTTGTTATACATTCGGTGCAATAATCCACCGCAATGGGGTTCGTACGGTGTCCGTGCTCGCTGAACCGATGACGGGATATAATGTTAACAGGATAACACAAGACGTAAACCGAAAGATAAAGAAGTTGGATCTTCCGCAGACAGTGAGAGTTCAGACCGGCGGAATGCTTGAACGCGACATGGAGACACAGCCTCAGGTGTTCTCGGGAGTTGCCATCGCTATACTCGTGATTTTCTTTATCCTCGTCTTCCACTTTAAGAAGATAAGTCTTGCTCTTGTAAATCTCTCGTCGATGGCTCTCTGTATACTCGGAGCGGCAATAGGATTGCTCATAACCGGCTACGACATGAGTCTGACGGGAATCCTCGGCGTCGTGAGTCTGATGGGTATTCTCGTGCGCAACGGAATTATAATGATTGACTATGCCGAAGAACTGCGCCTCACGAAAGGGATGAAGGTTAGGGAGGCTGCCTTCAGTGCCGGAGAGCGACGTATGCGACCGATATTCCTTACATCTGCCGCCGCATCAGTCGGCGTACTGCCGATGATGCTTGAAGGTAACACCCTATGGTCGCCTATGGCTGCCGTGATATTCTTCGGAACACTGATTTCTATGGTCTTGATAGCTACCGTTCTGCCTGTATTCTATTGGGTCGTATTCAAGAATATGGACCATCATGTTAAATCGGAATTGGAGGAATAATGAAGAAAAAAGTAAAAAAGTGAAATAAAATTTGCAAGAAAGGAAAATATTATGTACCTTTGCACTCGCAATTGAGAAATCATGTTGCTTTTATTGATGGTGCCATAGCTCAGTTGGTAGAGCAAAGGACTGAAAATCCTTGTGTCCCCGGTTCGATTCCTGGTGGTACCACTCCTCCTTTCATTAGCCCTGTTCGTGAAAACGGCAGGGTTTTTTTGTTCCTGAAAGGTAACTACAATCAAAACAGACATTTGCGAAAGTTAAGCTACTTATATTTTGCCGTTAAGAATAAAATGAGTAAATTTGCACGCATAATCATTTTATCCTATTATAAAATATGATGCAGGCTATGATTTTTGCGGCGGGGCTCGGTACCCGACTGAAACCAATTACTGACCACATGCCGAAGGCTATGGTCAGGGTAGGGGGAGAGCCGCTCATTAGGCGCGTCGTAGAAAAACTTAAAGATGCCGGTGCAGAACGTGTGGTAGTCAATGTGCACCATTTTGCTTCGCAGATAACTGACTACCTGAAGGAAAACAATAATTTTGGTATTGATATAAGAGTTTCCGACGAGACGGAGAAACTTCTTGATACGGGCGGAGGAATAAAAAAGGCTGCTCCACTATTCCGTTCTGATATCCCTATACTTATTCATAATGTAGATATATTAAGTAATGTAGACCTCGGAAAATTCTATTCTAAGGCTTGCAGCGAGGAGACTGCCGATTCTGGAGAGAGTAGGGCGAAGACGGATGCTTTGCTCCTCGTTAGCGAGAGAAAAACTAAACGGTATCTGCTTTTCAACGAAAGTATGCGTCTTGTGGGATGGACTAATATAGAGACTGGCGAAGTGCGCAGTCCTTATCCTAATCTCGACCCGAAGCAATGTCGCATGTATGCCTTTGCCGGAATTCACGCTATCTCACCGAGACTATTCAAGGTGATGGACGAAGATTTCCCGGATAAGTTCGGAATAATAGACCTGTATCTGCATGCCTGTCGCGACTACAACATCAGGGGATATCTGAAGCGAGATTTGCATTTGCTTGATGTCGGTAAACTCGATACGCTTAAAGAGGCTGAAGAGTTTGTTGAGATTGAGGAGTGAGTAATGTTGAATGAATAATAAAAAACAATAACCCAAATTAATAATAACAATGCAACAGAAGATTATAATCTTAGATTTCGGCTCACAGACCACGCAGCTTATTGGTCGCCGTGTGCGTGAGCTGGACACCTTCTGCGAGATTATGCCTTATAACAAGTTTCCTAAGGATGACGAGAATGTTATCGGTGTCATCCTCAGCGGAAGTCCTTATTCGGTACATGATAAGGAGGCTTTCAAGGTTGACCTGAGCCAGTTCATAGGCAGGATTCCTGTGCTTGGCATCTGCTATGGAGCACAGTATATTTCTTATGCCAACGGTGGAAAGGTTGAAGCTGCCGACTCGAGAGAGTACGGTCGTGCCAACTTGGAGCATTTCGACAAGGAGAATCCTTTGTTTAAAGGCTTTGTTGACAACTCGCAGGTGTGGATGAGTCATGGCGATACCATCACGGCTATTCCGGAGGGATACAAGTGTATCGCCTCTACTGCCAATGTGAAATTTGCTGCCTATGCTTCTACAAAGGATCCGGTATGGGCGGTGCAGTTCCATCCTGAAGTGTTCCATTCCCTTCAAGGCTCTCAGCTGTTGAAGAACTTTGTCGTTGACATCTGTGGCAGCAAGCAGGATTGGAGTGCTGATTCATTTGTTGATACTACAGTGAAGGAACTGAAGGCTCAGCTTGGCGACGACAAGGTGATACTCGGTCTTTCTGGTGGCGTTGACTCCAGTGTTGCTGCCGTGTTGCTTCATAGGGCAATTGGTAAGAATCTTACGTGTATCTTCGTTGACCATGGAATGTTGCGCAAAAACGAGTTCCATGATGTGATGAAAGATTATGAAGGACTCGGACTTAACGTTATCGGTGTTGATGCTTCTGAGAAATTCTTTGCCGACCTCGCCGGTGTCTCTGATCCGGAACAGAAACGTAAGATTATCGGTAGAGACTTCGTGGAGGTGTTTAATGCTGAGGCTAAGAAACAGACGGGTGCAAAGTGGCTTGCACAGGGCACTATCTATCCCGACCGTATCGAGAGTCTTAATATTACAGGAAAAGTTATTAAGAGTCACCATAACGTAGGCGGTCTGCCTAAGGAGATGAACCTTCAGCTCTGCGAGCCTCTGAAGTGGTTGTTTAAAGATGAGGTGCGCCGTGTCGGTCGTTCGCTCGGTATGCCGGAACATCTCATTACACGTCATCCGTTCCCGGGACCGGGACTTGCCGTTCGTATCCTTGGCGACATTACGCCGGAGAAGGTTCGTATCCTTCAGGATGCTGATGATATTTACATCCGTGGATTGCGCGAGTATAAGGTGAAACTGTCGGGAGAAGAGGCACGTCGTGTTCTTGCTGCCGGTGTTCCTGCTGATATGCAGAACGGTGAGATTGAGGTTTCTCTTTATGATCAGATATGGCAGGCTGGAACTGTGCTTCTTTCCACTGTTCGTAGCGTTGGTGTTATGGGTGATGAGCGTACATACGAGCATCCGGTGGCACTTCGTGCCGTTACGTCAACTGATGCCATGACTGCCGACTGGGCTCATCTGCCTTATGACTTCATGGCTAAGGTGAGCAATGAGATTATCAATAAGGTGCGTGGCGTTAACCGCGTATGCTATGATATCTCGTCAAAGCCACCAGCAACGATAGAGTGGGAATAGAAAAATATGAAGGTTGGGACTGAAAAGTTCTTTATATAAAATAATCTCCATCAATGAATTTGTTTCTTTGATGGAGTTTTTATACTTATTTGCGATAAACAAAAAAGATGCGTATAAAGCTTTGTTGTGGCTAAATACGCATCTTTCTTATATTGTGATATCTTGTCAATTCATGTGCTGATAATGTCAGCAGTTGTTGTCATTACTTCTTGATAACAATCTTGCGGGTAACAGTCTTGCCGTTTACTGTAGCTTTCACTACGTATACACCAGAAGTAAGACCATTCAGAGAAACTGTGTTGCCCTTTGCTGATGCAGCCGTTGCACCATTTGTTGCGATGATGTCAACAGAAGTTACATTGTCGCCGGTTACGGTAAGCTCGTTGTCGCCCTGGCGCATCTCAATCTTGCCTACTACAGTACTGTTGATTCCTGTAGAACCGATATAGAATTTAGTTGCACCACCCTTAACGCTCTCGCTCTTCACTGTGTAGTAAACATCCACGCTGACATTGTGTTCGTCGTCGCTCGGAGCACCGAAATCGTAGCTATATGATGTGTCAGTTAGCTTATCGCTGTTCTTCTTCACACCGTCGATATTCACGTCGTAACCGCTTACTGGCAGTGGGGCAGCATCTGGATTCTCGATACCGAGACCAATCATCCAACTGTTGAAGATAACCGAGTTATTCAGTGTATCCCATGAAGAACCTTGTCCGTCAACACATACAAGATCGGAATATCCGATAACAGAAGACTCGTTGTCTACTGCAAGTGGCGGACATTTTGGAGTAACGTCGTAGCAGTCGATTACCAGCTGATACTGAGCCTTTGAGTCTACCTCTACAGGTTCGCTCAGCTCTACCTCGTTCCACTGATTCAGTGTGTAGTCCTGAATTTCGGTCTGGTTCACGAGTTCACCATTCTTGTAAATGTATGCCGTAAACACAGCGTCGTTAAGCGGATAGAAGCGTACAGAAGTAATCTTGTATCCGTCGTGTCCGCGGAAAGTCTTTGAAGGATAAAGCGCACTTGCCATCAGTCCGTAGTTGTTGTCCGACGGACCGACTACGGCTGCGTCTGAAGGAGTCTCGCCGCAATACTGCACATTTACTTTGTCTCTGTCAATAGGAGCAGACCAAGAAGCTTTTATTGCAGTATAAGAAGTATTGTCAACCTTAACGTTGTTTACAGCCTCAAGTTTCTCGTCGTCGCTCTTGATGTTAAGTTCCGTAGCATTCTGAGCCGACTCGCTGCCATTGGCGTAAACTGCGCTCACGCCAATATTGTGATTACCGTCTGAAAGATTTGCAAGGTCGAATTTATAATCTTTTGACTCACCAGCCTTGTTGCCGTCAGCATATACGTTATAGTGGTCGATATTATCCTTAGTCAGGTCTGATCCAACTGGAGAAACTACTGCATCGATACCCCAAGAAGCAGAATAGTCATAGCCCATGGTCTCCATAGTTTCACCCATAGAGTAGAAATCAGCATCTGTACTCTCCCTTACGAGGTCGGAATATCCTTTTACTGCTCTTCCGTAGTCAAGTGTGTTGATGCTCTGTGATGCCTTAGCAACGTTCACCTGAGTAGCAATAACCAAGTCACCGGCAGGAATGTCGACAGGTTCGCTCAGGGTTACCACGTTTCTTGCACCGTAGTTCAGCTCCTGAGTAACAGGCTGACTCTTCAGCAACTGCAGTTTGCCGTTAGCGTCGTAAGTGTATATATTAACAGTCCATCCGTTCTGTGCTTCAAGAGGGTAGAAGCCAACAGCCGTAATCTTCTGTCCGGTATAAGCGGCAAGAGTAGACTGGTCAAACTTGATAGCCGTTTCGTATGTTACATTATCGTAACCGACACCAAACGTTTCAATGTCGGCGCCGTCGCGGTTGAAGTAAGTCAGCGAGCTGAAGTTAGTCTCCGGCATGCCCCACTCAAGATGAGCAGAGTTATATCCGTGCTGCTGTGCAAGAATTGCAGTCGGTGACTGTAAAGCCCTGTCGGCAACGGCCACGGTAGCTTCTTCGCTCTTTGTAGATTCAGATGAACTGTATACTGCAGAAACCGCATATTTGTGTTCACCGTTGGCAACATTATTGTCGATAAAGCTTTTGTCAGAAGCGCCAACCGATGCCACCTTGTTGTTGTCGCGGTATATATTGTATCCGGTAATGCCCTGAGCAGAAACATTAGGCAGCCATGTTACTTTCACCGAGTGGATACCCGAAAGCTGTGATGCCTTCACGCTTGCCGGAGCAAGATTGCTTGTCTGCTGGTTGAATTTCACAACCATAGACTGAACCGATACCGAGTATTCTCCGGTAGAAGCATCCTTGTCGTCGTTGTAATAGCGGAATCCCATAACGTTGTCGTCAGAAGAAATACCGATAGTATTTGTAAGCTGATAGTAGTCCGTTCCGTCGTAGACGAGGATATGCTCTTTAGACAAGTCGATGCCTTTGTCCTTGAGATAATCCTCAGCGAAGTATGCAGTGTTGTCCTTATATATATAAGCGCGCTCGTCCTGAGCACCAACAACAGTACCGTTGTTGCTTATATCCATGAAGTCAAGACTGTGGTCTCCGGTTTTGTCAGTAGCATAAGCCATTGTCTTTTCCTTCGTAGCCGTGTTGTAGATAGCCGGAATGCCATAGTTGCCGTTGGCATCCTCTTCCCATCCTCCGTAATAGAGCAGTTTCGTTCCGTCGGCAGAGAACTTGCGTCCAGAGCTCCACATACTTTGGTAGTTGGAAAGAGAAGTCCAGTTTCCTTCTGCATCCCAGATAACCGCGTTGCGGTTGTCTCCCCACACCCATCCGGCAGCCATCGAGCCATCAGGAGATATAGCGTAAGGCAAAGCCTGACCTCTGTCTTCTTTGAGCTTGTGGTCAATCTTGCCGTCCTTCCATACATAACCATAATATGTAGAGACATCCTTCTGCACAGTACCAGTGATATAATGTCCGTCAGGGGAAATGTCGTAAGCGTTGGAATAGAGCACTCTAAAGTCCGTTGGCATTTCCAGACGGACCCATTTCTTTCCGTCCCAGTATCCGGCGAGCTGTACCGTTGCTCCGTTAGAACGATAGGTGTTGTCAGTGAAGTATCCAACCACTACACCATTATCAGATACGGCAAAAGCCGTAGACTGGCTTGAAGGGTTGAGGAGTTCAATCTCTCCACTCTCAAGGTTCCAACGGAAGGCGTAGTTCTCGCTTGCGTAGTCGGAGAACACACCGCACGCCCATTTACCGTTGCGCGAGTTTGCAGTGATATAATACTCGTTAGGAGTCTTCATAATCAGCGGCGTGCTGGTGTCAGCCCAAGTGGCTCCTGCAGCAAGCAGCGATGCGAAGAGTAAATTCTTTCTTAATTTCATTGCTTATAAATAAAAATTGCTTATAAATAAAAATTGCTTATAAAATAAAGATGTATAAATTGTAAAAAAGCAGACAGACGCTTTGGTTTTGTGCCAAGCACCTGTCTGCCGATTATAACTAATATCCTTTATTTAACGTTGTATTTGTATGCGCTCACCTTTCCGTTCTTCTCCACGGTGATGATGTAAGTAGCAGCAGGCATGTCGAGTGAAACGTTGTTCACGTTGGTGTTCTCGAGCACCTTCTGTCCGTTGAGTGAGAATACCGTTACATTAGCGTTGTTGCCAAGAGAGATATTTCTGCCATTGAATGAAATCTTAGTACCATCCTCAGCAACAGTCTCGATGCCAGTAGCAAGGTTCTCGATATCCTTAATCTTCACGTCGATAGACTCAGACTTAACCTTACCCAGCTGGTAAGTAGTCAGAACGTAAGCCTTCTCGTCGTCGCCGTAGAGCATAACCTCAGCCTTGTCGGCAGCGATGTCAGCAGTATCCTTCTCAGCCACACCAGCACTCTCGAAGTAGATAGAATTCTTCACGAAACCATAATCGGCAGCATTCTCCGGATTCTTCCAAGAGAGAGTAGCATAGTAAGTAGTAGTCTTACCAGTAGCGAGGTTACCCTCAGTTACCATGCGTCCGCTTGCAAGCTTCAGGTCAGTAACGGCAGGGAGTTCGGTGTTAACCTCAACATCCATTGGCATAGTAGAGTAGTAACCAGTCCATTCAGTCTCTTCAGAGCTTTCGCCGCCCTCAGCATCAAGAGGACCGAATTCGCTGTTTGCAGCAAACTTAGGTTGCAGGAAGTAAGTATGAGTACCGTTCTTCACGCCCTTGTCCTGATAAGTAATGGCGCCAGTCTCAGGGTCAGCGATAGTGAACAAATCTTCAGTAGTAAGAGAGTCGATAGGCAGACCGTCGCGATAGATAACCATCAGACTGTTCTGAGTGTATGCCATCTGTGGAATACTAAACATGAGGTCAACCGTAGCAGGCTGTTTCGGGTCATTCTCAGCCATGAATTCCATAGCTGTCATCTCAGCCATACCGTCGAAATCAGTGTAGAAGTCGCGCTCCGGTTTACCCTCAGGATACCAAGTTCCGTTATTGTAAGAATAGTTCTTTACGTCAATAACGTTAGTGTTGCCGTCAACAGGAGTATACTCAGTCTTATATGTAGGAACCTCGTTCTGCTCATTATCGAAAGCGAATTTCTCGTAGCTGGCAAGTACGTTGTCGTTATAAGTCCATTTTTCATACTGCTTAGGAGTAGTTACAGGCATCTCCGGGTTGTTAGGATCAACAACTTCCGTATACTGGTATTCATCCAGTTTATTTCCGTCGTTGTCGTAAGTAAGCTGTGCAGAATAGTTGTCCCAAGTACCTTCAGAAACATACATCAGAGCATTACCGTTCTCATCGTAGTTGCTGTAAGTGATAGTCTGCTCAAGCTTGTTAGAACTCTTGATATACTTCTTCATAGTAGCGAGGTGACCGTCCTCGTCGTATGTATATTCATAGTTGTATCTTGAGTCAGTTTTAGTAGCGAGTTTGCCGTTCTCATCGTAAGTATAGCTCTCGTTATTCTTAGTCAGCTTCCATGCAAAATCGTCATAGTCATAAGGTCCCCACTGATAGATATCCTTACTTGTCATGTTGGCATTCTCGTCGAATCCTACTTTCGTCCAGTAGTAAGGAGCGAAAACATTAGAGATTCCTGTGTCGCTATACTGGCGGGCAGTGCTTGCCTGATTGATGAGTTTGCCTTCCTGGTTGTAGTGATAGTATTCGCGCTTAGACACAACATCGTCAGAAATGTCGCCCATGCTGCTTCCATAAGTCCAGCTTTCAACGAGGAAGCGGGTATTCTTCTTTGCAGACGCCGGTTTCTCGTTATGAGTACCGTCGGCAGTAGACTTGCCGTAGCTTGCTGCAGCCAGGTTGTCGGAGAGCGTACCCTTCAAAGTAGTAGTCTTTGCGTCAGTATCAAAGGCAACAACCTTTTTGCCGATAATAAGGTAAACAGTCTTGCCGTCCTCAGAAGCAACCATGCTAAAGTTAGCAGAATATCCAGTAGAAAAAGTGGTATTTTCTACCACAGGAGATATTTCAAACGACGAAGACATCTTGTAGAGGCAAGGATAATACTTATTGTCTTCGTCCTTAATCTGCATCAGATAGAAACCGCCCTTGTTGTCGGCAGTGATAGCCTCATAACGAGCAGGGAGTGAAGTAACCTTAGTCAGTTCTCCTGTAGTTTGGTCAACGGAATATACATTAGTAACATAAGCGTCATTCTCGTCGAATCCAATCTCCGTAGCATACAGCACGTCATTCACCTTGTCGTATGCCATGCCCGAAGCATTATATCCAGGTTTGCCGTAAGTATAAGAGAAATTGTTTACTTGAACGATATTTTCTGTTGTGAAATTAAAGGTTGCAAGTTCTACATTCTCCTCGTAAGTGTCAGGGTCAGTAGTTTTTACGAATGCAAAATACTTGTCGCCGGCAGTAACACCACACATCACTTCCTGTGCATTTTCATAACCGAAGCCCGGAGTGAGAGTAGTCGCTGCGGTAGAGTTAACCTTGTCGAGGTCAACGGATGTTGTTCTTGCTCCGTAGGTATACGAAGGTATAAGACCGTATACCACGTTGTCAGCCCATGCCATGGTGGCAGAGCCGAGAGCCAAAGCTAAAACAGCAATAGAATGTAAATACTTCTTCATAATAATTGTGTTTTATGTTTAACTAATTTTATTTTTCTTTGTTTTTTGTTGTTGGCTGCAAAGGTATACAAAAACTTTGAATTCGAAACATAAAATGCAAAAAAAAAGCAAACTGTTATATATTTTAGAATAAAAGCAGTAATTTTGCAATCGATAATTTAAGTGTATTTGCTATCTGTTATAATTGGTGTATAAACATGCCTTTATAAAAAAAGAAGAAAACAAAAAATATTATAAAATGAAAAAAACTATTTTAAGTGTTGCAGCACTCCTGTTGTTGGCAGGAAACATAAATGCCACAACCGTAGGATATGCGAAAGACGGTAACGTAGGAAGAACCAGCTTATTCAGACTCGGAAGTACAACCACCCAGGGACAGGCAATAAAACTGAGCCATGCCAAGCTTCAGGCACTGAAGGGAAAGACCATAGACTTTGCTGAGATTGCCGTAGGTTCGCGAAACACTACCGGAAAAAAGATGCATGCCTTTCTTACAACCTCGCTTGGAGGCACTCCTATTGCAGAGGGGGATGTGGACATAACAGATCCGCTGAAAAGAATGAAATGGACATTAAACCAGCCATATACAATAACAGGCGATGAGGAAGCCTTATATATAGGATATACAGTCGATATACCTACATCTTACAATGTGTTGGTATCAGACGGTACGTTTGACGTTCAGGGGTGCAACTTCGCATATAAAGACGGTGAATGGGTAGATACCTACGGACTGAACAAGGGTAATGCCTATATCACTCTGAATGTTGATGAAGCACCATCTTATGCCGATGCCATTATGGGTAACACCAGTTTCAGCGGCTATTATAAGGTAGGTACAGACTACGACTTCACGGCTCGTTTCCTTAATGCCGGTACGGCGATAATCACCAGCTTCGATGCCGTTGTAACAATCGACGGCGTTGCCACTACACAGCATTTCGACGGAGTGAATATCGCTCCGAGAACGAACTACTCCTTCAAACTGAATAATCTGAATTCAACTGAAGTAGGAAGCAAGAGTGTAAAGGTAGAGATCGCGAATGTAAGTGGCGAGACTGACAATTCCGACAACTTGATAGCTGGAAACATATATTTCTATCCGACAAACATGGAGCGTTCAATCCTCGTAGAGGGATTTACAAGTCAGGAGTGTACCGGCTGTCCATCAGGACATGTTGTGCTTAACAATGCCATCAAGACAGCACGCGACAATGGTATAGGCATAGTAGAGGCAAGCCACCATGCCGGATATTACCCGGATATATTCACCATGTCGGAAGATGCTGCCTACACCTTCTATTACGGTACAAGTACATACGCCCCTGCCGTTATGGCAAACAGAAATACAGACCCGGCAGTGTCGACGGTTCCTGTAAATGATATTTCCGCATATAATGCACTCGAACTCATAAGCCATGCTTCATTGTCGCGCCCTTATGCCTCGCTGAACCTTGAAACGCAGTGGGACGAAAGCACTCGACAGCTAAAGGTGAAACTCGACATCGACCCGCATGAGGATTTCCCTACCGACAAGATGCTCTTCAATGTATTCCTCGTGCAAGACGGAATACAGGCTTATCAGAAAAACGGCGGTGCCAACTATACCCACGACCGCGTGTTCCGCGGGACTTTGACCAACAACAGCTGGGGAATTGCTATACAGAATCTGAAAGCAGGCGAGATGACCACTTGGGAGGAGACGGTAACCATTCCGGAGAAGATACACTCATCGTTCTGGACCGACGACATGATCAAGAATGTCAACGGCAAGGACATGTATTATTACGAGAGTGGTTCGATGAGAGCAACTTGCGACATCGAGCAGTCTAATATTGAAGTCGTTCCGGCAAACATGAGCGTAATAGCATACGTTGCAGAATATGACAACGAGGACAATACCAAAAACGTAGTGTTCAATTCATGCGAGGCTGCATTCGGCGGATCCTACAAGCAGGCTGCCTTCGGAACTACATCGGGTATAGAAAATGTGGAGGAGAAGAAGAACGACGCCTCTATATATGTTGAAAACGGAAAGGTGCGTGTTATGGGCGACTATGACAAGATGATGGTCTACAGTCTGTCGGGCACAAGACTTAATGCCGATGCAAACCTTGCCAAAGGAACATACATCGTGAAAGTCATTTCCGGTGGAAAACAGGCAACAAAGAAAATAATGATAAGATAAAATAATCATGCGCAAGACTTATATATATATAATAGGTATGGCAATGACTCTTGTGCCGGCAGCAGGCATGGCACAGGGGGTATTGTCGCCAAATACCGCCATAACCCTTTCCGGTAATCATTCCGGTATAGCAAAGGCAGCGGCATCAGACAGCAAGAAGCTTTCGGTATTTGTTACTATTGACACCAATCTTACTTCATGGCAGAAACTCGGACTGACGCCAATCGTAGAATGTGGCAACACGGCTACAGTAAGACTTTCTGCTGCCGAACTGAAGAATCTGGCAGAGAAAGAGGGAGTAAAATACATCCAGCTCACTTCCGGAGTGAGTCAGATGCTCGACGTAGCGCGCAAGGAAGCCGGAACTGACGATATCCATAACGGAACAACGCTCTCGCAGCCATACACCGGCAAAGGAGTAGTGGTAGGCATAGTAGATGCCGGTTTCGACTATCTGCATAGTGCATTCCGCAACTCTGCCGACGGCACGCTGCGCATAAAGAGGATATGGGAGCAGAAGAACGGCACACTTGCCGGAGCTTCAGCACCAGAGAAATTCGGATACGGAATAGAACTGACAACACCGGAGCAGATAACGACATCCGAGGGCGACGTGGCAAACAACTCCCACGGAACACACGTGGCAGGAATTGCCGCCGGAAGCGACAGTTATAAAGACGGGGCATACGTAGGAAATGCACCGGATGCCGATATCGTGCTCGTTGCTTTAGACCTGAGCAATACGAACAGTACGAACATCTGCGATGCCGTGAAATACGTTTTCGACTATGCCGATGAGGTAGGTAAGCCGTGTGTCGTAAACTTGAGTCTCGGCAACCATAACGGTCCGCACGACGGTACATCGACTTTCGACGTACTTACCGACCAGATGCAGAAAGCCGGACATCTTATCGTGGGAGCGGCAGGAAACCACCGCACCGACAAGTTCCACTTCGACCGCACCTTCGCCTCTGCCGATGATGCACCGCTGAAAACCTTCGTAAACTACAAAAACGGACTGTCGGCAAAGAACGTTGGCGGTAGCATCGAGATTTGGGGAGAGAAGGGGACGGAGTTCACCGTAGAACTCTCCGCCTATAGCGTCTTCAACAAGAAAGACGTATCATCAACAGTGGTCTATCCAGCCGACGGTGTTACGGAAGTAACCTTCGACCGCAACGCCACTGGTTCATGGAAAGTAGCCTCAGAGACGAGTCCGCTCAACGGCAAGCAGCATGTCGTGCTTACCTCAGCCCTGACAAGTATGCGTGCCAACTATGCCATTGCTCTTACCGTTACACCCAAGAGCGCCGGAAGAGTAAACGTATGGGCAGACAATACATATCTCGGATTTGAGTCGAAAGACATCGAAGGATTCTCGACTCCCGACGCAACATCGTCGACACTTGCCGAGATTGGCGGAACTGGTCATAACATCCTAACCGTTGGAGCCTACACCACGCGTAATGAATATACCACAAACAGCGGTACGCAGGCAACTCTGTCGACAGAGACAGTGGGCGACATCAGTTCCTTCTCAAGCTATGGACCGACCGTTGACGGCAGAATAAAACCTGAAATCTCTGCTCCGGGATGCCTGATAATCTCCGCCGTTTCAAACAACGACGGCTCCGGCACACTGATGTATGCCGACTACAACGAGGCAAACGGACGCAACAACCTCTATGGTTATATGCAGGGCACGTCTATGGCGTCGCCATTCGTAGCCGGTATTGTAGCAACATGGCTTGAAGCATATCCCGACCTGAAACCAGAGCAGTTGCATGAGATAGTCGAGTCCACGGCTCGCAAAGACAAATTTACTCCTGCCGAGGCTGACAGCAACTGGGGATATGGCAAGATAAATGCCATGGACGGATTGAAGAAGTGTATCGAACTGCAGACCTCCGGTTGTGAGGCAATCGACTATCCGTTTGACGGCAGTGTAAAGATTGTCGACGGCAACATATACATCAGTTTCCCGAGAAATACCCATGCTGCTGTATCGGTAGCAGACGTGTCGGGCAATACTCTCGAAAGCAAAGACATGGGCATGAAGAAAGCCGGCGAGACGGCAGTTGTTCAGCTCCCGTCATTACCGAAGGGAGTATACCTCCTTTCAGTAAGAACAGCGTCATCGCTAAAGACTTTCAAGTTTGTATGTAGATAATACAGAGATTTTTTCGACCAGTACGGTTGAATTTTTTCTCTGTCGTATTGAAGTTTCGGATTTATTTCTTCCCCTCCCCCGCCTCCCCTTAACAGGGGCGGAGCAGTTACTCTTTTTGCTGAAAACTGAGATATTTTTTGTCTAATTTAGTAATGACAAATATGTAAGGTTATTGCAATTAAATGTAATGGCAAATATGTAATGTTATTGCAATTAAAGGTAATGACAAATATGTAATGTTATTGCAATTAAAGGTAATGACAAATATGTAATGTTATTGCAATTAAAGGTAATGACAAATATGTAAGGTTATAAGGTAACTGCTCCGCCCCCGGAGGGGGAGGCGGGGGAGGGGAAGATTATAAATTCGAAGCATGAATTATTTATGGTTCATCCGATATTTGGAGTGATGATTAAGTCTCCCACAGATAGCACAGATGACACGGATTTTTTTGTCTTAATATGGGCTATGCCCACAGATTTAGTATTGTTGGCTTTGCCGCAAGATTACACAGATGAGAGCTAATTTATATAGAAATTATCATAGAATCTGTGTAAATCAAGCCAAGAAGCTGGCGACCTTACATCTGTGATATTGCTGTCCGCATGGAAAATCCGTGATATCTGTGCAATCTGTGGGAAAATAATATTGCTGCTTAATTATAGTTTCAAAGCGAAAAACAATGTTTCTCTTATAGAAAAACTCAGAGTGTCTTGTAAGGACACTCTGAGTTTCATTTGGAAATACAAGTGAAACTGCCTTTTTGGAACTTAAGAAATATGGTTCAGGAATGTCAGCCTGTATAATTCATAGAATGATGATAATGTACATTATCGGAAGTAATCTATTCTTTCTTTTAGACGAAAACATATAAAACAAAGGACAAGGTCTGCAAACATAGTACAATACTGAGTACTGCCATCCGTAATGGCGTTTACGCATAAAAGTTGTATTGGTTGTACATGTTGTTCTCGTTGTTTTCTATATGAGAATATTGTTTTTATTATATTCTTCCCCTCCCCCGCCTCCCCTTGTCAGGGGCGGAGCAGTTACCCAATAACGTATGTAGTTAGATTTTGTTAGCAATAAAATGTGCAACATATAATATGTCAGCAAAAAATGTGGAACATATTATATGTTAGCAATAAACATATAAGAAATTACATATAGCTTATAAGGAAACTGCTCCGTCCCAGGAGGGGGAGGGGAAGATATAAATCCGAAAGGTCAGTATGTTATTGTCTAAAACACAGAAATATGAACTTCCGATAATATACCTATGAATTATATAGGATAGTTTAGAAAACAGTCCGCTTTCGTTCATAAGTAAACTCAGAAACGTAATCGGTTTAAAATTTCTCCGCTATCGATAGATTCTGAGTATCAGGCTTTTAGAGTATGAATATAAAGCTTTGGCTGTAACAATATAGTGGCAGTTTATTACAATCTGCCACTTTGTTAAAGTATTGATATTCAGTTTTTTAATATGCTTAGTGGCAATAGTGGCAATAATTTTAAACTCTTTCGATATTTGGAGTGATGATTAAAATCTCCCACAGATAGCACAGATGACACGGATTTTTTGTCTAAATACAGGCTATGACCGCAGATTTAGTGTTGCTAGCTTCGCCGCAAGATTACACAGATGAGAACTGATTTATATAGAAATTATCATAGAATCTATGTAAATCAAGCCACGAAGTAGGCGACCTTACATCTGTGGCATTGCCTTACTTTCCGTATAGGAAATCCGTGGTATCTGTGTAATCTGCGGGAAAATAATATCACTCCATTTTTTCATCGTTTATGACTTTTCGTTAAAAGTCTTCAGCTTGTATATATGGAAAATTTGTGTTGGTGGCGACAAAGCCGGAAGAAACACTGTCGTCCGTCAAATGTCAGTTGCAAATTTAATCAATATCCACTTTATATGCAAGTGCAGATTTCCCGAATCCGGCTTAAATGTATGGCTTGCGGTTTAATGAGTAATTATTCGTGCTTAAACGGAAAAAATATTGAAACTTAATGGTTTAGCTTGCTTGAAATTCGCTAAAATGCATATTTTACTGTATTCTATCACGCTAAAATGCATTTTCTGCTGTATTCTATCACGCTAAAATGCATATTTTGTTGTATTCTATCACGCTAAAATGCATTTTATAATATGATGGATAATACACCACTGTGCATCTTGACATCATGCTATCCTCAAAAAAATCATAATTTGTTTAAGTTTCGGCTCTACGTCAATTTAGTTGGTAAGAATTTTAGACAAAAACCTACAAAACCCCGATGTCGTTTTGCAGCCTTTAGCTTATTGTAAGTAGTTACGCACAATTAATTTATACAAAAAACAAAATATTAATATTTAAAAAACAACCTTCACAACATAGACAACCCAAACAACCTTCATGCTTGCCACACACGCAGGTGTTGTATTTGTTGTACCGGTTGTTTTTGTTGTTTTATTATATTAAGTCGTCTCCATTGTCTCTTTTGTCGTTCATAAAAGATAATTATGAACAGTTAATTATAATATATGATGTGTCCTTTAGAGAGCAAGCTCTCTGTCGTCCACATCTTACATTATACAAAGAGTCACTTCGTGTCTCTTGTAAAACGACATCGGTCTATAAACATAAAAAAACAGGAATTGAATTTAGAGTTTAGTTTGAGTGTCTATTTCTGATTGATCATCAATATTATACGTTCTAAACGGTAGAAAAGTGGCAATATGGATTCTGTTTAGATACGAAAGGGATGATATTTAACTTTCATTTGCACCAAATCGTTCAAATATCAAGAAGAAAGCCTGTCGGTTGTGAAGAATATTCACTGCCGACAGGCTTGCCTGTATTTTGTCTATAAAGTTATCTCCATAGAGGTTCTGAAATCCAATTCTCAGGAAATCCCATTGCTGCTGGATCTACTTGTGGATAAGAAACGAGTAAGGATTTGAGCTCGTTCTTGAAGTCTAATCCATATCCCATAGAATCGAGCCAATATGCGATGCAACATGATATGGCATATACCTTGTTCGCATCAACACCATCAATGTTAATCCATGCGCCACGTAAAGAAGCGTTCATTTGCGGAGCTGTAGAAAGATAGCGGTTCCAAAGACGTGAGTGGTGTGCGCAACAATTTCTAAGAACGGTAACACTACGCATCCAACTTTCCAACACCTCATGCTGTGGAAGATTGAACTGACGAGCTACACGCTTCTTTAACTTCTTGTCGCTGAAATTGTAATAGAGCTTTGAAAGCGTACCAAAAGATGCCAATTCAAGCGTTTTCCATGCTGGTGGGAAAATCGGCTTATCATAATTACGCCTATGCTCCTTGATAAAGTCCTCCTTACAACGCTGAAGCTCTCGGTCTATTGAATTCATATTCTCAATAAACTTGTGTTCATCGTCAGTAAGGCTTGTATCAAAGAACCAAAACGGTCCATGCGCCAAAGAGAACTCTTGTATAATCTTTATGCGCAAAGCTATCTCCAATCGTTGAACAGCTTTGAACATCAAATCCCTCAACTCTATATCAAAATTGTAGAGAGCTACGGCATCTTCAAATCGACTGTTAGGCTTAAATTGATGTGTGGTTTTGTCTGCCTCCATTGGACGAAGGTATTGAACAAAACGGAAATAGCTGACCTCTCCAAGAAATTTTGCAGCTTTGGACAAATCAGCAATATTTAAGTCTCTACTTTTTAGTAGTTCTATTTGTTCCGAAATAGAGAGAGCCTGTTTTGTGTATAATCTTAATGTACCCATAAAAAGCAAAAGACCCGCCCTGGTTCGCTGTTCAAATGGGAAGCGTGGCGGATTCTGTTGCTGCAAAGATACAAACAATCATTGATAATACAAACTTTTTAGTAAGAAAAATAATGTAAAAGTAGATTTCTTTGACATATTTAATAATGTTAAATCAAGCTTTAAGATTACATTTTGTCTGCCAAATAAAGTGGTCTTTCAAGGTAAAAGTGTTATCTTTGTAACGTCTATACCAATTTTATTTGCGAAAAGGTTATAAAGTGAATGATAAGGATTATACGGATGCCGATGGCAAACCATATCCAATTATTCATTTGCATAAACAATAAGTTTAGTAATTTGTTAAAAATCAAAGAATACAGGAATCAAATTCTTAGATATGATTAGTTATAAGTAACTAATGCTAAATAGAAGTAACAAAAACAATAAAAAATTAAGTGTTATTGTTTTCAATACAATTTTTTTTGTAAATTTGTACGGAGAATAGCTATGTACAAATCAAACCACTTACTGTCGTGATAAAAAGGAACGCATATAAGGCTTTGTTGTTTTATACCCTAATATATATCGCTTCATGCCTTTCGGCTTGCAGATATATAGACAAAGACGCCGGCGGCAACAACGATGCTGCCGACAAGGAGCGTGTGTCGCGGCTTATAGCGATAGATGATTCGATAAGCGTTTTGTCGCCTTCTGTAGAAGACACCATAAAGACAGGAATGAGGAATTCCACAGACACCATGCAGTGGTGTGAGTATGCCGTAAGGCTATGCCGCTATTATTTCAAGACGAACAAGTCGGACTCCGTGAATGTATATTTAAACAAAGTCATGGCGTATGCACAAAAGCAACAACCCAGTAAGAGAATAAACGGCGTGTTAGGACTCGCCTATGAATGTGAGGCGGGAATAAAACAGCTTACACAACGCGGAGGACAGGAAGTGATAGACCTCCACCGCAAGGCATACTACAAGATACTCGACAGCGAAACAAAAAGTAGCATCTCAGATATTGTTGCCAATCTCGGCGATGCGTATTATCTTGGCGACAATATCCCTAAGGCAGCATTGTGCTACCGAAAGGCACTCTTCCTCGTAGACTCGCTCCGACTGCCACAGGAGAAAAACATCACGCTGTATATGGGACTGGCAAGGATATATGAACAGCTCGGCGACCTGTCGGAGGCAGAACGCTTCTATAGGCAGAGCGAGAAATATCTCGACAAGATGCAGGCAAACATGCAAGTGTATTTCCTGAGCAGTATCGGTAGCTATTATTACAAGACACACCAGTATCACCGCTCCCTCGGATATTTCAAGCAAATGTCTCGTGTAGTAGAGAAAAGCGAGGGCGACACAGGATTCAATATGGCTTTATGTCGCATCAATACCGCCGATGTATATCTGAATCTCGGAGATATAAAGCAAGCAGAGACTTATCTCGATATTGCCGAACCGTATTTCAGGAAAAACAATATCGCAGTAGGAATACATTATGGCAATTCCATTCGTATAGGCATACTCCTGAAGCAAAAGAAATATAAGGAAATAGAACATATCCTCAGCAATGAGCATATCGACGGATTCATAGATTATCCGATACAGAAGATACGCAATGCATATCTAAGGGATTATTATGTGGCAACAGGCAATCCAGCCGCTGCATTGAGAAATAAAATCCACGAAGATGAGGCCGACGACTCTATCGCCAGGAGCAACTCATATATGAGAGCCTCAGAAATAATACAGCGCTTCAGCGAAGATACTCTCGCCCTGCACCACGACATAGCCATGGCGGAGAAGGAGAAAAAGGAGCAGCAAGACCAGAATTTGATAATAATCCTCTCGGCAGGAATACTCGTCATGGCGCTCGGCTTCGTGGTATGGTGGATGTATATCCGCAAGAAACAGGTGTCGGCACAGATGGAACGCTTCATGTTGCGACTGGAAAATACCCGCAACAGAATATCGCCGCATTTCATATTCAATGTGCTTAACAACCGTATATATACGGCAGGACAGAAAGAGAAAGACGAACTGATGTCGTTGGCGCAGCTGATAAGAAAGTCGCTCGATATCAGTCGCACCACATTTGTCACACTTGAAGAGGAACTGGATTTCGTGAAGAAGTATGTTGAGGTGCAGAGCTATATCCTGCGCCCTGATTTTGAATTCAGACTCACCATGCCGGATGATATCAGCGGGATTTATATCCCGTCGATGTCAGTTCAGATTCTTGCCGAAAATGCCATAAAACACGGACTGAAAGGACTGGAGCGCAAACAGACACTATCGATAAATGTAAGTAGGCATGAAAAGACTGTAGAGATTGCCGTAGAGGACAACGGCAGGGGATTTGACTGTACAAAGGGCTCTGGAAACGGACTTGGCATGAATATAATCCGTCAGACCATTGCTGCCGTGAACCGCAGAAGCAAGAGGGGAAAGATGGATCTTGACATCATGAATACGCATGATAAAGAAGGTAATGTTGACGGATGCCGAATAACGATGACGATAAAGGGAAAAATTAATATACAGAAATTATAGAGATTTTTCTTTAGTATATGGTTACGTGGAGAGTTCTTATACATTATATTATATATAAGGTGATATTGAATTTATTTTAAGAGTAGTTTCTATACGACAATAATATATGAAGGCAATAATAATAGATGACGATAAAAGGGCAATAGACGATTTGGCGGATAAGCTTAAAGAATGTAGCGATGTGGAACTGATGGCTACAACATCGGATGCTTCGTTCGGACTGAAGATGCTGAAGACTGAAATCCCGGATTTGCTATTCCTCGACGTGGAGATGCCGGAGATGAGCGGAATAGATTTCCTGAAAGAGATGGAGAGGATGAATATATGGTGTCATGTTATTGTAACCACATCATATAGCATCCACATGTTGCCGGCTTTCCGCCATGATGCCTTTGATTTCCTGACGAAGCCAATAGACGTGGCAGAGCTGAAGACGGCAATAGAGCGAGTGAGAAAAGACCTCGACTCGCCGAGGCGCACAACAGTGGCGGACGAAGGTCAGGCAAAAAGCGGATTTCTGCTTTGCTATACCAATACCGAGGATTTCCAACTCGTCAACGTGTCGAATATCGGACTATTCAGATACAATGGCGATGTACGCTCATGGGAGGTAGTGATAGCCAATCAGAAGTTGTCGGTGAAACTGAAGAGGGATGTAACCAATAAGGACTTGCTTGCCCTCGACAGTCGTTTTATCCAGGTAAGTCAGAAGTTTATCGTCAACATCAACTGCTTGTTGAAGGTGCGCGACAACATCTGTGTCTTCAATCCCCCGTTTGAAAGCATCGACTATGTAAAGGTAGGCAGACTATACCGCAAGCGGCTTGTAGACAGGTTCCTGTCGTTCTGACAAGACCTCTACTGAGAAGCATAAACTTCTACCGCAATGCGTAGGAAAGAAACAGGGTCCAAGCTCTTCACAGAGCCCAGACCCTAAAAACTGTAACATATAAATAATCTGGTTACTACAAATGATAATTAGCCATTAATCATTGGCATAGCAGTATTATTCCTCCTCAAATCTTTCATTAGCACCAGTCTGATTATAATTGCGATAGCCAGCCCAATTGGTATTTGGCGAAGATTCTTCAGTGTCCCAAAGGTCAGAGTCGAAACTGTTCTCCTTAGAATCGGCAACGTTGTCAAAAGAGCCGGCAAGCATTGATCCGTATGCCTGCATCCCGATTATCGTGGTTACAGGCTTTATATATTCTTTCTTTTTCATTTCAAAATCAATTTTAGTTCTTGTTTATCTAACTATCACTTTCGTTCCATTGACGATATAAATGCCACTTGCCAAAGAGAAGGAGCGACTCTCGCCAGACTTCATCCGGCTGTTCTCAATAAGCTGTCCGTTCATGTTGCGGATATTTGCCACCATGTCCTTCTGTGCCGTTATCGTCAGTGTGCCGTCCTGTGCAGAGAAGGCGAAGCCTACAGGTTGCTTTTCTGCAGAGGCATTGTCAATATACGTAGGAGTGTCGTTAGGTTCCGTAGAGATGTATATTGCCCTGATGTTGTTTCCGGTAAAGCCGTCGAAGTAAGTGCGGAATGGCATAACTATTACATCATTATATTTATCGTCAAGAATAAGAGAAGATATGAATTTATCTTTGTTGAAATAGAATATACCTTTCTCCTTGGCAATCTTCACTCCAGAGTATGTGCCGTGGTTAACAAGAGTCATACTATTGCCGTCAACTGTTCCAGTAGCACTTTCGCCATCGAGTGTTGCAGGAGTCTTTGCAATTGTAGCACCGCTCTGACGGAGAGTGAACATTATCTTGTCAGCGTCTCTTGCATCAGCAATCTTGTCGATATTAATCAGATAAGGCTTGTTGGCTTCAGTCTCCGAAATTCCTGTACAAGGCGAGAAGTGGGCATTAATCTCGTTGCCTTTGTCGGTAGAGCTGAACGAGTTATTGGCGTTTATCTTGTAGAAGGTGAACACGTCGTCGTCGCCATCTTGCATATAAGAACCGCTTTCCTGGTCGAGACCAACAGTGAATGGCAATACTACAGACACCCAGTTCTTTGTGGTGTGTTGCTGAACCACAGTCCTTGTGTACTCCACTTTGTTGTCGGCATTCACCCTAATGTCGTATGGAGCGAAGAACGGCAGCTTATCGGTAAGCACGATGTCGTTGTCGGCATTGAAGTCATCACCGTTTTCAGCCTTGGTCGCCACATTGTCGAGACTTGCCGTAATACCTTGCGGCAGATAAATCACGGCATTCTTACCAAGCAAATCCTTCAGGTCGGCGAGCTTGCCGTAGCTTGCGTCGTTGTCGCTCGTTATTACGGATTTTACCTTGCTGAGGTCAAGATACAGAATATGGTTCGTGTCAGTAGGCTTGTTCATCTGACTGTCTGTCTTCTTCAGAACGTCGACAATCTGTTTAACCGATACGTAGCCGGTACCTTCGGCAATGGTAACTCCTGTCTTTTTGTTTTTCAGCGTTACTGTTGCACCGGAATATATATTATTGTCGAAGCCGCTCTCGAGCGTAGCGTTGTCATACACTTTGGTATAACTGATAACCGGTTCGTAGTCCTCCTTCTCCAGTTTCACGCTTGTTGAGTAGTAAGCATAATAGGCGTGGCGTGGGGTAGTGGTAGGAGCGATGTTATATCGGGTTTCGTCGCAAACCATGAGATAGTAATTCTTATAGTTGCCATCGGTAAGTGTGATATCCTCCCATTTACCATTCTGATTGGCGTATTCACTGTTAGAATATCTGTATTCCTCGTAAGAGAAAGTCTTGCTGCCCGTTGTTCCAGCCTTGAATTCATCAGAGTTGTTACATCTGAAAGCCTTTGTTCCCGCCTTGTCTACGGCAATTTTCTTCGTATAGTCGTAGTCGGCAGCATCAGAGCGATGCCCTTGCAGATTCTCGTTGATGAGATTGTAATACTCCGATTTCACGAAATTATATCTTGAGTATTCGCCTTGTTTACCGAAATTGCCGTAAGTTTCGTCAGCCTTCTTGTGGTTCAGTCCCTCGAAGCTGAACTTCAGGTTCTGAGTCTCGTAGTTGGCAGGCACGGCAAAGTCAATCTTTCCTTCAGTACCGATAGTGAAGTCGTCGGCAAGATACTGCTGCTTCAGTTTCGTTTCTCCTGAAGGCAGTGTACAAGCTATGTCCATCTTGTCGATATAAGGGTTGAGGGCTTCGAGCTGCACTTCAAGACATACATAGGCAAGTTGGTTATCTTGCAGTCCTGAAATCTCGAACTTTATTGCGTCGTTGTTGATCTTCTCAAGGATAAGGCCGCCGAAGCCGTTGTTCTTGTTTACATTTGCGCTTTTCTCTATAGAGCTTCCAGTCTTGTCGTAGAGATTGATGGTGAATGATGTTTCCGATGTATTTGTATAGTCGGCATTCACCACATCGGCTTCCTCTCCTTTGAAACCACCTTTACCATCCTTATATGATACGACATGGTCCTTGTTGTAATACAGGTTAGAACCGTCGGTCTGGAATGATGAAGCATCGTCTTTATCTGTTGTTGTCTTTAGTTCGTCAGCACTAAACATATGCCAGACATATCTGAGATAAGTCTTTGTGCCATTCACCGTAGTGTATACCTTACCATCGGTATCGTAAGTCCATTTCACTTCACTGTTTGTGAATACCAGCCTTGAGTTCATGTAATTTCCATTATTGTCTTTGATGAATATGTCGTCACCTTTTTTGACGTCAGGGTTCTGATCGTTGGAATATACGACACGTGCTCCGACGATACGGTAACCTACAGGAATGTTCTTCCCGTTCTGTGTAGTTGCCTCGGTAGGAGTCTCCAACCAGTACACGCCATTCTTCAGTCCGAGGAAAGTCCTGTTGCTATTGTTTATCATCGTAGCAATGGATTTGTTGCCCATGGTTTTGTCGACAGCCGTTCCGCCGACAATTCCGCTTTCGTCGTAGAACATGAAATTAGCCGTAAGGTCCTTCACGTTGTTATAATTGTATTTGTACGACGTATATCCTTTATCGGTACTCTCCGTAATCTGTCCCAGGTCGATGCGTTGTGTCTGGAACGGAATGGCAATACAACTTACATCATCCTTGTATTTATTGATATCGGGGCGCAGAATTTCATTGAATCTGTCGGTACATTCAAAAGTTACTACAAAGGAGACGATATCGATATTTGCGAATCCGCTATTAGACTCATGGTCTTGACGGAAATAAAGAATATTGCCCATGTCGGTAGCGTTTAGCGAAGTTCGCTGCATCGTAACGTTTTTGCTTCCTGTCTTACCAATGTTTGCCGTCTTGTATGATGTACTGAATACAGAATTCATCTCCCTGAGGGTAGAACCGCAGTCAGATTTAGAATTTGAGTTCATAACAATCTTGTAGCTCGTAAAGCGGTAGCCTTTAGGCAGCGACAGCGTAAAATGATTTACGGCTGTATTCTCACCGGAGGCTATGGTGAATATTCCTGTTCCAGCGTCCGCTTTGATGTTGTTAGCGTGAACATTCATCAGTCCGTTGTCCGTCAGAGTCGCCTCGTCGGATGTCAGCAGCGTGAGCGGCAACTGATTGTGTACCCAGGCGCCTCCATAACCCTCCTCGTGTTGCTCCGAAGAATAGCTTTGTGCTGAGATAACATTACCCGTCTTAGGGCTAATACTTACAGTCTGCGCTGAAACACCGCCGCATATCGCCATACAGATGGCGATAGCGACAGTGGCAACGGCGTGTCTGTAATTTCCTACATTCATTTTAAACTTCTTTTCTTTCATCATCTTTTTTAGCTTTAGATTAAAATAGGACATTCAAAAACACTCATCTAACATCTAAAATTACAGACTTCCGTCTTGTTTTTTAGCTTCAGTTGTCTTTTACTTTTTAGCTTTAGTTGTGTCTTCAAATTTTTAGTTCTTATATTGTTACTATTGATAGTCCGAGAATAGCGTGTTGCATATATATATTGTTTCTTGTGTTATGGTTACGTCAGAATTTTTGTTACTTAACGTTATATTTACGTCAGTCAGATACTCGCAGTCCTGTTTGGTGTTGCGATGCAAAAGTAGTGTAAAAACAAAATATTGAAAAGCTTTTTTTGTGTATCGTTGTCTTAATTCGAGGTGTAACTTTGTCGCATCGTTGAATGTAAAAAATGTTTCATTTTATCGCTTCTTGTCACATTCGTTATTGTCGCATTTTGTTTTTTCTTCTGTTTGTAAAAATGCTTATCCGACAAAATTCTGTATTTTTTTTAATTTGTAATGCGTTGAAGCATAGGTGTATGCGTATTAAGGGTACATATTTTTATTTTGTTGATATAGAAATTTTTTCATTGTAACATTTCGTTTTTTGAATCATGTTGACCAGTATTAATCTTACTGGCGAATTATTTTATGCTGCGAGGTCGAAAAAGTTTCATGTAAGACAAAAAGTTTTTCGACTAAAGATGGAAAATAAAAAAGTACCATTAAATGAAATTTTTAAATGCCACAGAACAACTCCATACGAACCATAAAAAACTATGAATAAATTACAATTAATGTTGATAAAATCTCCGTTAATTTGCATACAAAAAAAATGTGATGTAATTTAGCATCCAGAAAGGAGCTTTATAGATACACACATTTTTGAGGTCGTAAGTCGTACGACATGAAGTAGGCATACATATTTTATATTACGTCACATATATGAGTGGTCTTGTAGGTAAACATGACATTTGTTTCTTATAAAAAGGGAGAAATGTTGTGTCTTTCATTATAAACAATAAAACTGTAAATATATGAGACGACTATCGATGTTAATTCTTTTAGGTTTTTCCATATTATTAATCTCCTGTTCTGGAGACAGAAAAACTGGCGGCAATAACGAAAAAGGTTTAGGCGGAGAGCAATACGATTATGTAAAAAGTATCAGTATGACTAATCCGCAAAAGGCGTTCACCATAATTGCTGAGGCTGAGAAAAAAGGCAGTATGCCGGATATCGACATTAATACCCTAAAGAGCATGGTGTATAACAATGGCTTGTTTCGCTACGACAGTGCTGCCGTCTATGCACAGAAAGCCCTCGATAATCCTGCGATTTCAAAATATCCAGAACGCCAGCAGATGTTGCTCGACAATATTTCGTCGCAATATTATAAATGTGGGGAGTATGCCAGGAGCATGAAGATGGCGGAGAAGGGAATAGATATGGCATACGAATCGGGCAACCGACGACTTGTAGCCCAACTTCTCGCCACGGTAGGTCAGTGTTATGTTCAGGTAGGAAGCGACAGGCATGCCTTGAGGTCTTTCGACAGAAGTATTGAGATTCTCACCGTTCAGAAGTCTACCGATGATTCGTGGGAGACAGCGTATGACCTTGTATATGTGCTAACTCTCAAGGCTGATTTGTTGATTGATATGCGGAATTACAGTGAACTGTTTGATATGGAGCATGTGTTTCGCAAAGAATTGGCTGACATGTGTCATAAGAAAGAGGCAATAAAGGGCAGCAATGATATTGCCAAGGCAAATTTCTTTTCTATATACGCCCTGGGCTATGAGAAGGCTGGCGATAAGGAGATGGGCGAACAGTTCTATAAAAAAATGATGGAGACGGATTTTGCCAATAGTCCGGAGGGAGCATCATTGTCGGTAGAATACTTGATAGACAGGAAAGACTACAACGATGCGCTCGGTAAGTTAAGAGTGGAGGAGCAGCAATGGAACAAAGGGGAGAAAGACTCCGTGAATTTCTTTTTCGCTCATAAATTCTTGATGAACAAGACACGTGTGCTGCAGGGGCTCGGCAGATATAAGGAGGCTATAGAAACTGGTATGTTGGCTTATAATCTGAGTGATTCTCTCGATAGCAGGATAAGGGCACAGAGGGCTATCCTGGTTTCTGAAAAGTTGGGAAAGAAAATTCTACGCAATTATATCGGAGTTCAAGACCGCAAATTGAAGACGAACATGACGGTGATTGTTATAATGTCGGTATTGCTCTTTGGGTGTATCGTCTTGCTCTTTCTCGTTTGGCGCAGCAACAGATTGATTAAGGAGAAGAACCGCAGTGCTTCGGCATTGATAGGTGACTTGCAGAAATACCGTACGGAACTGTATGACAGTATTACCAATAACAATAATGGTGGGGATGTTAATAGCCATACTCTTAATGATGGTGAAACGGCAACGGATAGTGACGTTCAAGAGGATAACGACAACTTTGAATACAGACAGTATCTAAAGATAGAAAAGACGATATTCGACAAGAAACTTTTTGTGCGCTATAAATTGTCAAAGGATGAGGTTGCCGAGGAGGTTGGCATGTCGTCGGGATATTTCAACAAACTCTTTTCTAAATACTCTGACGTATCATTCAACAACTATATCAATAACCTAAGAATGGACTATGCTGCCAAAATCCTGAAAGAAAAACCAAACTATTCTATTGAGGCTGTTGCAAAGGAATGTGGCATTTCTGTAAGACAGACTTTCTATCGCCTGTTCCAGAAAAAGTTTGGTATGACGCCTGTGGAGTATAGGAGTAGTATTGAGCTTTCTGCTTTGAGTGAGAAATAAGGAGCATGGAGTGGGGAGTGTACAGAAAATCGAGTTAAAGTTCTTCAAGATGGGGGATAATGATGATTCCTCTTGAATTCGTTATTTTCCCTTCTTCTTGCATGCGGCGCAGGGCTTTAGATACGTTGAGCCGACTTTCTGAGATCTCATGTCCCAACTGTACCATTCCTATCTTGACAATCTTTCTTCCAATGGGGCGTAGACAATGACTCCTGATGAAAGTAGTAATCTTTTTTGTAATGTCCTCATGCTTGTGTTGCCATGGTAGATGCATGGCTGTTTGAGCTTGAGTACAAATCAGATTCATCATGTTCAGTCGGAATACCATCGATTCCGTGGTGAGGCGCATTACTTCGCCCTTGCTGATAGTGAGTAGCTGGCAGTCGGTCTTTGCCGAGAAATTATGCGAAAAACGTTGAGTCAGTCCGAACAAGCGTTCTGGCTGGATTACGCATGGTGTAGAGATTTCCTCAATTACCGAGAAACTGCCGTCGTCGGCAACCGTTTCCATCTCTACAATGCCATTCAGAATAAAAGAAAGTCCGTTAACCGGTTCGCCTTCTGCGAAAATACGCTCATTGGCAGAGACTTTTGAAAACCCCATTCTTACATGTGAAATGACGTCGTCAAATTCGCTTGAGCTCATGCCCTGAAAGAGCGGCAGTCTCGACAGAAGGCTATAAGGGTTCATACGCTTATTCCTTTATATAAATGAAAATCAATTTTCTATATATTTGCCTTTCATTGAAGGCGAGTACCATACAGCATTTTTCCCCTTACTGTCAGAGTATATGAAATATGCCATCAGTTCTGGGTGTTTCTCAAGAACTTTCTTAGCTTTGTCGAGTCCCATAACCATAAACGAAGTGGCAAAGGCATCGGCGGTGGCACAGTTGTCGGCAAGTACTGTAGCCGAGAGAATGTTGTGTTGTACCGGTCTTCCTGTTTTAGGGTCTATGGTGTGGGCATACTTCTTACCGTTCTTATAGTAGAAGTTGCGGTAGTTTCCGCTCGTTGCCATCGCTTTGTTTGTAACGTTGAGCACTGTCTGCAATTCTTCGTTCACGCTTAGCGAGTCGTCGGTAGGTTTGGTAACGCCAATCTTCCACGGCATACGCTGGTCGTTGACACCACAGGTTACAATTTCACCTCCTATCTCAACCATATAGTTCTTTATTCCCTTCTCCTGAAGAAAGCGAGCCACCACATCACAGCCGTAGCCCTTTGCTATGGCACTACAGTCGAGCATCGTTGCCGGGTTGTCCTTCTTTATTCTTCCGTTAACGAGCTTCACTTTATGAAACCCTACGATAGAGCGCAGACTGTCGATTTGGCTATCGGTAGGCATCTTGCCGCTTTTGAAACCAAATCCCCATGCATTAACCATCGGAGCTACAGTAATGTCGAAAGCTCCGTCTGTTTCGGCAGAAATATGTTCGGCAAGATTGAATACCCCGGCAAACATGTCGTTTACCTTCACGCTCTTGTTTTGGTTTACCTTTGATATAATAGAGTTCGGGTTGAATGTTGAGAGCGAAGCGTCAACCTTCTTCAGTTCAGCTTCAATCTCGTTTTGCAAGTTTTCGTTGCTTTGGTAGCTGATATTGTATATCGTTCCGAACACGAATCCTGTATTCTTTTGGAACGGTATGTTTCTCTGTTTAGATACGATAAGTGCCATGCCGATGACGATTACCGACAGAATGGCGAGTTTGATAAATTTTCTTTTGCTTTGCATTGTTGCTTATATTATATGCTTGTTGGATTTTGTTTTCAGATATCGATAGCCACATTAAATAGTATTCCGAAGGTTGAAGTGCCAGTCTTGCCATATCCCGGTACATACCATGCCTTACCGAGCGGACCCTCGTTTGCCGACAACCGTTGTTTGTATCTCGCGCTCCATCCCAAATGTACTGGTCCGGCGAGTTTGACATCAACGCTGATGCCTGCCTCAATCCAGTGGTAGTTGCATTTTACGTCTGTTGCCGAGTACTCGCTCGTGCCGCCCCATACAGGGTCGTTCACTCCAGGAGAAGAGAGGTCGTATTTAAAGGTAGTGAATCCGTATCTTGCCCCGACGAGAAGTCTGTAGATGTCGTGTTTATTTTTAAGCACGTTGAAGTCTGTACCGATACGAAAAAACGGTGCACTCGTCTTGTAAGTCATTTTTGTCGTTTCTTCGGTATGGTCAGCCTTGCCGTATCCCACCTCTACTACGGGAAAGTATTTGTCTTTCAGGTTAAGATGCAGAGCCGCTTCATACTGACCATAGTCGCTGACAGCCATCATTATTGGTCCTACGATATCTGCAGACACAGAGAATCCCTTGAACAGGGCAACCGTGTCTTTCACGGCAGCATCCTTATTGGCTTTTCTCTGTGCACTGGCAGGCAGGACAGCAAAAACGGTGAGAAGAACACTAATTACGAGGCGTGAAATAGATATAGAAGTGGTTCTTTGAAGTGTCATAGTCAACATTATGTTTTTTTATCACCACTGAGTCAATGGCATGATGAGTAGTAGATACGGCTGTAATGTCGTGAAAGTAAGACGCGGCACAGTCGGTGGATTCAAAATGCATCCTGTCTTCTTTGCTAACGATGATAGTATCGAGCGATGATTTAGTTTCCGAAGCGAGTTCCACGAAAAACGAGTCGCGAGGTTGTGCGTTGCTGATAGGCAGTGAGAACTCCGTAACTTTTGTATCTTTATTGATAAGAACAGAGTCGCTGCCGTCAGTACGGTTTGTGGAAATCGTCATTTCCATTTTCAGAGTGTCCGTCTTTCCATCAGGAGTGCGCAGGGCATATTTTGTATACACCCTGTTGTTCATCGGACAGTCGATGGAAGAGCATGCTGCAAGAATACAGACTATTGCCGAAAGACACGCAATCAGTTTGCAGTTCATAATTTTTAATTCATAATTCATAATTGGTCGAAGACCAACAACTCTTAATTCTACACTCTACATTCAAATTTCTTTCTCAATCTGATAGTCATTTCTGTTTGACGAGCTACGGCTGATAAGGTCGCCGATAAATCCGGCAAGGAAAAGTTGAGTGCCAATCATCATCATCGTAAGAGCGATGTAGAAGTATGGAGAGTCTGTAACAAGTCTCTGCTGAATACCGTTGGCGAGACACCACAGCTTGTCTGCTCCCAGACAGAAAGCAGAGATAAATCCGATGAAGAACATCAGAGTGCCGAGAAATCCGAATACGTGCATCGGCTTTCTGCCGAAGCTACTAAGGAACCAAAGGGTGATAAGGTCGAGATATCCGTTGAAGAACCTGTTCCATCCCATGAACTTCGACTTGCCGAATTTTCTTGCCTGATGGTGAACTGGTTTCTCTCCAATCTTGTCAAATCCGGCATTTTTTGCCAGATATGGGATATAGCGGTGCATCTCGCCGTATACCTCTATATTCTTTACAACATCGCGGCGGTAAGCCTTCAGTCCGCAGTTGAAGTCATGCAGGTTATGGATGCCGCTAACCTTTCGTGCCGTAGCGTTGAAAAGTTTTGTAGGTATCGTCTTTGATAGCGGGTCGCCCTGTTTCCTGTTCTGCTTATATCCAGATACGAGGTCGTATCCATCTTCTGTTATCATGCGGTAAAGCTCCGGTATCTCGTCTGGCGAGTCCTGCAAGTCGGCATCCATAGTAATAACCACATCTCCCTGTGCTTTCTTGAAACCGCAGTAGAGTGCCGGGCTCTTGCCGTAGTTACGGCGAAACTTGATGCCCTTAACTTCCGGGTGCTTGCTCGCCAAGTCCTGTATCACGTTCCATGAGTTGTCGGTAGAACCGTCGTTTACGAATATTACTTCGTAAGTGAATCCCTTACTCTTCATCACGCGCTCAATCCACGCATACAGTTCTGGTAGCGACTCGTCCTCGTTGTATAGAGGAATAACTACTGATATATTCATTTTATATATATTATTTTTTTGTTATCTGTTTTTATTCTCAAGTGTTCTTGCTCTTGGCTTAAGGACGAGCAAAAACATTAATTTCTAACTACTCATTCCTCATTCCTAATTCCTAATTCCTAATTCCTTACTCTCCTTATTATTGCTCCAGCTGGAATACTAAGGATAATGCCGAGAATGACATTAAGAGTAAGAAACTGGAAGGCAATCTCTATCGGGCGTAGCGAACCCATCGAACTTTGCAGTACCGCAATAAGTTGCTTCGCCTCGATACCATATGCGCTCTTCACCGTAGCGGCATATTCTGGAGTAGAAAGAGTGGCGATATACTGGTTGATGAGGTAGCCGTGGTCAAGGAACTGGAAGTATAAAAACTGGGCCAGTGCCATGAGCAAGGCAGCATAGAAATAGGTCAAGATAGAATAGAGCGTAGCTCTGCCGAAGGTTATGGAGCCACCGAGAACATTGTCGCGGAATATCCGGAGTCTGATGGTGGCAACGGCAACGGAGGCAAGTCCAAGTGCAATAGCCACGATGCTCAGCAGCGGCATTTGGAACTCCCCGATAAAGCAGAAAAAGCTCGCTATCCACATCAGTCCCATTATAGCTCCGTCGATACGTGCAAAGGCAGTATATTGTCTGAATTCATCATTAGAAGTCATATCGTTCATGTCTTTTCTTTAATTTATTATGTGAAATATGCTGCAAAAGTACTTATTTTATACCATATATCATGTAGAGCAATTCTTTTTTTTGAAAAATCATGCTAAAAAGTTTGCAGATAGAGGAAAAAGCATTACCTTTGCACCCGCATTAAGCGAAACAAGACGGGTAAGTCTTGTACGGCCAGCTCCCTTCGAATCCTCCAGGACGGGAACGTAGCAAAGGTAGTTGGTTGTAGCGGCGCGATACAAGTAGCTTACCCACCCGCCTCTTTAGCTCAGTTGGCCAGAGCACGTGATTTGTAATCTCGGGGTCGTTGGTTCGAATCCGACAAGAGGCTCAAAACAAGGAGAGACAACCGATATATATATGGTTTGGTCTCTCTTTTTTTATTTTAATATTTATACTCTTACAATTTTGGATTTATGAAATCAGACATTGAGATTGCCAGAAGCATAAAACTTGAAAGAGTTGAGAATATCGCAAGAAAATACGATATTCCAACGGACGAACTTGAATGCTATGGCAAATACGTGGCTAAAGTACCGCTTAAGCTCATTGATGAAAAAAAAGTAAAGGTAAATAATCTTATTCTTGTTACTGCAATCACACCGACAAAGGCTGGTATCGGTAAAACTACAGTTTCTGTGGGACTTGCTCTCGGACTTAACCGTATCGGCAAGAAGGCAATATGTGCGCTTCGCGAACCGTCCCTCGGACCGTGTTTCGGCAGAAAGGGTGGGGCAGCCGGCGGAGGATATGCCCAGGTGTTGCCAATGGACAAGATAAACTTGCATTTTACAGGTGATTTTCATGCTATCACTTCTGCCCACAATATGATTGCCGCTTTGCTCGACAACTATATTTATCAGAACCGAAGCAACGGATTCCAGTTGAAAGAGGTGCTTTGGAACCGTGTGCTTGATGTTAATGATCGCGGTTTGCGCGATGTCGTTACCGGACTCGGAGGAAAGTCTAACGGTATAGTTAGGGAAACGAGTTTCGACATTACTCCGGCATCTGAGATAATGGCGATACTCTGTCTTGCTACTGATGAGGACGACTTGCGCCGACGTATCGAGAATATCACTTTGGGATATACAATGGACGATAAGCCATTTACGGTAAAAAACCTTGGAGTTGCCGGAGCAATAACGGTTCTTCTGCGCGATGCCATCTCGCCAAATCTTGTGCAGACTACGGAGCATACGGCAGCTTTTGTTCATGGTGGACCATTTGCTAATATTGCGCATGGATGTAACTCTATTATTGCCACGAAAATGGCAATGACATTTGGAGAATATACTATTACGGAGGCTGGTTTCGGTGCAGATCTTGGAGCAGAGAAGTTCTTTAACGTTAAATGCCGTAAGGCTGGACTCGACCCGAAGCTCACGGTTATCGTGGCTACTGCCCAGGGGCTGAAGATGCATGGCGGAGTGGAACTCGACAAAATTAAGGAGGAGAACCATGATGGACTGACTCGTGGACTGGCAAATCTCGACAAGCATATTAAAAATATGCAAGTGTTCGGACAAACTGTTGTTGTTGCCTTTAACCGCTATGCCAATGATACGGAGGAGGAGATTGATATCGTGCGCCGCCATTGTCGGGAGCTCGGTGTAGGCTTTGCCGTGAACAATGCTTTCGTTGAAGGCGGTAAGGGAGCTGAAGAACTTGCTCGTCTCGTTGTGGCGACAATTGAGGAACATCCGTCGGCTCCGCTATATTTCACATATCCAGATTTTGACTCTGTGGAGATGAAAATATCTAAGGTTGCCCGTAACGTGTATGGTGCCGGAAGCATCACATACAGTACGTTGGCTAAGCGTAAGATACAGACCCTTACCGATAACGGCTTTGCACGTTTTCCTATCTGTATCGCCAAGACCCAGTATTCTTTCTCTACCGACAGCAAGGCGTATGGTGTGGTGAAGAATTTTGAATTCCACGTTCGCGACATTGTTGTCAACAGTGGTGCCGAGATGATTGTCGTCATTGCTGGCGATATTATGCGTATGCCGGGACTGCCGAAGCAACCACAGGCAAATGTCATTGACATCGTTGATGGCGAGATTACCGGCTTGTCATAATAATTCTCCTTTATAGTAATGACATGTGAGTAATATAACGAAATATAAAATAAAAAAGCTGTTTGACCTACATTGTCAAGCAGCTTTTTTTTATAATTGGTTGTGGAGTGTCTTATTTTACAGGAATCTTCTCGACTCTTCTTTCGTGGCGTCCGCCCTCGAAAGGAGTTTTGAAGAATTGGTCGAGAATCTTCTCGGCAGTTTTGTTGTCGATAAAGCGTCCTGGCAAAACGAGCACGTTGGCATTGTTGTGCTGACGGATAAGTCCGGCAATCTCAGGAATCCATGCCAGTCCGGCACGTATGCCCTGATGTTTGTTCAGTGTCATTGCCATTCCCTCACCACTACCGCAGATAGCGATGCCAGGGTAGCATTCACCTTTCTCAACAGCTTCTGCCAAAGGGTGGGCAAAGTCTGGATAGTCGCAACTTGTGTCGCTGTAAGTACCGAAGTCCTTATACTCGTATCCCTTTGCTTCGAGATACTGGATAACAAACTGCTTGAGTGGGAAACCTGCGTGGTCGCATGCCAAACCAATTGTCTTAACTTCCATAGTGTTTAAGTTTTTAAGGGTTAATAAATTATTTTGTTTTAGGTTTTTGTTTTTCTCTGAGAACTCGGAGTCTTTGGAGAACTCAAGGAATTTTGAGAACTCAGAGACCTCGGGTGCCCCCGAGAACTCTGAGATATACATGTCCTCCGAAATATTTTATTTCTTCAAGAAATCTTTAACCTGGTTGTAGACATTCTCTGCGGTGTAGCCCAACTTCTCGTCGAGTACCTTGTAAGGAGCAGAGAAGCCGAAGCTCGGCATACCGAATACTTTGCCGTTGGCACCAACAAGTCCCTCGAGAGTTACAGGCAGACCGGCTGTCATTCCGAATATCTTGCTTCCTGTAGGCAGGATACTTTCCTGATATTCCTTGCTCTGCGAACGGAACAGTCCCTCGCTCGGTACACTGACGATACGAATCTTTATGCCGTCCTTGCGGAGCAACTCAGCACCGGCAACGAGAGTAGAAACCTCAGAACCATCGGCAAGAAGAATAACGTCGAAGTCATCATCGGAACCAGCCACTACGTATGCACCCTTGCGAGCCTGCTCGTAGTCAGTACCAGCTGGCAGTTTTGCGATATTCTGGCGAGAGAATATAAGAGCCGTAGGAGTCTCCATATTCTCCATTGCCATAGCCCAGCATACTGTAGTCTCATCAGCATCTGCCGGACGGAACACGCGTACGCTGTCCTTTCCATGATGGTTCTTCAATTTCTCCATCAAACGGATCTGTGCCTCCTGCTCAACAGGCTCGTGAGTAGGTCCGTCTTCGCCAACGCGGAATGCGTCGTGAGTCCAGATAAACTTGATTGGAACCTCCATCAAGGCTGCCATACGGATAGCAGGCTTCATATAGTCAGAGAATACGAAGAATGTTCCGCAAGCCGGGATTACACCACCGTGCAGATACATACCGATACACATGCATGCCATTGTCAGCTCGCTTACACCTGCCTGGAAGAAAGCACCACCGAAGTCGCCGCGAACGATAGATCGAGTCTTCTTCAGGAAACCGTCGGTCTTGTCGCTGTTTGAGAGGTCGGCAGAAGAGCAAATCATGTTAGGCACCTGCTCTGCAAGTACGCCGAGACAAGTAGCAGAGGCATTACGTGTAGCAGCACCCTCTTTCTGCTCAACAACAGACCAGTCAACCTTAGGAGCATTTCCGCTGAACCATTCCTTCATGAGGGCAGCCTTCTCTGGATTTGCCTCAGCCCATTTCTTTTCCTCAGCATGGCGCTCGGCAACGATTCTGCGCAGTTCCTCTTTGCGGTCAGCATACAGCTTTTCTGTTTCCGGGAAAATAACGAATGGATTCTCTGGGTCACCACCAAGGTTCTTGATAGTATTTACATAAGCCTCGCCGCCGAGAGGAGCACCGTGAGTCTTGATGCTGCGCTCGTAGCTTGTGCCGTCATCTTTCAAGGCACCCTTACCCATTACGGTCTTTCCGATGATGAGGGTAGGGCGGTTGAGTTCCATCTGTGCAGCTGTAAGAGCCTGGCGAATTTCGTCTGGATCGTTGCCATTGATTGTCATCACGTTCCATCCCCACGCCTCATATTTCTGTGCAGTGTTCTCTGTCATTACGACGCCACACTCTGTAGAGAGCTGGATATCGTTGGAATCGTAGAACATTATGAGGTTGTTCAGACCGAGGTTTCCGGCGATACGGGCAGTACCCTGTGAAATTTCTTCCTCAATACCACCGTCGGAGATATATGCATAAATCTTATGCTTCATAACCTCTGTTCCGAGCTTAGTCTGAAGGAACTTCTCAGCAACGGCAGCACCGGCAGCAAAGGTATGTCCCTGTCCGAGCGGACCTGATGTATTCTCGATACCGCGCTTTACGTCGCGCTCCGGGTGACCAGGAGTTGGAGAGCCCCACTGACGGAACTGTTTCAGTTCGTCGAGTGTGAACTTGCCCTGAAGAGCCAGTGCACTGTAGAGCATTGGCGACATGTGACCAGGGTCGAGGAAGAAGCGGTCTCTTCCTTCCCATTCCAAGTTGTCCGGATCCCAAACGAGGAACTCGGAGAATAATACGTTTATGAAATCAGCACCGCCCATGGCACCTCCCGGGTGACCAGACTTTGCTTTCTCGACCATAGATGCAGCCAGAATACGGATGTTGTCGGCTGCTCTGTTCATTATCTTCTTTTCGTTCATATTGTTGATATTAATTTTTTGTTTTTTATTGGACTGATAGGACTAATAGGACTAATAGGACTAATAGAACTGATAGGAAAACTGGAATTTTTAGAGTAATAATTCCTAATTCCTAATTCCTTACCCCTTTTTTACTTTTGTGGCTTCTTTCTCTATAGGCAAGCAAGCTTGGTATTCCTTGATGTATTTGTTGAAGCCTTCAACCTCTTCCGGAGTAGGAGCAATCTCCACTCCTGTATTTCCGCTGAACACCTTGTTGTCGAGGAAGTCGGCAAGACTCTCCTTGTCGTTGTTGTTCACAAGATACGAGGCAAGCAGAGCGATGCCCCATGCGCCACCTTCGCCGGCAGTCTCCATTACAGAAATTGGAGAGTTTATTGCTGCAGCAAGAACACGCTGACCAACGCCCTTTGTCTTGAACAATCCGCCATGACCCGTGATGCGGTCCACCTTCACTTTTTCATCGTTAAAGAGAATGTCGTTGCCAATCTTCAGGACTCCGACAGAGGCATACAGGTTAGCACGCATAAAGTTTGCAAGATTAAACTTATCGTTTGCCGAGCGCACGAATAGCGGACGACCCTCAGCCAAGCCTGTAACTGGTTCGCCAGAGATATAGTTATAGGCGATGAGGCCGCCACAGTCGGCATCCCCCTCGAGGGCATGGTTGTAGAGCTTTCCGAACACCTCGTTCATATCTACAGGAATGCCGAGCAACTGCTGGTATTCCTTGAAAAGGTTAACCCATGCATTAAGGTCAGAAGTACAGTTGTTGCAATGTACCATAGCCACCGGACTGCCGTCTGGCGTTGTAACCATGTCAATCATCTCATAAGGACGGGAGAGCGACTTTTCCAATACAATCATCGAGAAAGATGAAGTTCCGGCAGATACGTTTCCTGTGCGTTTGCGTACGGCATTTGTGGCAACCATACCTGTTCCGGCATCGCCTTCTGGCGGGCAAACAGGAATTCCAGCCTGAAGATGGTCAGAGATGTCGAGCTTGTGGGCACCGGCTTCGGTCAGCTTTCCTGCGTTCTCTCCTGCTAAAAGAACTTTCGGAAGGATGTCTTCAAGAGTCCAGTTGTATCCGTAAGGTTCTATTAGACTGTTGAACTTATTTACCATTTCCTTAGAATAGTTCTTCGTCTCGGAGTCGATAGGAAGCATACCGGATGCATCACCGATACCAAGAACTTTCTCTCCTGTTATCTGCCAGTGGATATATCCGGCAAGAGTGGTGAGGAAAGTTATGTCTTTTACATGCTCCTCTTTGTTTAGTATTGCCTGATACAGATGTGATATGCTCCAGCGCAGAGGAATGTTAAAGTTGAAAAGCTTTGATAGTTCAGCAGCAGCAGCACCGGTGTTGGTATTTCGCCATGTGCGGAATGGAGCAAGAATTTCTTCTTTGTCATTGAATGCCATATATCCGTGCATCATGGCGCTGATGCCGATAGACTTTAGTCGTTCAATTTCAACATCATACTTTTCCTTCACATTTGCACGCAAGTCGGCATAGCAGTTCTGAACGCCATTCCATATTGCCTCAATGCTGTATGTCCATAGACCGTCGATGAGTTGGTTCTCCCACTCATGACTGCCTTGGGCGATAGGCACGTTGTTCTCGTCGATGAGCACAGCTTTAATTCGTGTTGAGCCGAACTCGATACCAAGAATTGCTTTGCCTTCTTGTATGGTTGATTTTGGTGTAATCATTTTTTATTTAGTTAATGGGAGTAATGGGAGAATTGAGACTTCTGAGAGAACTGTGAGTTTAGTTAGAACTGATAGTTCTTATTGTTTCCAATTTTCCCATTACTGGTGTTGTAATATTATCTCAAAGCCTTGTTGAGCATGTAGTAAACCTCGTTGATTCTAAGGTCGCGCTTCACACTCTCGAATGTAGAGTCCTTGTCGATATGCAAGTATTCGATGTCGAGCATCTCTGCATAGTCTTCCCAATACTCCGGTGTGATGTCGTAAGAGAAGCAGCTGTGGTGAGTACCACCGGCGAGAATCCACGAACCGGCTCCAATCTCGAAGTTTGGCTGCGGAATCCAAAGTGCGTTGGCAACAGGAAGCTTCGGCAGTGGTTTTGGCTGGATGCAGTGAACATCATTAACGATAAGACGGAAACGGTTACCGAGGTCTACTACAGTAGCCGTTACACCGTCGCCAACCTTTGAGTTGAAGACAAGACGTGCTGTCTGCTGTTTGCGGATACCGATACCGAGATGGTGAACCTCAAGGCGAACCGGTTCGTTATCTACAGCGATGAGCGGACAAACCTCAAGCATGTGGCTCTGCAGAATGGCAGACTTGTCGCCGTCGAAGTTAAGCGTGTAGTCTTCAAGGAATGAACAGCCTGTTGGCAGTCCCTGTGTCATGTACCATAGAGTGCGGTAGAGGGCAGCCGATTTCCAGTCGCCTTCAGCTCCGAAACCATAGCCTTCAGCCATCAGACGCTGAGATGCAAGACCAGGAATCTGGTCGAAACCAACAAAGCCTTCCGTATCTGGGTCGTCCCAAGAACCGAGGTCGTCAAAGTTTGTTGTGAATCCCTTAGCACCTTTCGCCTTTAAGATAGCACGGATGGCAAGTTCTGCGCGAGCTGCGTTCCAAATCTTCTTCTTTCCGATTTCCTCGCCAGCCTCACAAGGAACAATCTTGTAAAGCTTGTGGTATTCCTCGACGAGGGCATCCACATCTGCCGGCTTAACCTGTTTCCAGTATTCAATCAGTTCGGAAACGCAGCAGTAGTCTACATGGTAGCCAAGAACCTGCTCTGCGCTTACCTTGTCGCCGTCGGTAACAGCAACATTGTTCATCTGGTCGCCAAAGCGGATGATGAGCATATCTCTTGCGTCAGCTACGGCTGCTGCAACACGAGCCCAAACAGCAATATGCTCCTGAGTCTTCTTGTCCTTCCAGTAGCCTACAACCACTTTGCGCGGTTTTCTCAGTCGAGAGCAGATATGACCGAACTCACGGTCGCCATGAGCACTCTGGTTAAGGTTCATGAAGTCCATGTCCATTGTGTCCCATGGAATTTCCTGATTATACTGAGTATGAAGATGTAACAGCGGTTTGTGTAGCATCTGCAGACCGTGTATCCACATCTTTGCCGGAGAGAAAGTGTGCATCCATGTGATGACACCAACACATTTTTCATCATTGTTGGCAGCCATCATGATAGCAGCTACCTCCTTGTCGGAGTTGGCTGTGCCTTTATAAACCACCTTTATAGGAATGATGCCCGACTTGTTCAGTCCGTCCACCATCTCCTGAGAATGTCCGTCTACTATCTTAACTGTTTCGCCTCCGTATAGAAGCTGTGCTCCGGTAATCCACCAAAGCTCAAGATTTTCAAATGCTTTTATCATAGTTGTTGAATTTGTTTGTTATTATAAGTTAGTTTATATAAATTTTTAGTATATATTCTTTATTGAAAACTGTTTCTTTATTTCTTTTTCTGTCCGTAGTAAGCATTCGGACCATGTTTGCGACTGAAGTGCTTTTCGATGAGCAGAGGATTCATTGTTGTCTGAGGGTTAACGCTGAAAGATACGAATGCCATCTTTGCCACTTGCTCCATTACAACAGCATTGTAAACTGCCTGATCCGGATCTTTACCCCATGAGAACGGACCGTGGTTCTTTACAAGAACACCTGGTGTGTGTACATAGTTAATGTTCTTGAAACGATTAACGATAACCACTCCGGTCTCCTTTTCATATTCAGCCATCTGGTTAGCAGTCATATCTTCCGTGCAGGGGATGCAGTCGTGGAAATAGTCGGCATGTGTCGTACCGATGTTTGGAATATCCTTTCCTGCCTGTGCCCATGCTGTGGCATATGTAGAATGTGTATGTACTATGCCACCGATTTCTGGAAAAGCACGGTACAGCACCAGGTGGGTAGGAGTGTCAGACGAAGGATTCAATTCTCCTTCTACGACCTTTCCTGTATTAACATCTACCACCACCATGTCTGAAGCTTTCATTACATCATATGACACGCCGGAAGGCTTGATTACCATGAGGTTCTTTTCGCGGTCAATGCCTGAAACGTTGCCCCATGTAAATATTACCAGGTTGTGCTTCACCAAATCAAGGTTTGCACGATACACTTTTTCTTTCAGTTCCTCTAACATAATGCTAATCTTTTATACTTATAGTTTGAAACTCGGGTCATCATCGTATGCTGCCTTGTTGAAGCAGTATAAAGCGGCACCTCGTTTTGAAGTGATTTTGTCTATTTTATCCGTCTTCTCGATAAAGTCGATTGTTTTTATTTTCTTTCTGAAGTTTCTCTTGTCAATCTCTTCTCCGAGAATAGCCTCATAAACATGTTGAAGCTGTGTCAAGGTAAACAGTTGTGGTAACAGGTTGAAGCTTAGTGGCTCTGTAGATATCCTGCGGCGTAGAAGCATAATTGCTTTTTTTACCATATCGTTATGGTCGGAATAAAGTTTCGGGAGTTTTTCCACGTCAATCCATTCCAGTTCATGCTCTTCCTGAAGCGACTTGTCGTAGTCTTTCACATTTATCAAGGCACAGTAAGCAATAGATATTACTCGCTCTCCCGGATCGCGGTTCACGGCTCCGAAAGCTCCTACTTGTTTCATGTATAGATTGTCGAGGCCTGTAAGTTGTCTTAAAGTCCTGTCGGCTGCCTCGTCAATGCTTTCCGTCTCCTCAACAAATCCTCCATACAGTGAGAGTTCGCCTCGTCCCGGATCCATTTTTCTTTTGCCTACAAGCAGTTTCAGCTTATTGGCTTCAAAACCAAAGATTATGCAGTCGACCGACACGTAAACTTTGGAATGTTCTTTGTAAAATTCTGTCATTACAGTTTTTTTTTACCTTTCATACTTGTTTATCAAGTATGAAAGGTTTTAGTTCTTTTTTGAGAATTACCAGAAATAGTAGTAGAATGTAGCACAGAGACCGATTACAACCAGTGATCCGACAACATCCCATACGTTCCAACTTTCCCGTATCGTTTTTCTGTAATCTTTAGTAAATGTGATTGCGTCAATTTGTTCCTTTGATGGTGCTTTAGTAAAGAACGATACAACAATCATCATGACTATGATAAATACAAGTAGCCAACACTCGAAAACAAGCCAATTCGTCTGCCAGAACCATTCGGTATAGTTCCAAAAGGCACCATTCATGGTGTTTTTGCCTGTATCAGTCAGGACATTTGTAATCAGTCTGAGCATTCCGATGGCAAAGCCACCAATCATACCCCATTCTCCAGCTTTAGGCGTAATTCTTTTGGAAAATATACCCAGTGTGAATACGGCAACCATTGCTGGAGCGAGCAGCGACTGTATTCCCTGTAGGTAATCGTACAATGAACCGAGACTCATCATGACTGGAATCCATATAAATCCAAGTATCACGACAACTACGGTAGCTATGCGTCCTACAAACACGTAGTGTGCTTCACTCTTGCCTGGTTTCATCGGCTTGTAGAAGTCTTCTGTAAAGAGTGTTGCACATGAATTGAAAAATGCTGCAAGTGATGCGACGAGTGCACATACAAAACCTATGGTAACAATTCCTTTAACTCCTGCCGGCAATATATGTTTCACCATGATTGCATAGGCAGCATCAGTATTGTCCAGATTTATGTCGCCGCGTGCATTAAGTGCCGCACAGACCATACCAGGAATAAGGAACATGAAGCAAGGCAAGAATTTGAAGAATCCTGCTGCAATAGTACCACGACGAGCACGTGCTATGACAGCTTTATTGTCTTCACCTTTCCTCTGGCCGAGCACACGTTGTACGATGTGTTGGTCTGTACACCAGTACCAAAAGCCTATGATTGAAGCACCGATGAATACAACAAATCCTGGGTATTCCTGATACATGGAATCACCTTTCTCCCAATGGAACATGTGTGTGGTTCCGTATCCGTTGTTTAGTTTGCCACAATATTCCATCATGTTGTTCCATCCATTTGTGATATTTCCGTTTCCTAATGCCGAAAGTCCGAGAAAAAGTACGAGAAATGATCCGATGATAAGAATAGGAGTCTGTATAGATGACAATGTCATGACACCTTTCATTCCGCCGAACACTGTAAATACACATGTTATCAATATAAGACCGATTGCTCCGTACCAAAAAGGAATTCCGAGAAGAAACTCAAAGAATATTCCACCAGTATATGCCGTTACGCTTACTTTTGTAAGTACGTATGCTACAAGAGTAATTATTGAGAGCCATGACCCTGTACGCTTCGTATATCGGAATTTCAGGAAGTCCGGCATCGTTATTATTTTTCCAAGCTTGTTGTTCAACAGTTGATAGAATGGGACGAAGAGCCATCCAAGGAAAAGAATCATCCATCCCTGCATTTCCCAGTGTGCCATGCCAACTCCGCTTTTCGCACCGGTTCCTGCCAGTCCTACGAGGTGTTCGGAACCTATGTTCGCAGCAAAAATTGCCATACCAATTACATACCATGGTTCACCTTTTCCGAAGAGATAGTCGGAAGAGTTTTCCCCTGCCGAGGCCTTTTTGTCTTTTAATATTGCATACCATACAGCCCATACGACTCCAAGTATTCCTACAGCGAGAACAACCCAGTCGAGCCAAATGAATTCTTGTGCAGACCAATTCATAAATTATTACTTTGTTTTGTTATTAGATGTTTTTTATTTCACACTAAATTTATAAGCCACATGACTGTGGTATTTCTCTCCGGGCTTGAGATAAGGCGACGGCCAGTTTTTTTTGTTCGGAGAGTCAGGATATTTCTGGCTTTCAAGGCATACAGAAACATGTTTTGGATATTTTATACCATGCTTGCATGCAATTCCTGTACCCTGGAAGTTGCCGGTGTAAACCTGAACACCAGGTTCGTTGGTATACATCTCAAGGAAAATCCCTGTTGCTGGTGAGTAGAGAGAGGCGCATACTTTAGTGTCGTCGCCTTTACCGTTTTTATATGTATTTAGACACCAGTTGTGGTCATAGCCAGATGCATTTTTTATTTGTTCAAAAGTAGTATCGTTTATCGTTTCGCTTATGGCGTGAGCCTTGCGGAAGTCCATAGGCGTCCCGTCGACAGGTTTTATTTCGCCTGTAGTCATATAAGTATTGTCTGCCGGAGTATATTTGTCGGCATTGATGTAGAGTACCATGTTCATGCCCTCTTTCGAAGGATCGCCATTCAGATTGAAGTAACTATGGTTTGTCATGTTGATGACTGTCTCCTTATCGGTAGTGGCATCAAATGAAATGTCGAGAGTATTGTTACTTAGCAACTTGTATGTCGTCGTGGCTTTCACTGTCCCTGGGAAGTTATTGTCGCCGTCTGGAGAAGTAATCGACAATACAAGAGTGGAATCGTTAGTCTGTTTTGCATCATATACCTGATACATCCATCCAGAAGGACCTCCATGCAGACAATGTCCGAAGTTGTTCTGTGGCAGTTGGTATTTTTTACCTTCAACAGTAAGCTGTCCTTTATTAATTCTGTTGGCGTATCTTCCTACAGAAGAGCCATAATCACTCGGACTGTTCACAGTATCGGCATATTGCTTAATATTGTCATAGCCCAATACAACATCAGTAGGCTTACCGTTTTTGTCTGGTACGCAGAGAGAAACTACTCGTCCGCCGAAGTTCGTGATACACACTTCCATTCCGTTGGAATTCTTAAGCGTGAACAATTTAACCTGTTTTTTGTTGATAATAGTGTCAAACGCCGTTGGGTTCAATCCCGACACCGTCAGTGTTTCTGCCTTTTGGCAACATGATGAGAGAGAGATGATAGTCACTCCTGCTCCCAGCAAAATTTTTTTCAAGTTCTTCATAAATTATGTTCTTAGATCTTTTAACTTATTTCTTTCAGATTCCACGGAATCTTCAGTTGTCTTTTTAAGTTGGATGTTTCCATCTTAAAAATCGTTGGTAAAAGTACTATTATTTTTTTTAATAGCACTTACTGATTCTTAGTTTTTTACGTCTGAGGTGTTGTTTTGACACTTTTTATATGTTTCTCATCCCTTTTACTCTGTTTTTTGTGATATGCAATAAGCAAAAATGGTGTATTTTTATGGTCTATAGTATAATATTAAGGTGTATGTTTATAAGAATAAAAGTGGGACGTAAGGAATGTTTCAGTGTGTTCCTTTCGTTCCACTTTCATTGATATATTAGCAAACTTTGTGAGAACCCTCGCTGATTACCACATTGTAAATCTTAGGTTCCTTGCCGTATTTTGCCTTATACTTATCCTTTGCGTCAGCGATAAACTTGTCGTAGAGTTCATCTTTCACGAGGTTGATGGTGCAACCGCCGAATCCGCCTCCCATGATACGGCTTCCTGTTACTCCGTTTTCCTTTGCGATATCGTTCAGAAAATCAAGCTCCTCGCACGAAACCTCGTAGTCCTTGCTCAGTCCATGGTGAGTTTCATACATCTTCTTTCCCACCGTTTCGTAGTCGCCGGCATTAAGGGCATCGCAGACTGCAAGCACGCGGTCTTTCTCGCCAAGCACGTAGACAGCTCTGCTCATATCCTCGTCGCTCACATCGCCATTGACGCTTTGCAGCATGTCCCAGTCGGCATCGCGCAGGGTCTCTATTGTCTTTTCAGGATATTTCTCCTTCAGCTTTGCAACGACATTCTCGCAGCTCTTGCGACGGTCGTTGTAGGCAGAAGACGCAAGCTCGTGCTTCACTACTGAGTCAACGAGCACCAACTTGTATCCCTTAGGCTCAAACGGGAAATATTCAAACTCACGGCTACGACAGTCGAGGCGCATCAGCTTTCCTTCCTTGCCGAACACACTTGCAAACTGGTCCATGATGCCGCAGTTCACTCCGCAGTAGTTGTGCTCCGTTGCCTGTCCTGCCAGTACCAAGTCCCATTTAGACACCTTGTTGTTGCCAAACAAGTCGTTGAGAGCAAAGGCATAACAGCTCTCAAGGGCTGCCGATGATGAAAGACCTGCGCCGAGTGGCACGTCTCCAGCAAATGCTGTGTTGAATCCCTTCACGTCAACTCCGAGCTTCTTCATCTCCTGAACGATGCCGTAGATGTAGCGAGCCCAACTTGCCTTAGGCCCTTTCTCGTCGTTTACGTCAAACTCCACAAGGTCTTTCAAATCAATTGAGTAAGCCCTCACTTTGTCTGTACCGTTCGGTCGTATTTCGCACATTATCCCTTTGTCGATAGCTCCAGGAAAAACGAAACCACCATTATAATCGGTATGTTCACCGATTATGTTTATTCTTCCAGGTGAAGCGTAGATGCTTCCTGTCTGTCCGTCGAAGTGCTTGATGAAGCGACTTCTTACATATTCTATTTCCATGCTGAATAGTTTTGATAAATATTTATAGTTAGTTGTTATTTCTTTACTCCAAACTTATAGATAGTTGTCTGCTTGTATTGCTGACCAGGGCGCAGAACTACAGAAGGAAAGTACGGATGGTTAGGAGAATCCGGGAAATGCTGTGCCTCAAGGCAAACGGCACTTCTCTTTGGATAAGTAGAACCGTGCGTTCCGCTTATTCCGTTTTCAAAATTTCCTGTATAGAGCTGCAAACCAGGTTCCGTGGTGTAAACCTCCATCGTCCTGCCGCTGTTAGGCTCAGTAAGTCGGGCTGCAAAGCTCAATTCGCCTTCCTCTTTCTTGTTCAGAACATAGTTGTGGTCATATCCGTTACCGTTCTTCAATTGTTCGTTGTCATCATTAATTCTTGCGCCGATAGCTGTCGGCTTGCGGAAGTCGAACGGAGTGCCTTCAACAAAGCGAATCTCGCCAGTAGGAATGCTCTGGCTGTTGATAGGCAGATATAGGTCGGCGTTAAGCTCCAGTTCGATATTGTCTACGGTTGGAGTAGGGTTTGCTATACCTGCAAGGCTGAAGAAACCGTGGTTCGTTAGACAAATGATGGTTTTCTTGTTTGTTGTTGCCAGATAGTCGATAATCAATTCATTATCGTCGTTGAAAGTATAGGCAACAGTTACTTTCACTTCTCCGGTGAAGCCTTCTTCACCATAACTTGAAACGTAGTTAAGCACTACCGTTTCCTCGTTCATCCTCAGGGCGTCCCAAACTTTCTGGTTGAATCCGTGTTTTCCTCCGTGAAGACAATTCTCTCCATTGTTTATAGGCAACTGGTATTCTTTGCCGTTCAGTTGGAACTTTCCTTTGCATATTCTGTTTCCGTATCTTCCGATGAGGGTGGAGAGATAAGGCTCCGGACTGTTTATCACATCCTGTATGTTGTCGTGTCCCTGAATCACGTTGGCGTAGTTGCCGTCTTTGTCAGGTACCATAATAGCCACAAGAGCTCCGCCGTAGTTGGTGATGGCCACCTCATTGCCTTTTTTATTCTTCAGAATGTAAAGGTCTGTCTTCTTTCCGTGTATTGTGGTTTGAAAATCCTCTCTTTTCAAACCACACAAATTTGGCGTTTCATTCGTGTTCATAATATTGTAATTTTATAGTTAGTAATCTTTATGTGCAAAGTAAGCTAAAATAAATGAGAAACACAAATGAAATATAAAAAAAAGGACGGCTTCGAATGTTAAAAACAACTAATCGATACCTTCCTTTGTTATTTATTCCATTATTATACTTGTTTTTACATCATGGCGAGGAAGTCTGCCACGATATAACTGCTTCCGCCGACAAATACGAAGTCTTCGTCATCTGCGTCTGCCAATGCTTTTTCGTATGCAGCCTTAACTGTAGGATAGATATTTCCTTCCAATCCGTGGTTTGCGCCCTCCAGCTTCACTTTTTCTGCCGGTATAGCCCTGTGAGTCGTGGCCTGTGTGAAATAGTAAACGGCATTTTGGGGCAGCATCTTGCACACGGTGTCAATATCCTTGTCGTCTACCATGCCGAACACGATCCTCAGTTGTTTGCATTTCTGACTCTTGATTTGTTGACTTAGATATTGCCATCCGCCCACGTTGTGCCCTGTGTCGCAGACAACTTTTGGGCATGTCATTATGGTTTCCCATCTGCCTCTCAATCCGGTAGATTCCACCACGTTTTTCAGTCCGCATCTTATCGATGCCGAGTTTTTTACCACCCCCATCCCCCGTAGCAGTCTTGCCGCACAGAGCACGGTGTTGGTGTTCTTTGTCTGGTAAATACCCCCGAGTTCGCCGTGCAGTTTTCCAAATGACTTTGTGGTGTAGTCAATGCCACCATTCGGGTTAATGACAGTTTCTGTAACTTCATTTTCGTCTTCGGCAAATGTTATCGGGGCGTTCTCTTCCTTTGCCTTTGCCGTGAATACAGGTTTTGTCTCGCTGTTGTATTCGCCTACAACAACTGGCGTATTCCTCTTTATTATTCCAGCCTTCTCTCCGGCAATCTTTGCGAGCGTGTTGCCCAGGAATTGCGTATGGTCAAAGCTTATGTTTGTTATTATGGATAGGATAGGGGAGATGATGTTGGTGCAGTCGAGCCGCCCGCCTAGTCCCACTTCAATCACGGCATAGTCCACCTGTTGCTCGGCGAAGTATTTGAAGGCGAGTGCCGTGGTGAGTTCGAAGAAGCTGGGATGCAGCGGTTCAAAGAATTGCTTTTCCTTTTCCACGAAGTCCACCACGTATTCTTTGCTTATGCATTTGCCGTTCACCCTTATCCTCTCGCGGAAGTCCACCAAGTGTGGCGAAGTGTATAGTCCCACCTTGTATCCCTCGGCCTGCAATATCGCCGCTAAGGTATGCGAGCAAGAGCCTTTGCCGTTGGTGCCGGCAATATGGATTGTTTTGAATTTCGTATGGGGATGACCGAAATGGCGGTCAAGCTCGTTGGTGTTGTATAGTCCCTCTTTGTATGCCGATGCTCCTACCTTCTGGAACATCGGCACGCTGTTATAAAGGTATTTTATGGTTTCTTCGTAGTTCATCGTTGTTCTTTTCAATCTTTCAATTTTTCTTTTTCATTCCTTTATATATAAGGAATACTACTATTACAGCCGCCAATGCCAGCAACACGTAACCAATCTCGTGGCTGTATTTCAGAGCCTGGTGATACACGTCCTGTGTTGTCTTGTAGTCGGTGTAGTTGTATATCGCCCAACCAATCATGGCGAGCACCGTGTTCCATGCTCCGGCTCCGAGAGTGGTAAAGGCGAGGAAGCGCCCCACGTGCATTCCCGACAGACCGGCAGGGATGCTGATGAGCTGTCTTACGGCAGGCACGAGACGTCCGAAGAAAGTGGATGTTGCTCCGTGTTTGCGGAAGAACTCCTCTGCCGTTTCCACCTTTTTGCGGTCAATCAGACACATGTGACCTATTCTGCTGTCGGCAAAGCGGTAGATGATAGGTCTGCCGAGCCATTTTGCGAGATAATAGTTTATCAAAGCTCCGAGGTCGGCTCCGATGGTGGCAAACACGATTACCAATACTATCGACATTCCGCTGTTGGGGTCCATTGCCTTCCATGCTGCCGGCGGCACCACCACTTCGGATGGAAAGGGGATGAATGAGCTTTCTATAGCCATGAATAGAGTTACCACCCAATAGCTCAAATTGTTTAGAATCCAAAGAAAGAGTTCTGCTGAGTTCATAATCTGTTTTACTGTTTTTTTAATTAATTCGGGTGCAAAGTTACAAAAAAGTTGATAATCGCCTAATAGTAACAAACATTTAATTCTTTTACAACTGACGGAAAACTTCTCCGACTGGTTTTACCGGTGGACTGGAAGCTAAATTCCCGAATCCTTTCACTGCGACTGTATCTTTTGATATATTGTGCTTTGCGGTGAAAGCTTTGTGAAAACTTCAATAATGGTTGCACTAAAGGTGCTTCTATGCTGCACTTTTGGTGCAGCATAGAAGCACCAATGTCAACTGATAGCTTTAGTATTGCCGATATAATAGTAAAAAAAACGGTGTTAAGCCCTCGTTGAAAGTGTGAGGGATAAGGAGCGACCCCTCATACTATCCCTCACACCTCAGAAGTCCGATAAACAGGGGATTCCAAGGCTTTTGGTGAGGGTGTGAGGGTAAAATTACCAAAAAACTTTTGGTTCTTCTCAAATTATAGTACAAGTTCTTTCTTTTATAGAAAAACGTCATCAGACAAACCCCAGAACTCCATTTTACGTATAGTGATAAATGTCTCCTCAGACCTATATACATAAATGTACTAAAATTTGAGAAGAGCCTAAAATATTCGTTATCTTAATCATTTACTTTAGGATAATTTTCATACCTGTTTGCTCAAGTTCTTTCTTACCTAAAATATATTTTCTATCATACATCTGATATCTTACAATTGTATCCCATGGAGTATTCAGGTAATTGCTATCCTTAATAAAAAAGAAGCGCACTTTCCCGTCTATTGAATATTCAAAAATTTCGTCATAATTTCGTGTTGGGAATTTTAAATAAAGAGTATCACCTTTGGAACAATAATTATGTGAGAATCTAAGCCATTCAAGCGACTTTTGTTTACATGTATCAAATTCTGCAATATCGTCATAACCCATATTGGAATTGCAAAAAGAGTCTGAATAGGAATAACATCCAAGATAATTATATCCTGATTTGTTTATAACACATATTGTTGTAGACCAGCTGCAACAACTAACTATCGCAAAAACAAAAAAAAATAAAAATAATATTTCTCATCTTATATTAATTCAAAGAATTGGTAAATATTGTACGACTAAATATTAACCGTAAACATTGCTAAAATCAATACCCTTCAGCCCAAAGTCTTTCATTTTCCGCTCTGTTTCAAGACCTACAACTATTATAGGATGCTTAAACACATTCACTTTGTAACAATGATACAATATTCATCAGAAGAAAGTTCTTTTTCACTCAATATGTACTTTTTATAATACATCTTTTTCTTTACAATATATCTCCAACGATATTTTACAAGAATACTGTCTTCTATAAAATAGACACGTATTTTTTTATCCATAGAAGAGTGAACAAAATTCTTTTTGTTCATATTAAGAAAACGAATACCACCTTTATTTCTTTTACCTACCATTCTATAAGGGTCAAGCATTTCTACACTTCCACCGAAATAAGAAGTCATAACAACATTTTCATTATGATAATATTTGCGCCACAAACTGCATGAAGAACTGTATAAGAAGAGGCCCATAGTATCTGAAGGTGAAATATACGCATATAAATTCTTATCCGTTTTGTTTTCAACAGCTATGCCACTAACTCTATCACATGCAACAACAATAGAGAACAAGAAAAAAAATAATATTGTTTTCATTATCTTAACAAATAAAGACATAGTTTATTAAAAAGACCTATACTTCTAAATAGAACTTGCGTATTCAAGGTCCGTCATGTCGTCTCTGTCTCCCTCCATTATACCGTCAACGAGATTGAGGTTATTGTTTCAGCTTCGTTTTATTACTCTCAATTTCTACCAAACATATTCCCTAAGGAAAAGAAGAAGCATCTATCATGATTGGGGCTTTTGAAATTATAGAGCTATAAATTATCTGTCCGGATGCGGAATAAACACTAACTCTCATTGAAACACATTGTAAATCCATTGATGTTATCTCTATATTTTCGAGATACTGTTGTAAACGGCATTAACATTCGAAGAAACAGCATTACCGGTAACATAACGTCCCTTTGTCTTTACCCTGTTGGGAGAAGAGGACTTTCTGCCGATTCTGTTTCCGCTTCTGTCATAAGAATACGATATGCTTTGTGCTGATACAGAAACAATAGGGAAACATGCTAATGTTATTAAAGTTATTAACAATGCTTTCATACTTGTTTGATTTTCATAATGTATGTTTTCTATATTATGTGTGCAAAGGTAAAAAAATATTGCATATAAACATATATTACATGAAGATTTTTATGGTTCTTCTCAAATTATAGTACAAGTTCTTTCTTTTATAGAAAAACGTCATCAGACAAACTCCAGAACTCCATTTTACGTATAGTGCTAAATGTCTCCTCTGCCCCCATATACATAAATGTACTAAAATTTGAGAAGACCCAAATTTTTTTATAAAAAAAGGACTGTAGCTTCTTGCCACAATCCTTTTATATATTCAGTTTTGAGATGTTTACGTTAAAAATTAAGATTATAATCAACTGAAGTAGCTTTTGAACTTCTGGAAGATAGTCTGCTTTGTTGTAGCATCGCCCTTGAAATTGTCGCTCTGCTGCATCTCCTCGAGAACCTTCTTCTCGTCCTTCGAGAGAGTTTTCGGCACGTAGACGCTGATGTGAACCACCAAGTCGCCGTTGCCGTGGCCATAACCCTGAACGGCAGGCAAGCCCTTGCCTCTCAACCGTAGAGCCTTGCCCGGCTGAGTGCCCGGTTCAATCTTTATCTTCACCTTGCTGCCGCCGAGAGTTGGAATCTCAACCTGTCCGCCGAGAGCAGCCGTTGGGAAGTCGAGCAGCAGGTTGTAGATAAGATCCTGTCCGTCGCGCACGAATGTGTCGCTCGGCTCTTCCTCAATAAACACCTGAATATTTCCGGCAATACCGTTATGAATACCGACATTGCCCTTGCCCGGCACATTAACCACCATGCCTTCAGCCACACCAGCTGGAATCTTAATCTCAACGACCTCTTCGCCTTTCACGACACCAGTGCCGCCACAAGCCTTACACTTGTTTTTGATAACCATGCCCTCGCCTTGACAAGTAGGACAAACACTTTGAGTCTGAATCATACCGAACAAACTCTGTGTGGTTCTAGTCACAACACCACTTCCGTGACAGGTAGGACAAGTTTCCTTGCCGCTTCCGTTTTCAGCTCCGCTACCATGACAGTGAGAACAAGTAACGTCTTTCTTAACCTTGAATTTCTTTGTAACGCCAGTAGCGATTTCTTCCAAAGACAACTTTACTTTAAGTCGCAAATCGGCTCCACGATGCTGAGCCTGTCTGCCACCGCGCTGTCCGCCGAATCCGCCGCCATGTCCGCCGAACACATCGCCGAACATAGAGAAGATGTCGTCCATAGAGAATCCGCCGCCACCGAATCCGCCGAATCCGCCGGCACCGCCACCGCCCATCGGACCGTCGAAGCCGAACTGGTCGTACTGTTGTCTTTTCTGCGGGTCGTGGAGTACGTCGTAAGCTTCAGCCGCCTCCTTGAATTTCTCTTCAGCCACCTTGTCGCCAGGGTTGCGGTCTGGGTGGTATTTGATGGCGATTTTTCTGTACGCCTTCTTTATCTCGTCTTCCGAGGCATCCTTGCTTACGCCAAGCACCTCATAGTAGTCTCTCTTTGCCATAATTCTAATTTAGAGTTTAGAATTAAGAATTTATAGTTGTCGGCTGCGCCGATTAAGAGTTTTGTAAATTATGAATTATTAATTCTAATTTTTAATTCAAAAATTCTAAATCGCAGCGAAGCGAGAATAACTCTATATTCTTAACTCTACATTCTTATTACTGTCCCACAGCCACTTTAGCGTGTCTAATCACTTTGTCGTTCAGGGTATAGCCAGTCTGCACACAATCGAGCACCTTACCCTTCTTGTCGTCGCCCATACCCGGCACCATAGCCACAGCCTCATGGTAGTCGGTATTGAAGTCAGCATCTTTGGTTTCGATTTTACTTACACCAAGTCCTTTCAGGCACTTCTCAAACTTCTGGAAAATCAGTTTCATACCCTCCTTCAGAGCCTCAACATCTTCCGTCTTTTCGGCAGTAGCAAGAGCCCTCTCCATATCGTCCATTACAGGGAGAATGGCAGAAACAGCTTTCTCTGCACCGTTTACGATAAGCTCAGCCTTCTCCTTCATCGTTCTCTTGCGGTAGTTGTCAAATTCGGCAACGCTACGCAGATACTTGTCTTTCAGTTCGGCAATCTGCTCGTTTGCTTTCTCCAACGGATCCTTGTCTTCCTCTTTCTCGATAGCCTCTTCTTGACCTTTCTCTTTGTCCTCTTCAGAGGTTACCTTTATATCCTGTTCGTTTTCAGAGCCTTTCAACTCCTCTTCCTTCTTTTTTGTATCTTTCTCTTTGCTCATAATTATAATCCTTTTTGCTACCTCTTAGCAAAAACCTTGCCAATGTGAATAAAACTGACAATTATTCGTACATCTTTGCTCTCTGTTCCTTGAGCTGCTCGTCGTAGATATAGTCGTCATACTGCATCAGTTTGTCGATAGTGCCCTTTGGAGTAAGTTCGATGATGCGGTCGGCAACGGTCTGGATGAACTCGTGGTCGTGGCTACTGAACAGGATGTTGCCCTTGAAGCCAACAAGGTTGTTGTTGAACGCCTGAATACTCTCGAGGTCGAGGTGGTTGGTAGGAGTGTCGAGGATAAGGCAGTTGGCATTTTTCAGCTGCATACGTGCAATCATACAGCGCATCTTCTCGCCTCCGCTCAGCACGTTCACCTTTTTCATAACCTCTTCGCCGCTGAACAACATTCTTCCCAGATAGCCCTTCATTGCCACCTCGTTGCCCGTGCCATACTGACTGAGCCAGTCCACGAGGTTCATGTCGCTCTTGAAGAACTCGGTGTTGTCGAGAGGCAGATAAGCCGTGGTGATGGTTACTCCCCACTTGTATGTACCTGCCTGAGCCTCACGGTTGCCGTTGATAATCTCGAAGAGGGCTGTCATCGCCTTAGGGTTATGGCTGAGGAACACCACCTTCTGTCCCTTCTCGATGTTGAAGTTCACGTTGTCGAACAATACGGTGCCGTCGGCATCCACAGCCTTCAGACCCTCAACCTCAAGAATCTGGTTGCCCGGTTCGCGCTCCATCTGGAATATAATTCCCGGATATTTGCGTGATGAAGGGCGAATCTCCTCAACGTTGAGCTTTTCGAGCATTTTCTTGCGGCTCGTGGTCTGCTTGCTCTTTGCCACATTGGCAGAGAAGCGGCGGATGAATTCCTCCAGTTCCTTGCGTTTCTCCTCTGCCTTCTGGCGCTGGTTCTGCTGCTGGCGAAGGGCGAGCTGCGAACTCTCATACCAGAAAGAGTAGTTTCCGGCAAATACAGTAACCTTACCGAAGTCGATATCCACGGTCTGAGTGCTCACGGCATCAAGGAAGTGGCGGTCGTGGCTAACCACGAGAACCGTCTGCTCCACGTTGCTCAGGTATTCCTCAAGCCACTGCACGGTGTCGAGGTCCAAGTCGTTGGTCGGCTCATCGAGAAGCAGGTTGTCAGGGTGTCCGAAGAGAGCCTTGGCAAGCATCACGCGCACCTTCTCCGTGTTAGAGAGTTCGCTCATCATCTTCTGCTGCATGTCTTCCTTGATACCCAAGTTAGACAACAACTGTGCGGCATCGCTCTCGGCATTCCATCCGTCCATCTCGGCGAATTTCATCTCCAGGTCGGCAGCACGGTTTCCGTCCTCCTCCGTCATCTCTGGCTTGTTATACAGAGCCTCGCGCTCCTTCATGTTCTTCCAGAGCGGCTCGTGCCCCATGAGCACGGTGTCCATCACGCTGAACGCGTCGTATTTAAAGTGGTCCTGGTCGAGCACAGAGAGACGCTCGCCCGGTCCGAGCTCCACGCTTCCCTTGTTAGGCTCCAGCTCGCCGCTGATAGCCTTGAGCAGAGTAGATTTACCGGCACCGTTGGCACCGATAACGCCATAGATATTTCCGTTAGTGAACTTGATATTAACGTCTTTGTAGAGAACTCTCTTTCCAAACTGGATAGCGAGATTGGTTACTGTAATCATCTGTCTTTATTACCTTATTATATATTATATACGTATACTTTGTTTCCCCTTTCTTTATCGCCATAAGTTAATATGCCAAATGGCATACTACGGCAAAATCGGGTACAAAGTTACTCTAAATAATTGATATATAGAAAAAAAAGAAGAAATTTTGCATAAAGTCATGTGTTTTATAATATCATTGTCGATCGGTACGTTAATAAATTCTTGATTTAGTTTTGAAAAATATTTGTTTCGTATTGATTCTTTGTCTAACTTTGTCAACAAAACCTTAAATTCTTATGAAAAGACATTGTTTTACAATATTATTATCAATGCTATATCTGCTTGTTCCTGCACAAACAGGCAGTGAGTACTCACACCAATATAGGTTGGGAGACATTATTTGCAGAAATGCAATTGGCGATTTTGATATTGGTGAAAGTGGGGACAGTTGTATATGGGATTTTCGAGGCATAGTGATATACAAAAATTGTCTTGCGACAGAGTTCACACCTGATTGTGAACGTAATGATGCTGTTGCTGAAATTTACAGCAATACGCGACGTTACTATTATCAAGATTCTACTTCAATAAATGATGTTGGCTTTGAAAACAACAATATAGAAGTTGAATATGACAGGTCAAAACCTGTTTTACTGTTGCCGTTGGTTTATGGAAAAATAAAAAGAGGTGTTTTCCACGGAAGCCAAATGTACTGCGAAAAAATATTCGGCAGGCAGTTCGGAACATATTCTATTGTGATTGACGGTAATGGAAAACTGCTTCTTCCTGACGGAAAGGTTCTTGACAAAGTATATAGGGTTCATTGTATAACGGAAACTGGCTCTATTGTATATGATGATATACACATTAAGGCTGAACTCTTGGATTATATCAATAAAACAAATCCTTTCCCCTCCGACAGCATAATGTCATTCGTTTCTAATAACTGCAATGACGTTAGGCATGATGAAGTATATAAATGGTATGCAGCCGGTTATCGTTATCCTATTATAGAAATCAAGTCTTATGGATATGGCGAGACTCCTTGCAAAACATTCGTTGCATATTATTGTTCTCCAGATGAACAAAACAAATTGTATGATCAGGAGAATGAAAGTATAAGAAAAGAGATTGAGAAATTACATACCCAAGACAATGATTCAGCATCTGACAATCTTTCAGGCGTAGAATCGTTGCCATACACAATAGAGAGCAACGGGAATACATTTGTAATCCGTGTAAGCAATTCAGCAGGGAAGGTAAACGTAGATGCGGTTTTGTCGGACGTTTCTGGCATAGTATTACGAAGAGCGTCTGGGGAATCCAACT